>Ga0308165_1000163_pt1 | contig 164158 bp, 141 predicted proteins | sample PhyWR2_FD_201032 | JGI IMG/M metagenome (GOLD analysis project Ga0308165, IMG submission 201032) | Phyllosphere microbial communities from UC Gill Tract Community Farm, Albany, California, United States - DLSLW.R2 | ecosystem: Host-associated > Plants > Phyllosphere > Unclassified | place...
CATATATATTTAGAATGTTTAGTAAAACAGAATTAAATGATAAGCTCACAACAGAATTACGTGAGCTAGCAAAAAGCTATGGCATTGAAGGTGCCGACTCCCTAAGAAAAATCGACCTTGTTGAGGTACTTTTACACCAACAAGAAATTATAAATGCCGCTAAAGCTGGTGCAGACCCTTATAGCGAAACCGAACCTGTTGCAGCTACTCCTGCGCCTAAAACCAAAGCTGCAAAAGCACCAAAAGTTGCTGCCGCAGCTGCAGCCGCCGCTTCTACAGTTGTAGCTGATAAGCCTGCAGCTACCACAGCCGACAAGCCTGTTAAAAAAAGAGCTAGGTTAACGAAAGATGAGCCTGCAGCGCCGGTTGAAAGAAGAAGAGATGCGGTAACGTTATTTGACGAGCCTCAACACCAACAACAGCCGGAAAGACAGCCTGACAGGATTGTTGAAGGTGAAGAAAGTGTAAAGCCAATCTCAGCTTTAATAGAAGAAAGTGCAGAAGTACTTCCGGTTGCTCCAAAACAAAAACAAGAGTCTAAAGAAAAACAGGAAAAACCGCAGCGTGACGAAAACCGCCAGCAAAAACAACCCAGCGGTGGCAACCACCACAAAAACGAAAACAGTTACTCTAACTTAGATTTCGATAATGTAATTACAAATGAGGGTGTTTTGGAAATTATGCCTGATGGTTATGGTTTCTTGCGTTCGGCAGATTACAACTACTTAACTTCTCCTGATGATATTTATGTATCTCAGTCTCAAATAAAACTTTTTGGATTAAAAACCGGTGATACGGTAAAAGGTAGCATCCGTCCGCCAAAAGAAGGCGAAAAATACTTCCCTTTGGTTCGCGTAGAAACCATTAACGGCAGAATCCCTGCTGAAGTTCGCGACCGTGTTCCTTTTGATTATTTAACACCGCTTTTCCCAACTGAAAAATTAAATTTATTTACGGATAACAGCAATTACTCTACCCGTATTATGGATTTATTTACGCCAATTGGTAAAGGACAGCGTGGTTTAATTGTAGCACAACCTAAAACGGGTAAAACCAATTTATTGAAAGAAGTGGCTAACGCAATTGCTAAAAACCACCCTGAAGTTTATTTAATTATCTTATTAATTGATGAGCGTCCGGAAGAGGTTACCGATATGGCCCGTAGTGTAAGGGCTGAGGTAATTGCCTCAACTTTTGATGAACCGGCTGAGCGCCATGTTAAAATTGCCAATATTGTTTTAGAGAAATCGAAACGTTTAGTAGAAAGCGGACATGATGTGGTAATCCTTTTAGATTCTATTACCCGTTTGGCCAGGGCTTATAATACGACGGCACCGGCATCAGGTAAAATATTATCGGGTGGTGTTGATGCAAACGCTTTACACAAACCAAAACGTTTCTTCGGTGCGGCACGTAACATCGAAAATGGTGGTTCATTAACCATTTTAGCTACCGCATTAACCGATACAGGTTCTAAAATGGATGAAGTGATCTTTGAAGAATTTAAAGGAACAGGTAACATGGAGCTACAATTAGACCGTAAATTATCTAACAAACGGATCTTCCCTGCAATTGATATTACGGCTTCAAGTACCCGTCGCGACGATTTATTGTTAGACAGAGATATTTTACAACGTGTATGGATTTTACGTAACCATCTTGCTGACATGAATAGCCAGGAAGCAATGGAATTTGTTCAATCTCAAATAAAAGGAACAAAAAGTAACGAAGAGTTCTTAATTTCGATGAACAGCTAGTTTAAGGCTGGAAGGTAAAAGGTGTAAGGCTTAAGGTTCCTATTTGGATGCCTAAACCTTACACTTTAAACCTTATACCCTATACCTCATGAAAAAGCATCTCCCTAATGCGATTACCTGTGCAAACCTTTTATCTGGTTGTATCGGAATCGTTTTTGCATTTAAAGGCAATTTAGAAACCGCAGCTTATTTCGTTATTTTCTCCGGGATTTTCGATTTTTTTGATGGCATGGTTGCCCGTTTATTAAATGTAAAATCGGCAATTGGTAAAGATCTTGACTCTTTGGCAGATATGGTAAGTTTCGGGTTTTTACCCGGGGTAATTATGTTTCACCTGCTAAAGGCAAGCGATTATTCATCTGAATACCTTCCCTATCTTGGTTTTATTATTACTGTTTTTTCGGCACTTAGACTGGCAAAATTCAATAACGATACAAGGCAAACAGAAGATTTTATTGGTTTGAATACACCTATGAATACTTTGTTTATCTGCTCTCTACCTTTTATTGCGCACGATTATCCACAGATTATTTCTTCCAGCATGTTGCTCATTGCCATTATGGCAATAACAAGCTTTTTATTGGTGAGCGAAATAAAAATATTCTCTTTAAAATTCAGCAATCTAAGCTGGGCGAAAAACAAAATTAAATTTATTTTTCTGATCCTATCGGCTATATTAATTGCCTTTCTAAAATTTGCAGCTATTCCTTTTGTATTGGTATTATATATTGCTTTGTCTTTTCTGCATTTTAGGGGAGCAACGCCAGATCAAAAGATTTAGTAGCTCTCGTTTTTGTGGAACAGCAGATGTGATTAAGTTAAAAATATGTTGCCCAGAGGGATAATTTATTATATAAAAATCAATTTAAATGACGTAGAAGTATAAGGAGATAACTCCCTTAAGCTTTCGTCATTTCGAGCGGAGTGCAACGCAGTCGAGAAATCTGCCTAGATAGATCTCTCCGTTTCGCTGCGCTTCAGTCGAGATGACGACGCTTTTTATTGAAGTCTGTCAATGGAAAGTACGAGATGGGCGATCCTACTATCAACCTTGGTCGCCTCCGTAAACATTAGAACCTGATACATCAAAGCTTTTTAACCTCAAGGGGATCGTCAATATTGCGACAGATAGACAAAATCGTTTCTCCCAGTACAGGATGTACAACCTCAGGGGCAATTTCTGCCAGGGGTTCCATTACAAATTTTCTGTACTGCATATGCGGATGAGGTACCTGAAGTTTATCCGGAATATTGATGATTTGATCTCCAAAAAGGATCAGATCAATATCAATTAAGCGCTCCCCCCATTTATCTTTTCTCACCCTGCCCAGTTCCTGCTCAATACCTAATGCAAGATCTAAAACTTCCAAAGCACTTAAATTAGTTTGTAAAGCTATTGCCTGGTTTAAAAATGCAGGTTGGTCAGTTTTGCCCCACGCTGCCGTTTCGTAAAGAGATGAGCTGGCTATTACCTTGCCAATTTTATCGTTCAATAGTTCGATAGCCTTTTTCAAATTTGCCTCTCTGTTACCTAAATTTCCACCCAGTAACAAATAAGCCGTACTGTACTCTAAAGCTTGATTAAGCATCATGTATTTTTATATCTTTACAGCACAAAATTAAAACATTTAAATGAGAGAATTCTTTAAGTATTTATTTGCCTCTATGTTGGGCTTTTTCTTATCGATAGTAATTGTATTTATTATCTGCTTCGTAGTTGTAGTGGGTTTAATATCTTCAATTGATAGCGACAAAACAGTTGTTGTTTCTAACAATTCGGTACTATTTCTAAATTTAGATCAAGCCATTACCGAGCGTACTCCTAAAAACCCATTCGGAAACCTGCCAATTGTTGGAGGTGAAGAAAAAGAAGCCATAGGCTTAAACGACTTCTTAAAAGCGCTGCAAAAAGCCAAAACAGATGATAATATCAAATGTATTTACCTGAATGTGAGCAGTCCGAATGCTGGATATGCAACTTTGCGTGAGGTGAGGAATGCACTGATTGATTTTAAAAAATCGCATAAAAAAATTATCGCCTATAGCGAAGTATATACCCAGGGTGCTTATTATTTGGCTTCTGTTGCTGATAAAGTATATTTAAATCCAGAAGGAGCGCTAGAATTCAAAGGATTTAGTTCTGAATTAACTTTCTTTAAAGGAACATTAGAAAAAGTTGGTGTGGAAATGCAGGTGATCCGTGTAGGAAATTACAAAAGTGCAGTCGAGCCATTTATTCTGGATAAAATGAGCGATTATAACCGTAAACAGGTTACCGCTTATGTTGGTGGTTTATACAATACTTTCTTAACCGATATTGCGCAAAGCAGAAATATCCAAAAAGATAGTCTGTATAACATTGCCGATAATTACAAAGTGCAGCAGCCACAAGATGCAGTAAACTTTAAAATGATTGATGCTTTAAAGTACAAAGATCAGATTTTAGAGGAATTAAAAGGATTGTCTGGCAGAACCAGAGGAGAGAATATTCGTGCAGTTTCTATTAACGATTATGCCAAAAACAATAGCGACACAGGCGAAGGAAAAGATAAAGTTGCTGTAATTTATGCCAATGGAGAAATTAACGGAGGAGAAGGTTCTGATAACCAGATTGGTTCAGAACGAATTTCCAGAGCGATCAGAAAGGCTCGTTTAGATGACGACATTAAAGCGATTGTACTCCGTGTAAACTCTCCCGGAGGTAGCGCTTTAGCTTCAGACGTGATCTGGAGAGAGGTTGTGCTTACCAGAAAGGAAAAGCCGGTTATCGCATCCTTTGGTGATGTGGCCGCATCGGGTGGTTATTATATTGGTTGCGCTGCCGACAGTATTTTTGTACAACCGAATACCATTACCGGTTCTATCGGTGTATTTGGGATCATTCCGAACTTCCAGAATTTAATGACCAACAAACTCGGAATTACATTTGACGGTGTTAAAACCGGTAAATATGCCGATATTATGGCTACCAACCGCCCTATGACTGCAGGTGAAAGATTCATCATCCAGAATGAATTAAACAGAATTTACAGCGGTTTTGTAAGCCGTGTAGCCGATGGCAGAAAGAAAAGTAAAGCCTATATTGATAGCATTGGCGGTGGCCATGTTTGGATTGGAACAGATGCTGTTCAAATTGGGCTGGCTGATAGAATTGGAAGTTTTAATGATGCCATTAAAGCAGCCGCTAAAAAAGCTAAAATAAAGAATTATAAGGTTGTAGAATATCCGGATGTAATTGACCCATGGAAATCGTTAATGGATGAAGGTACAGACAGGGTTAAAACTTATTATACCAAACAGGAACTTGGCGATAATTATATGCTTTACCAACAAATGAAAAAAGTAATTGCAAGCTCTGGAATTCAGGCCCGCATGCCATTTGAAGCAGTTATTAAATAGGGAATTATGTAAGATGGAAAATGGATGATGGAAGGATAGAATTCATATAAGAGAGTTTATAGTTCATAGTAAAATAGTTAATGGTCGTGGAAGTTATACCCATAAGCAATTAACCATGAACCATCAAACCATGAGCTAAAAGCCCATTATCCATCCTACCTCTTACCTCTTACATCTCCCACTAATTAATCAATTTCCACTCGGGGTGTAAAGTAAGGTAAGTGGCGTTAACCGAAGTATTTACCGGATGTACCGTTAAAGAAATGCTTTTCCCTTTTAAAAATTCAAAGCCAATCCCATCTTTTTTGGCATCATAAACCGTAACCGTATCTTTATCTTCATTTAAATAAGAAGATAGTTTTTCAATAGCAGGAAATTTCTGTTTTGTATCTTCAAGGGTAGTACCTGTTGCCAAACCATCTTTTGTTTTAAACTTATTAGCAGTAATCCTGATCTGTTTTACATCTTTTACAAGCATACTGGTATCCCGATAAGAAGAATATACCGCAATTTCGTTAGGATGCTTTCCTGTAGAATCGTTACTGTACCAAATCCCCCAGGCTTTTCCCATTGCGGCATCGCCAGCATCAGGTCTTCCAAGTTTTTCTCCTACCTGTTCCATATTTTCGCCTAAAGAAATTTCGCCAATGGATTTACCGGCTACAATTAGAAACCGTGTATCCATAGCTTCTGCTGTGGCCGGTTTTAGGTTACTTACCGAATCCGTTTTGCACTGATCATTTTTATTGGCAGATTGGCATGCTGCCAAACTTATAGTTAATCCTAAAAAGGCAAATTTTATATTTTTCATGAGTGTAAAACAACAATTAATAAAAATTGTGTTTTAATTTGGGCGCTCTTAAGGATTTGAGGCATTATTTCCTAATTTTACCCCCCTATGGAAAATAAGACCATCGCCCGCACCTTACGCCTCTTATCGCAGCTTATGGAACTGCATGAAGAAAATCCTTTCAAAATTAAATCTGTCGCAAATGCCTATTTTAAAGTAGATAAACTGCCTTTTGCATTAAAAGACAAACCCTTGGATGAACTGGATAAAATTGATGGTATAGGCAAAGGGCTGGCCTCCAAAATCATAGAACTTCTCCAAACAGGAGAACTAAAAGAACTTAACGAAATTCTGGAGAAAACACCCGAAGGTGTGGTGGAAATGCTGGCTATAAAAGGTATCGGACCGAAAAAGATATTCATTATCTGGCGTACTTTAGGCATAGAGAGCATTGGTGAATTGTACTACGCCTGCAACGAAAACCGCTTAATTGAAGCCAAAGGTTTCGGTTTAAAAACGCAGGAAGAAATTAAGAATGCCATCGAATTTAAACTCGCAGCCAACGGACGGTTTTTATATGCACAGGTGGAAGGTTTTGCCAAAACCTTATTTACACAGCTTGCTGACTGGACTGGAAAAATTGACAACAGTGCTCTTTTGGGTTTCGCTGGTCAATACCGCAGGGCGTGCGAAATTATCGACGAACTGGAAATTGTGATCGGTGCTGAACAAATTGGCACCCTTAAACAAAACTTACCTGCTTTCGAACCACTTTCGCTTATCGAAGCTGAAAATGCTTTCATCTGCACTACCGAAGCAGGTTTTAGAATCAAGATTTACCTGGTAGAAAAAGCTGATTTTTATTTGCAATGGTTCAAACTCACCGGAAATACCGAACATGTTGAAAAAGTGTTGGCTTTAGCTGGCGATGGACCTTTCGCAAATGAAGAAGAAATTTATAGCAAGGCCGGATTAGCTTTTATCGAACCTGAACTGCGCGAAGATTTTGATGAAATTGAACTGGCCAAAGCAAACAAGCTTCCAACGCTGATTCAATACGAAGATTTAAAAGGCAGTTTGCACAACCACTCTACCTGGAGCGATGGCGTACATACTTTAGAGCAGATGGCGGTATATTGTAAAGAAAATCTAAATCTTCAGTATTTAGGGATTTGCGATCACTCCAAAACCGCTGTTTATGCCAAAGGATTAAATGAACAGCGTGTTTTCGGCCAGCACCAGGAAATAGACGAGCTCAATAAAAAACTCGCTCCTTTCAAAATCTTCAAAGGTATTGAGAGTGATATTTTAAGTGATGGCTCGCTCGATTATTCAGATGATATTTTAAAAACATTTGATTTTGTGGTAGCTTCTGTTCACAGCAATTTACGCATGGACGAAGCCAAAGCAACCGCACGTTTACTAAAAGCGATTGAAAATCCGTACACCACCATTTTAGGACATCCAACAGGCCGTTTATTGTTGAGCAGAGCCGGATACCCGATAGATTATAAAAAGATTATTGATGCCTGTGCCGCAAATAAAGTAGTGATCGAAATTAATGCCAACCCTTTACGTTTAGATTTAGACTGGCGCTGGCACCGTTACGCTTTGGAAAAAGGCGTGTTACTTTCTGTAAATCCAGATGCCCACCGTACCGAAGGTTTCCATGATATGCATTACGGTATTTTAGTGGCCCGAAAAGGTGGTTTGAGCGCTGATAAATGTTTAAATGCTTTCTCCTTAGAAGAGATTACGGCATTCTTTAATAATAAAAAGCCAAATTAACCACAGATGAAAAGGATGAACACTGATAAGTTTAAATCTGTGTTTATCTCTGAAAATCTGTGGTAAAAAAACATAACTTTGCCCCATGATAAGTGAAATTGCCAACCGCATATTTAATCAGGTAATTACAGACTACCACAAGTTTGATGATATTGACCACCCGGTTGAAAACCCGTATGATGCCGAAAGTTTAGAGCATCTCTTTTACGTTAAAAACTGGATCGATACGGCACAGTGGCACATGGAAGATGTAGTGCGTAATCCACAGATTGATCCTGTTGAAGGTTTGAGCTGGAAAAGACGTATTGATGCACAAAACCAGGTACGTACTGATATGGTTGAGTTTATTGATGGTTATTTCTTAAACCTTTACCAGGGAATTTCGGCTTTACCAGACGCAAAAATCAACACAGAAAGTCCGGCATGGGCAATAGACAGGCTTTCAATATTGGCACTAAAAATTTACCACATGCAGGAAGAAGCTGAACGCGAAAGTGCATCGGCTGAGCACCGTGCACAATGCCAAACCAAGCTCAATGTATTGTTATCGCAACGCGAGGATCTTTCAACCAGCATTGACGAATTATTGGCAGATATTGAGGCAGGCAAAAAATACATGAAAGTGTACAAGCAAATGAAAATGTATAACGACCCGAGTTTGAATCCGGTGTTGTATAATAAAGCATAACAGTTCAAATCGTCATTGCGAGGCACGAAGCAATCCTACTAATTCGCTATTCAAACCCATAGCTTTAAGATTGCTTCGTGCCTCGCAATGCCGAACTACTTGGAAAATATGGTCGCAACCCAAAAAATTATCGTTTTACGCTTTTCGGCAATGGGCGATGTGGCCATGGTAGCCTCTGTTTTACGCGAATTTTCAGAACAAAACCCATCTGCAGAAATCATCATGGTAAGCAGACCTGCTTTTAAACCATTTTTTGAGGGCATTCCAAAGCTAATCTTCCACCCTATCAAGCCTAAAACCATTCACAAGGGAATTGACGGCCTGTATAAACTCTATCAGGAGCTTCGGAGCTATAAACCAGATACTATAGCCGATTTACATGATAATTTAAGAAGCCGGGCTATTTCTACTTTTTTTCGTTTAACAGGCATAAAAATTAAACGGATAAATAAAGGAAGGGCAGAGAAAAAAGCGTTGACTCGCCAGCACAATAAGGTTTTCAAATCTCTGCGTCAAACAGTTGAGCGTTATGCTGATGTTTTCCGCGAATTGGGTTTCAAAATTAAACTCAGTCACCAAATTAATAAATCAGCACAGGTGCTGCCTAAAAAAGCCGAAGCTTTATTTAGTGATAATACCACAAAAAAAATCGGCATCTCTCCTTTCGCACAACATATTTATAAAGTTTATGCTTTAGAAAAAATGGAAGAAGTAATTTCTTCCTTAAGTAAGGTAGGTTACGAAATTTTCATTTTTGGAGGTGGAAAATCCGAACAGGATATCGCTGAAAAATGGGCTGAAAAGCATAAAAACACCCATAATTTAATTGGAAATTTTAACTTAACGGAAGAGTTGGCCATTATCTCTAACTTAGATGTAATGTTAAGCATGGACTCATCAGGTATGCACATGGCATCACTTGCAGGCGTACCTGTGGTATCCATTTGGGGGCCAACACATCCTTACGCAGGCTTTTTGGGATACGGACAATTGGAAAGTGATTGTATCCAGATTGACCACCCTTCGAGACCGAATTCTATTTATGGAAACAAACCCTGCCTTTGCGGTGTTGAAAACTGTATAGATTTAATTCATCCTGAAACCATCGTTAACAAAATTAAAGAGAAATTAAATGGCTAAGCAACTACTTCTGGTCCGCCATGGCAAATCGGATTGGGGAAATTTAGATTTAAAAGATTTCGACAGACCGTTGAACAAACGTGGCAAAGAAAATGCTCCTGAAATGGCAGAACGATTGCTTAACAGAGGTTTTAAAATAGATTTGATTGTTAGTAGCCCTGCAAAAAGAGCCAAATCTACAGCTAAATTTTTCGCTGAAGCTTACCAAATTGATCAGATCCAGTTCGAAGAATCTATTTACGAGGCCAATACTACAGCCTTACTGAAAGTGGTTAACGGTTTGAATAATGGTGCAGACCATATCGTGATGTTTGGCCATAACCCTGGTTTTACTGATTTTGCTAATGAGTTATGCGATGCAGACATCTACAACATTCCAACTGCAGGCATGGTATTAATTTCTTTTCCTTTTGATTCGTGGCAGATGATAAGCAAAGGAACAGGAGAATTGGTGTTTTTTGATTACCCTAAGAATAGTGATGAAGTTTAAGGCTTTTTACCATTAAGGGATTAAGATTATTAAGGCAAGTAGCCAGTTAATTAATTGCCACGGAAACACCGATTTACACGGAAATTATTGTGAGTTTGCATTAACGTACAGCTTGGCTTTAGTCAACTGTATAAATACTTAAAACGGCTTTAGCTCATTGGCGCTAGAAAGGTTTTCGCGATAAGCACAATCCAGAGTTAAATAAACCCGATGGGAACGAATGCCGATTTTTCTTCGGCAGCAGAAACAGCGGGGCTAAAGAAGCCAAGAACTACTGAACGAACATTTCCAAAAAAATCGCAACACTTAAATTATCACAATTTAGATAAGCATACCACAAATTAATAATCTTTAAATAGTTCTCTTTGCAACGAGGATTAGTGAGAGACACATTTGTAATGCAAATTAAGTGCATAGAAGCGATAGAATCGCTATTCTCTTGCATCCTTGTTACAAATGAGGACGATAGATGATCGCCCAACTTAAATTATCACAATTTAGATAAGCGTATCACAAATTAAATAATTTTATTACCTTTGAATGTAAAACGAAAATCTGGCAATAGACATTTCGGTGAATTCATAACCTAAACTCCTCTGGTTATTTCATAATTCGTATCGCCAGAAAATTTATCCATTAATTTATCTGTACATGAATTTTGATTATAATACTACGCGTAGCCATTTAATTCTATCGGAATATGGCCGTAACGTACAAAATATGGTGAAGTATATCTGCGAATTACCCACCATTGAAGAACGTAATAAATATGCCCAGGCGGTAATAGACCTGATGGGTTTTTTGCAACCACATTTGCGTGATGTTGCCGATTTTAAGCATAAACTTTGGGATCACTTACACATTATTTCTGGCTATCAGATTGATGTAGACAGTCCTTACCCTAAGCCATTAATTGAAAATGCTTACATTAAACCAGCACCATTGGCCTATCCTCAGCAAAGAATTACCTACAAACACTATGGTAAAACAGTTGAGAATCTGATTGAAAAAGCCATGCGTGAAGAAAATGCCGAAATTAAGAAGGCAATGGTTCAGAGCATCGCAAACTTTATGAAAATGGCTTATGTTACCTGGAATAAGGATAATGTAAGCGATGATACCATTATTAAAGATCTGAAATACCTTTCTGGCGGATTGTTATCACTTGATGAAGGTGTTAACCTGGCGAAAGTAGAATTTAGAGCGCAAAATCCTCGTCAAAGCAATAATAACAATAACCGGGGCAGAAGCAACAATAATAACAACAACGGAAAAAACCGTCAGAACAATAACAACAACAATAATCGTCAGCGTAACAACAACAATAAACCTAAATATTAAGGGTGAAGGGTAAAAGGCATAAGGTGGAAGGTTAAAAACCGACATCAGTACTTGATACCTGATACTAAATACAAAAAAATATGAACGCATTTGAAATAACAGGCGGAATTAAATTAAAAGGCGAAATCACTCCCCAAGGTGCCAAAAACGAAGCTTTACAGATTTTATCTGCTGTATTGCTTACCGAAGAAAAAGTTACCATCAGCAATATCCCTGATATTAAAGATGTAAACAAACTGATTGAGTTATTGGGCGATTTGGGCGTTACTGTTGAGCGCATTAATAAAGATACCTATACCTTCGAAGCCAAAAATATCGATTTAAATTTCTTTGAATCTGATACTTTTAAAGCTAAAGGTGGTGGCTTACGTGGTTCGATTATGATTGTAGGACCATTATTGGCACGTTTTGGCAAAGCAGCAATCCCGAAACCAGGTGGTGATAAAATTGGTCGCAGAAGATTGGACACCCACTTTATCGGTTTTGAAAAACTGGGTGCAAAATTCGTTTACGATAGTAAAAAAGCTTTCTTTAACGTTGATGCCACCAATTTACAAGGTGCTTATATTCTATTAGATGAAGCATCGGTAACCGGAACAGCAAACATTGTAATGGCTGCTGTTTTAGCTAAAGGTACCACCACCATTTACAATGCAGCCTGCGAACCATATTTACAACAACTTTGTAAAATGCTTAACCGCATGGGCGCAAAAATTTCAGGCATTGGCTCAAACCTGCTTACTATTGAAGGTGTTAAAGTATTGGGTGGAACTGAACACAGAATGCTGCCTGACATGATCGAAATTGGTTCTTTCATCGGTATGGCCGCGATGACAGAATCGGAAATTACGATTAAAGATGTTTGTTACGATGAGCTAGGCGTAATACCAGAGGTTTTCAAAAAACTAGGGATCAAACTAGAGCGTCGTGGTGACGATATTTATGTACCATCGCAAAAACACTACGAAATCGACACCTTTATCGATGGTTCGATTTTAACCATTGCTGATTCGCCATGGCCAGGTTTTACACCAGATTTATTGAGTATTGTTTTGGTTGTGGCTACACAGGCAAAAGGAAACGTACTCATTCACCAGAAAATGTTCGAGAGCCGTTTGTTCTTCGTGGATAAACTGATTGACATGGGTGCACAAATCATCCTTTGCGATCCACACCGTGCAACCGTTAATGGTATTGATAAGAAATATAAACTTCGCGGAATCAGTATGACTTCTCCTGACATCAGGGCCGGAGTTTCATTGTTAATTGCAGCTTTATCTGCTGAAGGTAAATCGACCATTTATAACATCGAACAGATTGAGCGTGGCTATCAGGATATCGACACCCGCTTACGTGCTTTAGGTGCGCAAATTAAGCGTGTAAATGCTGATGCGCCTAGTCACTAAGGTAGAAGGTTTGAAGGTGGAGGGTTTAAGGTAAAACCAAAAAAGAAAATAACATAAAGAAAAACGTCCGGGAATAATTACCGGACGTTTTTTTATGGTTTTTCGTCATCTCGACTGAAGCGCAGCGAAATGGAGAGATCTAACTTGACAGATTTCTCAGTTCCGTTGCACCCGATAGCTATCGGGTCCACTCGAAAGGACGTATCGAAAAGGATAACTCCTTGAAAGATCCTAAAACAAGTTTCAGGAGGACGTTCGCATGAATTACACCATCACCCATCTTACATCATCCATATTACATCCACTTACCCTGATATCGCATTAATAATATCGTACTGCGTGATAATTTCGATCTTTCCAGACTCATCTTCCACTAAAACTGCTGAGTTTTCTTTATTGATTAAGGAAGATATTTTATCAATTGACGTATTCAAATCCACAAATGGGAAAGTAGCCGTCATAATTTCAGAAATCGGGGCAGATTTTAGTCCAGGATTTTCAAGTAATGCAGATAAAATATCACTTTCGGCAATTTTACCTACAATCATTCCTTGCTGAGTTACCGGAATTTGAGAAATATTCATCGACTTAATGGTGTTGATAGCTTCGAGCACTGATTTCTGAGCATCAAGTGTTACAATCTCAGTGTTTTCTTTTTTAGCCAGAATAGATTTGGCAGTTAATTTTTCGTCCTGTAAAAATCCACGTTCACGTAACCAGTCTTCATTATACATTTTACCCATATAACGACTGCCGTGATCATGAAAAATGACTACAACCACATCTTCCGGCTTCAGTTTATCTTTTAACTGAATTAATCCACCAATAGCAGCACCAGCAGAGTTACCCACGAAAATGCCTTCTTTACGCGCAATATCGCGTGTCATTAAAGCAGCATCTTTATCAGTAACCTTTTCAAATAGGTCAATTACATCAAAATTTACGTTTGCAGGAAGGAAATCTTCGCCAATACCTTCTGTGATGTAAGGGTAAATTTCATCTTTATCAAAAATGCCAGTTTCTTTATATTTTTTGAAAACTGAGCCATAGGTATCAATTCCCCAGATTTTAATATCTGGATTTTTTTCTTTCAGATATTTTCCCGTTCCGGAAATGGTTCCGCCTGTACCTACACCAACTACCAGGTGTGTAATTTTACCTTCTGTTTGTGCCCATATCTCAGGACCGGTTTGCTCATAATGCGCCTGTGAGTTGGCTAAATTATCATATTGATTAGGTTTCCATGAATTTGGAACTTCACGTTCTAAACGCGAAGAAACAGAATAATATGAACGGGGATCTTCCGGTTCAACGTTTGTAGGACAAACGATTACCTCGGCGCCAAAAGCACGTAAAGCATCAACCTTTTCTTTAGATTGTTTATCAGTTGTAGTAAAAATACATTTGTAACCCTTAATAATGGCTGCCATAGCCAGGCCCATACCTGTATTACCTGATGTTCCTTCTATAATTGTACCACCTGGTTTTAGTTTACCACTTTTCTCAGCATCCTCAATCATTTTAACCGCCATCCGGTCTTTAATTGAATTACCAGGATTAGTAGTCTCTATTTTCGCCAGAATTGTTCCCGGAACTCCTTTTGTTATCGTATTTAATTTAACTAATGGCGTATTGCCAATCGTTTCTAAAATATTATTGTACCACATATCACAAAATTAAGCAATGGCATTAAGTATTTTACAAACTATATTTTATTTGAAACATAATTTTGATAATTAAAATTTAAAAGAATTTAATTGCATAATCTACAATTATGATAGGCAATATAGATTGATTATTGGGTAAAACGCAATTTCAAATTAGGTTCTTTTCGACTGTAGTGAAACGGAATGGAGAAATCTAATATTTAGTCCTCATTACACCAACTTGTAAATTTTCCCTGGTAACGAAACAATAACGCCCTGCATCTCTAAGGTAAGGATTACAATGGCCAGTTTACTTTGCTGAATATTCAAGTGCGTGCAAAGTTCATCTATAGAGAGCTGACCATTTTGTAAGGCGCTAATAACCCGCTGCTCATTAGGCGTAAGGCTTAGCTGTAAGGTGGTTTGCTGAACATGATGCTTTACCTTCACCTCATCATCCCAGCCCAGGTAATAAATCAGGTCATTAGCATTGGTGATTAATCCGGCCCTATTGGTCTTGATCAGGAAATTACACCCTTCTGAAAAAACGTCATTTGTTCTACCCGGAAAAGCATACACATCCTTATTGTAAGAATTTGCGATTTCTGCGGTAATCAGGGCTCCACCTTTTATTGACGCTTCAACAACCACGGTAACATCTGCAATGCCTGCAATAATCCGGTTTCTTTGTGGAAAATTAGGCCGGTCGGGATTGGTCAGGATTGGAAACTCAGTGAGCAGGCCTCCATTCAGAACCATTTTCTGGGCAACTGTTTTATGAATTTTTGGATACATCCGGTCTAAACCATGACCAAGTACCCCAACGGTAGGAATACGATTTGCAAGGCATTCTTTATGGGTGGTTACATCAATACCGTAAGCCAGGCCACTAACAATTAAAACATGATATGGCGCTAAAACTTCGCACAATTCCTTACAGAGATTTTTCCCATAACCTGTTGCATTACGGGTTCCAACAACGCTGATAATACGCTGCTGGTTAAAATCAACTGTACCTTTGGCATAAAGCAGGATGGGCGAATCGATACAATTCTTTAACCTTTTAGGATATCTCTCGTCTGAAAAAAACAATACTTCTATCCCATGTTTTTCAATAAAATCCAATTCTTGCCTGGCCCTGATCAGTGCATCGGTACCACGAATGGCTTCAATTGTTTTTTCTCCAATGCCTGGAATCTGCAAAAGCTGCTTTTTATTTGCTGAAAATACTTGCTCGGCACTTCCACAATAGGCAAGAAGGTTTTTGGCCGTTACCGGGCCGATAGACTTAATAAAGGTTAAGGCAATTTTATGTAGCGTGCTCATAATGTAATAAGGTTAAATAAATTCGGGATGATTTATTTCCTTAAAGCAAGCTTAAAAATCAATGTCAATTAAACTTTTTAACGGAATATGAATATTGTTTTTTAGCTGTATATATTTCTCTGTTACTGCCCAAACGGTGGTATCAACACGTTTAGGGCCGATGGTTGTATTAAAAGTGATGACGGCTTTTGATTTAAATTCATTACCTAACCTTTGCGCTTCATCAAGTTTGGTTTGCAGTTCATGGGAGTGATCTTCCTTAGCATTGATGATATTTAAATAACTGATATGTTCCTTTTCTACAATTTCTATTGGCATGAGTCTCTTTAACGATTAATGTTAAACAAGCTTATCAATTTTTTATAAAAAAAGCAATACTTATTTACTCAAATATTGCAGTAACTATATAAAAAGGGCCAGATTTGAGATACAAAACTGGCCCTTTCAGAAAAAACATTAATAATTATTTAAACTTCAGCTTTCTGGTTTCAACCATTCCTTTAAAATCATGGTCCATTTTACCAGACAAATCTTCAACACGGGTTTTAGATAGTGGTGAGGTACTGCTAATGGCATTGTCTTTCAGTAAAGCAGAGAAATTTCCATTGGCAGAATAATATAAAGCCTGTGCCAATAGTTTTTCTGCAGGATCCCCAAAATCTTTGGTTACATCATCAAAAATATCTTTATCAACAGCCATTCCATCAAAATAACCACCTTGATTTAATTGATTTTTGGTTTCAAACTGGGGAATATATAAGTCGTTTTTATCAATACGGATAGAGAAAAAGCCAACTGGTTTGCCATAAGTTTTCTTGCCGATCAATTTAACATCGATTACAGGTTTCAAATTATTAATCAACAACTCACTGGCAGATGCTGTTCCACCTGTTACAATAAAGTAAACCCTGGTTAAACCATTAAGCGAACCACGCTTAGCAAAAACCTCCTGGTTTCCGGCTGCAACTGTAGGTTTATAAGAATAATCGAAATACGAATACAAACGGGTAACATTATCGCCGCCTTTAGCATAAAACTTCTGGTTTTGAAGAATTGTGGCTTGATCATCCTGCATGGTTTGTGTCCAGTAAGTAGTATACATTACTTTACCATTTTGTGTAGAAGGTGCAATCAGGTTGGCAAAGGCCTCTGATGTTTGTACCGATCCACCACCATTATACCTTAAATCTACAATTAGTTCGGTAATACCATCTGTAGTAAATTGAGTAAAAGCCTTATCTAGCAGAGGCGTAGAATTTGTTGTAAATGTGTTAAAAACAATATACCCAACTTTTTTAGCACCAATGGTATATGTCTTACTAAATAATATTGGGTTAACATTATATTCAGCCTTAGTTACCGTTACATCCTGAGTGGTCTGATCAGGTTTTAAAACAGTTAAGACAACAGTAGTACTGGATCCAAAAATCGCATTCACTACATAATTAATACTGGCATCACTAGTATTTATGGTTGAATTACCATTAATTTTTATAATCTGATATCCTCTTTTTAGTCCCTGACCGTCAGCAGGTGATGCAGCATACACATATTTAATCCTCAAATCGTTATCTCCGGCAAAAAACACCGAAAATCCAAAATCACCATTCACGCCCCCCAACTGTCCAGCCACAGAGCCATCATCTACAAAAGAATATTTAGGAGAGCTTGAACGCTCTACATACTCGTATGGTTTGTTTGTTTGCGGATTAATTGCAATCTGAGTCATTGCATACAGCAATTTCTCATTGGATGAAAAAGCTCTTGGATTGAATTTATCGTAAGTAGGCAAACTCTTATTCCAATAATACGTTTGCTTGGCGTACAGAAAGATAGAGTCTTTAGTGAGTAGTGTCCGATCGCTGGTTGGTGTTTGCAACAGATTGGATTCAACATCTGTATTGGCGTCAGGATTATTATTCGATTTTTTACACGATACGGTAAATCCAACCACAATAAGCAAAGCACATAAAAATGCATTTTGCGAAATAAATTTTCTAAGCATATTTATTTGTAAATTTCTAGTGACACAATATACGGCAAATTAATTAATTTAGATTGTTGCTCATCAATTTTATTTGCACCAACAACCAACGCCTGGTTAGGCGATAAATCACTGCTGTTTAGTATGTTCTGAAAAATTTCTGCTTTAGATTGACCAAGTTCTTCAACAAAGTATACGGTTAGATATTGCTCCAGCCCATTCCACTCTGTTTGCCTAATTTTATTAAGTTGTTGCTCAGGGTTGCCAGCCGTTACAATAACGATTTGTTTACGGTCTATTACAAGTTCCTGCATAAATTCGAGCATATTTTTATAAAGCAAAAGCTTTAAAGGCAAGCGGGCATTTTGATGCAGGAGGTCGAAATTATGTTTATATTTTGGATCAATGCCGAACTGGTTTGCTGTTTTTTCAAAAAGCTTTTCTGCGCCATTATTTTCATATTCGATACGCATAAAATCAAGAATGGGCTGTGCGTTTTTTTGCTCAGTGTACTCTATAAACTGGGCAAACAAATAATAAACCTGTAGTAAGTAATCTTTCTCCGGAAATAGCACATCATCTAATTCAAAAATTACGATTTGCTTATCTTTAACGTATTGGTTTGCATCCATGTTAAATTGTAAAAAGTTTTAAATCATCAGCATTGTTAAAGCCAAAAACCCCATTCAGGTTTGAAGAACCATTTACAGGCAAAAGGCGCTCTTCGGTTGAAAAAATCAGGTCACCATGAATAAACACCGCAAAATTCTGATAAGTAATCTTGTCTGTAGTTAAATAGTCAGCAATTACATCAGCATTTGGCAAAAGTACCTGGATTCCATACTCCCCAAAAAGCACTGCAGATTTAGCCAGAGGCAAAACCTCATATTCATGCAAAGGGATAATACAATCTATGGCTTCTGTGATGCAAAAATTTAATAGGATATGAGCAATGCTATCTTTATTGAGTAGCCCCAGCGATGAAAAGGCATAATTTTCAGTAACTATCGCCGGCACATCGCCATAATCGGCCAGTAGCACAAAATGGCTGGGGAAAGCTTTCATCAGCTTCAAAGCCTTGGCATTGTTCCCCCCTGTTATCAGTATTTTCAAGGTATAATGATTGAATGAATAAATTAGTAATTAATGAATGATTAATTGATCGAATGAGTGAATTAGAGAATGATCATAACCTTAGACAATTAAACCATCTTTCATGCTCACTACACGGTCGCTGGTTTTTGCAAGGTGTTCGTTGTGCGTAACAATTACAAACGTTTGCTGGAAATTATCGCGCAACGTCACAAACAGCTGGTGTAATCCTGCTGCATTTTCAGAGTCTAAATTCCCTGAAGGTTCATCAGCCAATATAATTGAAGGATTATTGATCAGCGCCCTGGCAATGGCCACCCGTTGCTGCTCACCTCCAGACAGCTGATTGGGCTTATGCTGCCCCCTATCTTTAAGTCCGAATAGATCTAACAGCTCAAGCGCCCTGTTTTCAGCCTGTTTTTTATTGGTTTTGGCAATAAATGCCGGAATACAGATATTTTCGATGGCACTAAATTCGGGCAACAAATGATGGAACTGAAATACAAATCCGATATTCTGATTTCGGAAAGTACTCAACAAATCGCCATTCAATTTATTTATAACTGTACCTTTTAGTTCTACAAAGCCTTCATCAGGTTTATCCAATGTTCCTAAAATATGTAACAAAGTACTTTTACCTGCACCAGAAGGCCCAATAATACTTACAATCTCCCCTTTTTGTACCTCAAAATTAACGCCTTTTAAAATTTGCAGATTTCCGTACGATTTTCTTATTCCAGTGGCTTTTAGCATGCCTCAAATTTAATAAAAAAGGTTAAAGAGAAAAGGCCAAAGCAGAAAGACCAAAGACCAAAGCTAAAATTAGAAAAACAAGTCACAAATGACAGGGCAATTAGGATCGGTGTAATCTCTAAATCGGTGTAATCGTACCGAAGGGAAAAAATAATTTTGGAAATATCATTTTCTTGTTTAACTTTGAAAAACAAAGCACTTTTAAAATGAACACTCCGGAAGAACAATTAAATACCCTGAAAGATATCAGACAGATGATGGACAGGTCATCAAGATTTATTTCTTTAAGTGGATTATCTGGCGTTTTTGCAGGTGTTATCGCTTTAATCGGGGCTTATTTTGCAAACGATGAAATTAACAAATTCATTAATAAACGGGGTTATGGTTATGGCGTAGATGGAGAAATGGACCTGGAATTTAACCTGATCAAACTTGGTGTTTTTGTTTTGTTGATTGCTTTAGCCGGCGGCGTTTTATTTACCTATAGAAAAAGTCAGAAAAACAATCTTCCAATCTGGGATAAAACCTCTAAATCACTTTTAATTAACTTATTTATTCCGTTGTTTGCAGGAGGTTTATTTATTATTGCTTTATTGATTAACCATCCGAACACTTATACCATTATTGCGCCAAGCTGTTTAATTTTTTATGGCTTAGCGCTGATTAACGCCAGTAAATATACTTACAGCGACATTCGCTTCCTGGGGCTTTGCGAGGTAATACTTGGATTGATATGTATGTTTTACGTGGGTTATGGCTTAATTTTTTGGGCTTTTGGCTTTGGTATATTGCACATTGTTTATGGTCTTTTAATGTATTTTAAATATGAGAGAGGTCAGTAAGAATGAAAAACCCGATAGCAGATTTAAATAAAATATTCGATAGCCGGATCAGGTTGGGCGTTATGTCTATCCTGGTGGTAAACGATGAAATTGGTTTTAACGATCTAAAACAAATGCTCGAATTAACTGATGGCAATTTGGCTTCACATCTGAACACATTAGAGCAGGCCGAGTTTATTAAAGTACACAAAGGTTTTATTGGTAGAAAAACCAGTACCACCTACTCCATTACGGCGTTGGGCAAACAAGCCTTTAAAGCACATTTAGATGCACTTGAAAAAATGATTAGAAAGCTATAAACTATTTTTTTAACCTTTTACTTTGAAATACAAAGTACTTTTAAAATGAAAAAAGAAGAAATAAAAAGACCTCAACTCATTGAAACTGGTAAATGGATGGCCGTGTGTTCTGCCTCAATTGGCACCATCATACTTTTGGCATACTTTGCGCTAAAAGTTAACGAACTTATGTTCGTTGGACTGTTCTACATTTATTTTGCTACCGTAATAAATGGTGTATTTTTCCTCGTCCTCCTCCTCGAGTGCCTCAGGCAACAAAACCATTGGCGAAAAATTGCGACTACAATGTTCTTCATGCTCCTAAACATTCCTCTGAGCATATTTTATTGCTTTTTAGCCCTAAACTAATCATCAAAACTTTTAAAAATGAAAAATAAGTCCAACCTCATGTTACTCTCCGTCCTACTGGGCGGCCTTCTGTTTACTTTTCTCTTTTGGGAAGAAAGACTTGCGCTCAATCTGCTTATTTACAGCATATACCTGTTGGTAAGCACCTTTATTAATCCGGATGTGGTCAAAAGCACCAAACTGAAAATTTACGGCCTGGCACATTTGCTGGCAGCAGTACTGGTAGTCATTAACAATTCGGATTTATCTGTGGCAACTTATTACATCAGCTTACTACTATTTATTGGTTTTGGTCATCATCAACAAATCAGGACCATTTTTACTGCTTTTTTAGCGGCCATTTTACAGATGCTAACAGCGCCGTTTAATGCGATAAAACACCTCAGCCAAATCAGTATTGGCAATGTGAGCCTTAAGCCCGTTTTTACTTTGATTAAATATATTTTCATACCCATCATCATTGTAATCATATTTTCATGCCTGTATGCAACTGCAAGTGATGTTTTTGCACATTATGCAGAGGCAATCTTAACGAGCATTGGCAACTTTTTAGATAATATATTTCACTTCTTTTTTAAAGACTTGAATTTTGATCGCATCATACATTTTTGCTTTGGATTGGCTTTAACTGCAGGTTTACTGCTTACATTTTTTGATAAAAGCCTCGAAAAAGCTGAGTTGAAATGTAAAGAGCAATTGATACGGATGAGAAGAAGCTTAGGTCAGAAAACGATATGGTACAATGTGGTAGAAACATTTACCGGCAACTTGCTGACCCGAAAAATGGCACTAAAAACGGAGTACATCGTGGGTATCATTTCGTTCGCTGCACTTAACCTTTTATTGCTAATGTTAAATACCATTGATATTACCACACTTTGGTTTGGCTATGAACCTTCGGGCAATTTTTCGGGAGAACTCCACCAGGGCACGAATTCATTGATTTTCAGTATTGTAATGGCCATGGCTGTAATCCTCTATTATTTTAGGGGAAACTTAAACTTTTACCATAAAAGTAAAACCTTAAGGTTATTGGCCTATACCTGGATGGTTCAGAATTTTATCCTCACCATCTCAGTATTCATCCGTGATGGTTATTATATCGAATTTCATGGCTTAACGCATAAAAGAATCGGTGTTTTGGTATTTGCCACTCTTTGTATAATTGGTTTGGCAACCGTTTATTTTAAAGTAGCCAGACAGAAAACTATATTCTACCTTTTCAAGGTGAACGGAAATATCTGGTTTGCTCTATTATTGACTTTTACGCTCATTAACTGGGATGTCTTAATCGTGAAATATAACCTGAATCATGTTGATGCCGTTTCGATCGATCCTTATTATTTAACCTCTCTGTCAGAAAAAACACTCCCTATTCTTGATAAAAACCGGTCAAAAATCCATCCTTCGAAAAATAACGACTCGGAAATTGCTAAAGTAGACCAGCCGGAAGAAGCATTGATGAGAAAATTAGATCAACGGATTGGCTACTTTAAAGAGCGTTATAGTCAGCAAAGCTGGTTATCATGGAATTTACAGGATTGGAATACGGCAGAATATTTTGGCCTGAATAAATAAAAACCAAATGAATAGACGATATAAAATAATAGCAATGGCGTCAGCATTAATTGCACTAGCGTGGTTCGTTTTGAACCATACTGTTCACAAAATTTTCAATCTACATATCGACTGAAGAATAAGTTAATCAGCAATATCATGAAAACACAAAACTCAGCATATTGGACCAATTACTTCTCAAATAACAGCAAAATTAATAGGATCGATTGGACACTTAAACCGGAAATTTCTGATTTAGAAAAACAAAGCATATTAAAGTCTCTGCAGGCCTGGCAGCTTGGGGAAACGTCGGAAGGCAAACATTTAATTCATGCATCAAAAAAATATGCGGCAGCAATAAATGATTGCGAATACCTAACGGCGGTAAAACTGTTTATAAAGGAAGAGCAAAAACATGGAAATAACTTAGGGATGTACCTTGATTTAATCGAAGAGAAAAGAATTGAAAAAGATTGGGGAGACACATTATTCCGGAAAATAAGATACTTCAACACCAACATGGAGCTTTGGACAATCGCAGTAATTACCGTAGAAAGCGCCGCACAAATATTTTATCAGGCCCTAAAAGATGCCACAAATTGCACATTGCTGAAACAAATCTGTACCGATATACTAATTGATGAGGCTGCTCACATTACTTTTCAAAGAGAACGTTTGTATATCATTTTTAATCAAAAGAATGCTTTCATGAAATGGATTGCTTACCATGCCTATTCGTGCTTCTTCATCTGTACAAGTTTAGTGGTTTGGCAGGCACATAAAACATTATTTAAAGCAGGTAAGCTTAACTTTTATCGCTATTTAAACAAGATGAAATATAAATTAAGTAAGGTTGCAGGTAGCGCTGTACTTAATAAAAAAGAAGAGCAACGACCACTTTCATTTAAAGAATTAAATCAAAATCTTTCATAATTAACCTCTCGCCTTTGCTAAACTTTCGTTGGATTTGGTTTTCCCGGTGCAATTTAGCACCGGGAAGCAAAGGTTTAATTTTTAACTATTTAAATCGTATATTATAATTAGAAAAATCATGAAAAATCAAGAAGCACTTAGCTCAGGCAAACTAAGAATGATCATCATTTTAAGCGTAACGGCATTTTCATTGGCCATTCCAATGGTTGCTATGCAATTTACAAATGAAGTGGATTGGACGCTATCCGATTTTGTAACCGCAGGAGTTTTATTGCTCAGCACGGGTTTGGCCATCGAAATGGTGATTGGAAATTTAAAAGCCGGCGCGTTAAGAACAATAGTTCTTGTTGTGATTTTACTGACGCTATTTCTCATCTGGGCAGAACTGGCGGTTGGTATATTCGGAACACCGTTTGCGGGAAACTAAGATTGTGACGTAACCATCGTTTTATCATTCTGCTAGGTTATATACCTTGAGAGACAAAATTCACAACAACTTTATTTTTATTTAAATTACACTCACCAAAATTAACGACAATGAAAAAAGTAATCAAAACAACATTATTAGTCTTAATCACAATTGCTTCAGCCTGTAGCGAAGACAGTAAAACCATCTCTATACATGAAACCACTAACACACAAACCAAGAGTCAGCCCAAAATCCAATATGGTTCTCCTATCATTATCAATAAAACAGATATCCTTCTATACCCACTAAAATTAAATGATAATGATGACAACGAAAGCTATAAAAGGGAAGTGAGTACAATCATTGGAACCTCATCTTTTACAACATTATTTCAGATAAAAGTGAATTGCTAACAAAAGAAAAGATCATCATTAACCATTTTAGCATTGGCAATTCAGAAAATAGTCCAAATAGTAAAAACACTCTATCTGATCAGTTTATTTATTACAATATTACTGATTCAGACTATGATGGAGATAAAAAACTAACACCTAAAGATCCAGAAAAACTTTACCTCTCTAACCTGCAAGGAAAGTCTTTTACCAGGATATCTCCAAACAATTATAACCTAAGCAGCTGGAAGATTGATGAAAAACATGATTTAATATTAATGGATCTAATCAAAGATTCGAATGGTGATAAAGAATTTAATGAAAAAGATGAAGTTGAATATTTTGTTTACAACTTGAAAACCGGAGTTTTAAAAGCTGTTTTTGACCAAAAAATTAAAGATGAAATTAAAAATTTGGCTAAAAAAGTGTTGTAGAACACCTAGAAACCATTCTAGATTTTAAAAATTTAAGATAGTAAGGAGGTTCAAACAAAATAGTCACTGTCCTTACTTCATGCTTTTTCCCGATTAACATAAAACGTTCATTTTCTGAAAAAATCGGCAATTGCTATTTGTTTAAAGGGTTTGAAATTGTAGCTTTGGGCAAATTTTGTAGCAAATGAATATTCACGAATACCAGGGTAAACAAATATTAAAAAGTTTCGGTGTTAACGTTCAAGAAGGAATAGTTGCCGATACTCCTGAGCAAGCTGTTGAGGCTGCTAAGCAACTTAAAATAGATTACAATTCTGACTGGGTTGTAATTAAAGCGCAAATCCATGCTGGTGGTCGCGGTAAAGGTGGTGGTGTTAAATTAGCCAAAAACCTTGAAGAAGTTAAACAACGTGCAACCGATATTATTGGTATGCAACTTGTTACTCCTCAAACCGGCCCAGAAGGTAAATTAGTGAGTAAAATTTTAGTGGCTCAGGATGTTTATTATCCAGGTGCATCTGAAACCAAAGAGTTCTATATTTCTGTTTTGTTAGATCGTGCAAAAGGTCGCAATATCATCATGTACAGTACCGAAGGTGGTATGGATATCGAAGAAGTTGCCGAACATACGCCACACTTAATTTTCAAAGAAGAAATTGATCCTAAAGTTGGCTTACAAGGTTTCCAGGCCCGTAAAATAGCTTTCAACTTAGGAGTTAGCGGAGCTGCACATAAAGAAATGGTTAAATTTGTAACTGCTTTATACAAAGCTTACGAAGCTACAGATTCTTCTATGTTCGAAATCAACCCGGTATTAAAAACTTCTGATGACAAAGTAATTGCTGTTGATGCTAAAGTTAATTTAGATGAAAACGCATTATTCCGTCATCCCGATTACGCAGCAATGCGCGATGTAACAGAAGAAGATCCAATGGAAGTTGAAGCAAGTGCTAGTAACTTAAACTTCGTTAACCTTGATGGTAACGTAGGTTGTATGGTTAACGGTGCTGGCTTAGCAATGGCAACCATGGATATTATTAAATTGGCTGGTGGTGAGCCTGCTAACTTTTTAGACGTTGGTGGAACAGCAAATGCGCAAACAGTTAAAGCGGCTTTCAATATTATTTTGAAAGATCCAAACGTTAAAGCAATTTTGATCAACATTTTCGGCGGTATTGTTCGTTGCGACCGTGTTGCTCAAGGTGTAATTGATGCTTATAAAGAAATTGGTAATATCCCTGTGCCAATTATCTGCCGTTTACAAGGTACAAATGCTGAAGAAGCTAAAAAATTAATCGATGAGTCTGGCTTACAGGTTTACTCAGCAATCGCTTTAAAAGAAGCTGCTGATTTAGTAACTAAAGTATTGGCTGATCAAGCGTAATAAGCTTAAAGCATTAATCATATTATATAAACCTTTCAGTGAAAACTGGAAGGTTTTTTTTATTCCCCTCTTTTAGAGGGGTGTCCGCAGGACGGGGTGTTCCTTAAACTATCATTATCAGAAAACCCGATAGATCTAAATCTAATAGCAATTAGCTTAAATGTACTAAGGTGCCTGAGGTGTTCAATTTTTTTGGAAATGTAAGTTCCTTTGTTAATGGCGCGCGATAGTCCTGCTATCTCTTCAAGTCCTCGCTGCGCTGTGGGCTTTCCGTTCTATCAGGTTTATTTACTTGGGTTCGTAGTTCCTCTGAGCCCGATCAAACCTCGCAGGTCTTTATCTCCCGTACAATTCTAAAATATCACCTTGAACCCGGATCGATATCTTTCTTTAGTGAAGACACGATTACTATCGTCATACTTATTTGATAAAAGAATATTATACTCCAAAAATTCTCAATAGCATCATGGGTATTGCCTTTAAATAATAAAGTTAAAGAGCCAATAGAAATTAAACTCAAGAGCACTGTTAATAAAACCTGACCCATACCAATTCTAATCCCTTTAAACGTAAGCTTTACAACTATTACAACAAATGAAATCGCACAAAAACAACCAAGCCAAGCGGCTAAGATCTTAAAAAAAGGATTTTTATCATAAAAATCTTGTAATTGCGCATATGGCAAATAAAAAGGCACAGTAGCCCCAAAATAAAGTATGTAGAATAAAAACGTAATAAGAAGAAAATTGTAATCATACTTTCTATATTTCCCATTGGAAAGCGAAATTGCTACACTGAAAACCAAAGGAGAAGCCAACATGAAAGCTCCTCCCAAAAATGCAAATAATACAGTTCCAATTGTTGAAATGAACAAGAATGAGAAGGTATCCTTTTTTCGCTTTGTTGTAAGAAATTTATCGCTTAAAAACATAAAAATATTATTTATCATCAATCATTTTTACTTACTCTCCTCTAAATTCAAGAATATCTCCGGGTTGGCAATCTAAAGCCTTACAAATTGCTTCTAGCGTTTCTAACCTTATCGCCTTTGCTTTGCCTGTTTTTAAAATAGATAAGTTAGACATGGTTATGCCAACGCGTTCACTCAATTCGGTGAGCGACATTTTGCGACGGGCCAACATTACATCTAAATTTATAATTATAGGCATGGACTTATATTGTTAAATCGTTTTCTTGTTGCAACTCAATTCCTTTTCTAAATACAAATGCTATTGTTAAAAGGGTTAAACCAAAAATCAATAGCCAGATCTGAAAATCAACATTTTCAATTACTTTAAATGCTAAATCCTGGCGATTATTTAATTGATTTGCATAAACCAAAGCATTGTAAATAAACAGCAGAAATGGAATCATAGTGCAATACCATCCCATACGCGTAAGCCGCCCTGTATTTTCGGTACTGAAAACATTGCCCATCTCTATCGAATTAATAAAACGATAGAGATAAACCAACCCCCTTGAGCTAAAGAATATAATGATCAATATAAATAAACCCTGTACTATACCCAATACACCGCCTTTGCCTCCGTCTGTATATCCTTCTTCAAAGCTCTTGGATGCATCTTTAAGCGAAAACAATATTACGATTAAAAGTGTTGCCAAATACCCCATTTTAATTAGTTTAATTTGATTCTGCGTTTTCATATTAAATGGTTAAATCGTTTTCTTGTTGAATTTCTATTCCTCTGTTTACAACCTGTACGATTATAAAAAGCACAACAGCCATAAAGAACCACACATCAGCCCCATCCATATTTAACGATTGGAGATTAGCGGCCATCCTCCCTTTTTCTGTGAACCAAACGGTAAATTTATAGCCCAAATGAGCAAATAAACCTATCCCAAGAGCTAAAAAAACCTGTATCAGAATAAAATGCCTCAATTCTATACTGAATGGTTGAGAAATACTGAGTTTTTTATCGGCAAACAATTTCACAATTAGATAGAACATGATTGCTTTTAGCACAGCAACAATAATCATAACGAGTGTAATGACCAGAAAACACCCTTGATCAAATTTGTATACACCTGACAGATAATCTGCTCCATCCCAAAAATTCCACACACCCTCTGGGTTTATAAACGTTGTAATAATTGTATTAACAAGTAGCCCGCCTGTTTCGACACACAAGCCTATAAAAATTATCCAGGAAAGTATCTGTAATACTTTCAAAATCTGATTGGTTGTTATTTTAATTTCCATAATACATACCAGTTTAAAATGTAATGCCTGAGATTTTAATTTACTGTTTAAATATTTAAGCCGCTTTCTTGTTTTGATTTTTATACATACAACCTGACAAAAACTACATGATCAAAAACACCTAATAATATTGGCTTTTGTTATTTGCTTTAAATAGTTGAAAAATTAAGAAACGTCATATTTATTCAATCATTTATAGTGCAAACATAAATAATTAATTATTACAAATCAAAATATATTTATTGATTTACAATAAATAATAATCGAAATACAACCATAACTCGACATATTGATCAAAACATGTCAAAAACTTTATTGGAATGATTTTTGTTGTAAGTAAAAGTGTAAAAAACATGTGCAAACGGTAACATTTTCAGCATTTTATCCTTTCGGATTGCCGTACAATTTCGTAACTTTGCACACTTCAATAATTAAAGAGCACACAAAACGTATAAATGAGACAACTCAAGATAACGCAATCCATAACCAACCGTGAAAGTCAGTCGTTAGATAAATACCTACACGAAATTGGTAAAGTAGATTTAATAACAGCAGAAGAGGAAGTAATTTTAGCAAGGAAAATCCGTGAGGGCGATCAGGCCGCATTAGAGCGCTTAACTAAAACCAACTTACGTTTCGTTGTGTCTGTTGCAAAACAATACCAAAATCAAGGTTTAACTTTAGGAGATTTAATTAACGAAGGTAACCTGGGTTTAATTAAAGCGGCAAAACGTTTTGATGAAACCAAAGGTTTCAAATTCATTTCTTATGCAGTTTGGTGGATCCGTCAATCTATTTTACAGGCAATTGCCGAGCAAAGCCGTATTGTGCGTTTGCCTTTAAACCAGGTAGGTTCTTTAAGCAAAATCAGTAAAGCTTTCTCTAAGCTAGAGCAGGAATACGAACGTGAGCCTTCTCCGGAAGAATTAGCAGATATTTTAGAGACAACTGTAGATAAAATCTCAGATACTTTAAGTAACTCTGGTCGTCACGTATCTATGGATGCTCCTTTCGTACAAGGTGAAGAAAATACATTGTTAGATGTATTGGAAAACCACGAGCCAAACACAGATAGTTCATTGATCAATGAATCTTTATCTGAAGAGATTAAACGTTCTTTATCTACCTTAACAGAGAGAGAAAGAGAAATTATCGTTTTATTCTTCGGCTTAGGTTCTAACCACCCACTTTCGTTAGAGGAAATTGGTGAGAAATTTAACCTGACACGCGAGCGCGTTCGTCAGATTAAAGATAAAGCATTACAACGCTTACGTCATACTTCAAGAAGCAAGATCTTAAAATCTTATTTAGGATAAGAGATTAGATTTATACAGTATTAAAAGATCAGCTAAGGCTGGTCTTTTTTTGTTAATAGATTTCTCCGCTACGGCCGAAATAAGGATTACACTTTACCGATCTTTTTTATTTACAGACAACTAAGTTTATCGTTATGATTTTATATCTTTAATCATGGCGATTGGCTTACTCAAAAAATCCTTAACTGTATACAAGCCCATTTTTTTATGGAATGTACTGGTTAGCTTACTCACATCGGTATTTTTCATTTTAAATGGCTTTAAGGAGCCAGGGATTTACAGCTTTGCCCTATTCATAAAATTTATCGGCTGGTTATTTTCAATAGTCATCTACTTTATGTTTTATCAATCTACCGCATATTATTTCAAAAATCAGGGCATAGGATTTAGAAAAATCATGACAAACCTGGTTTTATATGATTTAATAGTTTTTACCGGAATTTTAATTGTATCATCAACATGCAGGGACTTTCTATCGACAGTGTTAACCAATCTTTTGCAGACCGCGAAGTATTAAGCAGTATTTACTTAAACTGTAAAATTGGCGAAGTAGTTGGTTTATTGGGCAGGAATGGATCAGGTAAATCAACCTTATTAAAAATCATTTTTGGAAGCGTCAAAGCGAACTTCAAGTACCTTAATATAAACAACAAAGTATACCAAAAAGGTTACCTATCTAAAAACCTGTCCTATCTGCCTCAAGATAACTTTATCCCAGGCAAGATTTCTATTTTGCAGGCCATTAATACTTTTTGCAAACACGGACAGGCAGAATTAAAGCAAATTGAATTTGTTGCCAGTAATTTAAATGCCAGATTTTATAATCTATCTGGCGGAGAACGAAGGTTTATGGAATGTTTACTAATGATTTATAGCGATGCCGAATATATACTTCTTGATGAACCATTTTCACAATTATCTCCGGTATGGATTGAAGAATTAAAGAAACACATCAATAGAATAAAAGCATATAAGGGCTTTATAATTACCGATCATTACTATAAGTCCATTTTGGATATTTCTGATAGAATTGTACTGTTGCACAACAAATGTAATTACAACATCTATAATGAAGATGACCTGGTGACGCATGGCTACTTGCCAGGTTTTAAAGCTCAAATATAGGCCAGTTACCACCAAAGACACTAAACACACTAAGAAAATGTCTTGGCGAGCTTCGAGTCTTTGTGGCCAGCTTAATTACACGCTAAAACAACAAGTGTTTAACCGTTAATCCATTATTGATTAACTGTTTTAATGAATCGATACCAATGCGCAAGTGCGTTTCTACATATTTTTCGGTCACAGTGCTATCACTTTCTGCAGTTTTAACACCTTCTGGGATCATAGGTTGATCGGAAACCAAGAGCAATGCACCAGCAGGGATTTTATTCGCAAAGGCCGTGGTAAAAACCGTTGCCGTTTCCATATCTACAGCCATTGCCCTTAAAGTTTTTAAGTATTTCTTAAACTCTTTGTCGTGCTCCCAAACCCTGCGGTTTGTAGTGTAACAGGTTCCTGTCCAGTAATCTCTACCATGATCACGTATGGTAGTAGAAATTGCTTTTTGCAAAGCGAAAGCTGGCAAAGCAGGTACTTCTGCCGGCAGGTAATCGTTCGAAGTACCTTCGCCCCTAATGGCCGCAATAGGCAGGATTAAATCGCCCAATTGGTTTTTCTTTTTCAAGCCACCACATTTACCCAAAAACAAAACTGCTTTAGGTTTAATTGCCGTTAACAAGTCCATCATGGTTGCAGCCAGCGGACTTCCCATACCAAAGTTAATAATCGTAATGCCATTTGCGGTAACGCTTTGCATAGGCTTATCTAAACCCATAATCGGTGCATTGTCATTCCACTCCGAAAACATGCTCACATATTTACTGAAATTAGTTAGCAGGATATAATCACCAAATTGATCCAATGGCCTGCCAGTATAACGTGGTAACCAGTTTTTAACAATTTCATCCTTCGATTTTAATCCTGATTTAACAGGACTTTCTACCTCTTTTACTTTTTTTGATTTCTGTACAATTTCCTCGTCTTTTTTTACGTCTTTTTCTTCGTTCATACTTTTTGGTTTAGAGCCTGGCGCATGGCGCATAGCGTTAACAATACTATATTACAAAAAATCCCTCCCGATTACGGGAAGGATTTGATTTTTTTAAGCGGCCTGCAACTTTTTAAAGTCGGCCTTTTCAAATTTCTCTATCGCGTAATCGAGATTGATGTGCAACTCCTTGACATCCGTCTGCGTTGGTGTATCAAACATCGCATCCAACATAATCGCTTCGCAGATTGATCTTAAACCACGTGCACCCAGTTTATATTCCATTGCTTTATCTACAATAAAATTCAAAACATCTTCATCAAAAACCAGCTTTACGTCTTCGTAAGCAAAAAGCTTAACATATTGCTTGATTAATGAATTTTTAGGTGCGGTTAAAATGTTTCTTAAAGATTCTTTATCTAATGGGTTTAAGTGAGAAAGAACTGGTATACGACCAATTAATTCCGGAATTAACCCAAATGATTTTAAATCCTGAGGTGTAATATACTTATAAAGATTTTTAAGATCCAAAACGGTCTCGTCTTTCTTTACCTTATATCCTACAGCCTGCGTGCGCAAACGGTTGGCAATTTTACGTTCGATACCATCAAAAGCTCCACCACAGATAAATAGAATGTTATTCGTATTTACCGGGATCATTTTCTGATCTGGGTGTTTACGTCCGCCCTGAGGTGGAACGTTAACTACCGTACCTTCTAAAATCTTCAATAAGGCCTGCTGAACACCTTCTCCTGATACATCACGTGTAATGGATGGGTTATCACTTTTACGCGCTACCTTATCTACCTCATCGATGTAAACAATACCACGTTCAGCAGCCGTTACATCATAATCAGCTGCCTGAAGCAAACGCGTTAAAATACTTTCAACATCTTCACCTACATAACCTGCTTCTGTTAAAACAGTCGCATCGCAGATACAGAATGGCACATGCAGAATTTTAGCAATGGTTTTAGCCAAAAGCGTTTTGCCTGTACCAGTTTCGCCCACCAACATAATATTCGATTTTTCAATCTCAATCTCGTCTTTATCAACTTTTTGATTTAAACGCTTGTAATGGTTGTAAACGGCAACAGAAAGCACCTTTTTAGCATCATCCTGACCAATTACATATTGATCAAGGTGTTGTTTAATTTCAAGAGGCTTTAATAAATTTATCGCCTCCTGAATATTTTTAGTCCCTTTGGTTCCTAATTCCTGAGCAAGCAACTGATTGGCCTGGGTAACACATTTATCACAGATAAATGCATCCATCCCTTCAATCAGCATTAAAGTTTCATGCTTGCCAGAATGGCAGAACGAGCAACGGGATTCTTTATTTTGTTTCGCCATCTTTCTTTGCGTTTCTTGATAATACTTCATCAACCATACCAAAACCTTTTGCCTCATCGGCAGTCATCCAGTAATCGCGATCTGAAGCTTTCTCTACCCAATCATAAGTTTGGCCAGAGTGCTCTGAAATAATATCGTATAATTCTTTTTTCAATTTCAACATTTCTCTCAAGTTGATCTCCATATCAGATGCCACACCTTGTGCACCTCCTGATGGCTGGTGGATCATTACTCTTGAGTGAGGCAATGCAGCGCGTTTACCTTTTGCACCTGCCACCAATAAAACGGCTCCCATTGATGCTGCCATACCGGTACAGATGGTTGCTACATCAGGCTGAATATACTGCATGGTATCATAAATACCTAAACCTGCATAAACTGAACCACCTGGCGAGTTAATATAGATCTGAATGTCTCTATCAGCATCTGCAGATTGTAAAAACAACAACTGCGCCTGGATAATGTTGGCATTCTGATCGTAAATGGCATCACCTAAAAAGATAATGCGGTCCATCATTAATCTTGAGAAAACATCCATCTGTGCTACGTTCAGCTGACGTTCTTCAATAATATATGGTGTCATGCTCTTAGGATCCAAATTAGCCTGAGCAATAAATTTATCTACGTGTAAACCGCCAATTCCCTGATGTTTAACGGCAAATTTCCTGAATTCTTGTGAATCTATGTTCATGATTATAGAGTTTGGCGTTTTGCGGTGAGCGTTAAACCCTCCAAAAACGCTGGTTACTTTAATAAATATTTTCTGAAGTTGGTTAATTTCCGTGCCAATTTATCTAATTCTTCTAGATAATCATTCAACTCTGTGTCAGAAATATATTTCCTCCGTTCTAAAACTACCAAAATATTTGCATTCTCAAACGTAGAACGATGTGCAATATTCAGATAATGAGCGAATTCCTTATTGGAAACCGAACCTGACCCCTCGGCGATATTATTGGATATGCTAAGAGCAGCCCCATTGAGCTGCTCTGCAAATCTATATTTTTTATCAACTGACAATCGGTCAGCTATATCTAGTAATTTATCAGTTAACACAATTGATAACTGCCAAACTTCGAGCGATTGAAATTTAAATTGAGCCATACCTAAATATAGCAATAGCACAATCATTTCCAAAACGGCTTAAACACTATGCTAAACGCTTAGCGCCGCACGCCAACCGCTTTTACTTTTTCTCCACTAACACCAAAAACTTATCGTAATCAATATCTTTTTGCTCTAAAGCAACAACAGATTTGATTTGTTCGAAAGTTTTTAATGCTTTTACCTCTTCGAAAACACGGTTTGCATTTTCTTTTTCCTGTAAAAACTGAACAGCATATTGAGCCAGTTGATCTTCAGGAAGTGGGCTTGGGCTGTACATTCTGAACTGTGCATCTAATTTAGCTTTAGCCGCCTGAACTACATCCTCATATTTAATTTCAATGCTGTTATCTTTAATGATTTTGTTTTCGATTAAAGTCCATTTAAGGTTTTTAGCGAAATCATCATAACCTTCAGCTAATTCTTCATCGGTTAATTTTTCGTTTGTAGCTTTTAACCAGCGACGTAAAAATTCATCAGGCAATTCAAAAGTGTGTTTAGTTAAAAGTGCTTCATAAATATCGTTCGATAATTTACGCTCAGCATCTTGTTTAAACATACCTTCTACTTCTTCGGTAATTTTAGCCCTGAAACCAGCTTCGTCAGTTACAGTACCTTCACCAAATAATTTATCAAAAAATTCCTGGTTTAAGTCCGACTCTTCTAAACGGTTAACATTTTTAACGTTAAGCTTGAAGTTTGCTTTTAAATCAGCAGCTTCTTCTTCTGAAATATTCAAAGCTTTTGCAATTACAGCGGCATCTTCAAATGCTTTTTGGATGTCGATAGTTACTTCGTCATCTTTCTTTAAACCGATAAGCGATTTAAGGATTTTTTTATCTTTAATTTGATCTAAACGAACACTTGCAGTACTGGTAATACCACCTTCAACAGCGGTGCCGTCTTCAGCTACCTGGGTTAATTCGGCGTAAAGTACATCATCATCAGCCGAAACCTCCGGATTAGTCATTTTACCATAACTACGGCGGATATTTTTGATACGGCTTTCTAAAGTTTCCTGATCAGCTTTAATTACGTATTCTGTAAATTTATCTTTAGATGAAAGGTTTACATCAAAAGCAGGTGCTAAACCTAACTCATAATCAAATTCGAAATCATCTGTATTATCCCATTTAAATTCACGCTCATCATCCATTTTAGGAAGTGGCTGACCTAAAATTTCTAATTTTTGCTCAGCGATATAGTTAGATAAGGTATCGTTTAACAAGTTGTTAACCTCTTCTACCAGGATACTTTTGCCATACATTTTTTTAATGTGGGCAGCAGGAACCATTCCTTTACGGAAACCAGGTAATTGTGCTTTTTTAGCTTGATCTTTAATGGCTTTCTCTACTTTTCCAGTGTAATCAGCAGGTGCAATCTTGATTTTTACAACAGCATTTAAGTTGCCGGTTTTTTCCTGTGTAATATTCATTTTTTCTGAGATATAGTAAGATGTGCTTTAGACGGGAGATATGAGATATGAGATTTAAGAAGAAACCATATATCGCCACAACCGGCACAGCACATCAATTTTTATTAATCAATGTTTTTAAAAACAAAACCGTTCCGATGTTTAAATCGGAACGGCCTTTATCTTGTTGTGCGGAAGAAGGGACTCGAACCCCCACGCCGTGAAGCGCCAGATCCTAAGTCTGGTGCGGCTACCAATTACGCCACTTCCGCAGTTAGGATGTTGTAAGGACTGCAAAGATAGAAACAAGATTGAATAATCAAAAGGCATCTGCAATATTTTATTGATTATTTTGGTCAAAAACCGCTAACTCTTTAATTTTTAAGGAGAAAAAATTACTCAAAAGATTTGCTGGTTGCTTTTGTGATGGTGTAGGCAGGCAAAAACCATAAAGGATTCTTAAATTAAAGCAGGCCTATTGCCGAAATAAAATATTGGTTCCGTTTAAGCCTTTATTCTTTTTTGGAAAGCAGATTCAATAGCATTTAGGATGATACAGTCCCGCTGTACGCTTTATCCCGATGAAAAATCGGGACCGCTTCCATCGGGTTTAGATGGCAGAGCCGGCAGAGAGATTGATGTTTGAATACCAAACGTTCCTACGGAACGAAAACGCCAAATTTGCACTTGGCTAACCAAGGAGTCGTCCCTCTGGGACGGAAAGGAAGTATTATTTAGCCTCCGGCATACAAAGGCAGGCGTAAACATCACTGACTAGTGATAAAAAGGATGCACACAGATATAAAATCTGTGTTTATCTGTGTGCATCTGTGGTTAAAAATAGCTAAGGTAATACTGATTACAAAAATTAATGGGCTGTGCCATAAAAAAACCGCTCTGATTTTAAATCGGAACGGTTTATCTATTGTGCGGAAGAAGGGACTCGAACCCCCACGCCGTGAAGCGCCAGATCCTAAGTCTGGTGCGGCTACCAATTACGCCACTTCCGCAGTTAGGATGTTTTAAGGATTGCAAAGATAGAAACTAAATTGAAAAATCAAATTTTTATAACTTATAAAAGTTTGATCAGAGATGGTCTGTGAGACGCAGTAAACTCAACCCGCTATCCTTCTTGCATTTCCATCTTACCTAAAATTTCACCAGCGTAACATCGATCAGTTCAGGGCCACCGTCAACAGGATAACCAGCAACCTTTTTTCCTTTAATCGTAACCTTTTTATCTAAATATGCATCAAGATTGATCGAACCACTTTTTAAAGCATAGGTTTTATTTTCGGCTTTTAATAAATGTGTACCGTATTGAAAGGTGCTTACCCCAAGTTTTTCAATAGTTCCGCTTGCAGTAACAGAACCGGTATGGTGTGCGTCTTTCATAGTACTACAGCCAGAAATTGCAGCAATAAATAAGGATAATACTAATATTCTTTTCATGATTGTTTAAACGGGTTGATTTAATTTTATGCTACAATTTACAAAAATTAAAACGGGATGATTAATAAAGTTGTTTTTGGAATTCAAAAAAATACTGTACAGCTTTAACTAATCTGCTTCCATACCAGCTGAACATCTCACCATCAACCAATAAAATTTTGGCATTAGGAATTGCCTCCCTGATTTCTTCTATATGTTTTTCACCAAAAGGATAAGGCTCTGACGACAGTAGAATCAGTTCGCAGTTTAAAGTTTTCAGTTCTGCTAGTGTAACCGATGGATAACGTTCTTGCGTAATCACATTCGTCATACCGTTAATCAGCAGAACATTATCAATAAATGTATTTTTTCCTGCGGCCATATACGGCTTACGCCAGATGAGATAGGCTACATTTTTATCAATATGATTTTGGAGGGCAAGTGTTTTTAAATCGTTAAAACCTGCCGATATTAAATGATTGAGGTAACCCGCTTCGGGCTGCCGGTCTACCAGCTCCCCTATCTGTGCAATGGTTTTCATGGCATCATCCAAAGTAAAGATATCACTCATCCAAACCGGAAAATCTGCTGCAAGCTCTTCAATATCACTTTGGGTATTCTCTTCTTTGTTCCCGATAATCAAATCTGGTTTTAAATCTTTGATTAAATCGATATTCAGCTTTTTTGTACCACCCACCTTGGTCCGTTCTGCAAACTTTTCTATCGGATGGATACAAAATTTGGTCAATCCGATAATTTCCTGATCCAAACCTAAATCAAATAATAATTCTGTTTGTGAGGGTACCACAGAGATAATCCTTTTGGGTGGAAAATTAATAGAAATTTCCCTGCCCATTTGATCGGTAAAAGATTTTTGCATGAAGCAAAGTTAATTTAACCACAGATAAAAAGGGTAAACACAGATAGAAATTATTAAATTCCAAAGCTGTATTTACCCTTAATATTTTAATGTTGACCTAACTTAATACGGCTAAGTCTTCCTTCACCACACCATCGGCAATGTGCAAAATCCTGTTTCCGTATTGTGCATTTTTCTCCGAATGCGTGACCTGGATAATGGTAATCCCATCTTCCTGATTTAACTTTTTAAACAGCGTCATAATTTCTTCTGCCTGTGCAGATTGCAAGTTGCCGGTTGGTTCATCTGCCAAAATAATTGACGGTTGAGCAGCTAGTGCCCTTGCAATGCCAACCAATTGCTGTTGTCCGCCAGAAAGCTGGTTAGGAAACAGATCTTTTTTGGCCACGATATTAAAACGGTCTAAAAGATCTGCAATCCTACTGGCACGTTCAGAACTACCAATTTTTTTGTACAATAAAGGGGCTTCAATGTTTTCGTACACCGTCATCTCGTCAATTAAATGGTAAGCCTGAAATACAAAACCGATGTGATTGCGGTAAAGTTCAATGCGTTTACGTTCGTTAAGTGAAGTTACATCTTCTCCCAAAAATTCGTAAGTACCGTAGGTAGGTTCTTCGAGCATGCCAATGATGTTGAGCAGGGTAGATTTCCCGGCACCTGATGGCCCCATAATGGAAACAAATTCTCCCTGTTTAATGGTTGTGGTTACCAAACGGAGTACATAATTTTTAACGCCTTTGTTTGCGTAGTATTTTTCGATGTTGGTTAATTGTATCATATTTTTAAGGTTGAGGGTCGAAAGGTTAAGGGTTGGAAGGTTTGGGCGCTTTAGCCTTCTACCTTAAAGCCCTCGGCCTTCCCACCTTTATTCGTATTTTAAAGCATCAACTGCATTTGTTTTTGCGGCGCGATAGGTTTGCCAGGTAATTGTTAAAATTGAAATTAACAGTGTAAGTGTTGCTGTTGCCATAAACACCCACAAATTTAAGCTTGTTCTGAGTTCGAAATGCATTAACCAGTTATTCATAATATAATAGGCAACTGGAATTGCAATTACGATTGCGATAAATATTAATTTTAAAAAACTTAAAGAGAGTAAAGTCATCAGCTCTGTAATGGAAGCGCCTAAGATTTTACGGATACTTACTTCTTTTATTCTTTGCGCTGTACTAAAAGATGAAAGACCGAACAAACCTAAACAAGATATGAAAATGGCCAAACAACCAAAAAGATTTGCCAAAGTGCCCAAAATCTTTTCATTTTTTAGTTTAATTTCGTTTAAACCGTCGATAAATTTAATTTCGACAGGAAAATTTGGGTTTAATTCTTTTACCAGCTTATTAATAATACCGATGCTTTCACTTAAACTTTTGTCGGGATTTAGGCGCATGGTAATTACATCACTGATATCTGCAAAAGCAATAACCATAGGTGCAGCAACTTTACTTGGGTTATCCCAAACAATATCATCAAAAACCCCAACCACATTTCTTTTTGTTCCCTGGTATACAATGCTGGTACCTACAGGGCGTTTCAGGTGCATTACTTCAACCGCTTTTTTGCTCAAAAGTATTGCTGCTGTATCTGAAGCAAATTTCCGATCAAAATCCCTTCCTGCCAACAACCTGATGTTTACCGTTTTAGTAAAATCATAAGTGGTGTAGATCTGGTCAAAATCGATCATTTTATCACTTTCGGACATCCCAACCCAGCCCAGACCTCTTATACTGCTGTTTTTGTTAGAAATACTGCCAGATGATTGTGTTACGCCTACAACAGCGCCACTGGATAGTAATCTTGTTTTTAACAGGTTGAATTTTTCATACAACAATCCTTCGTGTGCTACTTCCAGCAGTCCATTTGATCTATAACCTAAAGGCGTATTTTTAATAAACTGGATTTGTTTATAAATGGTTATGGTTGCCACAACTAATACTACCGAAAAGCCAAATTGTATGACAACTAAAACCTGCCTGAAAGTTAAGGCATATCCTTTTTTAAAATTTAAGGATTTTTTGAGTGATTGTATCACGTTAAAACCAGAAAGGTAAAATGAAGGGTAGCTTCCTGATATGAAGCCGGTTATAACCAAAACACTAAAAATTAATATCCAGTTGGTTGGATTGAGGTAATCAAACACAATTTCAATCCCCAATAGCCGGTTAAACATTGGCAAACTGAATTCGAGTAAAATAATGCTTAACAGAATGCCAATCAGGGTTAAAATGAATGATTCCAACATAAACTGAAAAACCAGATTTGATCTGGATGCACCCATAGTTTTTTTGACACCAATTTCTTTTGCTCTGCCTTGTGTGCTGGCGGTTGCCAAATTCATAAAATTAATACAGGCAATAAGGAGGATGCCTATCGATAAACCAACAAACAGTTGCACCTGCCTGATATTGCCCCCAATGCTTTTACCATTTAAAAATGTTCCATATAGGTGTAATTTTGTTAAAGGATAAATAAATACATCCTCTTTGGCTGCAGCAAAGTGTTTGCCTACAAAGCCCTTTAACTTCATATTAAAGGCTTCTATATCTGTATTTTCATTTACTTTTATTAAAGTGTAATAATCATGACTACCCCAATTTGGCTTTTTTGGCCACTGGTTTAAATTTTCATATAAAGTAAATGTAGTTAACGATTCGAAACCATAGGTAATATTGGTAGGAAGGTCTTTTATTACTGCTGTAACTTTTAAGTCAACCTGATTTTCAAATCGTACTTTTTGATTAAGCACATCTGTTGTACCAAATATTCTTTTTGCCGCTGTTTCAGTTAAAACGATAGAATTGGGATCATTTAATGCCTTTGAAGGATTTCCACTGATAAAATGATAATCAAATAATTTTAAAAAATCGGGGTCGACGTACCTGCTATCTAATTTTAAGCTTTCTTGTCCATTGGCCACCAATCTTTTATAAACATCGGTAATTCTGGCACCGTATAATACCTCAGGAAATTCTTCTTTAAGTGCAGCCAACATCACATTCTGCGATTGGTTTATTGTTCTGATCACCTCTCCTTTCTGGTCATTTAAATTAATCATCGCCTGATAAATATGCGGTGAGTTATTAAATTGCCGGTCATAACCCCACTCATAACCGGCATATAATAACAATAGTAAGCAAGAGGTTAAACCAATAGCCAAACCACCAATATTTATGGCTGCATAAACTTTGTTTCTAAATAGACTACGCAGTGCGATTTTTAAGTTGAGTTTGAACATTTTTGTAGTATCAAGTATTTAGTATCGAGTATCAAGACTGGTCTTCGCTTTAGTCTTTTAGCTTTCGGCTTTATTCATATTTCAGTGCATTAATTGTATTAGTGACAGCCGCTTTATAAGATCGGATGCTTACTGTTATCAGTGTTATCGCCATTGATATTACCATTGCCAAAGCAAATGGCCAGACACTGATATCAATCCGATAAACAAAGCCAGAAAGCCATTTTGAAACGAACAAATACGCCAGCGGCCAGGCCACCAGATTTGCGATAAAAACCATTACCAAGAATGAACCGTTCAGCATTTTTACTAATTCGATGGTTGAAGCGCCTAATACTTTTCTAATGGCAACTTCTTTGGTTCGTTGTGTAGCGACAAAAGAAATTAATCCAAATAAACCAATGAAGGAAATGAAGATGATCACGCCCGCGAAAACCTTAAATAATGTTCCCATGATCTGCTCACTTTCATAATAGCTATTTATGCTTTCATTTACAAAACCAGAATCAAAAATCCCATTGGGAAAACTTTCTTTCCAAACCGCTTCAATTTCTTTCATTGAAGAAACCAATTTTCCAGCATCCATTTTTATGGCAACATTCCAATATTGATCATTACCAGGAAAAATTGCTAATCCGGAAATACGCTCTTTTAAAGACTGGTCATTAAAATCTTTCACCACACCAGATATTGGAACGGTGTTTCCACTCGCACGAATCACTTTTCCAATCGCATCCTGCGGATTAAGGATGTGCATCTTCTTCAAAAAAGTTTCGTTTACGACACAAGCATTCGCCGTATCACTCTTACGAAAGATTTTTCCAGCTATCAATTTCAAATCAAAAACTTTGAAGAAATTTTCATCGGCACGCATGTTTCTCAATTCAAAATCCTCATTTTTTATTCCGTTATAGGTAAAATCACTGGAATTAATATTGCTTGATAATGGGGCCGACTGACAAAAACTCATTTCTTTTACCCCCGGAATTCTAAGTATTCTTTCCTTAAAAGTGTTGTATTTGATTTTGCTTAAACTATCAGTCGGTATGCCAACCATCGCTACAGCGTTCGGATTAAATCCTAAGGATTTTTCCTGAACATATTGCATTTGCCTAATGATTACTAAAGTTCCGATAATCAATATAACGGTTATTGAAAACTGAACCACAACCAGAATTTTCCGGAGACTTAAACCTCCGTTATTGAGCGAAATTTTGTTTTTGATGGCAAGCGCAGGATTAAACTTCGAAATAATTATTGCCGGATAAAAACCTGCCAGAAAACTCACAAACGCAACAAGAATGGCTATAAAAATGAATATTACCGAATGAGCGAACAGGCTGAATTCGATCCTGCCTTTAAACAAATTCTGCATCGGCGGAATAGCCAGTTCAGTGATAACACAAGCGATGAGCAAGGCAACCAGACTCACGGCGAAAGTTTCTGTCAGGAACTGGCTTACAAGTTGTTTTCTTTTACTGCCCATCACCTTGCGAACGCCTACCTCTTTTGAGCGGTTAACCGATTGTGCCGTAGTTAAATTAATGAAATTTATACAGGCTGTAATGATGAGGAATAAGCCAATTACAGCAAGTCCATAGAGTTCACTTTTATTAATTGATGAATCGGCGAAGTTGTCGTACTTCTCACTAAAATGTATGTCTCTTAATGGTTGAAGCCTGTTTGTTTGATTACCCGCTATTTTCTGAATCGGATAATATTTTTGATTAAACCTGGTTAATGATGCCTGAACATCATCCGCTGTTAGTCCATCTTTTAATAACACATAACTTGAAGTGCTTGAATTTACAGAGTCCCAGTTCTCATTAAATCTACCGGCATAGGTTTCGTAGCTAATTACAACACCAAGCGGGAAACTACTGTTTTGTGGCTGGCCTTCGATTATTCCGGCAACCAGTAAATTGGTTTTATCTCCTACAGTTATGGTTTTCCCGATAGCACTTTTTACGCTACCAAAAAATTTAATCGCATATTTTTCTGATAGAACAGCTGAATTTGGCTTTGACAATGCCAGTTCAGGAGCGCTATAAATCCATTTTATATCACTAAAAACATCAAAAAAATCAGGTTGGGTATAATAAACGGCTTCGCGGGATTTAAGTTTCTCTTTACCAGCTGCATCTTTTACACTGATCACACCACCCCTTTTTAAAATGGACCCAACTTTTTCGAGCCCCACAATCTCATTTCTGGCAGCCGCAGAAAAAGGTATAGGAACACCAGCGGAAAAGTCATCGTATGCATTATATTTCCAGTCGGTAACGACCCTGAAAATCCGGTCTTCATTTTTAAACCCCTCATCAAAACTCATTTGAAAACGGATAAAAATAAAGATCAAAATGCAACTGGCCATTCCGATTGACAGTCCAAGAATATTAATAAGGGTATAACCTTTGTTTTTCCAGAGGTTCCGCCAGGCGATTTTGAGGTTAAGTTTAAACATAAGGTAAAAGGTTTAGGGTAAAGCGTTTGGAGGTTAGCGAAAATTTATCGCCAAACGCCTCACACAGGTCTTATTCATATTTAAGTGCATCAACAGGGTTTGCTTTAACCGCTTTTTTCGCCTGAATGCTTACGGTTATTACAGCTAATAAAATGGTAATTGTTGCACTACTAACAAAGGGCAGCACAGGTAAATCAATCCGATAGGCAAAAGTTTCGAGCCATTTTTTAGTTAGGATATAAGCTACCGGCCAGGAAATTACGTTAGCTACGAGTACCATGATAAAAAATGAGCTATTAATTAATTTGAAGATTTGAATATCACTTGCGCCCAAAATTTTGCGCACTGCAATCTCTTTGATGCGTCCGTTGGTGATGTATTTTGCAAAGGCAAACAAACCTAAAATAGCAATGAAGATGGTGAGCAATGCCGCTGCGAAAAACACGGATTGTAACTGCTCCTGTTTTTTGAAAAGTTTACCGTAAAGTTCATCTAAAAATTCATACCGAAAGTCTTCGCCGTCCTGAGGATTTATTTGTGGCCATTGTGCTTTCAAAGCAGCCAAAGCATCAGCCATTTTATTTTCCTCAATTTTAACCATAATTTGCGTTTTTGAATTTCCGCAAGGATTTTTAATTGCATAAATAGTAGGCTGAACAGCACTTTCAAATCCTTGTGCTTTAAAATCTTTTGCTATCCCTACGATCTTATAATCTATATTACAGCCTCTTATTGTTTGTCCGACTGGATTTTTAATTCCATATTTCGCAACAGCACTTTCATTTATCACAACAGAATTCGTAGTATCGGTACTGAATGACTTTGAGAAAAACCGTCCCTCTTTTAATTTAATATCAAGTGTTTCAAAGTAATCAAAATCCACATCGACAAAATCAATGCTTTTCTGCACACCATTTACAGTATAACCGTTACCTCCATTTTCGCTACCATCAGGAACACCAGTAACTACAGTTACTGATTTTATTCCCTGGATTTTTAAGATTTTATCTCTAACCGGAGCAAATTTTTCAGGTTTATTGAAAAGACTTATGTTTTTAATGTAAACAACCTGATTTGCTGTAAAACCCAGATCCTGAGTCCGCATATATTTCAATTGTGCGTTGATGATAAACAAACCAATAATAAAAATCACCGCAATACTAAACTGAAAAATCAATAGGCCATTTCGCAGCCATGAGCTTTGTTTACTGGTTGAAAAATTACCTTTTAGTACTAAAGCAGGTTTGAAACCGGACAATACTAAGGCTGGATAAGTGCCTGCGACAAATGTAATCAGGCATAAAACTAAAGGTAATTGCCAGAATAAGTTATTTTCAATATTCCAGATGGATAAATTAACCTGAAAAAGGTTATTGAAATATGGCAGGGCCAATTCTGCTATTGTTAAGGCAAGAATTGTAGCGACAAAACATTGAATAAATATTTCGGTAAGAAATTGTGTAGTAAGCTGGAAACGATAAGCACCCATTACTTTTTTTACACCAACTTCTTTGGCCCTTTTTGTAGCCTGAGCAATGCTTAAATTAGTGAAATTAATACAGGCAATAACCAGGATCAGAATTCCAAGTACAAAAAGGGCGATTAGTATTTTATAAGGCGCATCATTACCAGCCTTTGGCCTGAGGTGCAAATTTGCAAGCGGGTCTAAAAATGTTGAAACGCCCTTTATTTCTTCTATTGTTTTTCGGTCAGTTTCGCCTTTTAATAATTCTTTTCGGTATAAGTCTGTAATTTTTTGTTCCAGGTTTGCAACGTCAGTTCCGGGTTTTACCTGAATATAGGTCGTGTAATTGTTATATCCATAATTCTCTCCCTGTCCTATTTCATTACCGATGGAAATGCCGTCGAAAGTAATATTTGAATGTAAATTATTTTTAATTGAACCATTAATTTTACTGGTAATGCCCGAATTGCTTGCTCCCATTCCTACCATTTCAGGCTTATTATCTGTTTTATTTGGAAAAAGCACTTTCATGTTTTCCTCACTCAGATAAGAAAGTCTGTCGGACTCACCTGCAGGTTTTTCTAATCCACCTGTAGGTTTCAAATCGAGAATTTTAGCGGCATTGTAATCAGCCTGCATAAAGTTTTTGGCAAACAATGTATTTTTGCCATTCTTCATGGTGAATTCGAAAAAACCACGTTTGGTAATCCCGGCGTTTTCTACTTCAGGAAAATTCTGTTTAATGGCTTTTGCTAATGGCGGCGAAGTGTAGTTCGTTTTAAAATCAGGCTCAATCCGTCCAACTACATAAATATTGTTGTAATTTGGATTTGTTTTATCAAAGCTGGTTTCGTAAGTAAAATAAAGCACAACTAAAATAAAAGCAGCCAAAGCAATGGCTAAACCACCAACATTAATTGAAGTAATACCTCTATTTCTCCAAAGGTTTCGCAATGCGATTTTTAAGTTAAGTCTGAACATATTTTAGTATCAAGTATTTAGTATCGGGTATCAAGACTCTAGCAATTCGCTTTAGCCTTTAGTCTTTTAGCTTTCAGCTTTTATTCATATTTAAGTGCATCAACAGCATTTGCTTTGGCCACTTTAAAGGTTTGCAGGCTAACCGTTAAAATGGCAATAATTACCGAGGTTAAAAGGGCAAGCAAAAAAGGCCATGGATTAATGGTAATTTTATAATCATATTTTTCCAGCCATTTGGCAACAAGAATATAGGCAATGGGGATAGCGATCACATTGGAAATGATTACCAGTTTCATAAAATCTTTGTTCAAAAGGACCAGGATATCAGAAAGATTGGCGCCCAATACTTTACGGATACTGATTTCCTTGCTGCGCTGTTCAGCGGTGTAAAGTGCTAAACCCAATAAACCTAAGCAGGAGATAAAAATGGCAAATCCTCCAAAAATGTTCGAAAGGACGCTAAGTAACCTTTCACTCCGGAGTTTTTCGGCCATGCCCTGGCTAACCATTTTCACCTCTATAGGGTAAGCTGGGTTTAAATTCTGACTTATCGATTTAATTTTTCCAATAGAAGTTGAAAGCGACTGTTTCGGATTGAGTTTAAGCAGCAAAACCCGACTCGTTTTAACATTGTAATAATAAACTGTTGGCTCTATTTTAGAAGCAAGCGATTCGTTAGAATAATCCTGCACCACGCCCACGACTTTAAGTGGCGGATTATCGCCCCAATGAATTACAGTACCCACAGGATTTTTTAACCCCATTATTTTAACAGCACTTTGATTGAGGAGCAGAGATGTAGCCGTATCAGCTGAAAATTTAGAATCAAAATCTCTCCCTGCAAGAATCTTTACACCAGTTGTTTTGGCAAAATCGAAACCTGTACTTCTATAATTAATAATCGAAACATCATTTTTAGGTTTGCCTGGCCATTGAATATTGCCCGTAATTGAACCGCTACTGGTAAAAGAGTTGGCATATTCGGTTGCAGCAACAATGGCTCCTTCCCTTTCCAGTTCGTTTTTAAAAGTGTTGAGTTTTTCGGGTTTTGTCCATTCCCCTTCCAGATCGATCTGTGCCAATGCCGTTTCATCAAAACCTAAAGGCTTATTTTTAAGGTGCTGGATCTGACTGTAAATTACAATTGCCGAAATAATCATACAGATGGAAAGACTAAACTGTACCACCACCAGGATTTTACGGATGGATAATGAACCTGTTGAGCCTTTAAATCCCTTAAGTACTTTTACAGGGATAAAAGAGGAGAGGTAAAATGCAGGATAACTGCCGGCAAGCAGACCGGTAATCAAAATCATAGCAAGCAATACCGCCCAAAATCCGGTTGCGCCATAATTAATTTTGATTGAAATATCGAGCAGGTTATTAAAATAAGGTAATGAAACCTCGAGTAGCGTGAAAGCGATCAACATGGCTAAAAACGACAACAAGAATGATTCTACCATAAACTGGCCCATAATGGTGTTACGGGTAGATCCTAAAGCTTTTCGCACCCCTACTTCTCTAGCTCGTTTCTCCGACTTAGCAGTTGAAAGATTCATGTAATTGATGCAGGCGATAAATAATACACAAATGGCCAGAAAAACAAATAATCGCAACTGATCAATTTTACCTCCCACCGATTTCCCATTATCAAAATCATCGTATAAATGAAATTTGCTTAAAGGAAAAAGAAAAGGTTCGTATGTCATTTCTTTTAAATCGGGCTCTTTGTTTACGATGAAATGTTTTAGAGCGGCATTTGTAGCCTCTAAAGAAGCATTATCCTTAAGCTGAAATAATGTTAAACAGGTAATTGCTCCCCATGCATTTTCTTTTTGCGAAGGATTTTCCTGTTCAAAAAAAGCCCATGGCTGCAACACATCGTATTGCATACTCTGGTTTTTGGGAAGGTCTTCTATAACGGCTGTCACTTTTAAACTGATCCTGTTATCATATTTGATGCTTTGTCCGATCGGGTTCTCCCCGCCAAATAGTTTTTTAGCAGTAGATTGGCTGATTAATACGTTATTTGGTTCGTTTAAAGCCGTATTTGGATCTCCATAGATGAATTTGTGATCGAGGATCTTTAAAAAATCGGGATCAACATTCATCCCTGAAAGTTTAAAATTATGTTGATTACGGCTGAACAACTTCTCTCCGTTATTCATCGACATGCGGGCTGCACTTTTAATGCCGGGCAGTTCTGAAGCGCCGGCTTTGGCTAGTTTATTCGGAACAGCCATTGTGGTAGCCAGTTTGCCATTAAATTTTAAATTTAATGCGGCAAAATATACCTTATCAGCATTTTTATATTGCTTATCGAAACTCCATTCGTAGTATACATACAAAAGTAGCATCAAACAACAGGCCATTCCGATTGCCAATCCACCAACATTGATCAGGGTAAAGCCTTTGTTCTTCCAAAGGTTACGCAAGGCTATTTTAAAGTTGAGTCTAAACATATTTTTGAGGTTTAGCGTAAAGCGTTTGGGGATTAGCGGTAAATCCACGCTGATCGCCAAACGCTAAGCGCATGGTTTATTCGTATTTAAGTGCATTGACAGGGTTTGCTCTTGCAGTTTTATAAGACTGGAAACTTACCGTAATCAATGCCATTAGTAAAGTACCAAACCCGGCTATCGGCATAATCCACCATGATATTTCGGTGTGAAATTCGAATTTCATCAGCCATTTATTCATTAAAAAGTAACTTAAAGGGATTGCTATAATGATGGATACTACAATCATCTTTACAAAAGAGAATGACAGCAATTGCATTAAATTAAGTAAAGAGGCACCTAACACTTTGCGTACGCCAAATTCTTTTGTTCTTTGCTCGGCGCTATAGGCTACCAGGCCAAAGAGCCCTAAACAGGAAACAAATATAGCCAGTCCACCAAAAAGATTTGAAAGAATACCTAAGGTTTTCTCCTTTTGGAACAAATCACTATAAACGTTATCTAAAAATGAAATTTCAACCGGATAAGCTGGATTAACATCTTTGGTAATTCGCGTAATTGTTTCAATATTTTGCTGAATGGTATTTGAAGTATTTAGCTTCATCGTGATATAACTTGTATACTGATCGTTAAAATAAAGTATCATTGGGTTATTCGATTTATAAGGAGAATCCCATACATAATCATCAAAAACCCCAATAATCACTCTTTTATCACCAAAAATGGTAAGAATTTGCCCTACAGGATTTTTTAGATTCATTACTTTTGCGGTTGAAGAACTAATAAGGACCGCTGCAGAATCTGATGCAAATTTTTTAGAAAAATCCCTTCCTTCCAACAATTTTATACCATTAGTTTTTATGAAATCATAGCTGGCTTCAACCTTATTAAACAGGTTATCATTATTCTCCTGAACCATTCCAGGCCAACGAACGTCTGTAAAATTTGAACCGTGGTGTGATAATTTTGTTGAAGATTTATTTAAACTTGTTACAGCACCAGATTGCAGTAATTTTTGCTTATAAACCTCAAACTGATTTTTTAGCTGCCCATCCTGAGGAATCTCAATTAATGCTTTGGTATCTATGCCCAGTGGCCTGTTTTTAATGTATTGAATTTGACGATAAATAACCAGCGTTGAAATAATCAGAACGATAGCAAAACTAAACTGGCTTACAACAAGGAACTGCCTTAAGCTTACAGATATCAAACCTTTCGATTTTATTTTCCTTTTTAAAGTTTGAATCGGGTTAAAAGCAGATAAATAAAATGCGGGATAACTTCCTGCGATTAAACCTGTAGCGATAACTATTCCCAATATACCAATCCAACTGGTTAAATTAAAATAAGATATGCCGAGATTGATATTTAAAAGACCATTAAATGCAGGCAAGCAGATTTCGATCAGCGCAATTGCGAACACAACTGCAATTAACGTAAGCACCATTGATTCTGTTAAAAATTGAAGAATTAAGGAAATTCGATTTGCGCCAATTGTCTTCTTAATACCGACTTCTTTCGCCCGTTTTTCTGATTTGGCCGTAGCCATGTTCATAAAATTGATACAAGCAATAAGTAATATACCAAAAGCAAGACCGGTAAAAAGCCATATTTGTTCAATGTCGCCGCCTACACTTTTTCCATTTTCAAATTTACCGAACAAATGGAGTTTTGCATATTGAAATGCAACGAAAGGTTGGTCGGTTTGCTTATTATTTGCTTTAACAGCCTCATCAATTTTTCTGTTCGCAACATCAATGTCTGCATTAGGATTAAGAGAAAACATCGTTACAAAACTGTAATTACCCCATCCCAAATTCTTCGCACTTTCATCAATCATTTCATAAAAGGCCCAAGGCATTAGAAAGTCGAACTTAAGTGAACTATTTTGAGGTATATCTTTTATTACACCAGTTACCGTCAAATTTTCACTATCCTGATAACGGACAGATCTGTTTAATACATTTGTTGTACCGAAAAGAATCTTTGCCATTGTTTCGGTAAGAATCACAGATTTCGGGTTTTTCATTGCAGTTTCAGCATTGCCTGCGATAAATTCATAATTAAACAGCTTTAAAATATCCGGTTCAGCGAATTTCCCGTCTTTTTTAAATCCATTTTCTCCATTTGCAATTAAACTTTTTTTGATATAGTTCATCCTTGCAAGGTTTTTTATTTCAGGAATGCGTTCCCTTAATAATGGTCCAAGCGCTGTTGTTGTTCCTTCAAATGTCTTCGATACACCGCCATTTCCATCAGGAATATTAGTCATAACGGTATACAGATTTTCCGAGCCTCTATAATGCTTATCAAAGTTCCATTCGTAAGTAACATACAAGAGCAGCATTAAGCAGGCAGCCAAACCAATGGCCAGCCCAATTACGTTAATAAAGGAGCTTACCTTGTTTCTCCAAAGGTTACGCAGTGCAATTTTTAAGTTAAGTTTAAACATAAGGTTTAAGGTTTGAGGTGTAGGGTTTAAGGTCTGGACGTTTTAACCTTACGCCCTAAGCCTTTTAACCTTACACCTTATTCATATTTTAAAGCATCAATTGGATTTGCTTTCGCTACTTTAACCGATTGCACACTTACGGTAAATATTGCTATAATAACCGATAGGCTTATGGCCACAATAAATGGCAGTGCAGAAACCGAAATGCGGTATTCGTAGCCCGAAAGCCATTTATTGATAATAATATAAGCCAATGGAAATGCGATCAGGTTTGCGATGGCAACCAGTTTGATAAAATCCTTATTTAAAAGTGTAAGAATATTGGCTGTACTGGCGCCCAAAACCTTGCGGATACTGATTTCTTTTTTACGCTGCTCGGCCATAAATAAAGCTAAACCAAGTAAACCCAGACAGGAGATAAAAATGGCAAAACCACCGAACCAGTTTGAAAGTGTACCCAAAAGTTTTTCATTTTTAAACTTTTCTTCAAAAGATTCATCAACAAACTTTCTGTCGACAGGAAAATTAGGTTCAATACGCTTAACTATGTTATCAATATCAGAAAGCGATGAACTAATATTTTTCGTGGTGTTTAACCTAACCAGGATCACTTCTAACCCATCCTTAATACCAGCATAGAAAATCATTGGCGCTACTTTCTGATAAGCCGATTCTACTACAAAATCTTTAACCACACCAACTACGGTATTATCAGATGTACCCCATCTAACTATGCTTCCTACCGGATTTTTAAGCCCCATCATTTTTACTGCCGATTCATTAAGCAATACACTATTTGTATCATTAGGGAATTGGGCGGAAAATTCTCTACCGGCTATCAATTCTGTTCCAATAGTTTTAATAAAATCAGCACCTATAGCCCTAAAATTAAACAGGGCTTTTTCTTTTGGATTTTTACCTTGCCAGGTAATATCTGATGTATTATTTCCTCCCTCACTAATATCCATACTAAAAGTTGTTACACTTGCTGCAGCTCCAGATTTTAATAGTTGTTCTTTAAGCAATGCTGCTTTTTTCTGGTCTCTTAAATTTCCTTGTACGGCTATTTGTATAAGATTTCCTTTATCATATCCGATTGGCTTATTTTTAATATAGCTTAATTGTTGATAAATTACTGTAGTGCAAACAATTAAACATGCAGCAAAAACGAATTGAAAAACAACCAGTACTTTGCGTATGGAAACAGATGACCCCGCTTTCATACCAAAGCCTTTGAGTACCTTTACTGGTTCAAAAGAGGAGAGATATATAGCAGGATAACTACCTGCCAACAATCCTGTAAAAGCAATCAACACTGAAAGCCCAAACCAAAACTTCCAGTTCTGATATTCTATAACCAGGTTTATACGCAATAAATTGTTAAAGTAAGGTAAGCTTATTTCTGCAAGTACAAACGCAAGTACGGTACCTATCAACGTAAGCAAAACCGATTCGAGCATAAACTGACCAATTAATGATTTTCTGGATGAACCGATCGCTTTGCGGACACCTACTTCCTTCGCCCTCTTCTCTGAACGGGCAGTTGAAAGGTTCATAAAATTTACACAGGCGATTAATAAGATACAAAATGCCAGCATCAGGAATATTTTTAACTGATCTATCTTTCCACCAATTGATTTTCCATTTTCAAATTCCCCGTACAAATGCCATTTAGCTAAAGGATGCAACAAGGCTTCATTGGTTACACCTTTATCATTTTGTTGATAAATATATTTTATAGCGGCATTGGCTTCAGCTAATTGGTCCGGGTTCTGTAATTGTACCAAGGTTAAACAAATGTTATTTCCGAAAGGTGAATTTTTCACCCATGGTTCTCTTTTTTCGTACAAAGCCCATGACATTAAATAATCAAATTTGACACTGCTATTTGCCGGGGCATCTTCAATTACCGCTTCTACATTTAAGAGATCATTGTTATCCAGCTTTACCACTTTATTAATGGGATCTTCCCCCCCAAATAATTTTTCTGCCAGTGTTTTAGTTAAAATAACAGTATTGAGTCCTTCTAAAGGTTTTTTAGGTTGGCCACTTATAAATTTATAGTCAAGAATTTTAAGAAAATCAGCACCTACAAAAACACCCTTAGCCCTCAACTTCCTGGTATCATGTTCGATTAATAGTTGATTGGGATAACTTGATTGCGCAGCATAAACAACTCCAGGAATCTTCTCTTTTACCTGATCAGCCATTTTTCCCGGTGTCCAGGCCCAGCTAAAAGTTTTACCATTTGCGATAGAGTTATTATAAACAACATATGTTTTATCATAGTTTGTGAATTGTTTATCATAACCATATTCATAAGCTACATATAACAACAAAACCATGCAGCTGCCCAGGCCAATGGCCAATCCGCCGATATTGATCAGGGAAAAGCCTTTATTTTTCCAGAGGTTGCGTAGTGCAATTTTTAGGTTCAGTCTAAACATTAGGTTTAAGGTTTAAGGTGTAGGGTTTAAGGTCTGGGCGTACTAATTTTACGTATTCAATCATAAATCTTATGCCTTATTCATATTTAAAGTATTAATTGGGTTTAGGATATTGCGTACCAACCTTACGCCTTTTACCTTAAACCTCACGCCTTATTCGTATTTAAGTGCATCAATCGGGTTAGCCTTGGCCACTTTAACCGATTGCAAACTGACCGTTAAAACTGCAATTACAACGGAAATCAGGATCGCCAGTAGAAAGGGTAGAAATGAGATGGTAATACGGTACTCAAAAGCGGAAAGCCATTTATTGATAATTATATAGGCTAAAGGAAATGCGATCATATTTGCAATGGCCACCAGTTTTATAAAATCTTTATTTAGCAATACGAGGATATTACCTGTACTGGCACCTAAAACCTTACGGATACTGATTTCTTTTTTACGTTGCTCTGCCATAAAAAGTGCCAGGCCTAATAATCCTAAACAAGAAATAAAAATGGCGAAACCACCAAACCAGTTTGAAAGTGAACCTAGAATTTTTTCATTTTTAAATTTCACTTCAAAAGATTCGTTCACAAATTTGCGGTTAACAGGATAATTAGGCTCCATTTGCTTTACTAAATCATCAATTTTAGCCAGTGATGAACTGATGTTTTGATTTGGATTTAAGCGCGCTATGATAACCCTCGCATCGTACTTTCCATTTGCCCTAAAAATCATTGGAGCCACTCTTTGGTAAACACTTTCTACCACAAAATCTTTTACAATGCCAACTATTGTTAGCTTTTTATCACCCCAGAAAGTAATTACTTTGCCAATCGGATTTTTTAATTGCATCATTCGCACAGCCGCTTCATTTAACAATACGCTGGCTGTATCGTTAGGAAATTTCGCAGAAAACTCCCTGCCACTAATCATTTTAGTGCCAATCGTTTCAACAAAATCATACCCTATTGTTCTATGGTTAAAAGAAATTTTCTCATTCGGATTTTTACCTTCCCAATCTATACCCGTTGTATTATCTCCTCCTTCAGTAAAATCTGTACTAAAAGAAGTAACATGAGTTGTTGCACCGGCTGCTATTAGTTGTGTTTTAAGCAATTCCAACTTAGCTGCATCGTTCATTTTGCCAACTACAGCTATCTGAATTAAATTGGATTGATCATAACCAATAGGCTTATTTTTAACATAATTAAGTTGCTGATAAATTACTGCTGTGCAGATAATTAAACTTGCAGCAAAAACGAATTGGCCAACCACTAATACTTTCCTCACCGAAGTGGATGAATCTGTTTTAAGGGTGAAACCTTTTAACACTTTAATCGGTTCGAAAGAAGATAGATAAAGTGCCGGATAACTACCCGCTATTAATCCGGTTAAAATCATTAGCCCCAGTAGTGTTAACCAGAACAGGCTGTTATGATAATCTATTGTTAATTTGATATCCAATAAACTATTAAAATATGGCAAACTAACCTCGATTAAGATAAAAGCTATAACTGTGGCAATAAATGTGATAAGCAGGGATTCTAAGAAAAACTGATTAATTAACGATTTACGTGTTGATCCGATTGCTTTACGAACGCCAACTTCTTTTGCCCTACGCTCTGAGCGTGCTGTAGATAAATTCATAAAATTTACACAGGCAATTAGCAAAATGCAAAAGGCCAGCAATAAAAATATTTTAAGCTGATCTATTTTTCCACCTACCGATTTACCGTTTGCAAACTCATCGTATAAGTGCCATTTGGTTAAAGGATGCAGTAAAGCTACGGACGTATTATCTTTCTGATTGCGTTTGTAGATCCCATGCATCAAATCATTTGCATTAGTAAAAAAATTATTATCCTTTAACTGAACAAGCGTTAAGCACATATTATTTCCCCAATTGCCTTCCTTCATCCAGGGTTCTCGTTTTTCGAACAATGCCCAGGGCATGATGCATTCAAAAGTTAAACTACTATTTGCTGGTGCATCTTCTATTACCGCTTCAACCTTTAATGCTTCCTGATTTTCCAGCTTTACCATTTTATTAATAGGATCTTCATTTCCAAATAATTTTGTTGCGAAAGACTTGGTCAGAATAATGGTATTTACATTTTTTAAAACTGTGGCCGCATTACCCTCAAGAAATTTATAGTCCAATATTTTAATAAAATTTTGGTCGGCAAATATTGCACTGCTATTTATTTTATTATCACCAACGGTAATTAATTGTTTTCTCGGATAAGTAGTGTGAGTGGCATACTTAACGCCAGGAATTTTTTCCTGCACTTCTTTAGCCATCACATTTGGTGTCCACGCCCAGCTAAAAGTTTTACCACTTGCCTCCATGTTTTGGTAAACAACATACGTTTTATCGTGATTGGAGAATTGTTTGTCGTAACTCCACTCGTAAGCGACATAAAGTAACAAAACCATACAACTGGCTAAGCCAATGGCTAAACCCCCGATGTTAATCAAAGAGAAGCCTTTGTTTTTCCAAAGATTACGTAAGGCTATTTTAAGGTTTAATTTGAACATATTGTTATTGTTTGGAGATAGGTGGTTAGCGTGTGGCGTTCAAAATGCCTATCTGGTGTTTTTTACTATTTCGCCCTCCCAAATCTTCCCATCCAGGAAGATTTTTGGGCAGACTTATCATTAACTAAACTAAAACTTTTTTGAGGTTGAAGGTAGAAAGGTTGAGGGTTAAAGGTTGACCTATTCGACCTTCTACCTTAAAACCTTCAGCCTTCTCTCCTTATATGAGTTCTTCGTTCCTGCTTTTATTGATCTTCTCCGATATCACGTGTCCATCTTTCAGGTTGATGATTCTGTTCGAAAAACTGGCATCATGACTAGAGTGGGTAACCATCACGATGGTAGTTCCGGTTTCATTTAGTTCGCAAAGCAACTCCATTACTTCGTTACCATGCGAGCTATCCAGGTTTCCGGTCGGCTCATCGGCCAGAACCAGTTTTGGTTTGGTTACCAAAGCCCTTGCTACTGCTACACGCTGCTGCTGTCCACCCGATAATTGTTGCGGAAAGTGACCACTGCGGTTTACAATATTCATTCTTTCGATAATTTCGTTCACCAATTTCTTGCGTTCTGGGGCAGGAATTTTATTATAAATTAAGGGTAGTTCGATGTTTTCGAAAACCGTTAATTCATCAATCAGATTGAAATTCTGAAAAACGAATCCCATATTTCTTTTACGGAAATTTGAACGTTCTCTATCATTAAGCGTTAAAAGCTCTGTATCGATAAATTTGTAGCTTCCACTTTCAGGCTTATCCAATAAACCCATTACATTTAACAGGGTAGATTTCCCACAACCCGATGGCCCCATGATGGAAACAAATTCGCCTGCTGCCACGTGAAGGTTAATTCCGTTAAGTGCAGTAGTTTCTACTTCTTCTGTTTTGTAAACTTTTTCCAGATTTTCTATTTTAATCATAGCTTTTTAGTATCAAGTATATAGTATCAGGTATCAAGACCTGATTATATTGTTAATTTATTGTCTATTTGGTTAATTCACGCTAAATGCCTAACGCCAACCCTATTTATTAATCTCCACCTGATCGTACTGGTTAAACTGATCGTAGGATGAAGTAATTACTTCGTCGCCTTTTTGCAAACCGTCCAAAATTTCATAATAGAGATAGTTTTTCCGACCGATTTTAACATTTTTCTTGGTTGCTTTACCATTGTTTACTACAAATACCCAGGAGCCGCCTGTACTTTGGAAGAATTGTCCTTGCGCAAGAAGCAATGATTTGCTGTTATCTGATAAGGTTAATTTTGTTTGCAACGATAATCCACGGCGTAAACCTTCGGGAGCAGCACCTTTAAATACCATTTCTACCTGAAACTGGCCCGCAGTAACCTCTGGAATTACCTTACTCACCGTTAAGTTATAAGTTTTACCATTAAATTCGCAGCTTGCGGTTTGTCCTTCTTTTACCCGATTGATGTAATATTCATCAACTCCTGCCTGAAGTTTATAACCTTGCAACACATCAATCTTTCCAATCATTTCGTTAGAATTATATGATTTACCGATCACAGGATCGTAAGATGACAATTTACCAGATACCGGAGCTTTGATGGTCATATTTTCGATGTTTTTACGGATCATTTCCAAACTTTCGTTCATCTGCCCCATCGATTGATCAATCTGTGCCAGCTGCATTTTTCTGCTCTGGTTTTCCTGCTTAACGGCCTGACGGACAATTTTGAGTTTACCCTGATAGTATTCGTAATCCTGGCTCGATTTATTAAATTCTTGCTGCGTAATCACCTTTTTTGAAAAAAGTGAGCTATCTAATCTATACTGACGGGTTGCTGTTCTTAAGTTATTTTCTACATCTAAAACATCCTGATTTAAAACCCGCTGATTTTGCTCTAAATCCAACCGCGATTTCCGCAACTGATTAATCTGCTCGGTTGCTGCTGTTTGACTTGAGGTATAACTCAACATGGCATTTGAGTTGGAAATTCTTAATAATGGCGTTCCTTTCACAACCGAAGCTCCGTTCTCAGTGAAAATTTCAGCAACTGTTCCACCTTCAGAAGAACTTACAATTACCGAAGTTAAAGGAACTACACTGGCATTTAATAGCACCACATCTTCAAAATCGCCGTATTCTACTTTACTGATGGTTAATTTATCGGCATCGGCACTGTAAACTTTTTTGAGGGACAAAGTATAGCCATAAATTACAACTGCTACAAAAGCAATTGCACCACCTATAATTAATAAGGTTTTAGTGCTAAATCTTTTTTTCTCTATTTTCTTATCCATGTGTTCGGTTGTACTGTTCGGTTTCCCTTATGCCAAGCTTGTGCCAAAACCCAAAATCACAATTAAAATACTATAAATCAATAAATTATAAGTTTTTATTATTTTTACCTGTTCATTATCGGACAGTTGATGTGCGGGAGCGGACAGTTTGAGTAAATTTACCCCCCCATCCCCCTAAAGGGAGAGTTTATAGGGAGGTGGAAATGACAATTCCAAAGGAAATTGCATTCGAAAACGGCATTTAAAAATAATATAGCCATATTCAAATAATTGAATTTTAACCATAAATTCTGGTATGAACAATAGAAAGGAAAGCTCCCCTTTAGGGGCTGGGGGTTTAGACGCCACAGTTTTAATTATCGATGACGACGACGATATTCTGCTTAGTGCCCGTTTGTTTTTAAAACAGCAGGTTAAGCAGGTAATTACCTGTAAATCACCTAAAGAAATCAATGTTTTACTAAGTAAAAATGAAGTAGATATCATCCTGCTTGATATGAACTATCAAAAAGGTGCAAGTGATGGTCGCGAAGGACTATATTGGCTCGAACACATTTTATCTATTGATAAAGATTATGTAGTCATTTTAATGACCGCTTTTGGGAATGTTGAACTTGCGGTTAAAGCTATTAAAAAGGGAGCCACCGACTTCATTTTAAAGCCCTGGGAAAATGAAAAACTTTTTGCCACCATTTCTGCGGCCTCAAAACTACGGGAATCGACCAGAAAAGTAAAAAAACTCGAAAAAATACATTCTTCCTTGCAAAAAGACCTTACCCGTGGTTTTGAGAATATCGTTGGTCAGGCTGATGGCATTAAACACCTACAGGCCACTTTGGTTAAAGTTGCACCTACTGATGCAAATGTGTTAATTTTAGGAGAAAATGGTACCGGAAAACAGGTTTTTGCTTATGAAATCCACGGAAACTCGCAGCGCAAAAATCAGGTTTTTATGCATGTTGATTTAGGTTCCTTGAACGAAAATTTGTTCGAAAGTGAGCTTTTCGGTTATGCCAAAGGTGCTTTTACCGATGCAAAAGAGGATAAACCCGGACGTTTCGAACTGGCAGATGGTGGAACAATTTTTTTAGACGAGATTGGAAATTTAACGCTACCGCTTCAGGCCAAATTATTAAGCGTTTTACAGAACCGTACGGTTACCCGTTTGGGCGAAAGTAAAGAACGTAAAGTAAATGTACGCTTAATCACCGCCACCAACATGCCACTAAACGAAATGGTAGCAAAAAATACATTTCGGCAGGATTTGCTTTTCCGGATCAATACTGTTGAACTCCTATTGCCACCATTACGGAAACGTGGAACCGATATTTTATTATTGGCGAATCATTTTATGCAGGTTTTCAGTTCAAAATATCACAAAGAAACCCGTAAATTAAGTCATAAAGCAGAAGATGTACTTTTAAATTATAAATGGCCGGGCAATGTGCGCGAATTGCAACATGTTTTAGAACGTGCAGTGATTATGAGCGACGGAAACGAAATTTCTGAAGATGATTTACAGTTGAGTCCGCAGCGTTTCGCACAGAACAATTCAATGCCCGACGAAATGGCGCTCGAGGATATGGAAAAAATGATGGTGCAAAAAGCCATCGACAAGCACAAAGGAAATATATCAAAAGCTGCCGCCGAACTGGGTTTAACCCGCGCAGCATTGTATAGAAGAATTGAGAAATTTGGAATCTGAGAAAGGTAGAAGGCAGTAAGGTTGAAGGCGGAAGGTAATTTCCTAGCCTCAATCATTACCCTATACCTCTTAACCCTCTACCTTCAACCTTAAAATATGTTTTATCAACGTTTTACCTTCCGTTTAATATTCCGCCTGCTGATTATTAATTTACTCGGCTATCTCCTGTTTTACCTGATTAAAAATACTCAACTCTGGTTTACTATAATAGGCGTTGCGCTGATTTTTTTGGGAACTATCATTTCACTCTACTATTACATCAATCAAATTCGATCGGATATTAACCGTTTTATCTTAGCTGTTAAAACGAGAGATCATACCTTGAACTTTAAAAATAAAGTAACGAGGGGAAGCTTTCCTGAATTATACGAATCGTTTAGTGATATTTTACAGGTGCACAAGCAGATCAGATTAGAACAGGAAGCCATGTTTCAACTGATCAAAACCATTTTAGAACAGGTTCCTGTGGGTGTAATCGTAGTGAACAATACAAAAGAAGAAAAAGATGAGGAAATTGCCTTTTTCAACCAGGCTGCGTCAAGCCTTTTAGGTGTACCCGCTTATAAGTACTGGCATCGGTTGAAACAGCATCTCCCGGCATTTGGAACAGAAATAGAGCAAATTTTAACGGGCGGAAAGCGGTTTTTGGAACTAAAAATCCAGGATAAACTGATTCAATTATCAACAGAGGTAATCCCCTTAAACCTTTACGGGAAAAACTATACCATTATCAGTTTTCAAAATATTAAAGATGAAATTGAGCAAAAAGAAACTGAAGCATGGAATAGATTAATTGGCGTAATTTCTCATGAAATTTTAAATTCGATTACTCCAATCAGTTCATTATCTGATACCATTAACAAAATGGTAACCGACAAGAAAATACTTGATGAAGATGAAATGGACGACCTCAAAACAGCGTTACAGACCATCCAAAGGCGTTCATCGGGTTTATTGGATTTTGTGAAAGATTACCGCTTAATTGCTGAACTGCCTACTCCAAACCTCGAATCACATACTATTGGAGAGATTTTAAAACACATTAAAATATTAATGCAACCATTTGCCCGGGTAAAAAATGTGGTCTTGGATGTAGAACAAACTTCCTCAAAAATTACGGTCCAGCTTGATTTAAAATTAGTGGAACAAGTGCTGATCAACCTGATTACCAACAGCATTTATGCTGTAGAAAATAGTGCACAACCACAAATCAACGTGAATTACCGCTTAGAAAACACTAAACTGTATATTGATGTAACCGATAATGGAAAAGGTATTGATGCCGGTGATCTGGAAAAAATATTTGTTCCGTTTTACACCACCAGGAAAAACGGATCGGGAATTGGATTAACGATTAGCCGCAACATTATGAAAATGCATAGAGGCAGTATCGAAGTAATTTCTACTCCTGAAAGTGGTACCACTTTTTCATTGGTGTTTAACTATGTTTAATCATTTGAATGTTTTTTTGACCTAAAAATTCAAACAAAACCAATTTGATATGCTTTTAAAGATATAGATACATCAAATACAAGCATGAAGACAGTTATAATATCGAACAGACTACCCGTTAAAATCATCGAAGAGAACGATGAATACACGTTTATTCCCAGCGAAGGTGGCCTTGCTACCGGACTTGGCGACGTGTACAAATCAGGCAACTCCATCTGGATCGGATGGCCAGGAATCGAGGTTCCGGAAGAACGTCAGGAAGAAGTTACACAAAAACTTGCTGAACTAAATCTATATCCGGTATTCCTCACTCAAAACGAAATCAATTTATATTACGAAGGTTTTTCAAATGAAGTATTATGGCCAGTATTTCATTATCTGGTTACTTATGCAAATTACGAACAAAGTTATTGGGATTGCTACCAATCGGTTAATGAGAAATTTGCAAAAAGTGCCATGCAGGTGTTGGGCAGAAAAGATAAAATCTGGATTCAAGACTACCAACTGCTCCTTCTACCTGGTATTTTAAGAGAAAAACTACCTAATGCTACCATTGGTTTTTTCCAGCATATCCCCTTTCCATCATACGAAATATTCAGGTTAATTCCCTGGCGGGAAGAACTTTTAAACGGACTGATTGGTGCTGATTTAATCGGTTTCCATACTTTTGATGATGTTCGTCACTTTATTAGTACGGCAACACGTTTGCTCCCGGTAAATTCATCATCAAATGTACTGAGCAGCAATGAAAGACAAATTGTTGTAGAAGCATTTCCGATGGGAATTGATTATGATAAATTTTCAGGTTTAACCGCAACGCAAGCGGTTCAAAATGAAATTGAATATTTCAGAGCAGGCAAAGAAGATATGAAAGTAATCTTGTCTATTGATAGGCTCGATTATAGCAAAGGAATACTCGAAAGGTTAAAAGCACTGGAGTTACTCCTCCAGCACCATCCCGAGTATATCGGCAAATTAGAACTTTTTATGATCGTGGTTCCGTCAAGGGATACTGTGCCACAATATAGTGAGTTAAGGGATCAGATTGATCAGTTTGTTGGAAATTTAAATGCGAGATACCGGTCCATGAACTGGATTCCGGTAAATTATTTTTACCGCTCCTTCCCTATTGAGGTATTATCGGCACTTTATGCTACCGCCGATATTTGCCTGGTTACACCGATGCGTGATGGCATGAACCTGGTAAGCAAGGAATACATTGCGAGCAGGAACAATAACAACGGCGTACTCATATTAAGTGAAATGGCCGGTGCTTCAAAAGAATTAACAGATGCCGTGATCGTTAACCCCAACAACCTTGGCGACATTATGGAAGCCATTGTAACTGCATTAAAAATGCCATTGGATGAGCAACAGCAACGCATGAAATCCATGCGGGCAATTGTAGAGAAATTCAATGTGAAACATTGGGTAAACAATTTTATTTTAAGATTAAACGAAGTGAAAGATTCTCAAAAATCGTTACTAACGAAACATGCGGTAAATACCATTAATGAAGTAATTGCTGCAAAATATGCCAAAACAACCGATCGGGTACTGTTTTTGGATTATGATGGTACACTGGTAGATTTTACCGGAAATATTGATGACGCCTCTCCAGATGATGAACTTTACGATTTAATAGAAAACCTAACCATCGATAACGCCAACAAAGTGGTGATTATAAGCGGAAGAAGAAATGAAACCCTGGAACAATGGTTTGGGCATTTAAAGGTAGACCTGATTGCCGAACATGGTGCCTGGCAAAAATCGTACGGAGATAAATGGAACAGCCTGCCCCTACTTACCGACCAATGGAAACAGGAAATAAAGACTTTATTAGAAACCTACACAGACCGCACTCCGGGATCGTTTATTGAAGAAAAAAGCTACTCCTTAGTTTGGCACTACCGAAAAGCAGAAGAAGGATTAGGCGATTTAAGGGCCAATGAAATTATCAGCCACATGAAAATACTTGCTGCAGATAAAGGCTTGCAATTGATGCCGGGCAATAAGGTAATTGAGTTTAAAAACATGGAGGTTAATAAAGGCAAAGCAGCTTTAAATTGGCTGTACGATAAGAAACCAGATTTTATTTTGGCGCTTGGCGATGACCATACTGATGAAGATATTTTTAAGGTATTACCAGATGATGCTTTTACCATAAAAGTTGGCAATAACATTTCGGAAGCAAAGTATTACCTCAATGATTTTAGAGAGGTCAGAAAGCTGCTTTGGAGTTTGGTGAAGGAAGAATTTGTGGAGCGGGGTTAGCTTCAGCTTAACATCATTAATTATGATCGTTATTTCGAGCGAAGTGCAACGTAGTCGAGAAATCTGTTTAGATAGATCTCTCCATTGCACCTGCGTTCCAGTCGAGATGACGATTTATTTTATCTGAATCCAGCGATGGCATCTTACTAAAACCAAGGTCAATGCACCCACAGACCTTTTTTTATAATAGCTTTGACAACTTTAATATGCGTTGTGCGCGTAAAGTTGTCAAAGTTTTTTTACGAAATAAATCGTCATTTCGAGCGAAGTGCAACGTAGTCGAGAAATCTATATTGAGAAATCTTGCTAGATAGATCCCTCCATTCCACTGCGTTAAATCCTAGCTATCGGATCGGGATGACGACAATTTATTGAAATCTAACTCCAAGGTCTGTGTCCCTACAGACCTTTTTCATAATAGCCTTGACAACTTTAATATGCATTCTGCGCGTTAAAGTTGTCAAAGCTTTTTATTACGAAATAAATCGTCATTTCGAGCGGAGTGCAACGTAGTCGAGAAATCTATATTGAGAAATCTTGCTAGATAGATCTCTCCATTACACTGCGTTCCAGTCGAGATGACGATACTTTTACGATCTTACAAAAATATCGGCCTGTCCAGTTTAATTGCAATACGGTAAGCCGCATTCATTAAACCCACATGGCTATAAGCTTGTGGGAAATTCCCCCACTGGCTGCCTGTTTTGGCATCAACATCTTCGCTAAATAAAAGCAGGTGATTACAATATTTAATGATGTTTTCGAATTCTTTTATTGCTTCATCAGTACGGCCAACGCAAGCTAAAGCTTCCACATACCAGAAAGCACAGATTAAAAATGTTGTTTTCGGCTTCCCGAAGTCATCAGCATGCAAATAACGATAAAACAGTCCGTCTTCCGTTTTCAATTCTTTTTCTAAAGCAATTAAATGATCTTTCGCCCGATCTGAAGCCGGATCCAAATAATTCATCATGATCAATTGTAAAGTGCTGGCATCCAAATGCGGACTTCCAACGGCATTGGTATAAACCTTCCTTTCCGGATCATAACAAGCTTCAATGTGTGCCGCAGCTTTGTCGATTAAAACATTTGCACGTTTTTCGAAATCTTCATTACCAATGGTTTTGGCCATTTTTAAAGCAGCCTGTGCTCCTGCCCATTGAAATAAGTTACTGTAACAATGTACATTGGCAATATTTCTGAATTCCCAAATCCCGGCATCTTTTTCATCAATGGTGCGTTCAATTTTAGAAAGTACACTTTCAATCCATTTTATCGAATCGCTGCGTTCAGAAAAAACAAAACGATGGTCGGTATAAAGCGGTAACATCGAAATTAGAACCTGTCCATAAATATCATTTTGAATATGTTCGTAAGCCTGGTTTCCTATCCTGATGGGTTGTTCGCCTTTATAACCTTCCAAATGACTTAGCGTATGCTCGGTAATTTGCCTTTCCCCTGCAATACCGTATAAAGGTTGGTAGCGTGTATCTTCAGCATGCGAAATATCAGAAAGGTAATTAAAATACTTCTCCATTTCTTCAAAATGACCGATATGGTTGAGTGAAGTTAACACATAATGTGAATCTCTTAACCAGCAATAGCGGTAATCCCAATTTCGCGTACTGCCTGGCGATTCTGGCAAACTGGTTGTACTTGCGGCAATAATTGCCCCAGTATCTTCATATTGGTGAATTTTTAAAACCAAAGCTGATCGGATGACAAAGGGCTGGTAAAAACCTGCTATTGACGAGTGTTTAATCCATAAGCGCCAATAAGAAATGGTTTCACGAAGAAAATTTTCAGCAGTACTCACAACAGGCGCCTCAAGGTTTTGTCCATAAGTCATAACGAGGTATTTTGCCTCATTTAGTACAAATGCTTTTTCATCTATGATATAGGTAAGCGACACATTGGTGCTTAAACGAATATTTTCATCACAGCCCATATAATCGATATGATTACTGCCCCTGCTTGATCTCATTTTACCTTTTCCGTAATCGCACACCGGTTCACATTTGATGGTGATACGTGGATTCCCCTCCAAAGGTTCGATCTTTCTGATCAACATTAGTGGTTTAAAATAGCGATCATATAGGCGAAAACGTGGCGCAAAATCTGTAATCCGATATTTTCCATCTTCAGCGGTAATTTCTGTCCTTAAAACATTGGTGTTTTCGATATAATATTGATTTGAACTGAATTCGCCCTGAGGTAAAATTGAAAATTCGCCTCCTTTTTTTTCATCCAATAAACTCCCGAATACAAAAGGGCTATCAAAACGTGGCCAGCAAAGCCATGAGATATCAGTATTTTTATTTACGTGTGCAATGAAAGCGCAATTTCCTATTATTCCTGTTTGATAAAGGTGCTGTTCGGCCATAGACTATATTTTTTTTATTTACTAACAAGCCGATGGGAAAAAAGTTAGGGAGAAAATTTAAAAAAGCCGTTAAAATGATTAAGAGTTTGTTTTTTTGGAAATGTAAGGTCCTGCTTCAATCGCTTATTACAGCCCTGCTATCGTTCCAAGTCCTCGCTCGTTCCTCATTCCTGGCTTTCCACTTTATCAGGTTTATTTGGGAAAGACCTCCGAAGTTTAAAAGGACAAAGCTCGGGCTAAATTGGAAGTCTGGCGCAGATCACGATAACTCCGCGTTAGGGCAATGTCATTAAGTTAAGGGTTTTTAACCACAGATGTACACAGATAAACACGGATTTTTTATATCTGTGTACATCCTTTTTATCTGTGGTTAAATTATACCTAACTGTACCGGAGCGAAGCGCAGCCCTGAGCCCGACCCTTGCGGCAGCTTGGGGAACGCCCAAATCAGCTTGCAATTTGCAGTTGGCAGTTCGCAATTTCTACAGCATTCTTAATTTTTTAACCTCAATATGCCAGGTTTAGAAGGATTCTTCGCTACGCTCAGCATGACAATCAGGCAATAAAAAAGCCAGCCCCGAAAATCGCGACTGGCCTAATTAATGAGTTATGATGAACTTAAATTACCGTTCCACTAGGTACTACCGCACCTTTCTTGATCACAACAATACCATCTTTAACAGCATAAAGTTCAAAGTCGCCGTCTTCTAAATGGTCGCCACCATTAATTTTAACATCGTTTCCTATGCGACAGTTTTTATCAATAATTGCATTGTTGATATGACAGCGATCTCCGATACCAATTAATGAATTCCCTTTATTGGTTTCTTCCTGAATTTCTTCAAGCGTTTGATAGCGATCGCTTCCCATAATATAGGCATTTGTAACTACCGTGTCCTTTCCGATTCTCGACCTGATCCCTAAAACGGCATGCTCTACCCTGCTGGCCTGAACAATGCAGCCTTCTGCGATAATAGTTTTATCTAAAGTAGTTCCCGAAATTTTTGATGGAGGTAACATCCTTGCCCTGGTAAAAATAGCATGGTTACTATCGAACATATTAAATTTAGGGATTTCATCTGTCAGTCCCAAATTGGCCTCAAAGAAAGATGAAATATTTCCAATATCAGTCCAATAACCTTCGTACTGATAGCTTAAAACCCTGCTCTGAGAAATCGCTCTTGGCAAAATCTCTTTACCGAAATCTTTTTCCTCTTCATTCTCATTTAAAATGTTGATGAGGTACTCGCGATTGAAAACATAAATACCCATCGAAGCTAAGAAGTTCCGTCCTTCACCCTGCATTTCATGTCCGGTATCCGAAACCCAGTCCTCTAAACCCGTTTTAGGCTTCTCAATAAAAGAGGTAATCATATTTTCCTCATCGGCCTTTAAAATACCAAAATCTGTCGCATCTTTTGCCGTTACCGGAATAGTGGCAATAGTAACTTCAGCATTGGCTTCGATGTGTTTTTCGATCATATCTTTAAAATCCATCTGGTACAATTGATCACCGGATAAAATTAAAATGTAATCGAATTCGTGCGAAACAATGTGATGCATACACTGACGAACGGCATCTGCTGTACCCTGGAACCAACCTGAGTTTTGTACAGTTTGTTCAGCAGCCAAAATATCAACAAAGGCCGTACTAAAATGGCTAAAGTGATAGGTGTTTTTAATGTGTTTGTTTAGCGATGCTGAATTAAACTGGGTTAACACAAACATTCGGTGAATACCGGAATTTAAGCAATTTGAAATCGGTATATCTACCAATCGGTATTTACCAGCAATTGGAACTGCCGGTTTAGAACGTGTTTGTGTTAGTGGCGATAATCTAGAGCCCTGGCCACCGCCAAGGATAACGCCTAAAACTTTGTCAGTCATGTTTAAGCTTATTTTAATATTTGGTATAATTCTATATAATTTAATGCTGCGTTATCCCACGAATGGTCTATCTTCATCATCGTTTTTCTAACGGCTTTAAAAGCTTTTTTATCATTATACAATTCAACAGCACGGTTAATGGCGTGGGTAACATCCCAAATACTGGTCTGATCATGGCAAATCCCAAAACCGTTATCACCTATATCTGTTACCGTATCTTTCAATCCCCCTATCCGGCGCACAATTGGAACAGTTCCATACCTTAATGCATAAAGCTGATTTAAACCACAAGGCTCTACCCTAGATGGCATAATCAGAAAATCCGCACCAGCATACATCTCATGCGAAACTTGCTCATTGTAACCAATATAGGCATTGTATTTACCTGTAAAAATGTCTTTCAATTGATTTAACCGGCCTTCCACCCAATTTTCACCTGATCCTAATACCAGAATATTTATATTGTCACCATGCTGTTCTAAAGCTGTATAAAAAATATCTGGCAATAAATCGGCTCCTTTTTCATCAACTAATCTACCAATAAAAGTAAACAGTGGCTTAGAAGGATCTAATTGAAAAACATCACAGAGTGCTGTTTTGTTTGCCAATTTCCCTGATTCAACTGTTTTTAAATTGTAACCTTTGCTCAGCATCGGATCTGTTGCAGGATTCCAAACCTCGCTGTCGATCCCATTTAATATGCCTACCGATTTCCAGCGCTCCTGCCTTAATAAACTTTCTAATCCACGGGCATTATTCATCATCTCATCCAGGTAACTTGGCGATACCGTGGTTACTTTCCATGCACATTTAATGGCCGATGCTAAAGGGTTAATGGCATCATCCCAACCCAACAAACCACCTTTCCATAAATCGAAGGCTGGTAAATAATAAAGCTTTTCCCATCCAAACTGTCCCTGATATTGTGCATTATGAATGGTTAAAACCGTTGGAACGCCACTAATCGGCTTATATTTTATGGAGTTGGCAACCATAAACGGCACTAAACCGGTATGGTGATCGTGACAATGAATCACATCCGGACGGTGCTCCCATTGTACAATCCAATCGAGGGTGGCAATCTGAAAGGCAACAAATCTTTCTGTATCATCGCTGTAGCCATATACATTAGGGCGATCTGTTAAACCCTGGATATGGATCACGTATAAATCAAAGCCTAACTTATTGGTTTTTTCTTTTAAAATGCGATACTGAAAGTGGTGATTACCGTAATTTGCCCATGCATCATAAGTTACTTCGAACTCGCTCTCACGGATAAATTTGGTATCGTATGCAGGCACAACCACTTTGGCAATATGGCCCAGTTTATTCTGATATTTTGGTAAAGCCCCTACCACATCGGCCAAACCGCCAACTTTTGCAACAGGGTAACACTCGGCGCTTATATGTATAATTTCCATCAACTATTTGGTGTAGATAACCCAAGTAAGTTACTAATTGTTTTGAGTTTTGCAAATAATGAAAATTATAATTTTAGTTGATTATTTAAAGGAAAAAACTTCATCTCAATTCCATAGCTGCAGTACAAATGCTGAAATGAACTCAGGGTGACGACTTTATATGCCTAGAGTTTTTTATGAGAAAGTGAATGTTCAGTTCTTCGTAGCAAGCGATAGCCCTGCTTTCCGCTGTAAGTCCTCGCTACGCTCCGGGCTTCCGCTACAATCAGGCTTAAAAACAAAGTTGGTTCCTGTCAAACGTTAGAAACATAAATTTTCAGCGATGATCATCTTAATCTGCAGGGCAATACGACCAATAGTTTCCCGCTGATTTCGCAGATACACGCAGAGGTTTTTATGAGAAAGTAAATGTTTAGTTCTTTCTAGCGGCCTGGCAGCCCTTTACGCTACAGTCCTCGCTGCGCTCCGGACTTCCGCTCAATGTTATTAAGTTAAGGTTTTAACCACAGATGTACACAGATAAACACGGATTTTTATATCTGTGTACATCCTTTTTATCTGTGGTTAAATTATGCGTACCTAAACCGAAGGCTTAACTTAATGACATTGGGCTGCTTTAAAAATTGATCAGTTGTAATCGTCTTAATCTGCGGGGCAATACGACCAATAGTTTCCCGCTGATGTCGCAGATACACGCAGAGTTTGAAAATTAAAAAAACCGCTTAAATCCATAAGCGGTTTAACAACAAAACAAATATATTTTTTTGGTTTAAAAATAGCTAATATTCTTCGGCGATGATTTCGTAAAAATCGCGGATGGGTTGAAACTGTGGGTGTAATGATACTACATCGCCAAAAACCAATAGTGCAGGTGCATCAATTTTTTTATCTTCCACAATTTCTGCAATGGTATCTACAATGCCAATAGCAATTTTTTCCTGTGGGGTAGATCCATTCTGGATGACGGCCACAGGCAACTGATTTTTATTTTCTGCCTGGAAAATTGCTGCAATTTCTTTTACTTTTTCAATTCCGTTTAAAACAACAATGGTTGCTTTGGTTTTTGCCGCAATGTATAAATCTTCAGAAATTTCTCCTTTGGCATTTGTTCCGGTTACTGCCCAAAAACTTTCACTAAGGTCTTTATAAATCATTGGGATCTTTTGCAAACTCGGTGCGCCGGTTGCGCTCGAAATACCTGGAATAATCTCGGTTGGAATGCTATAAGATTCTGCAGCATCAATTTCCTCATATCCTTTTGCAAAGAAAAACGGATCGCCGCTTTTTAAACGTACCACATGACCGTAATTTAAAGCATAATCAATTATCAGCTTGTTTACTGCGTCCTGAGAGAAAGATTCATCATCAGAACGTTTGCCCACATAAACTTTAGGAATACCATCCGGCGCATGACACAATAAAGCTTCGTTCACATTTGCATCATACAACACAACATCGGCTGTTTTTAATGCCTTAACACCTTTTAAACTAAATAAATCCGGATCGCCAGGACCAGCACCTATTAAAGTAATTTTGGGTTCAATGTTCGCTTTTTCTACTTTATTCAAAATCATAACAGAAAATTTATGCTCGTTATACGTTTGTTTAATCACACAAATATATAAAGTCTATAGGAATTGTAGCAATTTATTTTAAAATAATTTTATTTACGTCATCTCGACTGAAGCATAGCGGAACGGAGAGATCTATGAAATAGATTTAGCTTCGCTGAACACTCCGTAGTTCTCAACTGCTCGACTTTAAAGATCCTTCACTGCGTTCAGGATGACAGTAAAGAAGAAAAAAATCCGTGTTTTCTGTGCTTCCGTGGCAAAAAAAAAATATGAGTACTTATTTACAGTTCACTTCGGCAAAAGTAAACTTACCAGCTTCGTAATTAATGGGTTTGCCTTTAACGAAATATGACCTGCCCAGCGTAGTTTCAATCTGCGCAACGCCCATAATGAGTTTACCATCTTTCTTTAAAAATGCCAATGGATTGGTAAAAGCTTTGGTGGAATCTTTACCGGTATTAAAGCGATAATCAACCAGTAAGGTATCACCATTAAACTTACCGTCGATTTTACCATTATTTTCAGGTTTATCAGCATATTTCACCAATAAGGATCCTGTCACCTTACCAGATGCCATGGTTTTCACAATCATGGCTGCACTATCTTTTTCGAAGAAAGCCGCATAACAGGTTTGATTGATCACGGAATCTTTTTTTGCGGCATCAGCCTTCTTCTCTGATTGGTTACAGGCAAAAATAAATGGAACAGTAGCAAAAACGAGGTATAAAAGATTTCTTTTCATGTGGTTTGTAATTGAGTTGTACTATACAATATATGAAGAAGATGAAAGGTTTTAATTATTTCCATAATCAAAATCTACTATTTATTTTCAGCAATAAGATCAATAACAAGCGCATTAAAATCTGGCCGCTTACTTTTCAATACCGAAAAAAAGTCAACATCGAACTTTTCAACCGTTTTCAATGCAAGCCTTGTTACCGAAACGCCATTATCGGTAAGCTGAACAATCTTTGCCCTTGTATCTGTGCTATGCTCTTTACGCGCCAAAAAGCCCTTGCTTTGCAAGGTACGGAGCACAGTAGAGGTTGTCATTGGGTCGATTTTACTATGCGCAGATAAATCTATCTGCGTAACATTTTCTTTCTCGCCAGATAACCACAGCAAACTTGCCAATAACACAAACTGAGAATGGGTAAGGTTATGCACCTCCAGCACTTTTTTTATTCCCCGCTGCCATAAGGCCGTTACCTGCCATAACAAAAAGCCCGAACTATCATCGGCACTTTTAACACTAAAACTTTTATCCGGCATCTTTTCTTAACATTTCTTTATTAATCAATTCGAAATCCGCTTTCTTTATTTCAAAAAACCCAAAACGGAAAGGATAACCCCACGATTTCTTATTTTCTATAAACTGAAGTTCCGGAATCAATGGCAATATCGAAACTTCATTACAATTCATAAAATTTATATTTCTTCTAAAGGGTTTAAAATCTTCTGAATACTCAAACTGATAAGGTTCGCCTACCTTAACCTGGCCTATTGCTGTAAAAGCCTGGCACTTTTCTTCTCCACCCATTGATTGTTTTGAAGAATAAAAAATTACCCAATCGTTGGGCTTTAACCTTTTTAGCGGAGGCAGTTTACCATGATTAGCCTGCATAAAACCTCCGCTTACCCCTCTTTTTACATGGTCTTTGGAAGCTACCACGATCCAATATCTTTCGTTGTTTCCCATTTTAATTTTTTGAGGCATTTTTAATCTGCAGATGAATATCGCTTTCCAGGTTTGCCACAATATCTTTCATCACTATTTTATTCCATAAAAAAGCTAATGCGCCGGTCATGGTCATTGTGGTGGTAATCTTTAAACCATCAGGTGTTTCTTCATACCAATGCTCACCATTCATTTTTGCCAACGGAAAAATCGTTTCATCTTTAAAATAAACATCAGGTTTAACTTCAACAAGTTTGATGTTAACATTTGGTCCGCCTTTTGGTTTAAATAAAAAGCCAGATCCCGATTCGAAATTGCCTTTGAGTTTCGAATTTTCTACCGAGGTATCCCAATTTTTCCACTCATCTACATTCGACATGAGTTTCCAAATTTGTTCTTTACTGATTGCTTTAGTGGTGACTGAAAATGTTTTCTGTATCATAATTAATAATTTAATAAGTACAAATATAATAAGTAAACTTATTAAATAAAAAATATAATTGACATTTAAAATTTCATAAAGAAAAACGGGGCTACCATTTGGCGCCCCGTCGAAATTGCTTTCACTTTAGATTTTCCCTAAAGCTTCCATTATTATATTTGGTTGTGGTTCTCTACATCGATATTTTCAGGATCGTAGGATTTTAGGATCAAGGAGTTGAAACAAAAATTTGATTATTTTTCATCTCCTATTTTCCGTCTTACATCTTACATTTTCCATCTTACTCAACTGCTGCCCTGAACATTAAAGCACCAACGGTTAAGTTAGTACGCGTATCAACTAAAATAGCAGAACCATTTGCACGGTTATCGTCGTATAGGTCAAATGCCAAAGCATCAGCGGTTTTAACAATCACACGGCCAATATCATTTAGTCTAAATTCTTCTGCAGCATGTTTCTCTAGTGAGTTAATATCTACCTTATGCAGAATTTCGCTGATTTTACATTTAGTAATTTTGCTATTATGCTGAATGTTGTACATTATCGAGGTATCCAATGCACGGGTATCCATCCAGCAAAGATCAGCCTCAATCAGTTTTGTTTCCTGTGGCAAAGCCGATGCATTTACAATCGTATCGCCACGGCTAATGTCTACGTCATCTTTTAAGTGAATGATAACTGATTGGCCAGCATGTGCAGCATCAAGTGTTTCGTCGAAAAACTCTATTTTCTCAACAATAGAACTAGCTCCTGAAGGAAGAACAGTAACTTTATCATTTAAATTAAAAGTTCCGCTCAATACACGTCCGGCATAACCTCGGTAATCGTGCAATTCTTCTGTTTGCGGACGCACAACCCACTGTACTGGCATACGCGCCAATTGCGATTTATCCAGGTTGTCGGTATCAACCTTCTCTAAGAAATGTAACAGACTTTCTCCTTCGTACCAATCCATGTTACCGGAATTTTGTACAATATTATCGCCTTTTAGGGCACTCACCGGAATATAGGTTACATCGGACAGCTTTAATTGCTGAGCCAAAACTTTGTACTTTTCTATAATTGCACTGTAAACTGTTTCGTTGTACCCAACCATATCCATTTTGTTGATACAAACTACTACGTGTTTAATACCCAATAGGGAAACAATATAAGAATGACGGATGGTTTGCTCTACTACACCGTTACGTGCATCGATTAAGATAATTGCCAGGTTGGCTGTAGAAGCTCCTGTAACCATGTTTCTGGTATACTGGATATGTCCTGGGGTATCGGCTATGATGAATTTACGTTTCTCTGTCTGAAAGTATTTGTAAGCTACATCAATAGTGATACCCTGCTCGCGTTCTGCCCTTAAACCATCGGTTAAAATCGCTAAATCAATTGATCCATCGTCATTTTTGCGGTTCGAGCTCTGTAAAGCTTCTAACTGATCGGCCAAAATAGAATCTGTATCGTATAACAACCGGCCGATTAAGGTACTTTTACCATCATCTACGCTGCCTGCTGTGAAAAATTTTAATATGTTCATGCTTATAGTATTAAGATATTAGTATTAAGTATCAAGACATATTGCAGTCTATCAATTCCATACTCATACTTAGTTTATTTAAAGGTTAAGTTTTTTAGTTTGCATCCAATCTTGATACTCGCTACTAGCTACTCGATACTCAATTTAAAAGTAGCCCCCCTTTTTCCTGTCTTCCATAGCGGCTTCAGAAACTTTATCATCCATACGGGCACCACGCTCTGAAATTTTAGAAGCACTGATTTCAGAAATAATGTCATCGATTAAAGTAGCATCCGATTCTACCGCAGCAGTACACGACATATCGCCCACTGTACGGAAACGCACTTGTTTTCTTTCTACTACATCTTCATTATCCATATTTAGAAAAGGAGAAGCAGCCATCAATTGTCCATTACGGGTAATGCAATCGCGTTCGTGCGAGAAATAAATACTTGGCAGATCGATTTTTTCCCGGCGGATATAATTCCAAACATCTAATTCTGTCCAGTTACTGATTGGGAATACGCGGATGTTTTCTCCTTTGTGGATTTTACCATTATAGATATTCCAAAGTTCAGGACGCTGGCGTTTTGGATCCCATTGACCAAATTCATCACGAACAGAGAAGATACGTTCTTTAGCCCTCGCTTTTTCTTCATCCCTACGCGCACCACCAATACAGGCATCAAACTGGTATTTTGCAATCGTATCAAGTAAGGTGACGGTTTGCAAAGCATTTCTACTGGCATTTTTACCGGTTTGCTCTACAACTTTACCCTGATCTATTGATTCCTGCACAGAACCAATGATTAATCTTTCGCCAATTCGTTCTACCATCTGATCGCGGTAAGTGATGGTTTCTTCAAAATTATGGCCTGTATCAATATGTACTAAAGGAAAAGGAAATTTTCCCGGACGGAAAGCTTTTTCTGCCAAACGAACTAAAGTAATCGAATCCTTTCCACCCGAAAATAACAAGGCTGGTTTTTCAAACTGACCTGCTACTTCACGTAAAATGTGAATGGCCTCGGCCTCTAGTTCATCTAAATAATCAAAATTATATGTACTCATTATCAAATGTTGAATGATTGAATGTTGAATGATTGAATGTTGAATGATTGAATGTTAAATCGCTCAATTATTCTACTTGTTATATTTGTTGTTGTTATTGTTGTTTAAAAGGTTGGGAAGGTTTGAATGTTGGTATATCCCAACGTTTCATTTAGTAAGGAATATAAACCTTCTGCCTTTTAGCCTTCCGCCTTATACCTTAAGTAGCATGCAATCCGCATTCCTTTTTGCTCTGGTCTTCCCACCACCATCTTCCGGCCCTAAAATCTTCGCCTGGCTGTACTGCCCTTGTACATGGCGCGCAACCTATGCTTGGGAAACCTTTATCATGCAGCGTATTGTAAACAATGTTGTTTTCTTTAATATATGCTTTTACATCATCTAAAGTCCAATCGAAAATAGGGTGAAATTTAACCAACTGGTTACCTTCATCCCATTCTAAATCATGCATATCTTCGCGGTTGGCACTCTGATCGGCCCTAATTCCTGTGATCCAGATTTCATTGCCTTTTAATGCTCTTTTTAAAGGTTCGATTTTACGGATGTAGCAACATTCTTTTCTATTTTCTACCGACTCATAAAAGCTGCTCGGACCTTTTGTATTGACCATATCCTGCAACAGTTCGTTTTGAGGATAATAGGCATGAATGGGTTTATTGTAAATTTCTAAGGTGCGGTTCCAAACATAATAGGTTTCTGGAAACAAACGTCCGGTTTCTAAAGTAAAAACCTTAATTGGAATGTTATTGGCAAAAATTAAATGGGTAATCGCCTGATCTTCCCAACCAAAACTGGTCGAAAATATAATACGGCCGGCATATTTATCTGCCAAAAATTTCAATTTATCTACTGTACTTAAACCTGCCAGTGCTGCTTTTATCTCCTCTAGGTTCTCCATCACTAAATTAATTTTAAAATAAACATAATCACACTGCGCAAACTCACAATCATTACAATAATCCCCACAGCAACCATAATGGTTTTTGCCGAAATTCTGTTGGATACTTTTGCAGCAATTGGCGATGCGATTGCACTACCGATAATTAAGCCTAAAACGGCTTCCCAGTGTTTGCCACCCAACATGGTGAAAAAAGTAAGGGAACTTAAGGTTGCAATAAAAAAGCGGCTGATTTTTACCGTTCCCAAAGAAAATAATGGGTGCCTGCCACCTGCAATTAAGCTTGATAATACAATTGAGCCCCAGCCACCGCCAAATGCTGCATCGATAAAACCACCAACAAAACCCAATAAACCTATTTTTTTAATTTTTTGATCGGCTTTTTTACGCTTGATATTAAAGGCTTTCATTAAAATAACTCCACCTAAAAACAAGGTATAAACTGCCACAATAGGCTTCACATAAGCGCTGTAGTGCTCAAGTGACGATAAGATGTAGGCGCCTAAAACGGCTCCGATTATCGCTGGAATAATTAAAATTTTGAATAGTTTCCAGTTAACATTGCCCATCCGGTAATGCATCCAGCCGGCAATTCCATTGCTCATTACCTCAGAAATATGGATCGCCATACTTGCCGATGCAGGAGGTAAGCCCATCGCCAACGAGAACGATGCTGTAGTAACCCCGTACGACATGCCGATTGCGCCATCAATTAATGCAAATAAAAATCCGGCGCCTAAAAACCAATAGAATAAAGGATCAATATTGATCAGGAAAGTCTGAAATTCTGGCTCGGTATTCCATAAAGAAAAACCGATTGCTCCAATCAGTAAAACTGAAGCCACCCAGATTAACCATTTAATGTTCCGCTCGGCAAAACTTTTTTTAGGGTTAATTAAACTTTTAGTAACCTTATTCAGTTTTTTAACCTTTGCCGAAAAATCGCCATTTAATGTTTGGCGCAAGGCACTCATATTCTGTAAGGTTTCGTCCAGTTCTGCTGGTAAACCCTCATTTAAAATCTGCTTTAAGCGCTTTGCTATGGTTGGTGATTTACCATTTGTAGAAATGGCAATTTTTAAATCGCCTTTTTGAACAATAGATCCCAGATAGAAATCGCATAGTTCCGGCTTATCAGCCACATTAATCAAGAGGCCACGCTCATGCGTCACCTTTCTGATCTCTTCATTTAAAATGTAGTTATTGGTTGCGGCAAAAACGATATCAATATCGTTCAGGTCATCCACATCAAAACTTTTCTGCTTAATTTTTATGAGCGGATAATTTGCAATCAGCGTATAAATTTCTGGCGATACGAGCTCTGCCACAATAGTAATGGTAGCACTATGGCTGTTATTTACAATCGCCGTTAACTTCTCCAACCCAATATTTCCTGCACCAATTAATAATGTACGCAGCTTGTTCAGTTTAACAAAAACCGGGAAGAGCTGGTTACCTTTTTCTTCCGAAAAAGACGCTGCATTATCAGGTTGGTTAGGCAATACTTGCATATTGATTGATTAATTTCTTAAATGATGGATGTAATGATACAACTTCTCCAAAAATTAATAAAGCAGGAGCTTTAATATTTTCTTGCTGCACCAAACTTTCTATGGTTTCTACCACGCCCACTACTAATTTTTCATCTTCTGCCGATCCGTTCTGCACCACTGCAGTTGGTAAATGATGTTTGCCAGCCGCTTTAAATATCTCTACAATTTTCGACAGTTTTTTAAGTCCCATCAGTACCAATACTGTAGCTTTTGACTGTGCTGCCTGGTAAATATCAGCAGAAACCTCTCCAGAAGTTGTAGTACCAGTGATTACCCAAAAGCTTTCGCTCATACCGCGGTGTGTAACTGGAATTTGTTGCAAACCCGGAACGCCGATAGAGCTAGAAATACCCGGAATTACACTTACCGGAATACTATACGATGCGGCATAATCCAGCTCCTCATATCCCCTGCCAAAAACAAATGGATCGCCACCTTTTAAACGCACTACGTGACCATAGTTTAAGGCATAATCGATCATTAATTTATTGATGGTATCCTGGGGATAAGAATGCTCGCCTGAACGTTTTCCTACATAAACTTTAATGGCTTCTGCCGGAGCATGCTCCAATAAAGCTTCGTTGGTTAAGGCATCATACAATACCACATCTGCAGTTTGCAATGCTTTTACACCTTTCAACGTTAACAAATCAGGATCGCCAGGACCTGCGCCTAAAAGGGTTATTCTTGATTCTATATTTAATTTCTGATCACTCATCTTTATATTTAATTTGGAATTATTGAATTTTGAATGAGTGAATGTTTAATAGCAAGTGTTTATCATCATTCTTTAACTCAATCATTCTCTAATTCTATCCTTCAATTACTTCACCACTACCGCTCTTTTTTCCTTAATCTGATTTAAAAATTGATTGGCTTCTTCAAAATATTTTTGTGCAAACTCAGCTGTTGGTTCGTTTTTATTGATCTGCAAAACCAGGTCAGAGAAATTGGTCGGTAAGTTAAATTCGCCAGTTTCTACATAGTGGTTATCAAACTCACGGATTACGCCAACCTGCGTACTGCTGTTTACGCCTTTATCTAACAATAAAGATTTTGCGGCGCTTACAAAAGTGCTGTAAGTATGGTAAATGGCATCAGCATAAGCACCTTTATCTAAGTTTTGCTTTGCCCAGCCAAATTTTTCGTCGGCCTCTAATAATAAAGTAGCTACTAAATCAATCACCACACCAGCACATTCTCCAACCCCAATGGCCGTTACAAATTCTTCAACATGTCCCCAGTCTACAAATTCTTCTGTCTGCAGGTTGGTTAAATCGGCCAGTGGTTTTAATAATTGATAAAAATGGTCTTTACCTTTTCTATCATAATATTGGTGGAAATTCTCATCCTCCAGGTTATTCGCTTTAAAATCATTTAAAATGAAATGTAAAACACTTGTTGCTCTTTTTGATGGCACTTTAATTACACGCTCTGCAACTCTGCCCACTCCGTTACCTACAGTTCCACCGCCAAGCATCACCTGAACAGCCGGAACCACTTTTCCTTCAGCTTTTACCGAGCTTCCGTGGAAACCAATCTCAGCCAAACCATGCTGACCGCAAGAGTTCATACAACCGCTTATTTTAATCTTGATGTTTTTCTCGTAGATAAACTCAGGGAAATCGGTATAAATCACCTCTTCCAAAACTTCTGCTAGCGTCATTGAATTGGAAATACCCAAATTACAGGTGTCAGTACCTGGGCAAGTGGTAATATCGGCCAAACTATCAAAGCCTGCCGTAGTAAAACCAATTTTATTTAAAGCTGAATATAATGAAGGTAATGCTTCTTTGCGTACAAACTTTAACAGCAAGCCCTGATTCTGGGTAATCCTGATTTCATCAGCTACATGTAACCTGATGGCATCAACAAAAGCCCTTGCTTTATCTGTTTTAATATCACCTACCTGGACTTTTACATAAACGCCATAAAATCCGGCCTGTTTTTGCTCAATTACATTAGTGGCTAACCAATGTTTGTAATGAGCTTCGTTTAATATTTCTACCGCAGGATATTCTTGTTCTAAAGGTAACGTTGGCTGAGGTATTGTATTAATATCAATTTTAAAGGTTTTTACTTTATTGGCAATGCGCTCTTCGGCAACCAAACGCAAAACTTCTTCTAAGCCTAATTTTTGAACCAGGTATTTTAAACGTGCTTTGTTACGGTTCGTACGTTCGCCATAACGATCGAACACACGAAGCACAGATTCGGTAAAAGGAATTAACTGATCTTCAGGTAAAAATTCGTGAACGGCATTTGCAAGAAAAGGCTGTGCACCTAAACCACCAGCAAATAAAACCTTAAATCCACGTTCCCCATTTTCGTTAATTTTAGGAATAAAACCTAAATCGTGAATGTAGCTAAAGGCTGTATCTCTGTCGCTCGAAGAAAAGGAGATTTTAATCTTGCGGCCCATTTCCTGACAGATCGGGTTACGTAAAAAGTAAGCAAATACCGCCTGCGCATAAGGCGAAACATCAAAAGGCTCTTCCGCATCAATGCCCGAATTTGGAGAAGCGGTTACATTACGCACCGTGTTTCCACAGGCCTCGCGAAGCGTAATATCATCCTGCTCTAATTTTGCCCAAAGCTCCGGCGTACGATCTAAACTCACGTAATGAATCTGAATATCCTGACGGGTGGTTAAGTGTAAATTGCCACTTCCGTACTCATCCGCAATATCGGCAATGCGCAATAACTGCTTAAAAGTTACCTTACCAAAAGGCAATTTAATACGCACCATTTGCACACCAGGTTGTCTTTGTCCGTAAACACCACGGGCCAAACGGAGGCTCCTAAACTTTTCGTCGTGGATGGTTCCATCTCTGAAAGCTTTAATCTTATTCTCTAAATCGATGATGTCCTGCTCGACAATCGGATTTTCGAGTTCTGTTCTGAAACTTTGCATATGTGTTGTTAGCTTTATTCAAAAAATGCTTCCCTGTAACCGAGAAGCATTCAATATTTTATACTTAAAATTATCTGTAGGCTCCTGTTATTGTGTTTTACAACAATACATCATTTGCATAGCAATTAATTTATCAGGTACAAAACTGAAGTTCATATGTCAAATATATAAAGTATATAGGAATAGTAGTAATTTATTTTGAAAAAATTCACATAGAACAAACGTCATTTCGACTGGAGCGCGGCGAAATGGAAAAATCTATGAGTTAAATTCTTTAAATATTAGCTGAAAACCGGCAACCGAAAACTGCTAATTGCAAACTGATTTGGGCGTTCCCCAAGCTACGCAAGGGTCGGGCTTTTTCAGGGCTGCGCTTCGCTCCGGTACCGATGAAAAATCGGCACTGAACCCTTACAATCCCTAACGCGGAATGATCGCGTATTATCCGACTTCCGATTTAGCCAGTGCTTATGCTAACGTGAAACTTAAAAAGGATATTATATCATCACCCTGACGATGTAGATACTGAAAGCTTTTTTAGTATTTTTGTATATACCTCATCATAATATTTCAGCATGGAACTTATTTTAAAATCAAATAACTAAGAAAGTCCTGCTTAGATTATTGCTTTAGCTAAGAAGTTAAATGTGATTATTGAAAAGAAAGATATTGATTTTAATAATTCAGCTAAGATTAATCTTAAAAACCGTATTCTTAATTTTAAAGCTACAACATCTTCGTCTTTTGGCGATGCGGCTGAATGGCAACAACATGAAAGTTCTGACCGTAAATTGCCTTTTTCACAGGTATAACATTACTTATCTTAATTTGAGAATCATTATAAAAACCAGCATTGTGCTACCATCTCTGTTAAATAAACCCGATTGAAGTGGACATTCCGATCCTTCATCGGAATAAAATGGAAAGCGGGACTGAAACCACTATGAAAAACTGAACTTTCATTTTTCAAAAAAAACCAAGCTCAATAAATGAATTCGGGATTAATATTTTAAAATCTGTATAGTCAAAAACACATTGTAATAGATGCTGAAACGAGTTCAGCATGACGGATTGGATTAAATAAAAAAGACTATAAATTCACGATACCGATCTTCAGGTTATCCTCACGACCGATTACATCTGCAATGCTCGTTTCGGTTAAAACCTTAAGCGTAGCATCCCTTACATCAATAAAGGCACTTCTGATACCACAGGTTTTCTCATCTACACATTCATCACATTTGTGGTAAAAGTTTAAACTTGCGCATGGAACCATAGCGATAGGGCCATCGGTTACACGCATCACGTGTACCAATAAAATCTCTTCAGGTTTTTTATTTAGGCTATAACCGCCACCTGCACCTTTTTTGCTGTATAAAAAGCCAGCATTACGCAGATCGAGCAGAATTTGTTCTAAGAATTTTTTCGGAATATGCTCCTCCTCTGCAATCTTCGAAATCTGCATTGGTGGTTTATCTAAATTTTTACCAAGCGCAACAAGCGCTTTAATGGCATATTTTGTTTTTTTGGACAGCATATTCGCACAAAGCTAATAAAAGAAAGTAAATTATAAAATATGCAACAGGAAGTTGATTTTAATTCAACATTCTATGATATTTATAAATGTAAGGGCATAATAACAGAAATTGTTTTAATCAAACGAGCGTAAAAAATAACCGCCAGCCGTAACAGCAGGCAATTATGGGCGTTTAAATTCTATTTTTACCCTTTATTCTGATTTACAGATTTTTAATAATGAAAAGAAAACTCAATCTATTGCCACTCTTAATAGTTGCAATTATATTTTTTGCCTTAAATGCATACGTACTATCGGGCCTGGGCACCATCAATCAATCAAGTTTACTGATTCCAATTTTTTGGGTATTTATTATCGGTTTAACTTTCGCCTTGTTCTTCGCCATTCAGCAGATGCGGATTCAGGGCATCAATAAATTTTTCCAGATTGTCAGTCATGCATTTTTGATCATTTTTGCTGCAGAAATTGTCTTTGCTTTTTTTCTGCTGCTAGGCGATGTTTACCGCTTATTAATCGCGCTGGCTACAAATTTTCAGCCAGGAGGTTTCCACCTGTTAGGCCGTAGCAATTATTGGGTAGATTTTGCCTTTGTGATGTTCTGTTTAACCATTGCATTATTTGCTTATGGCATCACGCAGGGAAAATATGCTTACCGCGTAATCAAGCATACTTTGTATTTTGATGATCTGCCTGCCAACTTTGATGGTTTTACCTTAACGCAAATTTCTGATGTACATGCCGGAAGTTTTACCAACCCTAAAGCGGTACAAAAAGGTATCGACATGATTAATGCCCAAAAAAGCGACCTGTTTGTTTTCACTGGAGATCTGGTAAATAATGCGTCTTCAGAAATCGTGCCTTATATCGGGCATTTCTCGCAGATCAAAGCACCTTTCGGACAGTTTTCCATTTTAGGGAACCATGATTATGGTGATTATATCAAATGGCCAAGCGAAACTGATAAAATGAAAAATTTGAACCAATTGAAGGCTTATCACAAAGAACTTGGTTTTAAACTTTTATTGGATGAACATATTGAATTACATAAAAACGGCGAGAAAATTATATTGGCCGGAATAGAAAACTGGGGCATCGGTTTTGGAGAACGTGGTGATCTCAATAAAGCACTTCAAAATACGGCAGTGAACGATTTTAAAATTCTCTTATCCCATGATCCTTCACATTGGGATGCTCAGGTAAAAAATTATCCTTCTAAAATCCAGCTATCGCTCGCCGGACATACACATGGTATGCAGTTCGGTATTGAAGCTTTTGGCATTAAATGGAGTCCTGTAAAATATCGTTATAAACATTGGGCGGGCATTAAAACCGAAAATGGAAGATACTTGAATGTAAACAGGGGTTTTGGTTTCCTAGGCTTTTCAGGGCGGATTGGGATCTGGCCGGAAATTACGGTAATTGAGCTGAAGCGGAAATAAGATAATTCTCATCGCTGACGATTTCCTTAAAAAAGGTCGTCATTTCGAGCGAAGTGTAACGAAGCCGAGAAATCTGCCTAGATAGATCTCTCCATTCCGCTGCGCTCCAGTCGAGATGACGACCGAAAAAAATCGAATCTAGTAATTAAGCGTATATGTTAAATTATACGTACGGCCGCGGCCAGCATAATAGAATGTTTCCGGTTTAGCCAAAGCCTGGTACAAATACACCGAACGTTGACTCCAAATGGTCTGATAATTTTTGTTCAACAGGTTTTGCACACCGAATGATAAACTTCCGGTAAATAACTTTACAGATCCCAACAAATCAACAGTAGTGAAGCCTTTCAACTCATTTTGCACCACAACATTTCCAACTGTAGCATAACCTTTCGAATCAAATGAGTGGAAAGCCTGGGCTTTTATACCAAAAACTTTTCCGTTATAACCCAAATAACCTGCAATTTTTGATGGACTTGCAACAGTTACATCCTGTAATGACCATGTACCATCGGCATTTTGTTTTTGTGTTTTGATGTACAAACCGTTTACGCCAGCTTCAAAACCATTTTTCAGGTTTAATGATAATGAACCTTCAACACCTAAATTTCTAACATTTTCATCGAAAACTTCAATATTGAATGTACTATTGGTTTTTACGTTTTTATCAGATAATGCATAAAAACCAGCTACCTGTGCATTAAATACACCTGTGCGGTAACGGTAACCTGCTTCGTACTGTTCTGTTTTGATACCCGTTAAAGGAGAACTTCCAACATTAATTGAATTGCCTAAATTATAGTTTGTTCCTACTAAAGTATAAGTACCCTGTCCGTAATATTTAGCCGGATCTGCCAGGTTAAAACCTTGCGAGAAATTAACCCATGCCTGTTGAGCAGTGTTTATTTTAAATACTAAACCACCATTTAATAAGTTTACATCGTAATGGTTTTCACCACCAGCAATGGCCGTAGCAGTTCTACCAACACCATAAGCCAAAGGCACAGAAGCAGTGGTGCCTACAAAATCGCCAACTTTAACAAACATACGTTGCTGACGCACCCCTCCCGACAGGCTTAAGAAGTCGGTTACTTTAACCTGCGCCTGTAAAAAACCAGATAAACCATTTACCCTGAAGTTTGGGTAACGTGTAATAGTAGCCACTGTAGTATTGTTTAAACCACCAGAAGCGAAAGCTTTTGCTCTATCAAACAAAGCTTGCTGCGCGTTAAAATTCTCGTTATCTGCATCAATACCGTAAGTAAGATTTAGTCTGTTCCAGTCTTTGTTCAATACCAGTTTTAAAGCACTGTAGTTTGTATTTTGGATAGATGAACCACTGTAAAGCCTTTGCGGTATTGCCGCTTGTCCAGGGAACGGGTGAAAGCTAAATTGTTCGTTTCTTGCAGCTGCCTGTACATACAATGTTTGGCCACCCAAAATGTCGCTTGCCTGGTAATTGGCATTGATATTGGCTCTGCTCGTTTTTGGATCAACATCTGATGAATAACCGTTTCTCATTTCTAAAAGCGCTGGATTTGATAATAATCCACCATAATTTGCGCCCAGGAAAAGATCTTTATCACCACGGTAACCCGAATTGTAATATTGGGCGTTCACCGATAACTTTTGGTAATCAGTTAATTTAAATTCGGTACTCCCGAAAAAATCAAACGATTGGTTATACTGTAAGTCAGTTTGCGTTATGTCGGTAAAAACCTGCTTTCCATCGGCACCATAGGCTGCATTGTTTTTTTGAAAAGCCATACCTATGCGTCCATTCCAATCCTTGCTCCCGCCAGAAATAGCTTGTGCCACACGTACATCGTGATCGCTTTTTTCTTTCAAACCACTGCGCACACCAACCTGTGTTGTAAAACTTGGCTGACTATCCTGTCCTTTCTTGGTAATGATATTGATGATCCCCCCTGTTGCACCACCGCCATAAACCGCACTTGCTCCGGATAAAACCTCAATTCTTTCGATATTGAAAGGATCTATTGATTCGAACTGGCGACTTACGCCACGGGTACTGTTTAACGATACCCCATCAATCATCACCAATGCATCTCTGCCGCGTTGGTTCTGTCCGTAGTTAGTACGGCCCTCCGGACCAGCATCCAAACTCGGAATCAATTGCGCTAATGTTTGTTTGAGCGGAATTCCAGCCCTGGTCTGTTCCTGGATTTTAGCACCATCTACTACCCAGACAGTACCCGGTATTTCGCTGATTTTGGTTGGTTTACGTGACGATACCACGACTACTTCCTGCATGTTTGATGTAGGACTTAAGTTAAGGGTTAAGTTAACTGTTTGATTTTTAGCCAAACTCACCTTTTGTAATATGGTGGTATAACCTACATAACTTACCTGTAATTTGTAAGATCCTTCGGTTAATTTCAGTTCGAAACTACCGTCGGCACCCGTTGTAGCTGAAGCATTTTTACCTTCAACTTTAATATTTGCTCCGGCAAGCGGTGCCGTTTCTCCAATTACCTTTCCGGTAACGGTTTGTGCTTTACCGCTAAAGATAAATCCACAGATTAAGATTGCAATTAAGTATAGATTTTTCATTTTTATTTATTTGGTTTCATTAAGGGTTATTATTTTTTGCGCAAAGCAATCATTTATTTAGATCAAATCCAAATAAAATAAATTAAATTTTGTAAGCCCACACTCCTAAAACGTTTAACCAACTCCACACAACAGACTTATCAACAATATGTTAAAAATATTTAAGTTATTATTTTTAATCAATCTAAATAAAAATATATCTTAGCAATCGGAATTTTTAATAAAAACAGATCATTTAATCTCCCTAACCAGAGTTATTAATGAAAATATCGGCTTAAAAGGTCAGATGTTTATTGCCACTTAAACCTTTAATCCTTGAAAAATTGAAAAACTAATGCTTACATCAGACCTAGAAAAACATGAACTAATTGATTTCCTGACGGAAAGTCCGAACAAGGAAATCTTTCACCACGAAAATGAAGCAGAATACCTGCATGCAGTAGGAAAAGTTACCCAAGCGGTAAAAAAATTCCTCAACAATAATCAACAACCTTTTAGTGGCATATCGCCGTCTGAATTAAGACCGCTGTTTGATTCGATTGAATTTGAAAAAACACACGATAACTACGATGCTTTGCTTAAAGAAGTTGAACAGCTTTATACCAACCATGCGGTTGCCTTTCACCACCCAGCTTATATTGCCCATTTAAACTGCCCGATTGTGATCCCGGCGGTAGCTGCTGAAGTAATGATTTCGGCCATCAATTCGTCCATTGATACCTGGGATCAAAGTGCCGGTGGCACCTTAATTGAGCAAAAATTAATCGAATGGACCTGCGATCAGATTGGTTACTGCAAAAAAGCCGACGGTATTTTTACCAGCGGCGGTACGCAGAGCAATTTAATGGGGCTTTTATTGGCAAGGGATCATTATTCTATTACCGCCCTGAACCACAATATCAAATTAAATGGTTTGCCACCGGAAGCCTCACGCTTCAGGATCTTTGTTTCAGAAAAGGCACATTTCAGCATCCAGAAAAACGCTTCGCTATTAGGTTTGGGTGAAAAATCGGTGATCAAGATTAAAACTGACCGCAGTTTCAGGATCAATACCATTTTACTGGAAGATGCCATTAAGCGGGAAATTGCTCAGGGCAATATTCCTATTGCCATTGTAGGCACAGCAGGTACCACCGACTTTGGTAATATTGATCCGCTGAAGGAACTTGCGTCGATAAGTAAAAAATACAATGCCTGGTTCCATATCGATGCGGCTTATGGTTGTGGCTTGCTGCTAACTGATAAATACCGAAGCCTGTTGAACGGGATCGAAATGGCCCATTCGGTCACGGTTGATTATCATAAATCTTTCTTCCAGCCGGTAAGCAGCAGCGGTTTTCTGGTACGCGATAAAAACTTTTTCAATCTGATTACGCACCACGCTGATTACTTAAACCCAAAAGACCATGATGAAGATGGTTTGCCAAACCAGGTGAATAAATCGATACAAACTACCCGCAGATTTGATGCTTTAAAACTTTGGTTTACACTCAGAATGATGGGTAGAAATAAACTTGGTGGCTATTTTGATACGATTATAGAAACCGCAGCCGAAATTGCCAGTCTGTTACATTCAGATAGCGATTTCGAGTTGATGAACGAATCAGACATCAGTGCCCTGGTGTTCCGTTACCGCCCCAAAAACCTGCGTTTAGATGTGTGTGCCATGAATCAATATATCAAAAAGACCATGTTCAATGAAGGCAAAGCTTTGGTTGCCGGCACCAAGATTAACCAACAGTTCTACCTCAAATTTACCCTACTTAACCCGCTAACTACCATCAGCGATATTGAAAACATTATTAAAATCATTAAAAAACATGGAAACGAATACGTTAGACTCAATCAAGCTTCAGCAGATTTCAGAAGAAACTAATTTTAATGCGCTTCTAAACAGTTACTGTAGAGAATTTACCAACTGGAGCCGTTACGTAGGTATCCCGAAATACGACGAATCTTTAGCCAGTTACCTGGTTACCACAAACGATCGTTTGCATATCAGGTTTGACTTTACGGCAATTGGCTTCGAAGTATATGCACCTTTAAAATTTTATGCCGATAATGGCCGCCATGTATTTAATTTTCCGGTAATTGAGCGGAATATTACTACTGATGTGATCAAGCCGATCAGTATTTACAGGTTTATGGAACTGGCCATTCAATTCAGTGCAGAGGAGTTTCCGCATGCAGATGCTGATATCGTAAATCAACGTTTGGCTAATAGCATAGAAAACCTCGAAGCATTTTTATCGTTTTTTAAACAAAATGGAAAACCTGTAAATTTTGCTAAAATGAACTTTATTGAGGCCGAGCAGTCCTTAATTTTAGGTCACAACGCCCATCCCCTACCCAAAGGGAGATCTGGGTTTAACAAAAAGGATGAACTTTTTAAATATTCACCAGAAACACAGGGAAAGTTCCAGCTGGCGTATTTTTTAATCGCAGCAGGTAACATCAGTGAGAAAAATGCAGAAGGTTTCGATATGACCGATCTTTTCAGGATTGAGCTTTTAGATAGCGAAAATGCTGAGGTCATAGCTTTATTGGATCAACACCCAAATCATAAAGTAGTACCCATGCACCCTTGGGAAGCTGAATATTTGCTTACACTCCCTCCGGTAAAAGCGATGCAACAAGAAAACCTGCTGTTCTTTTTGGGGCATTTCGGAGAATTGTATACTCCGACATCTTCCGTAAGAACGGTCTACAATGCATCGAGTGATTGGATGCTTAAATTTTCATTGCACGTAAAAATAACCAACTCAGAACGGGTTAACCTGGTCCGGGAACTTCACCGTGGTTACGATGTAAGCAAATTGTTAAAAACCGAATACGGTAAAGCAGCCAAAGCCGAATTCCCTGAAATTGAATTCATTACCGACCCTGCTTTTATCACCGTAAATTATAAAGATGAAACCATTGATGGTTTCAACATCAGCATCAGGCATAATCCATTCAAAGGAGAAGATGCTGGCAAAAATGTAAGTTTATTGGCGGCGCTTTGTCAGGATGGTTTATTGGGCCAAAAACCGAGGATTGTCCATGTAATCGAGGAGGCATCCATCAGCAAAAATAAAGCGCTTGCCCATACGGCTGTAAACTGGTTTAAACAATACCTCCACCTTTGTGTAACTCCGATTGTTGGCCTGTACAATAATTTTGGGATGGCTTTTGAGTTCCACCAGCAAAATGTGATGGTAGAACTGGATAAAGATTATTATCCTGCCAAACTTTATTTCAGGGATAACCAGGGTTATTTCTTTAGTGAAGCCAAAGCGGAGGAACTAAAAGCGGTTTATCCAGGTATAGCCGCAGAAAGTGGCTCGATTGTGCCAAACGAATATATTATCCCTAAACTCACCTATTATCTACTCATCAACAATATATTAGGTGTAGTAAATGCCCTTGCAAGTAACAACCTCGCCGATGAAAAAACCTTGATTGATCTCGTTTATCTGGAGTTTAAACAATTCGAAAACAGCGATACGACAGGTTTAATTGATTATATCATCAATCGTCGAAGCTGGGAAGTAAAAGGTAACCTGCTAACCAATCTTTGTAATATTGATGAAGCCAGTGCGCCGATTGATAATCCGGCTATTTACCGTGAGTTTCCAAATCCACTGTCCAAATATTTCTTCTCCGAAAATCTGATCAAACCAAAAACCAATGAGGTATTGTACAGCAGGTTTTTTCCAAAGGAAAATGTGACGATCAACATCCGTCCATTTAATATCGACCGCGATCTGGAAATGGTTCACGATTGGTTTAACCAGGAGCATGCCAAACCAATCTGGAAAATGGATGGTCCGATTAAAGACTTAGAATTATTTTACAGGACTTTATTACCTAACGATTCATCGCACAGTTTTATAGGCGAAATAAATGGCGAACCCACCTTTACCATAGAACCTTATTGGCCTATGCGGGATGGTGTTGGTGCCTGCTACGAAGCATTAACTACCGATTACGGTGCACATTTATTGATTGCCCCTACAGATAAAGATAAAAAATTCAGTTTCGAAACAGGCCAGGCTTTAATGGATTTCATTTTTGAACAACCCGAAGTAGGTAAATGCATCGGTGAAGCAGCAGTGGAAAGTCGGGCGATGCACATTTTTGTAACCAGACTAGGTTTTAAATTAGAAAAAGTGATCCAAATGCCTTATAAAATGGCCAACCTAACTTTCTGTTACCGTGATTGGTACTGGGATAAATTTCCTGAAGCGAAAGCTTATGCCATGATGAAAACAGCACAATTTGAAACGGAGGAAATATAATGCAGGAACAGAAAATATACGATATAGTAGGGATCGGAATCGGTCCATTTAATTTAGGATTGGCGGCTTTATGTGCCCCCATCAACAGCTTATCTACCTTGTTTTTGGATCAGGTAAGCGAATTTAACTGGCACCCTGGCATGATGCTGAGCGATGCAACCTTACAGGTTCCATTTATGGCTGACTTGGTTACTATGGCCGATCCAACCAGTCCGTACAGCTTTTTAAACTATCTTAAACAAACAGATCGTCTGTATAAATTCTATATCAGAGAAGATTTTTTTGTATTACGAAAGGAATATAATGCGTATTGTAAATGGGCGATTAATCACCTTCAAAACTGCCAATTCGGACAGAAAGTAATCAGTATAAATTACGTTGATGGTATTTATCAGGTAGAAAAAACTGATCAGGCAACAGGTTCCAGAGAGATCATTTTGGCTAAAAAAATCGTACTCGGAACAGGCACAACACCGAAAGTGCCTGATTTTATTAGGCCAGCTGAGCATAAAAATACCATACATTCTTCAGAATATTTAAGGTTCAAACCTACGCTATTGAAGCAAAAAACGGTAACGATTATTGGCTCAGGACAAAGTGCTGCCGAAATTTTCTACGATCTTTTGCCTGAAACGGAAAATGGATTAAAACTGAAATGGTTTACACGTCCAGACCGCTTTTTCCCGATGGAATATTCGAAATTGACACTGGAACTTACTTCGCCAGAGTATGTAGACCATTTTTACAACCTCAGCGATGCCAAACGCAAACAATTGTTGGGTAAGCAAAATTCCCTATTTAAGGGAATAAACTTCGAACTGATTAACCAGATTTTCGATAAACTGTACGAATTGAGTGTTGATGGCGAGAAAATCAATGCCGAATTGATGCCTAATTGCCAGCTGAACAATTTAATGGTAAAAGCAGACGGCAAATACGAGCTCGATTTTTTTCATATCGAAAGCGAAAAGGATTTTACTGTTGAAACAGATTTTGTGGTATTGGCAACCGGTTACAAGTACAACGAGCCAGGTTTCTTATCCGCAATAAATGATCGCATCGCACGTAATGCAGAAGCGCTGTTTCAGGTACACCGCAACTACGCTATCGATGTAAACGGGAACGAAATTTTTGTTCAAAATGCCGAATTGCATACACATGGTTTTGTAACCCCTGATTTGGGTATGGGTGCCTACCGCAATGCATCTATTATTAATGCAATATTAGGTTTCGAAATTTATCCGGTAGAAAAACGGATTGCCTTTCAGCAGTTTAGTGTAACAGATGGAATACAGGAAAATGAATTGTCTAACGCTGAGCTGCAATACTCTGAAGATTAATTAATTCAAGTCTGTCACGTTGAGCCTGTCGAAACGCTTAAACTTTAGGTTGGTCCGCATGCTGGTCGGGATTTGCAATCCCGATCATGGAGAGCCGGATTTAAAATCCGGAGTACGAAAAGTCCAGATTAAAAATCCGGACTAACACAAATAAAAAAATTAAATACCATGAATTACAACAATTTCAATCACATAAAACCTTTAAAAAAAGAAGTTTGGGATAAGGTAAACCTAAACTATATTGCAAAATCAATCGTGGAGTTGATGCACGAAAAATTAGCTGAACCCACGCTGATCAATACAGATGAACAAGGAAATTCTGATTTCCGTCTTGCAACAGATTCTGAGGAGATCTATTATACTTTTTCAGGTCAGCAACGTGCTTTAGATTATTTGCACATCGACAAACAAAGCATCAAAAAATTTGTAAACGGAGAAAGTATAATCGTTAACAACGCCCCGGCATTTTATACAGAACTACAGCAAACTTTTGGAATTAAACCTTTTACCTTGGCGCATTTTGTGGAAGAGACCTTAAATACGTTATATGCAGATGCCTATATCCACGAAAAAGGTCGGTTAACGGCTGATGAACTGGCTAATGCCGATTACCAGACCATCGAACACCAGATGGATGGTCATCCCTGGGCAACCATTAACAAAGGACGGATCGGTTTTAACCATAGTGATCAGGGTAAATATGCGCCAGAAGCAGGACAGAAAACGCAATTGGCCTGGTTGGCTGTTCATAAATCAAGGGCAGCATTTAAAAGTATCGAAAGCATTTCTCCATTTTCCTTTTACAATGAAGAACTGAATTTAAAACAGGTTCATGACTTTAATCAGGTATTAATCCAACAGCAGCTGCAGCCTGAAGATTATTTTTTCATCCCTGTGCACGAGTGGCAATGGAATAATAAAATCGTATTGCAGTTGGCACATGATATTGCCCATCAACTCATTATTCCGGTTGGTATTGGAAACGATGAATACATGTGTCAAAACAGTATCCGTACCTTTTTTAATGTAAGTGAACCTAAAAAACATTACGTAAAAACTGCCATTTCGATCTTAAATACTTCTATTTTCAGAGGACTGTCGCCGAAAAAACTGGCTATTGCTCCAAGGGTAACACAATGGGCAAAAGACATGTTACAGGGTGATGAATACTTAAAACAAACCCGCGTGGTACTTTTAGGTGAGGTGGCTACAGTTGCTTATACCCATCCCCAATATAGCGAAATACCCGGCTCACCATATCAATACCAGGAATTTTTAGGTGCAATCTGGCGAGAGAGTGCCGAAAATTACCTTGTAGAAGGCGAAAATATCATGACCATGGCGAGCCTACTTTATGTAGATGATAATGGAAAAAGCATGGTTGAGGCCCTGATCGAAAAATCGGGCTTAACTGCCGAAAGCTGGTTAAATGCTTATTTATCGGCTTATCTTAAACCAGTGTTAAGAATTTTTTACAAACATGCTTTTTTCTTCAGTCCACATGGCGAAAACACCATTTTAGTGATGAAAAATGGTGTGCCGGAGCGAATTATCATTAAAGATTTTGTAGAAGAAATTGTGTTAACAGAAGAATCAAAAGCAAAATTACCGAATGATCTGGTAGATGTTTTAAGGGAAATTAACGATGAGTTGGCGCCTTTATTTATCCTATCGGGAATATTTGATGCCCTTTTCAGATACCTCAGCAATATTTTCCACAGTTATGTCGGCCTGGATGAAAAGCAATTCTGGCGCCAGGTGGCAGATGTAATTTTAGCATTTCAAGAGGAAAACCCGGAGCTTGCCCCTAAATTTCAAAAATTCAATTTGTTTGTACCCGAATTTATCAGGGTGTGCATTAACCGTGTAAGGTTGCTCACCCACGGTTATAGCGAAAGCACCGATGTTCCGGTTCCTGAATTGATTGGTACGTTAGTTAACCCGGCGGCAGAAGCTTTGAAAGAGAATGTTTTGGCGTAATGTGAAGTCAGAGGTTTCCATCTGAGTTTGAGTAAACCCAGACAATCAAATAAATTCCTTTCCGTGGCAGATGGTAACATCTGCCACCACTACAAAAGTTCGTCATTGCGAGAAGGCTTTTTCAGCCGATGAAGCAATCTTACAACTATCGCTACTAGCGACAGCATTAAGATTGCTTCGTCGTTCCTCCTCGCAATGACGAACTTATTTTTAAACTATAAAAATAGTTTATTTTAATAAAATCAGTATCTTGCCCTAAATTATTCCTGGTATGAAAACATTGTTATTTATCTTTTTATCAACCTTTTTATTCGAAACGCCAACCATTGAAAAAGATCGCGATCGCTGGAAACCCTATTATACCGATACTGCTCCTGCAAAAACAGCCGATCAATGGTTTCTACCTTTTGATGTGACTAACCGAAAAAAAGCAAATAACATCAAGATCATCAGCATTTTTGGCGATCATCGTGATAGTTATGTTAAAGGGCACATCCACACGGCTATTGATATTAATCCTGCCCAGCCAAAAGCGAAACTGGTTAATGTTTACGCTATGGCAAACGGAATAGTTTGCTCTGTACATTTAGGCGAAAATCAACGTACTGTGGTCGTTAAGCATAAACTCCCTAATGGCCAAACGATGTTTACCTCCTACAAGCACCTTAAAGAGGTTTATGTTAGCAACGGACAAAATGTTGATCAAAACACTAAACTCGCCAGGTTATTTACACCGCAGGAAAGTAAAAAGTATGGTGGCGATTACCACCACCTCCATTTAGAAATCAGGAAAAAATTTGATGATTATGGTTGCGCAAGCTGGTTAACCTTTAATAATAAACAACTTAACGAAAGGTTTTATAATCCTCAGGCATTTATAAAAGAACACATCAAATAATAAGGATTTTTAGCTCAAAATACGATCCAACACCGCTCCAGATGCTGCTTCAGAGAAATCGATACCGGAATAATCCGGATTATAACCACCAATGTATGGAACGGCCATGATATAGATTCTTTTATTCGCCTGCCCAGCCTCATCAACCACCTGAAAATAATCGTTGATGGTGATACCTGGAACAGTTAAAAGGTAATTATCGCCTTTTTTGGTCACTAAATCATTATGTTTCATTTCTTCCTTTCCAATAACAGCCGAATGGAATTTTAATTTTGCCGGGCTTATGGTGCCATTTCTAATTAAACTTTTAAAAGGAAAATCATCAAAAGAAAGATGGGGTTGACCAATACAATCTATAAAGGTATCGAAATGGACAGTAACCTTTTTATCATCTACTTTGTAATGGTAATCTGCACCCCCGGTTTTTAAGGGTTTTACTTCTGCATCATCGCCAACAGCTACAATACTTAATACACCAGCATCATGCAGTGCCAACAGTTCCCTGCACGAACTTTGGGGTACAAATGCAATTACAATGGATATAAGTGGCATTAACACTTTTTGCAAGCGTTCCATATCCTCTGCAGAAAGGTATTTTGCCGGATAGTTCATCGCAAAACTTAAAATGGCAAGTGCCTCTTTCCAATAGATCGATTTTCTCTTCTCAATCGATTTTTCTGCTTCTTCATATTCCTTTTTGAAGAGAGCAAATGGTTCCATCTTTTCGCGGTAGTCCATCATTGCACTTACGAACTGCTCAAGATTCATGTTTTTGATCTTTTCATAAAAAACAGAATCTTTTTCAATGAACATTTCTTTAAAATTTTTCTCAAATACAAAATCCAATGGCAAAAAGCCCTCATTTACCTTAATGCTTTTTTGGATTTCGGTTTTACTTAGCGTTTCATCCTTCCCTAAATGCGAATCTTCCAGGTGAAACCTGATCGCTGGTAAAAGCCCACTCCTGGAGTGCATCACGATTTTAAAACCATTATTCTTTACGTGGTACGAATAGGTTCCATCTTCATTATCGGAAAAATTTCCGTTTTGTCGCGCCAGGGTTCTTAATGCATCAATGGCAGTTAACGAAGAGCCCATAATGCCAACGGCGTGGTTCAGTTCTAAAGCAATTTTTTTGGGAGGATATGGTGAATCGAAATAATGAGGAATTTTACCTTCATATTTTTTTGGCCAATTATGACCAGTACAGATGATTACCTGGTCGAAATGAGCTTGCTCATGTCCTTTAACACTTACCCCTACCTGATTATCTGCAGGTAAATCGATAATATCCTCAACGATACAATTTAAATGCACATTGGTCTTAATCCCGTTAGTTTCTGCAACCTCTTTTAATAACTTAAACTGAGCGGAAAGATATTCGCCAAAAAACAATCTGGGTAATACCTTATACTCGTTAAATTTATCGGCATTAATATTAAATTTTTCTAAAATTTCTTTCGGTGCTATTTTAACCCACTCTTCAATGGAGTTATATATGACTGGGATTTCATTGTCAGACACATTAGTAATGTGTTCTACATTTGCTCCTTCAGCACTATAAGGCATACCCGCTCCTAAATAATCTTTACGTTCGAATATCTCTATTTCGAAGTTGGGAGCTTTAGATTCAATTAATCTTTTATACATGAACAGACCACTCGGGCCGCCACCAATAATGGCAATTTTCTTTTTTGCTGTTTCTATATCCATTTATAGTTTATACAATCCTAAAAAAAGGAAATTGTTTTAAATCGATGGAAAATGTAAGAGGAATGATGGAATTGATTGCTAAGGAGGCACAAAACGCGAGGGAATACTCGTTCCTGGTTGTCATCCTGAGGGGTAATTTATTTTCTCCTCGTAAATTCCCTCGTGTTACCGTCATTTCGAGCGGAGTGCAGCGCAGTCGAGAAATCTGTCTAGGTAGATCTCTCCGTTTCGCTGCGCTACAGTCGAGGTGACGAACATTATTGGAGTCTGTCTTCAACTCTTTGCCCTCTGTGCCTTTCTTTGTGTTCTCTGTGGTTAAAAAATAAAGAAAATATCAAAACTCCAAGAACCTATTTTGATTAATGCTGTTAAAAGGTGAGTGAATTACGAGTTTAGAGTCAATCAACCAATGTTAAATGAATGACTAATCGAGCTAATATACCAGTGAACAATTAAACCTTATGAACGATTTAAAACTATATATGATTTTATTGGGCTCAAAAGCCCCAAAAAGAAACGTAGAGCAGCACGATTATTTCTTCGGCATCGCCCAATCACTCAAAGATCTTGTGCCCGAAATTAAAGCATTTTGGCCAGGAACAGGTACAAGCCTGCACATTGATGGCTGGCGCGAAGTAACCAAAGTTGATGATTACGGAATCAGTATTAAATTAAGGGATGAGCATACGCTACCGTCGCTACATAAATTGTTCTTTATCAACCTGGGAGGCTATTTATCCAACAAATTATACGAACAACACCATATTGTATTATCAGTGCATGATGAAAGAGCCAAAGCCATTCAGGATGCCAAGAAAACGGTATTTTTTAAAACCAATTCAATAAAAGGAGCCAATTCGCACATCGACGAAAAATATGGAATTGATGTAGATGATATTTACAAAATTGAGGATATTTTAAGCGATGAGGCCAAACAGAAATACCACATCGAAATAAAACCATCTTCAGGATTATCCGAAGATGAGATTCATTTAGGCTATTTTAAACTGGATAAACTTTAAGCAATTATTTTTTAACGAGGCTTTTTAACCAAACCACCAAATCGTAGGCAGCTTTATCGTTTTCGAAGCCCATTTCTTTTGGTAAACGGCCATTAACATATTCATCATACAGCCATGGATCAGCAATGGCAATTACATTTCCTTTACCAAATCTGTTAGTGGCAATAACCGTTGCACCAGCCGCATTTTTCAAAACCGGTTTTGCCCCGTTTTTGGTGCCGATTGAACATACATCTTTCATGAATATTTTTTTTGCCGTTTTAAAGACCGGATTATTTTTGATCACAATGCCGCCATCTTCAAAATGTGCATCATCAATTACATGGTTCTGCATTTCGTTGGTAAAGTGCATGCCAAATACATTAGCCAATTTATTAAAGTGTGGTAACTCTACGTTTGCGCTATCGTTAGCAAACATCACCAATACCCCACCCTGCTTAACCCAGGTAGAAATTGCAGCAATGTGGTCAGCTTCTATGTAATTCGGTTTAGGGTTTTCTTTCGGACGATCGGGATCTACAATTAAGTAAACATCACTTCCTTTTAAATTAGCTATTGTTGGTGCTGTTTCAAGCGAATCCAATTTAAATCCTTCTTTTTTAAATACATTACCAAAAATGGAAAAACCACTCATTGCCTGCTCATTCCACAGGTAATGAAAACGAACTTCTTTATCCTGTTTATCTTTATGGGTTTCCCGGTTAAAGAAATAATCTAAAGTAACAGTTTGTGCGCTCGCCAGAATAGATGAACAGATTAAAACAGAAAGTATGCAAGCTTTAAAAAGCATTTTCATAAACATATCGGGTTATATTGTAATTGGTTAACAACCCAAAAGTATAAAATTTAACGATAATGAAATTGCTATAATCAACCAACAAAGACATCATTAAAGTTTAAAGATTAATGAGGGTTTCCAGTACTTGTTGCTTATTTTTATCGCTGATGTTATAAATACCAAGATTATCCGAATACCACAACCCATCAGCTACAAGCATCATAATCAGGTATTTTATGCCCTGTCCGGTATCGTCGCCGTTTCCAATATGCAGATTAGACCATTCATCCCATGTTTTGCGATACTCCTCGTTAATGAGTACAACCTGCATCACAATTTTCATGGTTCTCCGATAATGTAAATCGTTACTTTTACCAATAATAAAGCGTAGGTAAGCCAAACTTCCTACCTCATTGCCCGATGACTTTTTTTCTTCTATAATCCATTCGGTAAGCTCTGCCAAGCTTTGGTTCATCAATTCTTTTAGCAGATCTTCTTTATTTCGAAAATGGTGGATAATACCGCCTTTGCTCAAACCCGTATTATCGGCAATGGCCTGAAAGGTAACCAGGTGCCAATCTTTAGCACCTATCTCCGCAGCCGCAGCTAAGATGAGCTGTTTGCTTACCTCAGGCTCTTTTTTTCTTTTATAGGGATTTTCCATTTCACAAAGATACCGAACGTTTGGTTTGTTTACAAATTATTCTTACATTTGCATTTCCAAAAGATCAGTTTCTGCTATGAATTGATCTTGAAACCCTTAATCATTCCTAAAATATGTCCAGATACATCACCATCATTTCTACCATTATAGAATCGGGCAGCGATACCAGTTTAATTGCTTTGGCCGTTGCAGGGTTGCAGAATATTTCAGAATGGTCTATCGATCTGGAAGATTGCGATAAAGTAATCCGCATTGTTTCTGCGAAAGATATCAGCAATGAGTTTTGTGAAAAACTGGCATTCTTTGGTATAAAAGCATCAGTGATGGAGGTTTTTGATGATCATTATCACCTGATGTAGTGTTCTAAACCTGCACGACGACCGCCTTAGGAATATCTATTAAACAAATACAGGCTAACCATATAAGACATTTAAGAAAATATAAGCTTAAATGAACTTATGTTTCTTAAATGGTGAAATAAAAAATTGGTTCGCGAGACACAGCGCATGGATGAGATCCTAATAAAAAAAGTCGTCCTTTCGACTGAACCGCAGCGGAATGGAGAAATCTATGCTATTAGAAAATAGATTTCTCCGCTACCGTCGAAATGACGACTTTAAGATAAAGAATGGCTGAATGTTCGCCCGCAATGACGATCTATTGCGACAATAAAACTTTACTGTTTCGGCTCTCTTTTATTGTCTACCGCCGTACTAAATGTTTTATTAAACTCGCCTTTTATCCAAGTCGTTTTTCCAGTTTGCTCTACCGGAGGGGCAATAATGTAATTTCCGGTTTCGCTATCCAGGATCACGACCATATTATTGGCATTTACTTCAGTGTGGTACCTACCCCCGGTTTGATCTTGTCCGTTTTTAAAACTGATGGCCGTAAACATTAAGCCAGCGCCCAAGAATCCCAGCAAAAGGGATTTTGCGTCTAATGTGATTTTCATATTATTAAGATTTATTTGTGTGTGTGAAATCAAGATAAGATTTCTAAGCAACACATTTTAATTCTATCAGAAATATTGCACTGTGTTACTGCTAAATTGTAAAAATGAGATAGATCAAAGCTGCTGCAATCAAAATAATGAGCGCCAGTTTTATCAAAAAATTTTTGAGTGGATTTTGGTTATTTCCGGAATTATCAGAGATGATATTTTTAATATCGGTGTCTCTGCTTTGTTGCACCGTATTGCTGCCAGGCTTAAACTGCATTAGCTTTTCAACATAATCTTTGCTTTCGGCCAAGCCTGCTCCCGTTGCATCCTTATAATGTTTAATGGCATTTAACTTATTGCCCTGACTTAAAAAAACCAATAGCTCTGCATCCAGATCTGCCGGATTGTTTATTGGTTGCTGTACTCCTTCTTCCAAAGCATCTACATAATCTTTGGCTTCTTTTAAACCACAGCCACTGTGATCTTTAACTATCTTAACAGCAGCAATTTTCTGGTTCCTTGAGAGAAATAACTGCGCTTGTTGCTTTACTTCGGGGCTAACATTAATCATAAATTAAGCTATCAAAATATGGACCAATTATTAGCCTGAAAGAGGTTCTATTTAGCAGGAAAGATGCTGAAATAAATTCAATGCTTTGAAATGATGGCTAAAATGATTCCAATTATAAAGGTTAATAAGTTGTACGATACCGGAACAAGGATACTTTTTAAAATCAAAGCTGTTTTACTATAGTTAAAAGCAGAAAAAAACTGGTAATAAAACCAGATGCTGTAAAAAAGCCCTAAAAACAAACCAACGCCATAAGTAAAAAAAACAATCACTTTGGTATCGGTATAAAAAATAGTAACCACCGAAATAAGCAGGCCCATAATCAGTTCTACGATAACACGATTTGAATTTAGCACCAGGTGTTCTGAATAATTAAGCTTCGCTTTCCTGAACCACAAAAAAGATAAAAGGGAATAAATGGGAATGGTTACGATCAATATCAGCTTTGGATGTTCGGAGATAAATTTTTCAGTACTACTCATCGCGGCCTTGCCTCCCTCCGGCATCAGATCAGACATATTAAAATGGCTATACGGTGCAATTAGACCTGATGCCGTCAAGATAAGCAAGATGAGCGTAACAAAACTAAAATAAGGAACCCTCTTACCCTGGATAAACTCGCGTACACTGTGGCCAGGCCGGGTAAAAAGTGCTTTAAGGGTAAATAAAATACCTTTATCAACATGCCATATACCATGAACAAAGTCGTGGGCCAGGAAATGTTTGATGGAATAACGGTGCGTAGAAGATTTTTGCCCACAGTTAGGGCAGAAATTCTGAGTTACCGGAGCGGCACAATTCAGGCAATCGGATGACATTGAATTCGTTATTTTGAATTGCGGTTTTTAATTTCAGTATTAATCTGGCCAAGGCTGATAAAGGCTGGTAACAATGCCAGCATGCAGGATATGGGAATAGCTGCAAGAACTTTTGGCGTTTTAGCTGTAATAACAAGATAAATTAAAACCAGAAATGCGGCAAGCATTACCAAACCAAGCCCAATTAATGCACCTTTTATGCTCTGTTTTTTCTTGTATAATTCTTCGTTAGATAATTCGGTAAGTGGAATTACTTTTTTCATATTGTTATGGTCTGGTTAATAATCTGAAGCCAAATGTTGGGATAAACGATATGGCTGAACAAATATACAATATATCACGAATATGAGATAAAAATATTTAAAATTGATTTGACAATTTTCCGGTACGATTATTTTTCATCTACAGAACAGAAAACAGCAAAGCGTTTTAGATAATTGTGCTCTAAAATGCACAGATGTGTCCCATTCGATAGGTTAACCAGGAAGAAAGTTTTTCAAAACATTCTTCCCGGTATGTACACGATGTTAACTTTAATCTAAAACAATTCCGTTCAAATCTTATGTAATTACTTTTTATGGATGCTTTTGCTGAGCTTTCCCATAGAAAAAATATTAAAAGCAATCATTAACAACAATGTAGATATTTTACTCAGCAACCTCCTTTTCGGGGAACACGTTTAAAAATCACTTTATTATCACGCTCTACATATTCGCACGACACTATTGGATATGAATACTTAGGTGCATGAGATACGCTGTGGCTTCTAATTATTATTTTGTCGTTAACTTTCAGGCTATGCAATTGCTCAAGTTGAGACTTTTCCGGGTCGAATTTTACAATATAATCCTCACCGTTAATCCTGGCCATGACACCAAAACCTAATCTTGATCCTGGCGGAAGAGAAAGAGAAGTTACAACTGCCTCCATATTAGTGAAAGCATTTATATGCTTCTTTATTTTAGCGGCACCGGCAAGCACTTTTTCACCTGCTGGAGAAGCTTCCCATTTTTTGCACCTTATACCGTCAGGTGTAGCCTCCCATTTTTTCCTTTCGGCTTTCCTTTCCGCAACAGAAAGCGATTTTGAGGGCGGCTTTTTAGCAGTTTCATTCTTGATTTCACAATTAGCAAATACTAGTCCGCTCACCACCACCAGTGGTAAGATCAGTGCATAAATTAATTTTTTCATGATTCTTGGGGTTTACTAAATAACATATAGATTCTGTTGATAAGTCAAATCAGATAGGCATTCTTTTTTTATGGGCTATCAAAGTTGATGCAGCAAAATTACTTTGACATTTTCCGGCTTGAGACATTTGAATTGTAAATAAAAATGTAAACTTTGTAAATAAAAAGCTGACACTATGCTTGATAGCCGAAATCACTTCTACGCGAAAGGTAAATATCTATTTGGATTCATGCTGGTTTTGTTTATTGCTGTCACCTGTGCAGCTTTCAGTATGACCGGCAGCGAGGACTTTGATTTCGCCAGAAGAGAAGTTTTGCTCCGCCGGATCGGACATGAACTACTTTTACAGTCGGGCGACAGCACATCGAGAGTGCTTCCGATAAAAAAAGTTACTGAGAATGAGTACCTCATCAGATTTGAAAAGGAGTTTACTTTCGCCCCCATCTCCCTGGTGAATGCCACTAAACGGTTGTTGGCCAATGATCCTCTGGCGGATGATTATGTTATTAGAGTTTTGAATTTTAGCGACTCCAGCGTAGCCTATGCGTACGCGATATCCAAAAATAAAAAAGATGAAATTATAGCTTGTATTGGAAGAAAACAGCCAAAAGCACGTTACATGATCGACATTAAACTGAAACCGACAGGCATAAATACAGCAAAGAATGGATATCTTTTGGGCAGCCTGCCATTTTTAGCGTTTGTTGGTTTTATTTTTTTCAGATCTGTTAAACCGCGAAGAGCTTTACCCAGTGATGATCAGCATCCAGACATGATTACGTTGGGTTCGGTTTTATTTGATGCGAAAAACCGTAAACTTACCATAAACGAAAAGGTGATAGAATTAACCGGGACTGAAACCAGGTTACTGCTCATCTTCGCGCGGTCTCCTAATGAACTTATAGAGAGAAGCCGGTTGCAGAAAGAAATATGGGAAGACGAAGGTGTTATTGTAGGGCGTAGCCTGGATATGTTTATATCAAAACTTAGAAAAAAACTGGAGGCCGATCCTGCGATCAACATTGTTGTGATACGGTCTAAAGGATACAGGCTTGAAATTAATGCTTAAAACCCTACTCCTACTCCAAATCAAATTTATTGGATTCGATTTGGCATTTGTAGGAATACCTAAAGTTTAACACCCTAATCTACCGCCTGATAGAGATCTTAAACTACTGGTCGCGAAAATAACCAAGGCAAATTTAGGGCCAGCTGTTGGTTTTACTATCGTTAGCCATTTAACTGAAATATATTTTTCATCAACACCCACTTTTCTCCTGGTTTTGCAAAAGGCAGTGCCTGCTGATATTTCCACATCAACATTTCCCACTCCTCAACCCGTGGGTTGGAAGCGTCCATAAGCACCTTTTTTTCGAAACTGAAATCGTCTTGCGTTTCCATCACCATAAACAAGCGGTTAGAAATGCGGTAGATTTCCATATCCAATATTCCAGAGTCAGTTATACTGCGTTTAATTTCAGGCCATCCATTAACATGGTACGCTTCATATTCTGCGATCAATTTTTCATCATCAACCAGATCAAGGGCCAAACAGTATCTTTTCATTTGTAATTATAAAATTTTCATTAGGTTGATTATTGACATGATCATTAAGCTACTTCCAAGCTCACCAATATGGACGTTTAGTTCCGCCAAAGCGGATTTAATAGGATAGTGTTATTTCTTAAATTCTATTTTATATCCTGTTACCGCCCAGGCTGGATAATTTTTCGGCTTTTTAATCACCAGTGAACCATCTGTTTGTGTCCAGTGCAGTTTTTCTTTACTACCCAAAAGGGTAACCGAACTGATCGGTTTATCCAGATATTTAGAATTTTTTCCCAATAATTCCATTTTGATATCTGTTTTGGGAACAGCTAAACAGAATGCAAAAAGATCGCGTCCCTTTGTTGTATAACGGATATCTGTAGCCTCGTATTCACGGGTGTCTGTCAATCCGCCGAAAACACCTTTTTTCTGGTTCGATTTAATTGTAGATGGTCCTTCGCCGTAGACTTTCCAAGGCCTTGTAGCATAAATTCCTTCGCCATAAGTCTTGGTCCATTCGCCTATTTCCGTTACTATTTTGATTACATCAGGCTCTAAATCTCCTTCTGGTGTCTGTACAACATTAATTAGTAAATTTCCATTTTTACTCACCACATCAATTAAAAGCTGGGCAATTCCATTTGCACTCTTGTACCGTTGTCCTGTTCTGTAATACCAATCACCAATTGAGGTATCTGTCTGCCACGGAAAAGGGCTGATCGAATCCAACACACCACGTTCTACATCCTGGGCCCACTTACCTCCGGAAGCTTCTTTAGGCGTATAAACGGCTTCCAGTTTACCTTTATTTTTAGCCATATCCTGATTGTAATAATGTGCCACCATTTTACGTCCATATTCTTCAAAAGGAACTTTGCTATCAGAATAAAGCAGATCAGGATGATAGAGATCGATAAGTTCTGTTACATATTCTAACCATTTTTTATGCCATGCAGGATTATTGGTCAACCATTCTTTGATGTCGCTTGAGTCTGCAGGTAAGTGATACAGGTCTGAATATTGAGGATCGCGACCATCATAGGGAACACCGGCAAACTTGCCGCTTGTATCCGACCCATGGCTGGGCTGGAACCAGTTGAAACTTGCAGCAAGATGCTCAGAAACCCCAAAACGGAGGCCTTCTTTTTTTGCTGCTTTCTGCCAAAGCGCAACGACATCTTTATGCGGTCCCATATTTACCGAATTCCATTTATGTATCTTCGAATTCCACAAAAAGAACATATCATGGTGCGAACCCATGCTTACAAAATATTTGGCACCTGCTTTTTTATAAAGCGCCATTAATTGTTCAGGATTCCATTTTTCTGCCTTCCAAAGCGGAATAATGTCTTTGTAACCAAATTTGGATGGTGTTCCATAATGCTCTACATGATATTTATTCTGATTATTCCCTTGTAAATACATGTTTTTGGCATACCAATCGCCCTGACGAGGAACTGCCTGAGGACCCCAATGCGACCAGATACCAAATTTAGCATCACGGAACCAGTCGGGATATTTATACTGTTGTAAGGATTCATCGGTAGGACTGAATTTACCTTGCTCAGTAGTAGTGGTCTTTTGCTGAGCTTGTGCATTTAACAACATGGAAATTGTAATGATGCTTAAGAATATTCTTTTTTTCATTGTGTGATCATTTAAAAGCTACTATTCCGGTTTCAATATAGTGAAGATCGGGTTGCTCAATATCTGGCAGCAATAATCAGATGATGATAATTGCAAGACTCCTGCCTCCCGAACGGTTTATATCTGGTACTATGACCAAAAATAAACATCTTATCCGACCTATTTTTGAATAAATTAGACTTTTTATTGTAAAAATCCGACATTTAGAAAATGATCAAAAGAGTCCTGCAAAATACCTTTTCGCTGCTCAATGTAGATTATGTGAAATTAACAGAAAAATGGAATTACCTGAACGTAATCAGTCCTTATTTCCGGATTTATTATATAGATGATGGAAATGGTGAGGTATCTGACCCATCGGGATCTTTAAAACTCGAACCTGGATATCTGTATATTATACCCAGTTTCACACTTTGTAATCTGCATTGCAATGGATATTTGAGTCAGTATTTTGTACAGTTTTTTGAAGAATCTGCAAACGGGACTTCTCTATTTGCACGAAGCCGTAATGTTTCAAAAATTAAGGCAACACAGATGGACATTGATCTTTTTAAGCGACTGCTCGAAATAAATCCTGGTCGTGGCATTAACCGGTCTGATGATCCAAAAATTTATGAAAAAAATATTTTCTATAAAGAATATCAGGAATTGAACAATATGCAGGGCTTAGCCAGCTACCTTGAAACCCAGGGCATACTACTTCAATTGATGGGACGTTTGCTTCAACCACAGTTACATCGGAAACATGAGGAAAGACATGCGCCAGCAAAAATAGCTGAAACAGTAGGTTATATTCTCGTAAATTTGCAGCAGGAACTATCCGTAACCAGTCTGGCCTCGCGTGTTAATCAGCACCCCGATTATTTCTCGCGTTTATTCAAAACTTTTACCGGCCAGCGGCCAGTTACCTATATTCTTGAAAAACGGATTGAACGGGCGCAATATTTATTAGCCACCAGCAGGCTTGCCTATTCGGATATTGCGACTCAAACCGGATTTGATAATCTCTCCTACTTTTCAAAGTCCTTTAAAAAAATTACGGGCATGTCTCCCAGTGTATATAAAAAACAGGTTTATACTGTAGGTTTCACTTTATAATTACATCTTAAGTGATTAAGGCTTTGTTAGCTTTGATCCATAATCCTAATAAAACCTGATTTATAATGAATTATCAACTGAAAATACGGATGAGGAAAGGGCTGATGACAGATTTGCAATTTTTAAAAACCATATCTTACATAGTTCAAAGATTTCTCCATTTCGCTGCGCTTCAGTCGAAATGACGGCGATTTTTTAAATCTGTCATGCCCTCCATTATCTAAGCCCTGAAGTTTATGCTAATGGTAAAGAAAAATTAAACGTTGCACCTTTACCGGGTTCGCTTTCCACCCAAATCTGGCCACCATGGCGTTCAATAATATCTTTCGATATAAAAAGCCCCAGGCCTAATCCTGATGAACCGTCCTTATTTTCCTTGGCCTGGTAAAACTGGCTGAATATATGACGCTGGTTTTCTTCGCTTATACCGGGGCCAAAATCTTTAATTGACGTAAGTACCACGTTCTCCAAATGTTGAACCTTCAGTTCAATTGTTTTTTCCTGAGGTGCATATTTAACTGCATTGTTCAATAAATTAGTGAGTACCTGTTCAAGGCGCATACGGTCAGCGTTAACAAAGCTTTCTTCAGGTATTTCAATATTTAAAATATGCGTCGGATGAGCTTGTAAAAAAGATTCTTTCATTTCCTGAATAAGCATGGCCAGGTTAAGGTATTCCATATTCAGTTGTAGTTTTCCGGACTGGATTTTGGATACATCAAAAAGATCACTAACCAGAACGATCATTTTTTCCAGTTGTCTGATCGCCCTTTCGAGGAGATTTTTCGCGATCCCTTCGCCCGTGTTGCGATTGGCCAACTGCAAAAAACCAAAAAGAGAAGTCATCGGTGTTTTTAGCTCATGGGAAGCCATTGCAATGAATTCGTCCTTTTTCGCACTCAGTTCCTGTACCTCTTTAAAAAGCATCGAATTTTCTATAGCGATGGCCGCCTGGGAAGCCACCGTAAGGACAAGTTCCTCATGCTCTTTTTTGAAAATGGCCTTTTCCTGATGACCGAAAAACAGCCCGCCTATCACCTCACCTGATTTGTTTTTAACCGGAACCGTCAGATAACTGATCACAGGTAGAGGTCTGGAAAGTTTTCCAAAAAAAGTTTCATTTTTACCATATCCGGCATCCTGGGTGATGTCGTCTGAGCGAACTACCCCTTCTCTGAAAGTAGAATGAAATAAGGCAGTATCATCTGCCATCGGTAAATTAACGAAGGCCTCTCTTGGAACACCAGACATCGTGTATAACCAGTGAGATTCCCCTTCCTGGTTAACCTGATGATAAAAAAAAGCCCCAAATGCTGCACCTGTTAGCTTTGTGGTAGAATCAGTTACCTGCTGTAATATTTGCTGAAGGTCTAGTGATTCGTTAATGCTCCTACCTACTACATTCAACAATTCCAGGCGTTCCATGTGCTTGGCAATTAATTTTTCAGACTCCTTTTGGGAAGTAATATTGCGGGCAACCTTCGATGCGCCAATAACAACTCCATCGCGATTTTTAACAGGAGATACAGCGAGTGAAATATTTAGTAAGCGCCCATCTTTTGTTTTTCTGATGGTCTGTATATGGTCTACCTTTTCGCCACGTCGCAGGCTTGCAATTATAGTTTCTTCTTCGGTCAAACGATCAGCAGGGAGAAGTATTGTGATCGGCTGGCCAACGGCCTCGTCTTCGGTATAGCCAAAAATATGCTCTGCCCCTTTATTCCATGTCGTTATAATTCCATCAAGCGTTTTACTGATAATGGCATCTTCAGAACTTTCTATAATAGCGGCAAGCATGGATTGTTTTTCCTCTGCCTGGTGTTCGAAGGAAACGTCATGGGCAATTTGAGACGTGCCAATAATTCGCCCCTTATCATCTTTAATCGGCGAAAGGGATAAGGTGACAGGTATTTGTTTCCCCGAGCGGCTGAGACGCACTGTTCTGTACTGGCTGATACGCTTATCGCTTAAAACCTCCTGCATCAGCCATTTCTTCTCCGAATACTTGTCATCTGGAATCAGTATAAAAACGGATTGGCCCAGTATCTCTTGTGCGGTATAACCAAACATACGTTCTGCAGCCGGACTCCAATTGGTAATCCTGAAGTCAAGGTCGTGACAGTATATGGCATCCTGAATGCCTTCAAAAATGGATTGTAATGTGAAGAGGTCAGGCAGATGCGCTGATTTTATCATAATAATTGTGGATTAGATCCATCGAAAAGACCCATCAAATTTATTGAAGATATTTTAAAAAATCATTCTTCCTAAATGTTTTTTCCATGTTTGAGTATCCTGACCAAAGAGAAAAGTATATACTTGATATTCTTCGCCAATGATTAAAAAAGGTATGGAATCTATAACACTCTAATTATTCATCATCAATTATTCTGTTTTTTCTTAAACTCGCTGGGGCTCATTCCATATTTCCCTTTAAACAAGGTTGAAAAGTAGGTTGGTGAGGAAATACCGATTTTGAAGGCGATTTCCGAAATGGAATAATCTTCATTCGTCAGCAGGTAAGTAGCCTTTTTCAATCTGCGGTTTAAAATGTAGTCCGTAATACTGCAGTCGAGTAATGCTTTCACCTTTCTGTAAAGCTGAATACGGGAAATACCGATCATCTTTGCCAGGTCTTCCACATTAAGTGTTTCATTCCCCAGGTGATGCTCTACAATGCCTGCAAAATCATTCAGAAACTTCTTATCCAGAACGCTTAACGTTGATTTTTTCTCTACACCAGAGCTGATATCACTGATGTAATGTTCTTTTAGTAACATACGGTTGGCAAGCAGGTTTCGTACATTTGCCTGAAGGAAGTCAAAATGAAAAGGTTTGGTCATATAAAGATCGGCCATACTGTTTATGCCCTCGATCTGCTGTTCAGGACTAGCCTGCGCGGTGAGCAGAATAAGCGGAATATGGGAGGTTCGCAGATCTGTTTTAAGTTTCTTTGCAATTTCTTTGCCCGACATCCCAGGGATAATCACATCTGAAACAATGATATCAGGAATTTTTTCGAAAGCTTCATGAAGACCCTGGTTACCGGTTGTGGCGGTGAACACCTCATAATTGACTGAAAATTTTTCCTGAAGATAATTTAACAGGTCGAGGTTATCCTCAATAATCAGGACGGAATACTCTTTAATATACTCACCTATCGGATCAATATGCCTATTCTCCGCCGGTAATTCTTCTGTGATATATACTTTTACTTGTTCAGTTAATGAAACATTTCTGTCATCTGCGCTTACAGTAGAAAGCTTTGAATCCGTGGACTCACCATGTGGCATTGTGACCGTGAATGTACTTCCCTGCCATTTTCTACTCTGTACCTCAATAGTGCCACCGTGCAAATGTACCAGTTCACGTGTAAGGGAAAGGCCAAGGCCGGATCCTCTCGATTCGCTGGTATTGGATTGATAAAATTGGTCCCAAACCTGTTGCAATTCCTCTGGATTCATCCCGCTGCCATTGTCAGAAACTGAAATAATAAAGTTATTATTCTCAGTGGTTAAATCCACATGTATTCTTCCATGCGCCGGGGTAAATTTCAATGCATTACTCAACAGATTCAGGATGATTTTTTCAAGAATATTTACATCAAAATTGGCTATGATATCATGTTGTGGAAAGGAAAATTTCAAGGCAATATCTTTTTTTAAGGCGCCGTATCTAAAGCTTTCTATAATTTCATTCAGGAAAGACTGAACGTTATTGCTTGTTGGTTGCACATGAAATTTCTGGTGCTCTATCTTTCTGTAATCAATAAGTTCATTGATCAGCTTTAGTAACCGATACGCATTTTTTTGAATCATTGTCAGTTCACGCTTTTCCCCGCTTTGGATTTTATCGCTTTCAAGGAGATCTTCCAATGGAGATAAGATCAACGTTAGCGGGGTTCTGAACTCATGGGATATATTGGTAAAAAAATTAAGCTTGGCCTCAGTCGCTGCCTCTATTTTGGCCGAGGCGTCGATTAGCTTATTTCGTTGATCCAGAATCTGGACGTTTTTCTGTTCAAGGCTTTTGTTAATTTTCCGGTTCTCCAATAAGGAGAAAAATGCCAGGCCTCCAAATATCACCGCCAATACCAGAGTGATCACAATAAAATTAAGCACCAGTTTTTGATTATCGTAAATCCGCAGCTGATCAGATAACATTGTTTGCTGGCGTTCAATATCTCTTTGCTGGCTGGATACCTTTGCCCATTGAAGTTTCATTAGCTGAACTAAAGAACTGTCGATCACTAAGCTCTGCAGGATATTTTCTTTTGAGAAAGGTTCTTTATTTAAAACTTTGAAAGCAATACTAATGGCTTCTTTGCCTCCTGTGGGATATAACACGCTGGCGGATATTTTCCCATCACTAATCAGCTGTAGCCCACCACCTGGACCAGGAAGCGCATCTACTCCTATTACCTTAATATGTTCGGAGGCTTTGTGATTGCGAAGAAAATCTTTTGCACTCGCGGCCATAACATCATTGTGTGCAAAAACAGCATCAGCTTGCAGGATTGTTTCTTTATTCTTTTCCAGTTCCTGAAGTGTACTGCGGGCAACCCAATTACCATAAACCTGGGCTGCTAATTTTATTCCCGGTGATTTACTTAACTCCTCAGAAAATCCTTTATCACGCTCCATTGCCGGAGAAGATCCAGGTAGCCCCAATATTTCCACCACTTTTCCATTTCCCTTGAGTAGCTTAGTGATGTATTGGCCAGCCATTTTGCCTACCTGATGGTTTTCGGCGCCTACATAGGCAGTGTATTGGGAAGAGGAAGTTTTCCGGTCAAGAACAATTACCGGAATTCCTTTATTATATACTTTTTCAACGATATCTGTTAATGGAGATGCTTCATTTGGAGATATGATTAACAGATCAATATGATTATCGACCAATTCTTCCACCTGTTCAATCTGTTTCTTGCTGCTATTGTTAGCATCCATATAAATGAAGTTGGTTCCTGACCGAAGGGAAAGTTCCATTTTCATTTCTTCCAACATCGTTTTCCTCCACAAATCAGAACCCACACATTGCGAAAAACCGATGGTAAACTTTTTTTCTTCTTTCTTTTCCGAACAGGAACTAAAGAAAAACAGCGTAGTGATCAGACCCAAAAGCCAAACTTTGACACCCTGAATCTTAGCTATTTTCCGGAATATTTGATTATTCATTTAATAAAGCTATAGATTACTTTTCAATATTGGAAATGAGTGATAAATCCTTGCCTGGCATCATGTAACCAAATTTAACATCTGATGTTACAATATTTAAAGTTGAACCTAACAGCCGAAGCAGACAAAATTCAAATCACTCATAAACAACGACTTAAGTTGATTTAATTTTTTAACGTTTTTGAAAGATTTTTAATAGTGCCACGAAGCCATTTGGCCTAATTTGCGATCGTTAACCAATAATAAACTTTTTATGAAAAAACATTCTGTCCTGGCGTGGTCCATGGTTGTGGCCCTAGGCGGCTTTTTGTTTGGCTTTGACACTGCGGTAATTTCAGGTGCTGAAAAATCAATACAGCAGTTTTGGAATCTCTCTGCTTTCTCGCATGGCCTTACCATCTCCATTGCACTTATTGGTACGGTAATCGGCTCTCTTGTAGGATCCCGTCCATCTGATTATTTCGGAAGAAAAAATACACTTTATTTCGTAGCTGCTGCATACTTACTCTCTTCGCTGGGTACCGCCCTGGCAGATAACTGGTATATCTTTTTAGTATTCCGCTTTTTAGGCGGCCTCGGTGTGGGGATATCTTCTGTAACCGCACCTATTTATATTTCCGAAGTATCTCCTGCACACAGACGGGGACGGCTTGTAGGGCTTTTCCAGTTCAATGTTGTACTGGGTATATTGATATCCTATCTTTCAAACTATTTGCTCAGCCAGGGAGGCGAGGCATCCTGGAGATGGATGCTTGGTGTTCAGGCATTTCCTTCAATAGTATTCCTGGTGCTAATCTATTTTATTCCTGAAAGTCCAAGATGGCTTATACTCAAACGTGGTGCATACGATAAAGCACTGGAAATCCTGCGCATCATCAATCCGCTAAACTGCAATGAAGAGCTAGCCGCTATCAAAAAGTCAGGTGAGGATATGCAAAAAGATAAATCTACGGACGGACTTTTTTCAGGAAAATACAAGACACCTGTTATCCTGGCCGTGCTGTTTGCCTTTTTCAACCAGGTATCCGGAATAAATGCCATCATTTATTACGCGCCAAGAATTTTTGAGATGGCAGGCCTTGGAGCGCATTCTTCGCTTTTATCCACGGTCGGTATTGGAATGGTCAACTTTATCTTTACACTACTGGCCATCAACATCATTGATAAAGTTGGTCGAAAAACCTTGATGCTTATTGGTTCTGTAGGCCTTATCGTATCCCTTGGACTTGTTGCATTTGCTTTTCTGGGTGGTTCATCAAGCGGTTTCGAAATCCCGATTTATGTAATGCTTTTCATTGCTTTCTTTGCTTTTTCTCAGGGAGCGGTGATCTGGGTGTTCATTTCAGAAATCTTCCCAAATCAGGTGAGAGCAAAGGGACAAACACTTGGCAGTTCTACGCATTGGGTAATGGCTGCATTGATTGCGTTCTGTTTCCCGTATCTGGCAGAATCATTTGGAGGCGCCAATATATTTTTCTTTTTCTCAGGGATGATGGTCTTGCAACTGATTTTTGTATGGAAGATGATGCCGGAAACAAAGGGTAAGTCGCTGGAGCAGATAGAAACAGGAATTGTAATGCATTAAATAAAAAAAGAAGATAAGACATGATTACACCTGCTATATGTTTTGGCGAAATATTATGGGATGTACTGCCTGATGGCGCTATGCCGGGCGGTGCACCATTAAATGTTGCCTATCATTTAAATAAGCTTGGATTACCCACCAGTATAATCAGTAAGATTGGCAATGATGAAAAAGGATTGGAACTGGAACACCTGCTTGATGGCTGGCAAATTAACAAAAGACTCCTTCAACGTGATGCAATTCAGCCTACCAGCGAAGTGATTGCCCGTGTGGGCAGCAGAAATGAGGTTTCTTATGAAATCGTGTTTCCTGTTGCATGGGATTTTATCGATTACCAGCCAATGATCAACAACGCGCTAAAGCCATCCGTATATTTTGTATACGGAAGCCTAGCCTCCAGAAATACGCTTTCCCGGGAAACGCTGTTCCAATTCCTCGAAAGCGATGCGATAAAGGTATTTGACATTAACCTCCGCCCTCCTTTTTTTAATAAAAATCTCTTGGCAGACTTAATGAAGCGGGCAGATATCATCAAATTTAATGAATCGGAACTCCAGATGGCTCAGATACTTTTCGGCGGAAGTTTCATCAATGAAAAGGAGCAGGTCCGTTTTATACAGGAGCGTTTCAATATTCCCGAAGTTATTGTAACAAAAGGGGAATTTGGAGCTTCCTACTATCGGATGGATCAATCTTACCATGCCTGGGGGTCTGAAGTAAAGGTTAATGATACCATTGGGAGCGGCGATTCTTTTCTTGCTGCCTTTATTGCCAATCATCAAATGGGCCAGTCCCCAAAAACCATCATCAAGAATGCAATCGGAATGGGCGCTTTTATAGCCACCAAAAAAGGTGGTTGTCCGCAATACGAGATTGAAGAATACAAAAAGTTTATTGAACAAATATTTTAACCAACCATAATACTAACCAAATCTTAATTTTTATGAGAAAAATTTTCCTTACCTGGCTTTTGGCCTGTATGGCAACAGCCTTGGCTTTTGGCCAGACCAGGCTAATCAGTGGTGTTGTCACCGACAATGAATCCATTCCCCTGGAGGCTGTAACAGTTGTAATTGTAGGCACCCAGAAAACAGTGACTACAGATGCCAAAGGCAATTTCAAAATTGAAGTTTCTACTGGTCAGTCGCTCAGGTTCATCTATATTGGAACTGAACCACTAACCATTCCGATTACCGCAGAATCTGCAAATCTTAAGGTTAAGCTTGACATCGCGATCAATAAACTAAACGAGGTAGTGGTTACGGGCTACCAAAAGGAACGCAAGAAAGACATTACTGGAGCGGTAAATGTGGTTGATGTATCGAAAATCAGGGACATCCCATCTGGTAATGCCGTAAAATCCCTGCAAGGAAGGGTTCCGGGGGTGCTTATTACCACAGATGGTTCTCCAACCGGCCAGGCCACCGTGAGGATTCGTGGCATTGGTACCCTTGGCAATAACGATCCTCTATATGTTATCGACGGGGTACCAACTAAGAATGGACTTGAACAGCTTAACCAGAATGATATCGAATCGATCCAGGTACTAAAAGATGCATCTTCTGCAACCATTTATGGGTCAAGAGCTGCCAATGGTGTAATCATTATCACTACAAAAAAGGCTAAAAAGGGCTATTCGAAGATTGACTTCAATGCCTCGACATCCATTCAGAATTACGCAACGAAGCTTAAAACGCTTAATGCCGAGGAAAGAGGCCGTGCCTATTGGCAGGCAGCCGTAAATGATAAGGCGAATCCTAATAATAACCAAATCTATCAGTATGACTGGAACAATAATTTTAACAACCCGGTACTCAATCGTGTAATCTTTCCTGAATATATTGACGCAGCAAAGACTATGAAAGCTGCGGATACCTACTGGTTTGATGAGATTGCACAAAATTCAATCATTCAATCCTACGATGCAGCCCTATCAAATGGTGGAGAAAAGGGCAACAGTCTCTTTTCAGTAGGATATTATGATAATAAAGGCATAGTTAAGGAGTCAAGAAGCCAGAAATATACCGTAAGATTCAATTCCGACTATAATTATCTTGACAACAAGCTAAAAATTGGTGAGAATTTTTCGGCAAGCTACATCAAAAACGCCCAGATCCCGACAAGTGATATTCTCTTTGCCTCGCTCGTACAGCAACCTGTTGTTCCCGTATACACGGTGAACGGGGGCTGGGGAGGTCCTGCAGCAGGAATGACAGACAGACAGAACCCGGTTAGATTAATAGAAGATAATAAGCAGAATACCTACAATTTCTATAGGTTTTTGGGAAATGCATACGCGGACTACCAGATCATTCCAGGATTGAACTTCAGGACAAATTTCGGTGTAGACTATAACGGCAGTTATCAGCGCCTGTTAAAAAAGTCATATGTTTCGGGCTTTTTGGCCGATCCTGCAAACCAGGTTAGCAATTCACAGACTTATCAGGGTAATATCATCTGGCAGAATACCCTTAACTACAAAATCACCAGGGATAAACATAACCTTGAAATACTTGCCGGTCAGGAATACATCAAGAACATCAGTCAGGAGTTTTCTGCAAGCAGACAGGGTCTCGCGCTTGAAAACATTGACTATGCTTATCTTAACGCAGGTACCACAAATACCCTCAATGGAGGAAGTGGTGCTGGGAACAGGTTATTATCTTATTTCGGAAAGGTCAACTATAGCTACAACGACCGTTACATTGCCTCTGTAACCCTAAGGAGAGATGGCTCGTCGCGTTTTGGTAAAGAAAACCGCTACGGTACTTTCCCTGCCTTCTCATTAGGCTGGAGGATGAGTGAAGAAAAGTTTATAAAGGATATGGGCTTATTTTCTGATTTAAAACTGAGATATGGCTGGGGCCGATCCGGAAATCAGGAGATCCCCAATAATGCTACCCGTTCACTGTATTCTGCCATCTACGGTACAGATCCAACATGGGATTTTGATAAAGGGACTGCATACGATATCACAGGTGCAGGTACAGGACAGCTACCTTCTGGCTTTGCCCTTATCCAACAGGGTAACGACAACCTGAAATGGGAATCTTTAAGAGAGTCGAATTTTGGTCTGGACTTTGGTTTATGGAACAATAAGCTTACTGGTTCTGTTGATTATTTTATTAAGAAAACCTCCGATATTTTAATCAGCCCGGCCTACCTGGCTGTACTTGGAGACGGGGGTAATAGCTACAGTAACGGGGCTTCTCTGCAGAACAAGGGGCTTGATGCGATTCTTACCTATGAAGATAAGATTGGCGAGGATTTTAGCTTTAGCCTAACAGGTAACTTTTCGCTCTACCGAAACAAGGTGACCTATCTGCCTAAAGATGTACTGGCTTCCTATCCAGGCAATGGTACAGACAAAAACGTACTCGGAAGGCCTATAAACTCTTATTTCGGCTATATTGCCGATGGTCTCTTTACTTCACAGGCAGAGGTAGACGCCTATGCCAACCAACCTGGAAAGGGATTAGGCCGGATTAAATATAGAGATTTGAACAACGACGGTGTAATCAATGATCTGGACCGCGACTTTATAGGCGATAATAGCCCTAAGTTCACTTACGGGCTGAATGTTTCCCTCAGTTACAAAAACTTCGATATGAGTTTTTTCCTTCAGGCCATCAACGTGGACGTAACGAATGATTTTAAAACCTATACCGACTTTTCTTCGCTTTGGACCGGTACGAACTGGGGCAGCAGGACGCTTGATGCCTGGAGTCCTTCGAATCCTGGCTCTACCATTCCGGCGCTCACGCTTGTTGACCGCAATAATGAGGGCAGGTTTTCGACCTATTTCATAGAGAACGGATCTTACCTTAAGCTTCGTAACCTTCAGATTGGTTATAACCTTAAAAAGGCATTGAACATGAAAATTCAGAACTTCAGGGTATTCGTTCAGGGCAGTAACCTGTTTACCATAAAGAGCAAATCCTTTACCGGTACCGATCCGGAAATACCTAATTATGGCTTTCCTGTGCCTGTTGTTGGCACCATTGGGCTTAATATCACATTGTAAAATCAGCTATAAAAAAAATGAAAAAGTTAATATATACACTGGCATTCTTTGCTACGCTATTTTTCTCATGCGAAAAGGCCCTTGATGAACCAGCACAGGGCGTGGTTTCAGGAGATGATTTGAATACTCCCGAGAATATTGATAAAATGGTAATTGCGGCTTATTCAGCGCTCGGAAACGATCACTATACTTCACCCTACTCCAGCATGTGGGCTTATGGAAGCGTCCGGGGTGGAGATACTTATAAAGGTGGCGATGGTCCAGGAGACCTTTCGGAATTCCATCTTTTTGAAACATTTTCATTAAACAGGCCCGATAATGCACTTATCGATCAAGTATGGTTCAGGTTGTATGTTGGTGTCGGAAGAGCTAATGATGCACTTAGAAGGATCAATACCATGTCTGCTACTGACTATCCTAATAAGGTTCAGCGCCAGGGCGAACTCCGGTTTTTAAGAGGCCACTTTTATTTCCTCCTAAAGATTCTTTTCAAATACGTTCCATATATCGATGAAAATATAGCAAAGGCAGATTATCCTACAATTTCCAACAGGGCGTTGAGTAATGATGCACTTTGGACAAAGGTTGCAGATGATTTCCGGGCGGCCGTTGCAGCCCTGCCGGTAGATCAGGCAGATAAGGGCAGGGTAAATAAAAATGCTGCGAAGGCTTATCTGGCCAAAGTACTGTTGTACCAGGCCTACACCCAAAGCGAAACTAACGCAGTAAGCGGTATTGATGCTTCCAAATTGAATGAAGTAAACACTTTATGTGATGAGATTATCTCATCAGGAAAATTCAGTCTGAGTACCGATTTTGCAAACAACTTTTTATCTGCTTTTGATAACAGCCCTGAATCTGTGTTCGCCATCCAGTATTCAAAAGATGATGGTACGCCAAAGGGTAGACTTGATTATGGGCATGCGCTTAACTATCCGATGAATCAGGAATATGGCTGCTGCGGTTTTAACATACCCACTCACGATCTGATCAATGCCTATAAGACAGGAACCAATGGTTTGCCCCTCTTCTCAACCTACAACAATAATGATGCTGCCGCTTCATTAGATTTCCAAAGCAGTTCATTTGATCCGCGCCTTGACCATACAGTAGCCAGGCCAGGTGCACCCTTTAAATACAAACCAACCTTTCTTTTCCAGCGTTCATGGTCAAGGGCACCAGCTATATATGATGCATTTGCCAGTATGAAAGAGGCCGTACTTCCCGATGATGCTTCTTTTCAGAAAGTTCCGCCATTTATCGGAAGTTCAAAAAATTGGGAAATCATCCGGTATTCTGATGTTCTGCTCTGGAAGGCAGAAGCACTCATAGAGCTTGGAAGGCCGTTAGAAGCGGTTCCATTAATCAACCAGGTTAGAAACCGCGCAAACCAGAGCCGAACCCTATTGAAAACTGCTGCAGGTAATCCCACTTCAAACTATAACGTGCAAACGTATCAGCCTGGCGTAAACTGCGATTGGACACCCGATTTTGCAAGGCAAGCGTTAAGGTTCGAAAGAAGGCTTGAGTTTGCAACAGAAGGTTATCACTTTTTTGATCTTGTGAGATGGGGTGTTGCCTCCCAAACTATGAATGCGTATTTTACGCTTGAAAAAACAAGGGTAAGCCACCTTTCAGATGCCAGGTTCACTTTGGGAAGAGATGAGTACTTTCCAATTCCTTTGAATCAGATCAACTTTAGTGGTGGCATATATAAACAAAATAATGGATGGTAGCATTTAAAAGCCCGGAATTTTCTACCGGGCTTTTGCTAATAAAAATTAAATAACAAATCATGAAAAACAAATTTATAAAACCAGCTATCTTTATACTTTACAGTCTGTTTTCAGTTGGTGTCAATGCACAGTCTACAGAAGTTGAAAAATACAGGCCATCTTTTCATTTTTCGCCAAAGGCACACTGGATGAATGACCCCAATGGTATGGTTTATTACAAGGGAGTTTATCATCTTTTTTTCCAATATCACCCGGGAGGAACAACCTGGGGGCCTATGCACTGGGGACATGCAACCAGTAAGGATATGATCAACTGGAGGGAAAAACCTATTGCACTCTATCCTGATAGTCTTGGAACGATATTCTCTGGCTCCGCAGTCATAGATAAAGACAATACTGCGGGTTTTGGGAAAAACGCTATGGTGGCCATATTCACACACCACAATAAAAGCATCGAGGATCAAAAAACAGGACGCCATCAATATCAAAGCCTGGCTTACAGTATTGATGAGGGTAAAACCTGGACGAAGTACAAAGGAAATCCTGTTCTTCCCAATCCGGGTATCTGGGATTTCAGAGATCCGAAGGTAACGTGGCATGCGGCTACCGGCAAATGGATCATGACCTTGGCTACAAAAGACCGGATCACATTTTATTCTTCTCCGAATTTAAAGAAATGGAGCAAGGAAAGCGAGTTCGGCGAAAAGCTGGGTGCTCATGGCGGTGTGTGGGAATGTCCTGATTTATTCCCACTCGAACTTGAAGGTAAAACACATTGGGTGCTGCTGGTAAGCATAAACCCGGGCGGACCTAATGGCGGTTCAGCCACGCAGTATTTTACCGGTGATTTTGACGGAAAAACTTTTAAACCAGATGCTGAAAAGCAAAAATGGATGGATTATGGCACTGACAATTATGCGGGCGTTACTTTTTCCAATACGGGCGCAAGAAAAGTGCTGATGGGATGGATGAACAACTGGAACTATGCCAATGTTGTACCTACCGGAACCTGGCGTGGTGCTACTACCCTACCCCGCGATTTGACACTTAAAAAAGTTGGTGAAGAGATTTATCTTGCTTCAACTCCTGTTAATGAAGTATCTAAATTGGAGAAAGTGGTATTTGAACGCAAAGGATTGAATGGAATTAATTCCGCAGATCTTTCAGCAGGTTTAAAAGATGGGAAAGGCACTAAGATTGAGATGCAGGTTAACAGCCCAGGTGACTTCAGCATTGTGCTTGGAGATGGAAAAAATCAGAAGCTTATTATCGGTTTCGAACAGAACAAAGGCTATTTTATTGACCGCAATAATGCTGGAAATAGTAGTTTCGAGAAAGATTTCGCAAAAAAATACAGTTCGCCAAGAATTTCAAATGCGGCCACCAAAAAGGTAGTGATATACATTGATGCCGCATCTGTAGAACTATTTGCAGACGATGGACTTACCGCGATGACTGAGGTATTTTTTCCAATTCAGAAAAACACTTTGTTGGAACTAAAAAGTCCGCAGAAAATTGATGTTCCAATGGTAAAAGTTTCTACGATTGCACGTATTAACTAATTGGCCACAAATGAAACAGTACAATTTCACTAAGTTTCTAAGAGAGTGATCCGGCGTTGCGATCAGTAAGGTTAATACTTTAAGAAAGGGTCTGCCTGGCATTTAGCCGGGCAGACTTTTGTATTTATACAAATCTCCTTGTAATAATCAGTAGAATGTGACCTAGACAGGTTTAATTGTAGCAGAATTAGGATTTGCCCGTTTTTTTTTCACAAAAAACAAAAGAGTAGAAATGGCAGTTGAAGATAAATCGTCCTTTCGACCGCAGTGAGACTAAATCATAAATATAGATTGTCATCCTGAAGGATAATTAATTCATAAAATCAATATTAAAGACAGATCTTTTTGGCAAATGGCAGGCTGCGCGAGATCGTCATTCCCAACTTGATTGGGAATCGTAATGCAAGCGCTTTAAGATTCCCGCCTGCGCCTATCGTGTGGACACATCTTTTTTAAGAATGGTTTGGGCATCATGCTAGCTGACTTTAATAAACCACAGTCTTTACCGAAGGACGCCGTCAATCCCAAGTGGCGGGAGAATCAAAAAAACAGGTGCACAATGACCCAAAATAGCATTGCCAAACCTGAAACGCAGTGGTTTTGTGTTCATTAGGTATTGAATTCAAAATTTAATATAAATTGAACACAAAACGAAGTGCCACTGTTTTTTGATGAGCGTGGGCGGTGAGAAGCCACATTGCTGGATTGACAAAGCGCTTTGGGTACTTTGGCGCTCCAAAGTACCATGCCCCCGCGGCAAAGAGCGGAAAAAATCAACATTTATCCCCAAAACTATTGCTCCTTAAGGAATGAGGACCAGTTAATGGCGGAAAAGATGCTGAAATGAATTCAGCATGACGATAGCCTTAAGAATATATGCTATAAAAAGCAAATGAAGCTAATAGAAATGTGTCCACACGATAGGCCTGCGCGGGAATGACGGTCGTGCTAGTGATTCTGCCTATGGTAGCGGAGTAGAATACCACATTAATATTAACAATACAGCTCCTTAATTCAGGGTACAAGCACAACCTTGCCATAAGCTGTCCGTGATTCTGCCAATTTCATGGCTGCTGTAATTTGAGCAAGGGGAAACCGGGCAGCAATTTGCGGTTTAAGCGCTCCGATTGCGAGCAAAGTGGTGAGCTCCGTAAAAGTTTCCCTTAGTTGCTCCTGGAAAGCTTTGCTTCCTTTTCCATCCCAGATATTGTAGAAATAGGCTTTGCGACCATTAGGCATGATGTTCCACCAACCTAACTGTATCAATACTTTTAAAAACGGGATCAAAACATTACCCTTGCCGTTTAATGCCGAGGCAATGGCATAACAAACAAGTACACCACCTTTAGCAAGCAGGCCAAAAGACCTGGCAAAACTCGCTCCGCCCAAATGGTCAAAAACTGCATCTACTCCACCTGGTGAAAGTTTAAGCACACTCCCATCTAAATCAATATCGTTATAATCTACCGGCAGCACGCCTTGTGCCCGCAATGTTTCATGGTGACGGGGTGAAGCAGTTCCAATTACCTTGACACCGGCATAAAGGGCCAGTTGTGTCAGAATTGTGCCAACGCCACCATTCGCACCGTGAACCAGGATAGTTTGTCCACGCTTGATCTGGGCTTTTAGGTGCAGCATTTGCCAGGCGGTGATGCCATTAACAATTAATGTTTCGGCTTCCAAAGGATCAATAGTTTCAGGAACAGGTAGCAGGTCGCTGGCCGAAAGCAGCACATAGCTTGCCCAACCGCCAATCTTTATCATGGCAGCAACGCGTTTACCCATTAAAGCCGGATCAACGTCTGGCCCTGTTGCAACCACCCTACCAACAAGGTCATAGCCCGGAACGAAAGGAAATTTAGGCTGCTCATAATATCTGCCACGGCGCATGGACTGCTCGGCAAAAGCTATGCCGCTGGCTTCCATTTTTACAGTTACCTGCCCGGCAGCAGGGTTATCTATTATACGGCTTCTAACTAATAATCCCTCCGGCTCAATAATGCCTGGCATAATTACTTCTGTTGTATTGAAGCTGGTTTGTCCTAAATGTATAGTGTTTTGATCATTTTCAGTATTACCCTGAATACTGTTTCCATATTTTGTAAGTGATTCCATATTTGCTTCTGTTTAATTTGAATGAACAGTACAAATGTATAGGGACATACTGTGGGGAAATTGTAAGAAAACGAAATGGCTGCTCAATTTTCTTATATCAAATATCCTCAGCCACCAATTTCAGATCTGGCTGATCATCCTCAATCTAACTAAATAATACACTGCTGGAATAATTATATTATGGCTGGGAAAGATAGGTATCACTCACTACGCAGAAACTTCCATTGTTTAAGTTTTTAATAAACTGTTGAGGTGCCAGACCTAAGAAATACTGAAAGTCTTTGATCAGGTGACTCTGGTCATGGTAATCGTGCCTGGTGATCAGGTCAAAAATCGCTATCTTCTGATTGCTCCGGGCAAGGATATACGCAATAACTTCTTTAAAACGCAAAAAGCGCAGCAACTCTTTAACAGAATAGCCGGTATGCTTTTGAAATTTCATCTGAATACTTCTTTCTGAAAGACGGGTATCAGCCGCTATAGCCTTCACCGGGTCAACACAGGGGTCGAAAAACTGGGCAAGGTTACTGATTATCGTCTGCAGTACCTGATCGTTTTCCTTTAACAAGCCTACGGCTGACTGCTTAAGTAAACCCACTCTTTGCTCTGTTGTGGGCAGGGCTGCTAATTCTTTCCAAAGGCGATCAAAAAGACCGTCATCCTTTAAAATCTCTGCACCTTTTAGTCCCGCGCCAGTCAGTCCCGTTAAAGGCATGCCAAACAAGCGCTGAAAACCATTGAACTTAAAATTAACAACCAGAGCATCTGCACCAGGCAATAGTTCATAATTCAGCATTTGTCGGAGCGGCCCGATTACAGCGCTACGACTGATCACTTCAGTATCCAGCGGATTATTGTGAAAGGAAATGCGTACAGGTACACCAAAGTTAAATACCAACATCATTTCCAAATTCGGACAAACATGCCTGGTGATAGGTGTTCCGCCTGGGGAAACTAACATGTGATAGAAGCTAGTAATTACATCTTCTAAAGGTGGCTCTACAAAAAATAATGCTTCGTTTATGTCCGTTTCTTCCATTACTTCTTTTCGTTTTCTTACAATGCCGGGATTCGCAAGCATGTTATGTTTGCCTTATCAAATTTAATAATTACAAGTCAATTAATACATACCCAAATGCAATCTGTCTTGATGCAATGCTAACACTGATATTAAAAACTAATTCGAAACGATGAAAACGATCTGCCTGATTAACTTCTTATCCTCGGCTTTTGTAATAGCCTGTAATTTTGAACTTTCTGACATCCCTTATTTTAGTGGTGTATTCCAAAATGCCTATTTTACTTCATTGGCAGGTATGAAACTTCTTTTAAAAGGATTATCTTAACCTTTTATCCTCACTAATGGATTTTTAATTTGCCTGCAGATTATAATATCATATATGCAACACACATCCGTTGAAGAGTTGTTCAGGCAGGCCGGAATATCCAATATAACATATAATTTACGCTAAAAAACTTGCTATAAATAAACGTTATAGATACATTTAATAATTATTTCTAACCAAAATGAAAAAATTATTTTACTTGTTTATCCTCATCAGTCTATCAGCTGCTGTGCATGCGCAAAATGGGCGGTCGGTTTTAGATTTTGATCAAAACTGGACGTTTAACCTGGGCGACGTAACCAACGGCCAAAATATTGATTTTAATGATGCCAGCTGGCGAAAATTAAATTTACCTCATGACTGGGGCATAGAGGGCGAATTTAAAAAAGAAAACCCGGCCACTGTGGAAGGCGGTGCTTTACCAGGCGGTATAGGCTGGTACCGTAAAACCTTTACCATCCCGCAAACGGATAAAGGCAAATTGATCTATATTGCTTTTGATGGTGTTTATCAAAAAAGCGATGTATGGATAAACGGCCATCATTTAGGTTACAGACCAAACGGTTACATCAGTTTCAGATATGAACTTACGCCCTATTTAAATTATGGCGGTAAAAATGTGATAGCCGTAAAGGCTGATAATTCTTTACAACCAAATTCTCGCTGGTATTCAGGTTCGGGCATTTACCGCAATGTCTGGCTGGTCAGCACCAACAAAATTGCCGTTAACCATTGGGGTACTTTTGTAACCACACCAAAGGTAAGCGCAAACCATTCCGATGTTAACCTGAGCGTTAGCATAAAAAACGCTACAGGCAATACTAAACTTGCCACTGTTGTCAGCAGTATATATGCCAATGGCAAAGTAGTAGCAAGCAAAACCCTTACAGGCCTTAGTTTAAAGGATACAGTTACTACTATAAGCCAGAGTTTTGGTGTTAATAAACCGGTATTATGGTCAGTTAACAAACCTTTCCTGTATAAAGTACAAACTAAAATATTGGTGAATAACGTAGTGGTTGATCAGTATGAAACACCGCTGGGTATCCGTTATTTCAATTTTGATGCGGATAAGGGCTTCAGCCTGAACGGTGTTTACATGAAAATAAACGGAGTTTGCCAACACCATGACCTGGGCGCGCTGGGCACAGCATTTAATGTACACGCGCTGGAAAGGCAGTTTAAAATATTAAAGGAAATGGGCGTAAATGCGATACGCACCTCACACAACCCACCCGCACCACAGTTTTTAGACCTTGCAGACCGCATGGGCCTAATTATTATGGACGAAGCATTTGACGTATGGCAGGTTCATAAGAGGCCTCAGTTTGACGCTCATCTTTTCTTTAAGGAATGGCACAAGCGCGACCTGACAGATCAGATATTGCGGGACAGGAACCACCCGTCGGTGATGATATGGAGTATTGGAAATGAAATACCCGAGCAAAGAGATACCAGCGCGACACGTATAGCCCGCGAGCTTGCCGGTATTATTCACCAACTGGATACTACAAGGCCGATCACTACCGGCAATAACGAACCTGGCCCCGGCAATAAAATTGTTGAATCGGGCGCTGTTGACCTTTTAGGTTACAATTACCATAACGATAAACTGGCCAATTTCCAGAAGGATTACCCAGGTAAAAAATTCATTGGTACCGAAACTGCATCTGCTCTGGAAAGCCGCGGTGTTTACAATACTTCGCCCGATACCATTAAACGGTGGCCGGGAGGCGGGGTAGTGAATGGCAAAAGGGTAAGCTGGAAAATGAATGCTGATCATACCGTTAATGCTTATGATAACATTTCGGCACCCTGGGGTCATACCCACGAGGAAACCTTGAAAATATATAAAAAACATGCTTTTCTATCAGGTCAGTTCGTATGGACCGGGTTTGATTATATAGGCGAACCATGGCCTTACCAATGGCCATCCCGCAGTTCATACTTCGGGATAGTAGATCTGGCTGGTTTCCCTAAGGACGTTTATTATTTATATCAGGGCGAATGGACCAATAAAACAGTGCTCCACCTATTACCGCACTGGAACTGGGAAGCTGGTAAAGTTGTTGATGTTTGGGCCTATTACAGTAATGCCGATGAGGTTGAACTGTTTTTAAACGGCAAATCATTAGGTACAAAATCGAAACAGGGGGACAGTCTGCACATTGCCTGGAAAGTAAACTATGAGCCGGGAACCTTAAAGGCCGTATCGCGCAAAAATGGCAAAGTGGTGAAAACTACAGAAGTTAAAACCGCAGGTGTGCCAGCCAGGGTAGAATTAAGTGCCGACAGGAGCAGCATACGTTCAAACGATCATGATCTTTCTTTTATCACCGTTAAAATTGTAGATAAAAATGGCATAATGGTGCCGAATGCAGATAATGATGTCAAATTCAAACTGTCAGGAGCCGACAGCTTCCTTGCGGGTGTTGATAATGGAAACCAAACCAGCCATGAATCGTTCAAAGCCGATCATCGTAAAGCATTCAATGGTTTGGTCCTGGCAATTATTGGCGCTAAAAATAAACCGGGTACCGTTACAATAACTGCAACAGCCGATGGCTTAACTTCTGCATCGTTGCCCATTACTATTAAATAAATCAATTAGCTATGAAAATGCTTTCTGTTTACCATAGTGGAGGGTAATTATTGTATTTGCTAAAAATGTTGCTTAAGTTTTTCCTCTGCTTCCATAAGATCAAGTATTTATTTGAAACAGTTGAGACTTGAATGTGAAATCTTTATTTATCGATATTGTTACTTTGTTCCGCTACTGATGCTGATAAAGGCTTTTAAAGCAGGGGAAAGTGGCACATCTTTTCTGTAGACCAAAATCGTTGTCATAAGGCCCAACTCCTTTGGCAGAGGGAATGTTTTTATATTTCTATTACCATAAAACGTACTTATGATTTCTTCTGGCAGAACACTAAATCCAATACCAGATTCAATGAAATTTACAACACCTTCAATGGAATTCATTACCGTTTTATGATATTCAGCAATACCTTTGCTTACAAGCCAGGAGTCAAGTTTAGCTCTAAAGACGCAGCCCTGATCGAAAACTATTGTTTTAAGCGGTTTTTTTTTAAGTAGAACATCCAAGTTTTCACAGTCTGCCGGAGCAACAATTACGACCTGTTCGTCCTTTATTTTAATTTGTTCAAGCTCAGGAATGTCAAGTGGAGCAGGGATAAATGCAGCATCTAGTTTATAATTCAACACATCACTGATTAAGCTGGCTCTCATCGCGGATCTAAAATCCAGGTCGACAAAAGGAAATTTAGAGGCAAGTTCATTAACAAGTTCAGGCCCTTTCAGGGTCATCATCGTTTCCAAAAATCCAATTTTAATCTGGCCCTTTACGATGTCACTTTTACCAATCGACCTTTTTGCTTCATCCAAAATATGGTTGATTTGCTTGGTATACCTAATCAGTTTTTCGCCTTCCGGAGTTAATTCGACCTTGCGGTTGTTTCTGGTAAAAAGCAGCGCGCCAAACTCCTCTTCCAAATTTTTTATCCGGGTAGTTACATTTGATTGAACTGTAAACATTGCTTCAGCAGCCTTTGTAAAACTGCCATAATGCGCAACGGCTTCAAATAAATTAAGGTCATTTGTATTCATAAATCTTAAATTGAGATACATGATATCTTTATAAATCATTTTTAAATATTAAATATCAGGTTTACTTTTGAATAAAAAAAACGAAAAAATGAAAAAACTAAAAATAGCCTTCACGATCATCTTGACTGGCTTATTAGGGAGAACAGAAATTATGGCACAATCAAACACAGTTAAAACAAATCCTGCTTTAGAAGTTGGGCTTGTTCATTACCGCAAGGTAAACGTAAACGGACTTGGCGTATTTTACAGAGAGTCTGGCCCGGCAGGGGCACCCACCATATTATTATTGCATGGTTACCCAACATCATCACATATGTTCCGCAATCTGATACCGATGTTAAACAAAAAATATCACATTATAGCCCCTGATCTTCCTGGATTTGGAAATACTGATCTGCCAGACCGTACAACTTATAACTATACTTTTGAAAATCTGGCCAAAACAATGCAAGGTTTTATTGATGAATTAGGTTTAAAAAGGTTTGCAATTTATGTATTCGATTATGGTGCGCCAACCGGATTTCGTCTGGCACTAGCAAATCCAGAGAAAATTACGGGAATTATTTCGCAGAATGGCAATGCCTATGTAGAAGGATTGAGTACGGGGTGGAATCCAATTCAGAAATATTGGGAGAATGACACCCAGGAAAATAGAGATGCGCTAAGGTCTTTTTATAGCAAGGAGGGAACGAAATTCCAATATTTTACTGGTGTTACCGATTCATCGCTAGTAGCCCCCGAAGCTTACATTTTGGATCAGTATTTTCTAGATAGACCAGAATCTGCAGAAATTCAGCTTGACCTGTTGAAAGACTATAAAACAAATGTTGATCTATATCCATCGTTTCAAAAGTATTTTAGAACCAATAAACCAAAATTGCTTGCTGTGTGGGGAAATAAAGATCCATTTTTTCTTCCAGCCGGAGCTGAGGCCTATAAAAAAGATATTCCTAACGCAATAGTAAAATTTTATGATACCGGCCACTTTGCGTTAGAAACCCATGCACAGGAGATAGGAAATGAAATACTGAAGTTTCTCTCCACCCTTCCAAAATAAGATTATCGGGTGTAATGCGGCCTGTGTAAAGGCTTTGCACCTGGAGTTGGCAGTTTGAAAGAGGATGGTTATGTGTAGGTAGAGCCTCTTGAGAAATCGGAAACACACTCATAAAGCAAGAGGCCGTCTCATAAATCAATTTATCCTAGATGTTGTCACTTTGAGCTTAGCATGTGCTGAGCTTGCCGAAGTATCGAAACGCGCCCTTAAGGTAGTTTTAACAAGTCCTTCGACAAGGTACCATAGACAGAATCCATTAGCACTGTCGTCATTCCCGCGCATGCGGGAATCTTAAAGTGCTTGCATTACGATTCCCAATCGAGTTGGGAATGACGATCTCTCGCAGCCTAATCTGTCTTTTATATTGATTTTATACAATAAATTACACCTAAGGATAACATTTCATATTTGTGAGACAGCCCCTTTTTTCAAATACAAATAAATCAAATGATTGATGGAAATTAAAAACCCAGTACCACCGTTTAACCACGATTCAGCGGTGAAGAAAGTTATGCTTGCAGAGCAAGCATGGAATAGCCGCAATCCTGAAGTAGTATGCATGGCTTATACCCTTAATACAGAATGGCGCAATCGGTCGGAATTTATCTCGGGCCGTAAAGAAGTCAAACTATTTTTAGCAAAAAAATGGGAGAATGAACTTGACTACAAGCTTAAAAAAGAACTTTGGGCATTTACTGACAACCGTATAGCAGTTCGTTTTGAATATGAATGGCATGACCATCAAGGGCAATGGTTCCGCAGCTTTGGAAATGAGCTTTGGGAATTTGATAAATGCGGGCTAATGGAGAAACGGTTCGCAAGCATCAATGATCTGGCCATTGATGAAAAAGATCGAATGCTATAAAATAGATAACACTAATGTTTAAAAGGCGCTGGTATATTGTTAGCGCCTTTCCAGTTTCATATCAAACTAATGACCCGAGATAACCATTTTTGATAATGCTCATCCTAAACATCCTTATCCTAGCACTAGGCCCTTCCTTTTAATGCCAAAAAAGTAAATGTCCTTACCGCTTATCCCGTAAAGCCTGTTATCGACAATCTTTACCGAAAAGTCAGAAGGCTTTACACCGGTCAACCTCTTCAGGGCTTTGCCTACGGTATTCACAAAATAAACATTGTTCTGGTCGGCTGCATAATAAGTGTGGCTTTGGTCAAGATGATCAGCATCAAAACAGCCAGGCACTTTCTTAAAAGTGTCAACATCTACGCCAGGTACATTCCTGCCCCTAAAAAACAGGCTTTCCCTTTCCCGGGCAACATTCTGCCAGATAATGCTGAAGGTCTTTGTATCAGCCCCTTCCACAATATCTGTAAGAAAATAAACTTTATTACCTGCCCGCAGATAATACTCATTATATTTTTCTGCCTTGCTGTAATCATATGGCAGGCACCGGTCGTACCAATAATAATTGTTCCCGTCATAACCAATGCCATCTTCGGCATTTATAACTTTAAATGTTTCAGGCTTTGCTCCCTCAATAACAGAAGCGTTGCACATATAGCTGGTAACATACACCCTATTTTGGTCCCTGAAATAAAAAGTCTTGTCCTCAAAAGCTTCTACCATCTCAAACGAATCGTAATCGATTGTCTTTTTGAGGCTGGTAAATTTTTCCGAATCATACAGATAAATGCTTCTGTCTACAAGCGTGAAGCCGTGTCCGAGATCTTTCATATGTCAGGCATTTAAGTTAAGCGCATACAAGTTACAAGGTTAAAATTCAAATAAAACCTCCTTAAAAAAATTAACGCATCGCACGATACAAACACTTACAAAATCTGATGTTTGACGGTTCCAAATGAGCTGTCCAAAATAATAATGTCGTAAAAAATTAAATAAACTTTTCCGCTTGATCCATGAAACGAGATAGAAATAAAAAACATCACCAATCGTAAACCATTGTAAATCAAAAGATACGATTACCCTGTTCGGGACAGAATTCTGTTTTTACAGCTAAAACTAGTATTTTACTGTTAATTGCCATTAGCACCATGCCAATAGCCATTGCTGGGTTTATATAAGTTACACCATCAATCACATCATCTTTCACTTTAAACCGCTTAGTTGCCGCTGTGCAGTCGGGAAGAAGAAAAATAGTGGTCATCAGGAGCGACCATAATAGAATACGTAGTGTCTCCCATAAGTTCTACAAGGTCATTTGCAAGTTCATTGAAATCCAATCCTAATTTATTAGTAACCTCAGAAAGACTTTCAATATGTGACAATAATCCATTTCTTAGCTCATCAGTTGCGTTGTCTGCAATTTCCCGAAAGGCACCAAAGATTACATTTTGATTGTGCTGCATATCCAATGGATGTCTTGAGCGTCCAATAAATCCCATCTCGATTATTCCCTTAGCGGCTTCTGTGATATATTGAGAGTCAGGTATTTTTTTCCCGCTCACAAAGCCGGCGCTCACTGCTGAAACAATAATATCATAATACTTTGGAAAGTCTTTCTCAAAACAGGTGTTTAATTGTTCCTCAACTGAGATATAATCAAAATTTCCATTCTCATCAATTGCGGTATTCAAATCCCTTTGGGAAAAAAGACCTGTTGTTGAATTAACTGAAGTTACCTTATTGTTTGACTTACTGTATCTGTAGATACGGTTATCCTTAGACAGGAATTTATTACTCAGTACCCTTGATACATAATGGTGATTTCTAGGTATACTCATTTAATTTAATAAGATTTACATTAATAATAGGTATTTGCTCTGGTACTTCACCGTTTCTTTTTAGGTTTTGTTGTTGGCATTCCAATTAGTTTAGCTTGGAAATACCTATCAATTTCATCTGAATAATTTTTATTGATCGTGAAATGATCTAATTTCTTTATCTTTTGACTATCAAATTTAATATTTCCTTCATGAAGAAAATAACCCAATAAGCTGATTTCATCAGGAATACGGATGTTGCTTCTTTTGTAAAGTTCAAGTCTTTCGTCAAGATACTGCATAAAATCCTTTTCATTCTCTATAATAGTAGAGAAGATCATTAGATCAAAAAGGCTTACCGTCCAGGCAAAGTCAACATGTTTGTCAATAATATCTAACTCTTTTAGATCATAAAGATTAGTCACTAACCCGCCAAGAAAATCTAGAGATACAGAAATCCTGTATATTTTTTTTTGCTTGTCAATAATTACTTCCTCTTTATTTTTCTTAATAAACACAGGTCTCTCAGTGTCTTCGATGTGTTTTCTAGCGCGAAAACTCTGACAGGCGGCATATCCAACGACCTCCTTTAGCGTGTTAGTTAAACTCTTTAACGCTCCACGCCTTGCCATGTCGTTTAATGCCCCGGCTTTATTTCGATCAAATAAATAGCATTTGAGCCTATGCCCAAAAGATCCAGTTCAGTTTCAATCTCTCCTAACTGCTCGTTGTTCTTGTTGCAGTTAATCGTTGTTCCGTCGTTATTAAAGGTATATTTTACTCCAGGATAGAATTCAACATCAGGCAAGAATACTCTAAACAGATCCTCTACTTTCCTCTCCAAGTATGAATCTCTTGTCGTAAGGTATTTATTCCCGAGATAATGTTCCTTATAATATTTTTTATCCGCCTTTTCAATTAGATTTTCCATAATTCGGAATAGATTCCTCAACCCCAGATTTAAGCCGAAAAGGTAATATTTTCCTTCTTCCATTATAATCGGAGATTTGAAAATAATAGAGTCATTCAAAGGCTGAGCTTTAAATAATGGGTTGAAAAACTCCTTATTACTTCCAAAAGGAGCAGACAGAGCTTCTATTACCTTTTGATGTGCCGGATACCTTGCCTTGATCTCAAAAAGCACCCTGTAGGTAGTTCTGTCGTGGATATAGAATAGCTTTGCTTTATCGTTTTCAAAAATAAGATCTGGATTATCTTCGGCAAATGCCTGCATCACAGAAAGTTTCCGCTCCTCCACTTCTTGTGGTGAGGTTTTTTCTTTCCACCGATTATATCTTGTTCTTCCAGCTGAGTGTGGTTGTCCATTACGGAAAACTATCCGGCAGCAAATCGAATCCTCTAACTGTAAAAAAGTTTCATTAACATCGCCAGTTGTAAATCCGTAATGTTTTAATAAGAACTCATCGTGAGGATCAAAAAGTTCTGTAAAAACTTCAATTATATGTTCCATATAACCATCGCCTCTAACAAATAAACTTTCAAGAATTATGGGTAAACGAATGTTATTTTCCAATTCCGAATTTTTACCGGCAAGTTGTTCAGTTGAATAAAAGATAGAAAATAGGCGCCGGATTTCGATCAGTTTTTCGATAATACGGTTACCGTCGCTAAAAGTTGGTAGTATGGCAGCGTTGCTATTTTCTGAAGCCATACATATACTTTGAGCATATTCCAGAGTTACTTCTCCCTGACCGTCGTCTTCAAATTGCTTTTCTATCTGATAGCTACACATGATTCCAAGCAAATTGACCTTATCAAACTTGTTGATATCGTCAATGACATCATCGATTTTCTGTTTTATTTCTTCAAAAAAAGCAGGCCTGTTTTCGGTTACATGTTTCTCAAATTGTTCCTGTTGTTTTTCTGTACGCTTATTTTGAAAATAGGTCATCACGCCCTCCTGAGAAATCTTTATGCCCTCATGCTCAAATGATTTACGATTTGATTCTTGCTTGGTTTTCGCCTTCGTTTTTTTCTTACGATTTCTACTTATTGGCATTGCTTTTTTAAGCACAAATTAACAATTTTTACCATAGCATTTACTTATAATAAAATGTATAGGCATAATTCCTCCTTTTTTTATATTTATTTTTTATTAATCCTTAAAATTCGATCACATAGAGTTCCAAAATCGTTTATATCTTCTTAAATTAGAGGTAAATAAAACTAAAACAACCATTTTATGAATGCTCTCAAACTTAGGCGTCTGATCGTGACGCTGCTTTTCACCATGCCGTTAGTTTCTATGGCCCAGAAAATGGACGATGTGAAATGGGTACCTCAACCGCTTCCCTCTTTTTATAAACTTAAAAAAACTAAGCCGGAGTATCCCCTTTCTGATTATGCTTTTGATAGATACATCATAAACAATTTCAATTTTGCAATTTTGGGTGAAAATGTTCCAACAACAGGTATTAAAGTGGAAACAGCTAAACCAAGTGTTACTTTATCTGGAACTTTGCCTGTAGGAAGTTCAAAAACAAAAATTTTCAACCTCGAATTGACAGCTGGTGCGAAAGAAAATATTGCTGAGATTTTTTCAGGGAATAAAACAAGTGGCTATTTTAAAGCTTCAATTGGTTTTAACTGGCTTTGGCCTAATAATATTGCTAATTATGCACCTTTACCTAATTCTAACGCAACAGACCCGTTAACTAATCAGGCTAGTGATAAGCAAATTCTAGACACCATTGCCAGAATAAATAAATATGTAAAAATTGCGTTAATCCATAAAACTTTGGCAACAGACACCTTCTTCAAGTACCGTGATAGTGTCACATTTAAAAAGATTTATCTCAAATATGCCGAGATCGCAAAAGATGATGAATTTTACAAGCGCGAGAGTCCACTTATTTTACAGGTGCTGGGTGATTATGGAGTAAAAGACAAAGATATTGTCCAGGCTTTGTATTCCTTTGTATTCATGTGGCAAGAAGCAATGAAACATAACGACATAAGCTTAACCACTAATGAGTCATCTGAAACAATGGTCAATCGTTTTCAAGTATCCTTATTTAATAAAAACCTAGGAAAAGCAGATAACATTATAAAGCTTGCAAAAGATTCAATTGCAGATGCGCAAATTAAACTTTACGCTAAAAGATATAATAGCTATAATCTTTTCTATGGTAACATTACCCCCAGTATTAGTAACACTTCTTTCCATCATTATGAAAATTTGATTGGGAACACACTAAGCGAGAGAAATAGTTTTGTACCTGCGGTCAAAATTGGTTTGAATTGGTTTAAAAGATACCCCAGCGTAAGTGGAAAATTTTTATTGCTGACACTATCTGCTACACCAAAGAGAACAAATAGTTTGGATGATTTGACGCAGGTCAATTATAAAATCACCAAAAGCCACGTGAAATTACCTGATACAACAAAAACCATTAACGAAGATGAAAGTGGCACCGCTTATAAGGGGGATTATAAGGTTGGGTTTGGCATTGAAACAAGCGCCGAATTTCATGCTGTTTTCACTAAACACCTGGCCATTCCGGGGATATATTTGAAGCTTGGGTATTCTTTCGGGGAGCCTTGGATTAACCAAAGGCAGATTCCTTTTGAAGGTGGTCTGTTGTTCAATATTAGTTCAAAAACAAAAGATGCCGTAAATTATCTTTCATTAATTCCTTATGTGGCCTGGAGCAATTTAAAATCTTCAATTGATGCAGATGGTGCCTCAGTTGCTTTGCATGACAAATTTAGTTTTGGAGTGAAGCTCGGAATTCCAGTTAATATAGGAAAATAGTTCAATGGATATTGATTACCTATCTGAATAAATTTATTTAAGTCTCAAAGGATAATAACATTATGGAAGCAATCTTAAATTCACCCCGTTTTTTGTGGCTTAAAGAGAATACTGGATTGATTATTTTATTACCAACCCTGATTGGTGGGAGCTGGCAAATGCTAGAACTGATCAGGATTTCACCATCCTATATCCGCTTTTTTTCTATTTCTCAATTGGTTCCAGACGGATTATTGATTTTAAGTGTACTTTTTATATATTTTATTTTCTACTCCTACTTTAACGATACCAAAATATTCTCCAAGCCTGTGACGGAAGACCGCCCAATAAATAGTATGACTGTGCGGAGATTTTCAATAGTCTATATTATGTTTTCTTCGTTTTTGCTACTCAGATGGAATATACTTTCAGAAGCCTCAAATAGTTACGTTTATTATATTTTTTTTACTTTGACAATCCTCTACAGCCTCTGGTTTTTTGCCTGGAGGGCGAGAGCCGCAAACTTTTGGACTAGAGAGAATAGGGGCTGGCATCTTTTATCTATTGTGATGCACGCAACCATCACTGCACTAGCAACAGCATCATTACTCGACATACTGCATTATTCGTTTATCCTGCCTGAACACAGTAAAAACCAAGAGTACATTGATTGTGTAGTACGCAACCATAATCCCCGAGCAAAATCCATCAAGATACTGTATTACAACAATGAATATTTCTTTGTAAAGATCATTGAGGCGATTCCTTATGAGTACAAAGTCGAAGTCATTAAATTTGATGACTTTACCAATGCAGAAGCCTGTCAAGGTCAGACCCCAAAATAAAGCAAGTAACACTACGCTGCCACCAAAGCATCAACAATAAAATATCGAAAAACTACAGCAGATCTTCAATGCATATTTGAAATGAAGGCTTAATCTCCACAAATGTTGACTTTTATTAACTTGGCAGACAAAAAATTTCATAACTAAAACGCCAACTCATGAATTTTACCCCATTATCTCCATACGATTTTGAATTTCTGACAGAAGATATCCTGAAGCTAAAAGGCTTTACCATAGTTTCCCGTCCTGCGCTTGGCCCTGATCAAGGTAGGGATATGATTGCGGAAAGATTGGTAACTGACGATATGAGAATTACTACCCGCGAGCGATATCTTATCCAATGCAAGCACTTCACAACCAAAAACAAACCATCAGTCAAAGAATCGGATATACCGAATTTCATTACAAAGGCTAAACATCATAAAGCCAATAGGTACCTCCTAGTAACTTCTGGATTAGTGAGTGAAACCGTTAAAGACTTATTTCAAGCTGAAAATAATGATGACCACTCGGGCATAAAATGTGCATTTTTCAATAAGTATGACCTGAAAGACTATATCTTCCCATACCCTGAATTGTATGAAAAATATTTTAATCAATCTGATCGACCTCTGGAAGACAAAGCAAAGCGATTGCTTACTTTTTTAAAAACACATCAATTTCAGGTACATCGGGGTGCACTTTTATATAGTGACAACATCACCGCAGTGTTCGGCAATGATGGGCATAAAAGCGAAAGCATGGTAAAGGCACTCGCATTATTTAGGGCAGCTCTAAAAAAAGAAAAAATTAGTGAAATAACTTATACCACCTGTGAGGGAAGTTCTTCATGGGTAATGTTTGTTGACAGTGCTGATGCAAGATTGCTGCACGAAAAAATCTGGGAATTTTATCCAGCTTCAGGCGTTGTAAAAATTGCCCAGATGGATGAGGCTTTCCAAAGGCTTTGGACACATTGGGATACACCGTTTGATAAGACATTTTAATCTAAAAAGAGGGCGCTCTGCAGCCTTTTTCTCAAAAACAGTAATGATCTTATTTGCTATCTTTGTTTTCTACAATCATGGTTAGCTCGTTATCGCGACTGTTCTCAGCAATCAATTTACGAACCTACTTGCTATGTTCTTTATTTAACACGGCTTTTTCCAAGCTCATTAAGGTCCTGAATGCTCAAACCTTCTACACTAAACCTGTGAAGTAGTGGAAATTCACGCTCACCATCCATAAATTTTTCATACAAAGTGATCAGGTTCGACATAACATTATGAGATAGGGCTTCAGGATTCTTTAATTTTAATGCAGTTAAAAAATCAGAAAATGTAACTAGAGATGTAAATATCGGTATTTGGTATTTTTCAAAGTGACTTAATAAGGTCTCTCGATATCTTTCATCGAGATTTAAACGATCATTCAAAAGGCAAACTTTAACCACAACATCAGTTTTGGCTAACCGATCCTGTAGTCCAGCATCTTTCATGTTGGTGGCCCCATTCATAATCGCTTCCTCTGCTCGTTCAAGTTGTTTAATTGCTTTTGCAATAGCGGCATGTTTACGGGTTGGTTTGACACTTTGTACATATTTCGATTCAATCACGAGTACCGCATTTTTGTCAAACAAAAGGAAATCTGCAAATTCAAGATCATTGGCATCTTTTGGAGAAACAAAAAAATCTACACCAAGGGTGAAAAAATTCTGAAGTTTGCTTGAAATCCCTAGCTCTTGAAGCGTTCCGTGTTTTCCATCTTCTTGGTAATGTGAATGATTAAATAGGTTTCCCTGAAAAACCTGATCTATATTCAAAAAATCAGCATATTCGGGAGACAAAATGTTAAGTTTTTCTGTTTTTGAATTGTCCACGTTAAAAATAGGTATAGCAAATCCTTTAAGCTGACTTTCAGGCATAAAATTCCCAAATATTTCTGGTGCTTGGAATTCTTTATATTCCGGAACGTTATAGGTACGATAAATCCATTTTTCAAAAGCAGCGTGGTCAACTCCAATCCTCAGAGTAGTTGTAAATACAGCGTGATTTAAATCGTTAAATAGAACTAGAGTGATTTCGTCACTTCTTAATGCGAGGTCAATAGCAACTTTATCAAAGCCCTTAAGCACTTCATCCTCCTCACTAAATTCATACCAGCTGGCATAAAAAGGATCATTTGGCTGACATAAACATAAAGTGTACAACTCCGTCGCAGTAGGTTAGGATTTCGAATAACGATACTTAATCCGCAACCGTTTATAATGCTATCCATAATGGCCGGTTCAAGCTTAACAAGTACAGCAACTTTTCCATTCTCATCAGTTTCCAGATAAAATCCATAACTAAGCGCTTTTATATATTCGAGAACCTCGGATTTTGGGAAATAATATTCAGGCATATTCTTAAAATTGATAAATATAAAGATATTAAAAAGCCCTCTACCAAAAGATAAGTAGAGGGCCCTAAAAACAATGATCTTATTTGCTTTCTTTGTTTTTCAGCTCGGTTACTTCCGCTCGACCAGCCTGTGCCAAAACCTTGATTTCCTGATAAGCCTTACGCAAACGTGTTCCCGCTGCTTTGTTTCCTTTTTCATGAAACGCTGTTGCGTCCGCTTCCGCAGAAGCAACCAATTCTTTTAATTTTTGAAATGTTGACATAAATAAATAGGGTTTAAAAAAATGAATATATAAATTATTAACTAACAACCATGCCGCTACATACCTATCCCCTGGCTTTCTGACTTCTGCTGATCAAGCTTCTGGAAAACACATTCCCCTGTGCCAGCTCAGCCTTGTTCTCCTTCTGAAACTGCTCCCTGTTATCCGGCTGCCCGTTAGACTGATAAAAATTAAGGTTACCATAACGTGGCATGGCCCTGACCATCATCGGCAGCTCTTCACCCTTCTAATTGGTCACCGTTACCACCGGACGTTCCCCATCCTTCATTTCAGCAATGATTTCGTTCATCCTTTTAGGATTATCCAGTTCCTTGATTTTATAACCCTGCAATTCATTCTGCAGATTTAAGGAAGAAAAAGCAGTACTCGAATATTCTTTGAATAAAAATGAACCATCAAAAATAAGAGATGAAGATGAGTTGGTTGAAAGGCTTCTACCAAGTTTGGGGAATCTTTATGAGATCTATGAGAAGAGCAACATCACATAGAAGCATACCCTGATGAGGGGGGCAAAGATAATCTGGTATGGGGTGACGATAATGTTTAGAACCGCTTTTATTGACCCAACTTTCAATGATAACACACTGAAAGTCAAGCAAAAAGGGCTGCTTTTTAACGAGCAACCCTTTAAGGTTTCGGGCTTGAGCCCGGTTAGTACCCAGCGCCGGAGTCGAACCGGCACGGTTTCCCACAGGTGTTTGAGACCAGCGCGTCTACCAATTCCGCCAGCTGGGCATTCGTCTTAGACGGGGTTGCAAATGTAGATAATGAAAACTTAATTCACAAAATTATTTTCAATTAATTTTAACTTACTGAAAAGCAATTATTTTGGTCTTTCGTCTTTTAATTTACGATCTACCACAAAGGGCATAAATGGTAAAAGTGATGCCAAAAAGATGAGAACGGCTTTACCAAACTTCCATTTTTGCTCTTGCCAGGCCAAAACTAAGGTAGCTGCGTATAGTACAAATAATAATCCGTGGGCCCAGCCGGTATATTTTACATACAGAGGAAGGTCTGCAAAATACTTTAACGGCATGGCTACAAATAACAAAAGCAGGTAGGATATGCCTTCTGCTACGGCTACTTTACGAAAAATAGAAAGGGAGCTATTCATAAATCTGAGTTTGCTCCGAAAGTAAAACAAAGCTTTTGCCTGGCAAAAACTAAAAAATGATTTTACAATCGGGTGTTTAAGGCTGAAGACGCTCCTATCATTTAACCACAAAGCGCACAGAGTGAAGGCACAGAGAACACAGAGTTAGGAGACTATTCATTTGACATCATTATCTTCGGACTTTCCGCCGTCCGACTTTCGGCCTAATGCCCTCATCCATTTTCCATTCCCCATCTCCATCTACTTCTGTTTCACCAATCGCTCTCTAATCCTATCAATATATTTCTGTCGGTAAAAATTATCCTTAATCGAAGGCAGTAGTGCATCGGATACTGTTGGGTTGCTATCAAAACGAGCTATCAAATCATTCAATTCGTTAGTCAGGTCTTTTTCTATGGCATCAACATCTCCTTTTACCTGTGCTAGCTTTTCGGCATCTGGTTCAAACTCCAGATCCATTAAAGCCTCATTTACATCCATCATTTCCATTAGAAAAGATTGCGGCAGTTGATAACCCTCGTCTGTTTCTACTATCCCTTTCAACTCGAGCACGTATTTTAAGCGTTTTTTAGCATTGCTCAGTGTCTGGTAAGCCTTATTGTTCAATGTTGACAGGTTTAGCACTTCCTGCTGCTTCTCTTCGCTTTCATTGGCATAAAAATCGGGGTGAAACTGTTTGCTTAAAGCATAAAACTTTGTTTTTACTGCATTTTGATCTGGATTAAACTGGATCGGTAACTCGTAAAAATCGAAATAATTGGTATCTGGTTTTGCTTCGCTCATACTATGTATTAAATTAAAAAGCCGCAGATGTTCAGATCGACTGGTCAAATCTGCGCATCTGCGGCAATGATATAAATTTGATTTTATTTACCGAAGGATTTTAGAATATCATTACCAAAAGCAAACACCATTAAACAGATCAGAATTACAAAACCCACAATCTGCGCTTTTTCCAATACTTTTTCGCTTACCGGCTTGCGTTGCACCATTTCGATCAAAAGAAACACAACGTGGCCTCCATCTAATCCCGGGATAGGCAATAAATTCATAAATGCCAATGCCATCGAAATTAACCCGGTTAAAGTCCAGAATTTAACCCAGTCGAAAGTACTTCCATACACCTTCGCAATTCCAATCGGACTGCTGATATTACGTGCACTTAACTTTCCGGTAATCATTTTACCAATTCCTTTTGCATTATCAACAAAAGTGCTCCATGCCATGTTTGCACCAACTGGAAACGACTCTATAAAGCCAAAATCTACATGTGCAGTTTCAGGCATCTTTAAGTTAGGAATAATTCCAATTGTTCCGTCTTTACTTACTTTAAGATCGAATGTTACTTCTTTTCCCTTGCGCAATGCCTTAATGGTAACGGGTTTTAGCTTATTTGTAGACACCTCTTCTTTAAACTGATCGAAAAAAGTGATCGGTTTTCCATTAACCGATAAAATACTATCGCCCGGTTTAATACCGGCAGCATAAGCAGGATATAATGGTTTCTCAAACTTTCTGCCAAATAGCTTATCAAAAAACGATGGTTTATCTGCTTTTTCATCAGGTGCGCTTACCTTATCAACACGCTCCATGACATACCGTGGCGAGATAAAATTCTCTTTATCGTTTTTCGATATTTTGTTTAAAATAGTATCCGGAACAGAAATATAAAGGGCTTTATTATCCCTTAAAATGGTTAATTGTGCACCATCAAACAATACTTTGCTTGATATCGCATCTTCAAAACGGATTAATTTGTTCCCATTGATGGCCAAAATCTTATCTCCGTTTTTCAAACCGATTTCTTTACCAATCGCGCCTACAGAAATGCCATCGTTTAGTTTGCTGTTAACCGTATAATTCTGCCCGATGTTGAAGGTTAACATCCAAAAGATAAAAATACCGACAATTACATTTACGATAATACCGCCAAGCATTACAATTAAACGTTGCCAGGCTGGTTTAGAACGGAATTCCCAGGGTTGAGCAGGCTGGGCCATTTGCTCAGTGTCCATACTCTCATCAATCATTCCGGCAATTTTCACATAACCGCCAAGTGGCAACCACCCCACTCCATATTCAACATCACCTTTTTTAAAACTAAAAAGTTTGAACCCCCAGGCATCAAAAAATAAATAAAACTTTTCTACTTTAATACCAAATGCTCTGGCTGCCAGGAAATGTCCCAATTCGTGTAATATTACCAATAAAGACAATCCGAGCAGCAGCTGCCCCGCCATAATCAATCCATTCATATTTTCTTATAAAATTTTATATTAGATGTTAAACTATACTTTTTGTTACTAATTCGCCGGCTAAGATACGGCTATGTTTGTCAGTTTCTAAATAATCACTCAATTGCGGTTTCTCAACAAAACTGATTTCTTCCATACATTGTTCAATAACCCTACTCATTTGCAGAAAACCAATTTTATCAATCAAAAATGCTTCTACAACAATTTCATTCGCGGCATTCAAAATACAAGGCATATTCCCTCCTTTTCGTAAAGCAGCAAATGCCAGGTCTAAATTCCTGAATGTTTCCATATCGGCCTTCTGAAAGCTAAAGTTTGGATAATCTAAGAAGTTAAAACGCTTAAAATTGTTTTTTAGCCTATCGGGATAATTTAAAGCATACTGAATAGGCAGTTTCATATCAGGAACGCCCATCTGTGCCTTCATAGAGCCATCAGTAAACTGAACGATGGAATGGATGATAGATTGTGGATGAACGATGACATCAATCTGGTCTACATTGAGGTTAAACAGCCATTTTGCCTCAATTACCTCTAAACCCTTATTCATTAGAGATGCAGAATCGATCGTGATTTTTGCCCCCATCACCCAATTGGGATGCTTTAAAGCCTGTTCCTTTTTTACGGTCGCTAAGAAGTCTTTTGTTTTGCCCAAAAATGGTCCGCCGGATGCCGTTAAATAAATTTTCTCAATTTCATTTTGCTCCTCACCAACCAAACACTGGAATATGGCAGAATGCTCAGAATCAACCGGTAAAATTTTAACCTGGTGTTCAGTTGCCAATTGCGTAATCAGTTCACCTGCAACCACCAAAGTTTCTTTATTGGCCAAAGCAATGTTTTTCCCTGCTTTTATAGCTGCAATGGTTGGTTTCAACCCAACAGACCCCATTAATGCAGTAAGCACTACATCGCTATCAGCGTAAGCGGCAACTTCTGATAAAGCCGCTTCGCCAGCCAAAACTTTAATATCAAGACCAAACAAAGCATCCTTAACTTCGCTGTATTTGCTTTCATCACAGATTACAACAATAGCAGGTTTAAATTCCTTCGCTTGTTGAATCAGTAATGCTGCATTCTTCAGTGCAGATAATACGGCAACTTTAAAAACTGTAGGATGATCCCTAACAACTTCAAGTGCTTGTGTACCTATGCTCCCTGTAGAACCTAATATGGTTATTCTTTTTACAGATTGCTGTATTGTTATATTGTTCAATTGTTTTTCTTTCTCTCGTATTAAAAATTTAATTGTTTTAATTGCATTCGATTAAATTTTCAATTTTTCGTTTGTAAATTTTATCAGTTGATGAATTTCTTTCGGCAAAGTTTCCAAAGTTGCAAAAATCTTTGAATACGTTTCCTGATTTACCAACTTTCGAACTCTTGCTTTTTCGTTCCAGTCTAAACATTCCTTAACAGAACCAAAGCTATAATAATAAAACTTGATCTTATCTTTCTTATGATAACGACCAAAGCCTTCAGCAATATTAGCTGAAATAGAATCAACAGCATCAACAAACTGTTGCCCGATGGTATACTTTGCAAAGCTATCCCAACCAGATACCAAATCCCAGACAAAATTGCTAAGGTGAAACGATTTTGTATAAGCAGTTATCTGATTTAACTGTAAATAATTCTTTTCCATATCGTTGAACGTTAATCATTAACAACAATTTAGCAATTTTCATCTGCACAATGCTAAACAATCCAACAATATTCTACCGCCACGGTTAAGGCGCCAGTACTAACAATTCAACAATCAAACAATATATACCACTAAAGCATCCGCCAGTTTCCGATCATTGCTCAAACGCGGCACTTTATTCTGTCCACCTAACTTTCCTTCACTTTTCATGTAGTTTACAAAAGCATCTTTTTGCAAAGTACGTATAATCAATGGCTGAAGGATATTTCCTTCAATCAGGTCAAAGTAATAAATATTTTTCTTTTGTAAAGCTTCATCAACCTTTTTGCTAAAAGCAGCCAGATCTTTTGGTGCTGATGAAAATTCTACAAACCACTCATGATAAGGCAATTGACCAGCTCCCGGATTAACCTGAGGTGCAACCGTAAATTCTGTAATTTCTACCTTTTCTTCATTGGCCACACTTAAAATGGCCTGTTCTACCTCTTCTCCTATTACATGCTCGCCAAATGCCGAAATGAAATGTTTAATACGCCCGGTAACTACAATTTTATATGGATTTTTCGAAACAAACTTCACTGTATCTCCAATACTATAACCCCATAAACCTGCATTGGTATTTAAAATCAGCGCATAATTCGTATCCAGCTCAACCTCGCCAAGTGATAACCGTGTTGGATTATCATTGTAATATTCATCAGCAGGAACAAATTCGTAAAAAATCCCTGCATCGGCCAGTAACAATAATCCTTTATCTTTTTGCGAATCCTGATAGGCAATAAATCCTTCTGAAGCTGGATAGGTTTCAATGGCATCAATTTTTTTTCCGATGCTCTGTTCAATCTTTGCGCGATAAGGTTCGAAATTTACCCCTCCATAGATAAACAGGCTAAAATTCCTGAATATTTCAGAAATTTTCTTCCCTCCGGATTTCTCAGACAATTTATCAAAATACATCTGAACCCAGGGTGGAATGCCCGATATCAAAGTCATGTTCTCATTAATGGTTTCCTCCACAATGGCATCCACTTTCTGTTCCCAATCTTCTATAATATTAGTTTCGTAAGAAGGCAAACGGTTCTTTTGCAGATAGGCTGGTACATGATGGGCCACAATTCCAGATAAACGTCCAACATTGATCCCATTTTTCACATTTAAAATCGGACTCCCCTGAAGAAAAATCATTTTTCCATTTACAAAATCAGCCTTGCCCGTTTCATTAATGTAAGTTAAAATGGCATTACGGGCAGCTTTGATATGCTCTGGCATCGATTCTTTAGAAAGTGGAATATATTTTACGCCTGAAGTGGTGCCTGAGGTTTTGGCAAAATAAAGCGGTTTATCTTTCCAAAGCACATTGCCTTCTCCTGCTACCACACGATCTATGTAGGGTTTTAAGCCTTCGTAATCCTGAACAGGAACATATTTTTTAAAATCAGCATAGGTTTTAATCTCAGCGAAATGATGATCCTTTCCAAATGCAGTATGTTTAGCTTCATCAATAAGCTTTTTTAAGATCTTATTTTGGGCATTAACGGCATTATTTTTCCATTTGTTGATCTGCCAAACTGCAAATGCCGCAAAGGGTTTACTTAATGCTGCTTTTAATCCCATTTCTAGTTATTTAGTTTTAAAGTTGATGTTTTTAATAATAATCTGATAGGCTTCTTCACTTAACCTATCATTTTTAAATGAAAATTTAGCAAATGCCTCAACAAATCTATAAGAATTGGATTGATAAGATTGAATATCTAACCCTGCTAGCGTCATCACATTTTGATTTTCGCCTTTAATCCCAGTATAAATAAAATCAACTCTGTCAAAGTAAAAATGATAAAAAGCTACATTTTTAAAGTTCTCATTGAAATTGATTTCAACATTACCACTTGATATTTCTAAACCATTTTGTTCTAAGTATCTAGTGACAACTCTATTGAGAGATTGTTTTGGACTATCTAAAAATAATACAATTAAATTTGTTTTATAACCGGCTTTTTTTGCTACTTCTATAAAGGCTTTGAATGAGGAATTATTAAATACGGTTTCGAATACGATATTTTTACGTTCAGTGATCGCCTGATCAAATATACTTTTAGTTCTGTCTTTATAAACATCAGTCATAATTACCTCAAACCCTGCAAAATCATTCAACCTGGATCTTATAAAACTAGATTTTCCAGCTGCATTTGGGCCAGTAATTACAAAAAATTCAGGCTGAGGCATATTAAGAAATCCTTTCCTGAAAAGTATCTACGATTTTAATTGGGTGCCCGTCCTGATCGTATTTAACTTCGAAAAGCACTAAAAAAATTTCTCCGGTAGGCATTTCCTTCCTCCAGTACTCACTGTCGTTCGCAGCTTGATAATAATATGGATTACCAAGTTCAAACGCTTTTTGCCTACCTAAATCGGCAAAATTATTAAGATTACTAAGGATTTTATCAATCAGCATACTCTTAGTTTTAAACGATATTATGTAAAATATCCGGATGTTCGTCGCCTTTATACTCGCTCGAAATTTTACGATATGCAACGGTTAAAGCTACACTAGAAAGCGGAACAATGATAAATGAACTTAAAATATTTACAATGAAAGCGATTAACGGCCATTGCAGGTAGTTTAACAACAGATAAATAAGATATCCGCCTCCTAAAACAACCAATAATAATAAAATCTTAGTAAAATTCCCTTTAGTAGTAGCCAAACTTAATTTAATCGAATCGAAAGGCGTAGCTCCTTTATCAATGATAAAAAACGGAAAGAATGAAATTCTTAGCCAGGTAATAAAGATGGCAATAATGCCTACTGAAATGGCTACATTTTTAACAACTGAGACATTAATTCCAGTATAAATAAATGGAAAAGCAACCAGGATTACCACAAGATAAACACCAAGAATACAACCTACAAAGTATAGTGTAGCTACCAGGAATCTAATAATCTGTTGCCTGGTTGGAAGCGTATCTACAATTTTTACATCGCTTTCTTCATCGTCCATCAAATGGAAAATATATTTAAACAATGAAAGATTAATGGTAAAATAGAGCAAAACAAAAATAATTACCATGATAACGCTTAAAGCCTTGCTTACGTCCTTAATAAAAAAGGCCATTAAACTTGATGCACTTGCGGTGATAAACATCAAAAAACATAATGTAGCAATTGATAAATAATGTTTCTTGGTAATGCTCCATGCCTTTTGAATTACATCATTAACGGCAAACGTACTTTCTTTTAGATAATTGATCATTGTTGTTTAAATACCACTCGTTTAAATAAATCCTGTATAAATCCTAAACCATAAGCAGTTAATTGGATAAATGAAGATATAATGCTCAAAAATGCAACTTTTAACGATTTATTTACAGACCATGAATGAAAAAATATCAACATAAAGTACAATAGTACCAAAAAATCGAAAACATACGCCAAAGGCGGATAAAAGATGTTCAATAGCAATGTTGTTATCATACCAACGGTTGCTACTGCGGGGAAAAAATGAATCAATTTTAACTCTTTTGGAAAGTGTTTATAAATATTAATTCTAGCCCTTCCGAAAAAGTGTAATTGCTTGTAAAACTGACTGAAGCTTGTCCGGCGCTTATGGTAAACCTTTGCATCTGGGATCAACCCGATTTTAAAACCATTTTCATGAATGCGAATACTATACTCAATATCTTCGCCCAATCGGGTAAGGATAAATCCCCCTACCTTTTCCCATGCCTGACGCGAAACGCCCATATTAAAACTACGTGGATGAAATTGCCCAACATGTTGTTTGTTTCCACGAATACCGCCTGTGGTGAATGGCGATGTCATGGCGTAACTGATGGCCTTTTGCACCGGCGTAAAACTATCGTGCGCCGCATCCGGACCTCCATAGGCATCTAAATGATGCTCATACAAATAGTTCTTAACCGTTTCAAGGTAGTTTGCAGGGATTAAACAATCTGAATCGAAAATAACAAAATAATCGCCTGTAGCCCTTTCGAAGCCGAAATTACGGGCAAAACCCTGTCCGGCATTTTCTTTAAAGTAATATTTAATATCCAGTTTATCTGCATAAGAAGCCACAATTGCCTTTGCATCGTTTTTCGAACCATCTTCAATAACCAACACTTCAAACTGTAAATAAGTCTGTTTGGTTAAGGTGTTTAACAATTCGTCAATTTCCTGAGGACGATTGTAAAGGGGGATTATGATGGAGAAAAACATGTTTATAGAGGCAAAAGGTGGAAGGTAAAAGGTTGAGGGTTTGGGCGCATAAACCTTACGCCTTAAACCTTTTACCTTATACCCTCTTCTCGATTAAATATTGGTTTCTTTCTGGTGCGTTACGCGATAATAACTCTGCGATAAAACCTGCAAGGAACATCTGCGAACCGACCACAATGGCAACCAGCGATAAATAAAACAAAGGCTGATCGGTTACATCACGGTAAGCCAATCCTTGCCATATCAAATATTTCTTCTCGAACAAAATGTATAAAGCCATAATGATACCGATAAAGAAACTCAATACGCCCAGCGAACCAAAAAAGTGCATTGGACGTTTGCCGAATTTACCCACAAAGAAAATAGAGAGTAAATCTAAAAAGCCGTTGATAAACCTGCTGAAACCAAATTTGGTTGTGCCATATTTACGTGCACGGTGTTCTACCACCTGCTCGGCTATTTTACTAAATCCTGCCCATTTGGCAATTACGGGTATATATCGGTGCATCTCGCCGTAAACCTCAATGGTTTTGATTACATCGCTACGGTAAGCTTTTAGGCCACAGTTAAAATCATTCAGTTCTATACCGCTCATTTTGCGGGTAGCTGCGTTGAAGAGTTTGGTCGGGATTGTTTTGGTAATCGGATCGTAACGTTTCTTTTTCCAACCCGAAATAATATCGAGTTTTTCTTCTTTAATGCGACGGTACAATTCAGGGATTTCATCCGGACTATCCTGTAAATCGGCATCCATTGTAATCACTACATTGCCTTGCGTGGCTTCGAAACCAACGTTCAATGCCGCAGATTTACCGTAATTTCTTCTAAACTTAATGCCTTTTATGGCAGGGTTTTGAGATCTTAATTCTTCAATTACCTCCCAGGATCTATCGGTACTACCATCATCAACCAAAATAACCTCGTAGCTGAAATTATTGTCGATCATCACTTTATCAATCCAGGCCGTTAATTCCGGCAAAGATTCATCTTCATTAAATAAGGGTACTACAACTGATATATCCATTTTTTAAGCATAAACCTCGCAGGTTTTAGAAACCTGCGAGGTTTGTTAAATTAAAACGTGCAAATTTCATCAAATTAAATGATAAAACCTGCACGTTCAAAATTTTTGATCTTATATTATAATTTTATGTCTTTGGCTTTTACTTTCACAATTTTCCCCTGATCGGAAAAAACTAAAACACCATCGTTCTTCGCCTTGTAAGCAACCAGTTTTTTGAAAGCTAAGCTAAGACCTAAACGTATCTTTTCTCTTAATTCGACATTATCCTTATTTTCCATTTGGCAAGAAGTTAAATTTTGACCAAGTATTTTGTTCAAAGATAGTTATTTCATTTTTTAAATTGCCTTCGGCAATAAATTGTAAATCTCTATACTCCCAATGTCGTCATTTCGAGCGGAGTGCAACGTAGTCGAGAAATCTAATTCTATAGATCTCTCCATTCCGCTGCGCTTCAGTCGAGATGACGACTTTTTTTGGATCAGTCAAAGTTAGCGGGATGTGATGTATTCGAGGTAGCGAAAAACAAAAAAAACGTGCAGCCTTACCAAACTAATGATCAAACATGCACGTTCAATTTATAAATGAATTTAATCTTCTTTCGGAAACGAGTTAAATGTAACTGGCTGTTTTTTCTTTAAAATTGCTGAAAGGATTAAAGACAGAACGCCATACAAGGCTAGTGAAACACCAAAGCTTGTAAAAATATTTTTAAATGTAGGCTCAAGTTTCTCTTGCATATTGCCTGCTTTAGCCATTGCTTCATCAATCTGCTCGCTGGCCATACCGAATTTTTCCATCATTGCACGCTGTGCATCTCCAATTGCTGCAGCTGCTTTTGCAGGAAGATCAGGATCGATAAATTTCATGAGCACCACATTGTAAAGTGTTGCAGTTAAGGCCAGAATAAGGGAAATAATTAAAAAAGCTTTAAAAGCTTCACCAAACGTCCAAAAACCACCTATTTCTTTACGGATATTAATCCCAACAACAACCAGTAGCGCAATAAACAACACAAATATGCCTACCTGGGCAATAAAACTGGTGTACACTAATACCGGATCGATAAAATGCAGGGTTAAAGATAATATTATCGAAACCGCAGCAAGCATAAATCCATTTTTAAGCGATAATTTGGAAATAAGAGCACTTTTGTCCATGATTTTAAATTTTAGTTTAGTTATTAATTGTTGTAATTAATATATAAGTAGCAGAATCGAACGATTTGTTACTGCTAAATTGAATTATTTCTTTCGTGGTTTCTGCACTTCCTTCAACATCAAGGAAAAAAGCCATAAACGGCACAAATAGTTCCTGCATTTCCTCGCTGATATTTAAATTAGCGGCTGTTTTACAGATCTCCTCTACACTACTTTCTGCCAGTTGCTGGTTGCTAATCAGTTCTTCGTAAATCTCAAATTCATCCTGAAACTCATCATCTTCGACCAATAAAAATTCTTTTAAGAAATCGCCCAATTCAGGATCCAGGTCTTCATCTTTACATTCTTTAATATAAAGCAACAGGTTTAACAGTTCAGTCCCCCTATCAATGGTTTCCTCTTCAATGTTTGCCCATTCATCACTTTCCAAATAATCGTCTTCCAGTTTCTGTACGTCACTGCTGAAGAAATTCACCATCAATAAATCAAAAAATACTTCGCGTAATTCTTCAAATTTAGGGTGAGAATCGAAAACCGCATCGAAAGCCGTAGCTTTATCTAAAAAGTTAACATCAAGCTCAAAAGCAGCCAATAACTCTGTTTCAAAACCTTCTACATTCGTAGCCGAAACCTCAGCATACTTGTTAATGGCTGCACTTAATGCTTTTTTTACTCTATTATCCATGATTAAGATTTTTAGGATTTTAGGATGATAAGATTGTATGACCTGAACAACAAAATTGTAATTTCTTGCTTTAGTCTTTAAGTTCTTATAACCTGTTAATTTATCAATATTTTTTTTTACTAATACCTTTTGAGACATGGTTAAGAACCTTATGCCCTTAACTTTCTAACCTTCAACCTTAATTCTCCCAGTGCTGATTATTGTTATAAACCAAAGTTACCTTTCCGGTAAGCTCGGTTCCCAATAACGGACTATTTGCCGATTTTGAGTGGTTGCTGGCGGAATTATACAACCATTTTTCGGTTGTATTAAAAACTGTAAAGTTGGCTTCTGATCCTTCTTCTACTACCGGAACAGCTAAATTTAATAATTTACGCGGATTAATGGCCAATTTCTCTGCAATTAGAGCGACATCCAGTCCGGCTTTTAATAACAGTGGCAATACGGTTTGCAAAGCAATAATCCCGTAGTGGGCAATTTCGAACTCTACATTTTTAAATTCGATTTCTTCAGGACGGTGCTGAGAAGTAATGGCATCGATGGTTCCGTCTTTTAAACCGGCAATTAATGCTTTTACATCAGCTTTTCCACGCAATGGTGGCTTAACCTTATAATTACTATCAAAATCACTTAAAAGCTCTTCTGTAAATACCAGGTGATGTGCTGTTACATCGCATGAAACCTGAACACCATCTTTCTTTGCCTTACGGATCAAAGCCACAGCTCCCGCAGTCGAAATATTGCTGATGTGGATTTTAGTTTCATTATAAGATGCCAGGAAAATATCGCGTGCGATATGCATTTCTTCGGCCAGTGCAGGTAAACCTTTCATCCCCAGCAACACAGAATTTTTACTTTCATTAATCTGCGATTTACCTGCGATTGATTTATTTTCGGGATAAACCATTAACAGCGCATCGAAACCTTTTGCATACTGCAAGGCGCGACTCATAAAACCATCATCCTGCAAAGCTTTATCTCCATCAGAGAAAGCTACAGCGCCTGCCTGCTGCATATCGAATAATTCAGCAAGTTCTTTTGCTTCGCGGTTCTGACTAATGGCACCAACAGGCAAAACATCAACCAAATTATTTTTGGCTTTGTTAATAATATATTCTACCTGAGATTTTGACTGTACAACCGGGCTGGTTTGTGGTAATAAGGCCAATCCGGTAAAACCACCTGCTTTTGCGGTAGCAGTTAGCGTTTGAATGTCTTCCTTCGTTTCGAAACCCGGATCGCCTGCTACACAGTTTAAATCGAAAAATCCTGGTGTTAAAAAAGCACCATGAGCATTGAAAATGGTTTCATTTTTATCGGCAGTTAATTTACCTATGTTTTTAATTTTACCATTTTCTACCCTGACATCGCATTGTTGATTGTTAAATTTACTTTGCGGATCGGCAATGGTTACATTTTTAACCAGGAGATTCATATTGTTTTTTTTGTGTTGTTAAAAAATCGGATGAGTAAAATTTCTGCTGCAATAAAAATCAGCGACAAAATTAGACAAAGTTTCCATAAAGTCTGCCCGATTTTATTGTCGCCGGCAATTAATTTAACGGCATCTTTATCGGTATCGAATATTTTCAGATTACTTTTACCAGCTAATTGCTCAAGTTCTGTTTTGCTTAAATAGTGCATATCAGATTCGGTTCGGCCATTGTTAAAACTATATACAGCAAGCAACGAATCTGCAAGTTTCAGGTTATAAAAGCCCGCATTTTTAATCTGATCGGCGATGTAAATCAATGTTTTTCCATCTGCCTGACGGATTTCAGGGATTGCTTCAAAATGCTCGTCCGCAATTTTTAAGCTCTGGTTTTTACCCAAGCTGATTTTTTTACTGGCCAGTGTATTATCATTGCCAATATTATAATATAGGGGCAATTCATTTCCACCACTTAGGGCCAAGCGGTAAATTAACGGTACAAAAACCGGATGCCTTGATAAATTTCCATCGCTGCCATTTAACCCAGAAGCTGATAGATAGACCTGTCCGTTACCTACGATATATTTAGAGAAAAATGGTTTTCTGCCCGGCAGCAACATAATATCTTCTTTATTGGATGTATTTTTCTCTATAAAAGAATAATAACGGGAAACAGTTGGAAGATCCAGATTTTTGGGAATTTCTTCAAAAACAGTCTTAAAAATTGGATTTTGCAGATCAATCTGATCAACCTTACCTGGGGTTGTATTTAAACCTTGAATAACAGGAAGCGACAATCCGCTTAAAAATGAATTATAAGTTTGAATATCACTATCTAAATCAGGAAAAAGCACCACTGTACCACCTGCATTCAAATAAGTTCTTAACTGTTGTGCCAATCCGGTTGAAGGGTTTTTCAATCCATTTAACACAATAAGTCCATAACTGGCAAAGTTGCTATAGTTTATATTACTTTCGGCATTTTCAGCAAGCTTGTAATAGCTATCGGCAGCAAACAGCGCTTTGATATAATTCCCTGCAGTAGATCCATTGATGCTTAAAACAGGAAAACTTTGATCTACTTTAAAACTGAACGACAGTGTATCATCAAAGGTTACCGGAAAATCTTTGATACTCACAACACCTTTTTGCCAGCCTGCATTAAGTCCTGAGAAATCTAGGGTATCCTTAATAGTTTTACCTGCAGGAATAGTTACGGCGCCCAATCCTTTTTGCTGGTTGTTGATGCTTAATTTTAGCGGGATATTTTTTGCTTCTTCTTCTGAATAATTTTTTAGCTGTATCACCAAACGCTCATTCGCACCAGGCTGGTGGTTTGGAGAAAGTGTCCAAACGCTATCTACCGCAACGTTGGGTAAGGTATTGGCATTCAATTTCAAAAATGAATACTGAATATCCGCTTTGGTTTCGAGTTTTTTTGTGGGTGAAATATTTTTCTGAAAATCAGAAATTAGAAAGCTGTATTTATTTTCGCCCCCGGTTAAAACATTGCTCTGCCTGTTTAAGATCTGCTGAAGATTGCGGTTGGCAGCCGAGATTTTTACATCATCCAGTGCCTTTAAAAATGCTTCCTCATTTAACAAGCGTTGGTGTTTCCCTTCGAAATCATTCGTTAAAAGCTGAAAACGATCGTTAATACCGAAACCTTTAATCAGTTCTTTTGCCCTTCGTTTAGCTTCGTCGAGCAGACTGCCATCTTTATTAACGGCTTCCATGCTGTAAGAATTATCAATATAAATACTTACTATATTCTTTAAAGAAGTCTTTTTTTGATTGTGCGCCGGAATGTAGGGTTGAGCAAATGCCAGCACCAAAAAGATGATCGCCAAAATCCGCGATATAAGAATAAGCAGGTTTTTAAGCTTTTCTTTGGAAGAATTTTGTTGCTCTACTTCTTTTAAAAGCTGAACGTTAGAGAAATAAACCTTTTTAAATTTTCTGAAATTGAATAAATGAATGATAACCGGGATGGCAACCGATATTAGTGCAAAAAGAAAGCCCGGATAAAGGAAATTCATTAAAAACCAAAGATAGAAAAATTATGGAATTGGGGATAATATTACTTATTTATTATTATCAATGTTACTTATGTTTTAGTAAGAAGTGATGCTAAACAATAGGAATATACAGGCTCATTTGTCACCATAATGGCCAGCAGCCGACAAAACCAATACACTTATCGTTTCGCCATTTATTTGATAAACCAATCTATGCTTTTGCGATATCCTTCTAGAATATAAGCCAGATAAATTATATTTCTTCAATTCTGGCTTCCCGGTTCCAGTGGTTGGATGCTCAATGAGTTCCAACAATAATTTTTGAACCTTGTTATAAGCAATTGTGTCTGTTTTCTTTAGCCACTTAAGATCCTCTATTGCCTGGGGAGTGAACTCTAGACTATACATTATAAGTCTTTAAGAAACTCTACTAAAGCATCTTTTCCAGTGACCTTAGTAACTTCTCCATTTTTTGCCTGCAAAAGTGATTTTTCAATCTTTTCGACCATCTCTTTTGAAAAATAGATGTCATCGTTGGTAATTGGTGTTATTGAATACGCTTTATTTTTGCCTCTTTGAACAATAATCTGTTCTCCACTATCGGCCATATCCATATATTCAGCCTGTTTTTCCCTAAATTCTCTGCTACTTACTACTAACATAAATTTATTTTAAGTGTACCATATTGGTACAAATATACAATTTTATGTTATTACGTCCTATTCAAATTGATTTGAATACCAAGAGATTAGTTCGGTAGGTTATGACATCAACTGGTAGGAAAAGCCCGACTGAATTTCATGTCAAAGATTCTTCACTGCGTTCAGAATGACAATTAAGATGAAAAGCGAAATTTAACTGGTCCTAAATAAGATTAAATCAATAACTAAATCCCGGAAACTCGATATTTACAATTTTCCAGCCACCGTTGTGTAGTGCAAAGTACAGCTTAAAAGGTCCGCTTACAATTTTCGATTGTTTTTGAATAACATCTCTGTAACCTGCAACCCCTTCAACAAAGCCCATGCCTTTACCCTCATTCATTAATTCAAAATTAACATCGATGATATCGTATCTGCCGCCAACATATTCATCAGACCGACCAAAAATACCTTTCAAACGCCCTATAATAACATCCTTGCCAATAATTTTATTACCGGGAAGAATGAAAAAATCATTCAGTTCGTTGGTAATGGCCTTCGATTGTTTAAACCACGCATTTATAAATCTGATGGCACTATTTACAATATCGGCTTGATGGTTAAATGTGGAATTGTTCTGCATGGTATCTTTCAAAAACTTAATCGATCGGCCAAAGACCGATCGATTAAAAAACTTGGCGAAGTTAACTATTCTTTAGCCTTTCTCTAATCTCGGCAAGAGAATAATCAATTAACAGTTTGCCATCTCTGAAAACTTCCTTCAATTCGCCCTGTGCTTCTTCTTCCCAGGTGCATTGATCTTTCAATTCGTAATCTCCGTTGGCATTTTTAAAAATCTGCAGTAAACCTTTAGCCGATTTTTTGGTGCCATCATCGGTAATCGGATCTTTAAATATCTCGCGGCCTTCGCCATCTACTTCTCCATAGGTGGCTTTCATTGCGAAACCAAAAGTATCGCGGGTATTATATTGATAGGTGAATGAGCCAATGCCAAAAACAACGTTGGTAGAGGCAAAACCTTTGGCTTTTAAGCGTTCGCAAATCTGTGTAGCCCTCTCTGTAGTAATGCTATCGCCATAAATAGCACCAATCTGTGGAACCAGTTCTTTAAAACCCTTATCGTTGGTTTTTCCACCAAAAACATCCCAAAGCAGTTCGATTACACCCTTTTTCTCATTTTCGCTTTTGCCATCGAGATTTCCGCAGATGATATCAACGGGATCTCCTGAATCTGGCCTGATCACCACTTTACCTGGACGCGCGATAATATCATCTTTTAAAACAGGTAGATACTCCGTCAGCACCTTCCATAAATCCCAGGTATCGGAAACGATAGATACAATTCCTTTCGGATACACTTCTAAAATCAGTCTTTTAAAAGTTTCAAGTTCTCCGGTATTGGTCCCCATACACATTACCGAATGTTCTGTAGCAGCTACCGAGCCACCAATTAGCTCTTTATCTGAATCTGCATTGTAATACTCTTCTAAAAAATCTATGGCCGGAATCGTGTCTGTTCCGGTGAAACTCAATAAATGCCCTGCTGCCGAGGTTACCGCAGCTTCTATCCCACCCATGCCGCGCATAGAGAAATCGTGTCCTTGCCAATCTACAAATTCGGGAACGGATGAAGTTTCTGCTGCATATTGATCCAAAATAGTACGGTACTGTTTTGCGATAGTAGCAGAATTGCATGGCAACCAAACCACTGCTGACAGTAATGTCTCGAAATAATTGGTCAGCCAGAAAAATTCGGGTTTGGTATTATACATCGTAAACATCGGCACACGCAAAGGCACTTCTGCGCCTTCTGGCAACGATTTAAATACCATTGGGATATAACCCAGATCGTGCAGATCGGCAATATGTTGCGTGCCTACCAGGTTTTCGCCCAGGTAATTATTGATCCTGCGGGCATATTTCTTTAATATTTCTTCCTTTGGCTGTTTGAAGAAATTCTGGTTAAAATCTTCAATAATGTATTTTTTGATAAAATATTGCAAGCCAAAAAGCACTACATGGTTTACATTTTCGAGCCTGCTTTTTCTTGGCGTCCAGTTAGAATAAACCAATGTGGTATTTTCTGGGTACTGTCTGCGGTGGTCAACTTTATAACCGTCTGTTAATAATAATGGATTCATGGTTTTGATGTATTTAATATTATTTATTTCTTCCTTTTTCGTTCGGATATGAGCTTTGTAAGGTATCGCTCTGCCAAAATACTTTTGTTTCGATATCTAAACAAGTCAATTTTCCGGTAAATGCAGCACCGGTATCGATATTCCAAACATTACAACCCTGCATGGGTACATTAACATTGTAATAAAGCGTTGGCGTATGGCCAATATAAATTTCATTGTAGAGTAGCAAACGCTTTGGATAAATTGCCGAATCTTTTTTAATCCGGTTATCCATGGTCAGGGCCATTTCCCAGAGTGTCCGGTCCCAGGAATAATTAGAAGAATAGCGCTCCTTTTCTGGTCCGTGCATGGATGAAAAACTCGCATGGATAAAGAGGTTGTTCTGCCCATCAACGTAATAATCGTGCATCCGCTCAAAGAAATCCAGGTGTTCCTTTCTGGCTCCATCAGATAAGTCTTGATAACTCTCCATGGTTAATTTACCACCGTGAACAAACCAAACATCATCTACTATACCTTTTTTCAACCAGTCGATACACCATGCATCGTGATTGCCTTTGATAAAGATGCATTGATGACTTTTTTCTAACTGCATCAGGTAATCGATTACCTGCGCCGATTCGCTCCAACCATCTACATAATCGCCAAGGAAAATCAGTTTGTCGTATTTTGTTACCTCTGCACGCTCAAATAACTGGACCAGACCTTTTAATCCACCGTGTATATCGCCGATTACTAATGTTCTGCTCATGTTAAAACGTTATATATTCAGCAGGCACAACATCTGTAAGCCACACATTGTTATCTGATAAATAAAATTTATAGCCTGCCCTGTGCATCTCTCCACTATTAATGGTAAGGATAACCGGTTTTCCCCTTCTTCCACCTACTTTATTCGCCGTTTCCTTGTCGGCACTTAAATGCACATGCTGTCTGCTCATTTTTTGCAGCCCTTGCAATTTAATATCCGTTAGGAACTTTTCAACTGTACCATGATACAAGTATGCCAATGGTTCGGCTTGATTTAAGTTTAAATCAACAGCAATAGAATGTCCCTGGCTTGCCCTGATCCTGGTTTTATCTTCGTTAAAGGCAAATCTCTTTTTGTCGTTATTTTCAACAACGTATTGAAGCAGTTCAAAATCTAATGTTAAATCATAAAGGTCGAATTTGGCTATCAGTTCATTCACATCTGCCCAGCCATTTTCATCGAGCTTTAGCTTTATGGTTTCTGGCGAATGTCTCAAAATATAGCTCAGCAGCTTGCTGATTCCTTTAGTTATTTTAGTGTCCATGACTCAAGTGTTATTAATTAACTTCTCTTTGTAGAGCTGGTAATTTTCATCGTCGAAACAAACGAAGATTACCTTTTCTATTTTTTCTTTTTGTGCAAAATTATTTACTGCATTAACAGCAATATCCGCTGCTTTATCTTTAGGGAAATGATAAATTCCCGTACTGATATTAGGGAAAGCAATAATTTTAACATTATTTTCAACTGCCAAGGTTAAACTGTTTCGGTAGCAATCTGCAAGCAAAGCATTATTTTGTTCACTTTCTCCGTTCCAAACCGGCCCAACGGTATGGATCACATATTTTGCAGGTAAATTGCCTGCCGTAGTGATTACTGCATTTCCGGTCTTGCATTTCCCTTGTTTATTTCTGATGGCTACACAAGCCTGTAAAATTGCTTTACCACCCTTTCTGTGAATGGCACCATCAACTCCACCTCCACCCAGCAACGAACTATTTGCGGCGTTAACAATGGCATCTGCTTTAATTGTTGTTATATCTCCTTTGATTACTTCTAAAATCATCTTTTGAATTATTTATTTATAAACTACTCCACCGCAGACTTTCTTAAAAACATCGTCATTTCGAGCGTAGCGCAACGCAGTAGAGAACCACGTAGTGTTCAGCGAAGCTAAATCTATCTAAATAGATCTCTCCATTCCACTGCGCTTCAGTCGAGATGACGGTCGATTGAAAAATATTTCATTGATCATTAATTTTATTGGAAGATATCTCATCCCTTACTTCCATCAATGCAAAACCCAAAAGATTTAAACCTCTCCAATTTTGAGGAATGAAAGCATTTGAATTATCTTCTGCCAAACCGATTCCCCAAATTGGATCAACCGGACTGGCCTCGGCCAGCACTTTACCTTTAGTTTGCAAAAGAAAAGATTTCAAATCTTCGTTTTGAGAAAACTTAAGCAAGTTTCCCTGTTTAACAATTGCGTATTTATGAGCATCCCATTTTGCAACATCGAAGTTTCTAATCTGTCGTCCCAGATCTTTTACATCTTTTGGAGATTCTTTTAATAGTATTTTCTCAAAAATCTCCTGATCATGAAACAATAAAGCCTTTTTTGCCATCATGTAATGTTCGGCTGTTTGATAGATGATGTCATTTTCAACAAATGAAGATGGCCACCACTGACTCATGCAGGTTTTAATAATAGATGCATCTTTACTTCTTTGATGCCCCCAGAACAATAAAAATTCCACTTCTTTTTCATCTACCGTTTTGAGTAACCAATTTATATCATACACCATAACCAATTGCTTTTAAAAATCAATTTCTATTTACTTTCTACCAACTTTTTAAGCTTTGCAATTACCGCCTCACTAAGCTCATCGAAGGTATTGTACTGGTCAATTCCTTTCCTTTTACATACAATATCGATATTCCCTTTTCTCCAAAATCCCTCTTCACAACAAACCATTAGTTTGCCAGAATCAGCGAATAAACCTAACTCCATCATCGAAATTGGCGATTTGGAATTCGCTTCAAGGAACAACAAAATCACATCAGCATTTTCCATGGCATCTAATTCCCAATTCACCTGCTCACTAAACTGTTTATTTTCGATACGCTGCGCCCAGGTGTGATCCCATGATTTTCTTCTTGGATTAAAAACGACTACATCATCTAAAGTTTCTTCTTTATTGGCCTGATCAATAAATTTCTGTTGCCAATCAATAGAATAGCCCATATCGATTGTTCCTGCAAGGAATACAGATACATTTGATGGTGCAAGAATCGCTGGTGGAAGTATCGTTCTCATATTCTTTATAAAATATCCATTAATTTTATTTGCGTTACCCCTTCATGATCAACTTCTTTGATCGAATCTGTTGTAAAAATTTGCTCGAAATATTTGCCTAATTCATCAAAGCCTTTGCTAAATATGCCGTGACTAATCGCTAAATAAAGTTTGCCGGCATTTTTAGCTTTTAATGCTTCTGCCAAGCCGATAAATGTACCGCCACCATCACAAATATCATCCACAATCAAACAATCGGCACCAGCTAAATCTTCAGCATATACTTTAAATCCTGAAAGTTTTCCTGTTTTCACATCGCGGCTTTTTGAACACTCTACCACATCTGCTCCACCTAAAAATTCAGATACTTTATAAATTTTCTTTAAAGCACCTCCATCAGGAGAAATGAGTTTTACTTCAGTTCCAATTTTTGCAATTACCTGCTTTATAAATTCGTGGTTAGAAATTGTAACACAGTTATTGAGTAAGGCTGGTGTTACTTCACTATGCGGATCAAAAACGGTAACACTTGCCAATGCCATGGCATTAATGATATCGGCATAAACTTTCACCGATAAAGGCTCGCCAGGAATCATCACCCGATCTTGCCTCGCTGCAGGGAAATATGGAATAAATAGATTGATTTCTTTTACACCCATTCTTTTCAAAGCATCAACGGTAATGCAGATCAAGCCTAAATCATTAAAAGAATTTATTCGGTGTGTAATGGTAATTGGAAGGCTGGCATCAAAATTATTTGAAATTTTAATATGTGGTTCGCCACCTGCAAATAAGAAAGATTTGTATTCGATTAAGTTATTTTCGCCTAGCGGAGTAAAACTTGGATTAAGATTTAACATATATTTGCGTATTATTTACACAAATATAAAAATCATTTTTAGAATACAAATAATTATTTGTGTTTATTTTACGCAAACCTAATTTCGAACTGGAAATTTCCTTTTAAAAGCTGGTTATATTTTGTCTTATCGAAGGTGAAAAGCTTGCCTGGCCTTCCGCTGGCCCCTATTTTCACTACTTTATCAGTTTCTGTAACAATTCCAAAACTTAGAATTTTTTTTCTAAAATTTCGCCGGTCTATATCTCTTTCTAAAATGGAGCAATACAGATTTTCAAGATCGGAAAAGAGAAATTCCTGATCCAACAGATCAAAACCGATCGGTTGGTAAGTGAGTTTGCTTTTTAAACGTTGATGTGCGAGATTAACCATTTCATTGTGATCATAGCCCAATTCCGGAATTTGAGCAACCGGAAACCATTTTGCGTCTTTGGCATCGGTATCAGCCTTTAGCACAAAATTTTTAGGATTAACCAAAGCAAAATACGCAACCGAAATCACCCTAAATCGTTTATCACGGTGAATATCATCACCAAAAGTACCCAGTTGCTCCAAGTAATTTACGGTTATGCCGGCCTCTTCTTTAAGTTCCCGCTCAACTGCCGTAAGTAAAGGCTCGTCGTTTAAAATAAATCCACCAGGTAAAACCCATCTATCGGCCAGTTTACCAAATCGCTGCTGAACAGCCAACACATAAAGTGTTCCTTTTTCGTAGCCAAAAACAATGGCATCAACAGCAATTTTAATATTTTGATCGATCATCCCTTAATTTGTGTTAAAACAACACAAAGTTAATCGTTTTAACCAAGAAGATCGAAACTGTTGATTAAATTCTACCTGAATTTTTTCATTGCAGTCCAAAGTTTTTCATCCATACCATACACATCAGGCCTGTATTCGATCCTGTCATTTTGCGACCAGGCCGTGATATAGGTAATGATTAATGGAACATTTTTCTTTGGGGCAAACCAAGCTGGTTTTAATTGAAATGCTTTAGTGGTATCTGCCTTTTGCGCCATGCGTTTTTTATACCATTTCATATGCGTACTATCTATCGGTGGTAAATCTACCTCTGCCCTAAGCTTATCATAAGCATAAGAATCTTTCACCAAAAGTGCGGCAAATTCTAACGGCTTTTCGATACGTACACAGCCATGACTAATTGCTCTATTCGTTAGGTTAAATCCGTTCTTATTATTGGTGTCGTGCAGGTAAATACTCGAGCTGTTATCGAAGATAAATTTGAACTTCCCTAATGCATTTCCACCGCCTGATCCCTGCTTAAATTTGAAGGGCAATTTATCACGAGAATACCTGCTCCAATTGATGGTATCAGGCTCACCAATTAGCTTGTCTTTGTAGTAAACTTTAATGTTACTATTCGATAAATAATAAGGATCTTTTCTAGCCATCCAATAGATCTCACTTTGAGCAATACTTACCGGAATATTCCAGATTGGATTGGCCTGAATGGAGTTGATTTTACTGAACAATAATGGCGTCTCATGATTCTTCGGTTTATCGTCTAAATTACCTGATTTTGCAAAGGCTTTTAGCTTATCTTCATAACCATTCTCACGCTTGCCGCCAACACAAACTTTCATCGTAATTACGGTATCTGTTTTATCGAGCCAGGTTAATCTAAAATCAGGAATATTTACCTGTACATAGTTATCTCCGGTCTCTGGCATTTTCCAACGGAAACGTTCCATGTTCAATAATAAAATCCGCTTCTCACTTTCCACATCTGTATTTAAATAAGCCGACTGCAAAGCTTTATATTGAACCGATTTTGGTTGAACTGATCTTAAAGTATCCAAAAGGCTTTTACCACTTAAAAGATTAATCATCCCCAGGCTATCCGGGCGTTTTACTTTAATGTAATAACGCGAAAAAATGGTTCGTGGGTTTACCACCCCATATTTAAGGTAATTATTATAGTTTAGATAAGCATTTGCTGATAATAGCTCTAATTTGGCAATTACAGGATAACTTTCCTCAACTTTTTTAAACTTATTCGTTGCTAACACTGCTAACAAGCTTTTAATTTCATCACCTTTAAAAATCTTTGGGTTAAAGCCATGCAACTTGCTTTGATCTAAATAATTCACTAATGAATCTAATTCTCCATTAATATAGAATTGCGTAACCAACTTAGGTTGAGCATTATTATTGGCATAAAATGCTTTTATAGTTTTAGGGTTAACGAACTTGCCCGAAAGACTGTCCATTGTTCTTACAAAAATGCTGTCATAAGCTACAGTATCGAAATCTTTATAGATTTTATTCTTAAAATGTTCAGAAAGCACTTTTCCGATCTCTGGTGGGCTTTTAAACCACCCACAGGCAGAAATGAACAAAATAAAGGGCAGAATTAGAAAGCGAAACTTTTTCAAAAGAGTAAGATTTTAATACAAAATATGGGTTATTAGCAATAAAAACAGCATAATGGCAAATTAAGTGCCATTATTTTTTGTTTTACCATTTCAAACACTATATTTGCCAGCGCTTATCAGCTAACGTATTGATACTGGCAGAAATAATTTATGAATTTAACTTTGAACCATCACTTACATTTACACCATCGCCGATAGGCGATATGATATGTTTGTTTTGTACTTCAAAACTTTTTTCCGTAAAATAATTTC
>Ga0308165_1000164_pt1 | contig 163684 bp, 152 predicted proteins | sample PhyWR2_FD_201032 | JGI IMG/M metagenome (GOLD analysis project Ga0308165, IMG submission 201032) | Phyllosphere microbial communities from UC Gill Tract Community Farm, Albany, California, United States - DLSLW.R2 | ecosystem: Host-associated > Plants > Phyllosphere > Unclassified | place...
GACGCGGTGCTGCCGCCGATCACGCCCTACCAGGTGATGAAGATCGGCCGCGTGCCCTTGATTGCCTATGCGCGCCCCGGTGCGCCCAGCGTTGCCGAGCAGGTCGCGGCCATTGCCGGCGAGGTCCGCGGCGTGCTGCTCGAACGCCTGGGCCCCGTGGTCTGGGCCGACAGCGTGACGCGCGCCAGCCATGCGCTGGAAGAACTCGAGGAGACCGCGCGGCTGTGGCTGATGCTCGCGCCGCGCCCTGCCGCGCTCACGCCGGCCCAGGTCGCGGAACTCGAGAGCGCGTTTGGCGTGCGCTGGTGAGCGCTCGTTGAACGCCTAGAAAAAAACGCCGGCTGCGATCTTCTCGCGGCCGGCGTTTTCACTTCTCACCCGGGTGGGCTCAGGGCTGGAAAATGTCGCCCAGCACCACGCCTTCGCGGCGCGGGTCGGCGCCGCCCTGCAGCACGCTCTGGCCGTTGCGCTGCACGCGCATGATGGTGCTGATGCCGCTGGACTGCGCGCTGGTGGAGACCGTGTGGCCCAGCGCCCGCAGGCCGGTGATCAGCGGGTCATCGGCGCCATTGTTGGCGGTGTTGATCGCCGGATGCTCGCCGCCCAGCGAAGTGGTGGGGCTGTTGCTGGCGCCGAAATCCACCAGCGAAGTGGCCTGCTGCGCATCCAGGCCCCAGTCCAGTGCGCCGACCACGGTCTTGACCACATACTGGATGATGGTGCCGCCGCCGGGCGAGCCCGTGCCCATCAGGAAGTCACCCATGCTGCCGTCCGCTGCCTTGTGGAACACCAGGGTCGGCGCCATCGAGCTGCGTGGACGCTTGCCGGGCTCGAGGCGGTTGACCACAGGGGCTCCGGTGCTGTCCGTGGGCGTGGCCGAGAAGTCGGTGAGCTGGTTGTTCAGCAAGAAGCCCTGGGTCATGTGGAACGAACCCATGCTCGCTTCCACCGTGGTAGTCATCACCACGGAATTGCCCTGCTTGTCGACAATGGTGAAGTGCGTGGTGCCGCGCTCGTTGAGCGGCGTCACGCCCGCTGCCGGCGTGCCGAAGTCGCCAGCGCTGGCCGTGCCCATGCTCTTGGTGGTGCTGATCAGCGCCGCGCGATTGCGCAGATAGGTCTTGTCCAGCATCATGGCCGGGGAGCCGCCGGGCAGCGACACGAAGTCGGTGTCGGCCACGTACTTGTCGCGGTCGGCATAGGCCAGGCGCTCGGCTTCGCTGACCAGGTGCACGCCCATCACCGAGGGCTTGCCGCCTTCGATGTCGATGGCCGTGGGCTTGTGGCTTGCCAGGTCGAAGTTCTCCAGAATGCCCAGCGCCGAGGCAACTGCAATGCCGCCCGACGACGGTGGCGACATGCCGCAGACCCAGTACGCGCGATAGGTGGTGCAGACCGGCTCGCGGCGCTTGGCCTGGTAGTTGGCGAGATCGCTGAGCTCGGTCAGGCCGGGCGTGATGGCCACAGCGGGCGTGCCCCCGCTCGAGGCCTTGATCTTGTTGACTATGCCCTGCGCCACCGCCCCGGTATAGAACGCATCGGCGCCGCCCGCGGCAATGGTCCTGAGCGTGGTGGCGTAGGCCGGATTCTTGATGGTCGTGCCCAGCGCCTTGGGGCTGCCGTCGGCATTGAAGAAGTAGGCCACGGCCTCGGGATCGCGCGACAGGCCGGCGGTCGCACCGGCAATGGCACTGGCCATGCGGCCGCTGATGGGGAAGCCGTCGGAAGCCAGCTGCTCCGCGGAGCTGAACAGCCCGCTCCATGCCAGCTTGCCATGGTCCTGGTGCGCGAGCTCCAGCATGCGCACCGCGCCGGGCGTGCCTATGGAGCGGCCGCTGGCACGCGCGCCGCCGGGCTGGGGCAGCGTGCGGTCGGCGTCGCTGACCCAGCGCAGGTAATTCTCGGTCGCGGCGGCGGGCGCGGTTTCGCGGCCGTCATAGGCCTGGACTTTCTTCTTCGTGGCATCGTAGTGCAGCATGAACGCGCCGCCGCCCAGGCCCGACGATTGCGGCTCCACCAGGCCCAGCACCATCTGCACCGCCACCGCGGCGTCCACGGCCGAGCCGCCTGATTTCAGCACTTCGCAGCCCGCGCGCGATGCCAGCGGATTGGCGGTGGACACCATGTACTGCTTGGCATGCACCGCGGTCTTGCCCAGGCGATAGCCCGATGCCGGTTCCGGCGCCGCCGGATCACCCGGCAGGCCGGAGCCTACGACCACCGAGCCGGTGGAGCTGACCACGGCGCAGGCGGACTCGGCGCTGGCGTTGTCCGCATTGTCACTGCCACCGCAGGCAGAAAGCACCAGCAATGAGGCCGTGAGCGTTGCGGTCAGACGCCAACTGAGCGGGGTGGAAGAAGTGACATGGTTCATGGAGACACCTTTATGGGCTTTTGGAGGGAAATCGCGTGCCGTTGTCTGCGCGGCGGCTCCAGCCTAAGCACTTATCGGTTCGGTTGCTGCCATGGGCGGGACATGCGCAGCACCGATATGGCGCCATAATGCGCGCCGCCGGACAACGGCGCGCCATGTCACGCAAGATCCAGGCCACGGCGCGCGCGCTGCGCCGCGTCACCCGGCGCCTGCATCCTGCACGCCAATCGATTCGCCTGTCTCCCCGGCTCAGTCCCGATATTCGGCGACATAGCCTATGCCATGCACGGTATGCAGAAACTTCTTCTCGAAAGAGCGGTCTATCTTTCTGCGCAAACGCCCTATGGCCACATTCACCAGATTCGCCTGGTGCAAATTCTTGCTGCCCCAGACATTCTCGAACAGCGTCTGCCTGCTGACCGTCTTCCCCTGGTGACGCGCGAGATAAAGCAAGGTTGCAAATTCCTGTTGCGTCAGATTGATGGACCTGCCGGCGCGCTCCACACAGCCGCTGGACAGGTGTATTGTCAGATCGTCAAAAACGAGTTTTGACGTGACATCCGAATGCAGCGTCCTTTTGCGCAGTTGCAGATCCACGCGCGCCAGGAATTCCTCGAAATCCACTGGCTTGACCACATAGTCGACCGCCCCGATCTTGAAATGATGAATCTTGGTTTCCATTTCTGCATTTCTCGAAACAACGATGACCGGAGTACTCCTGGCTTTGTTGAAGCTTTCAATGAATCGAGAGCACTCATCGCCGACCTTTTCGACATTGACAATCAGAAGACTGTAGTTTCGCTCCAGGGCAGACTCACCGGCACGCTCGCAGCATTCAAACAGATCTGCTTTTCTGCCCATGCCCAACAGTTTTGTTTTTAGTCGCCGCGCAAAATCCCCGTCGCTATCAACAATGAGAATTTCCATATTCCATTCCTGTGAAACCCTGATTTCAGGCCAATGCCTGATCAAGAAATTTCTTCTGGTGCTGGGCCCAACGCGTGCCAATTCTCAAGGCATCACGCTGCGTTGAATTTGCCTGCGAGAAGAAAAGATTTTCCTGCAGCTTGACTTTCTGAAAGATCCGTCTTTGCTTCAATGCCCTGGCGCGCAGCGAGCCTTCGAGCAAGTCAGCAATCTCGCCGTGCGGAGCAAACTCCATGGCTGCATTGCGAATGGTCTCCAGCGCCTTTCTGCTGGCCGCGGGCACGGCCCTGGGCTCGGACAGATTGCCCTTCTTGATATGGAGATTGCGCTGCACCACCAGTCCCCAGGGGCGAATCGCAGTCGAGGGGTTGATCGACAGGGCTTCGAGCTTGGTCAGGCCGAAGTGCCGCGCCAGGCGCAGCCGGGTGGCGAGCAGGGGCGCGATCTGCTGCACCTCCTCGATGCCGGAGTTGGCCTCTTCCTCACAGCCGTTGACCTCCAGCACCAGCGTCTTGATGATGCCGTTGGCAATGCTGTCGCCGTGGATGCTCGACTCATACAGAAGGGACAGGCCTTTTTCCATGTGCTCTATGGTTTTGGCTTCCTTGAGCGTCAGCGCGCCCAGCCGCCGCTTGGCTTCGGCAATCCCCGAAGCCGCGGCCTTTTCGAGAAAGAAACGCGCCATCGACGGGTTGCCTACGGAGCTGCGGTAATCCGAGCACAGATAGAACAGGTCCATCCAGGCTTGCGCGCGCCCGTTGTCCGCGGCCTTGAGCAGCAGGGCGATGGCCTTGCGCAGGTTGATGGAGCGCGAGCGCTGCGAGGTCTCGATGAACTCCGTCTTGAGACCGGCGAGCATGCGGCCGAGCAGGTAACAGGAATGTTTGTCGCTGGCAGCTGCCGAGTGCTCCAGACTGGCCTCGATCAAGGTCGACGGGATCTTTTCCAGCTTGCGCCCGCTCTCCTCGGCAACCGAGACTATTCTTGCGATCGCTTCATGGATGGCATCGGGAATGCCTTGCGCATCGGGCGCGACCAGGCCCAATGCCTGCTCCGCCCTGCCGTAGTCGCCTTCACTCAGCGCCGCGCCGGCTTCGGCCGCGATGATGTCCAGGCAAGGGATATTGTATTTTTCGGAAATCCGCAACAATGCCTGGGCCAGGTCCTGATCGGCGCGTTGGGCCAGCACTTTCTGGATGTCTTTGCAAAGAAGGCCATCATTTCTGCCCCGCCAGAATGCAAGCTCGTCCAGATTCTTGCGGATGATCAGCAGCGTGATGAGCTTGATGCGCGCGCAACCATCCAAGGCCGCGGCCTTTCTGAGATTTTCAACCTGCGAGTGTTCAATGATCTCCAGGATATCCAGATGCGAACAAATCAGTACCGCCACATCGTTCCTGAACTTCAGTGCGGGCGTGGAAAGATATTCAAGAGCGAGTTTGATGTTTCTGGGAAAATCCAGCACACCTTGCAGATAGAAGCCCCCCAGCTTTATTCTTGCCTCTAAATCACCGGCTCTTGCCAGTGCTCTCAGTCGGATATTGTCTCGTCTCATGGCATGTTCGGTAAAACCAAGCACACGCTTGATATTGGTGCTTTACGCGCACAGTCTACCGTCGGGCCGAAAAATCCAAAATGACATCATTATTAAATTTTTGTCACTTTTTTCACAGGCGTTTCACCCATCGTTTCGCCACGCAAAGATATGCCTGCCGTCGCTTTCTCTTTACGGTATGCAGCGCCATTCGGCCATATGGCTAGCGCTGGGTGGGCGGATAGGGATCAGCGCGCATTTTTCCTGCAGTTGCTGCCTAGGATTGCGGCTGATGTCTTCATGCATCTATTAATCATCTTGAAAACCCAAGGATTCGGAATGAAACTTCGCCCCACCCATGCAGCTGCACTGGCAGCCATTTTCGTCAGCGCCGGTGCCTATGCCCAGTCATCGGTCACCGTGTTCGGTATCGTGGACGCCAACGTGCGCTATGTGAAGAACAGCGACCTGTCCAGCAATGTGACGATGAACAGCGGCGGCCTGTCCACCGGTCGACTGGGCTTTCGCGGTGTCGAGGACCTCGGCGGCGGCCTCAAGGCCGGCTTCTGGCTGGAATCCGACGTGCTGGCCGACACCGGCAACACCAGCCCCACCGGCAAGTTCTTCCAGCGCCGCTCCACCGTGAGCCTGATGGGCAATTTCGGTGAACTGCGCCTGGGCCGCGACTTCTCTCCCGCGAGCCAGAACGTCGTCAAGTTCGATCCGTTCGGCGTGGTCGGCGTTGCGGGCTCCAATGTCACCAGCCGCATGCCCGGCACCTTTGCCTCGTACTACCGCCACGACAACGCCATGCAGTATTTCACGCCGGTGATGGGTGGCGCGCAGCTGGAGCTGATGTACGCGCCCGATGAAAGCGTCACCACCAAGGCCGGCCGCCATGCCGCGGCGCGCCTGGTCTATGACAACGGCCCGCTCAATCTTTCGCTGTCCTACGGCACGACCTTCGTCAACGCCGCGGGCGACAAGCTCAAGCAGACCGGCGTGGGCGCGGCCTACGATCTGGGCGCCGTGCGCCTGATGGGCTTCTACCAGCGCGAGGAGCTGCCGTTCGGCACCTACGGCACGGCCACGGCAGGCAGCGAAGACCGCGTTCTGCTGGGCTTTACCGCACCGCTGGGCGCGCACCAGATCCGCGGCTCGTATGTGCGCACGGACTCGCGCCGCGGCAACGCAGCGTTCAACCGCGCCGACGCCGACAAGTACTCGATAGGCTATATCCACAACCTGTCCAAGCGCACGGCCGTGTACACCACCGCTTCCTACATCCGCAACAAGAACGGCGCCAACTTCAGCCTGGTCGGCGGCGCACCCGGCCTGGCCGCCGGCGGCAAGTCCACCGGCGCGGAAGTGGGCATTCGCCACGCTTTCTGATAGATCAGCGGTTTAATTTCATTGCGCTTCGCCCCATGGCCCCGGCCATGGGGCTTTTTTCATGGCGGGCACGCCACGCTTTGAAAAAATCGCCCGGCAACGCGGATTTTTGCCTGCAACCGGTTTATCTTCTACGCGCACGCGCGACGATCGGACTGCGCAGCCACAACAAACCAGGAGACTTCCATGACCATCACCCGCCGTTCCGCCCTCGCTCTCGCTGCCGCCTCAGGCCTGGGGCTCGCCGGCCAGGTGGGCGCGCAGCAGGCGCGCGAAATCAAGATCGGCTATGCGCTGGCGCAGAACTCGCACTTCGGCGCGGGTGCGCTGGCCTGGGCCGAGGCGGTGGAAAAATCCACCAGCAACGCCTTCAAGTTCAAGCACTTCGCGTCCAGCGCGCTGGGCGGCGAGCGCGAGCTGATCGAAGGCCTCACGCTGGGCACGGTCGAGGCCGTCGTGGTCTCCAATGGCGCGGTGAGCAACTTCGTTCCCGACGCCGGCGTGATGGATGTGCCTTTCCTGTTCCGCGACACCGCGCATGCGCGCGCCGTGCTCGACGGCAAGATCGGCGAGGACCTGCTGGCCAAGTTCCGCGCGCGCGGCCTGATCGCGCTGGCCTGGGGCGAGCAGGGTTTCCGCCATCTGAGCAACAACAAGCGCCCGGTGGTCAAGCCCGCGGACGCGCAAGGTCTCAAGATCCGCGTGACCGAGAACCAGACCCATATCACGGCCTTCCGCCAGCTGGGCATGTCGCCCACGCCCATGTCCTGGCCCGAAGTCATTGGCGCGCTGCAGCAGGGCACCATTGACGGCCAGGAAAACCCGGTCTCGGTGTTCACCTCGGCCAAGCTCTGGCAGGTGCAGAAGTACCTGTCGCTCACCAGCCATGTGTACGCACCCATGGTGCTGATCGTCGCCCCCTCGGTCTGGTCCGGACTCAATGACGCGCAGAAGAAGGCCTTTGCCGACGGCGCGCGCGCCGGCAGCCTGGCCTCGCGCAAGTTCGTCGACGACGTCGAAAAGAGCGGTGTGGAGGAAATCAAGCGCCATGGCGTGCAGGTCGTGAGCGAAGTCGACCAGGCGGCGTTCCGCGCCGCGCTGGCCCCGGCCTACAAGCAGTTCGCGACCAAGTTCGGCCAGAAGACGCTGGACGCGATCACGGCCGTCAAATAAGCGCCGCACAGGCAGCATCCTGACCCGCGGCCAGCGGGTCGGCTGCGGCGCGCGCATTCGGCGCCTTTCGCATGATATATTGCAGCTGCAACAATTGCATATGCAAATTAATCAGGAAAACTGCCCATGAATGCCGACCCGCTGCTGGCGCCTCGCATGCCCCCCGCCAGCCCGCGCGTGCGCGCCATGCTGCACGACCCCGTGCTGCCGACGATACTGCGCATGAGCTGGCCCAACCTGCTGATGATGCTGGCCCAGGCATCGACCGGTCTGATCGAGATGTGGTTTCTGGCCAAGCTCGGCACCGACGTGCTGGCCGGCGTCGCCGTGGTCGTGCCCGTTCTGATGCTGATGCAGAACATGTCGCAGGGTGCGCTGGGCGGCGGCATCTCGGCCGCGGTGGCGCGCGCCCTGGGCGCGGGCAACAAGGCGCTGGCCGATTCGCTGGCCCGCCATGCGCTGGTGCTGAGCGCGGGCGTGGGTCTGGTCTTCACGGTCTTGCTGCTGGCGTTCAGCACGCCGCTGTTCCATCTGCTGGGCGCGCGCGGCGCGGCGCTGGATGTGGCGCATGACTATGGCCATGTGGTGTTTGCCGCGCTGGTGCTGATGTGGGCCATGAACGCGCTGGCCAGCGTGGTGCGCGGCACGGGCAACATGCTGCTGCCCGGCGCGGTGATCTGCGGCGGCGCGCTGCTGCTGATTCCCATCTGCCCGCTGCTGATCTTCGGCTGGGGGCCGATTCCGGCGCTGGGCGTCGTCGGCGGCGCCTGGGCGCTGCTCGCCTACTATGCGCTGGGCACGTTGGTGCTGGCCTGGTACTGCGCCAGCGGACGCAACACTGCCAGGCTGCGCGCTGGCGCCGTGCATTGGGCGCCGATGCGCAGCATTCTCACCGTGGGCGGCCTGGCCTGCATCAACCCCCTGCTGACCAACGGCCTGATCGCCTCGACGGCTGCCATCGTGGGCGCCCATGCGGGCTCGGCGGCCCTGGCCGGCTATGCGACCGCGGCGCGGCTGGAGTACCTGCTGATTCCCATCGCCTTCGGCCTGGGCGCGCCCATGGTGGCGCTGGTCGGGGCAAATCTAGGTGCAGGCCAGCCCGAGCGCGCGCGCAGGATCGCGCTGGTCGGGGGCGCGATCGCCTTCGCCATCGGCGAGACCGTGGGCCTGGCGGCAGCGCTGTGGCCCGAAGCCTGGCTCAGGCTGTTCGGCAGCGACGAGCAGATGCTGGCGACCGGCGCGCAGTACCTGCGCATCGCAGGCCCGTTCTACGGCTTCTTTGCGCTGGGCATAGCGCTGTACTTCGCGTCGCAGGGCGCGGGCCGCCTGAAGTGGCCGCTGCTGGCCGGCGCGCTGCGCCTGTTCCTGTATGCGGGCCTGGGCTGGGCGACACTGGTGGTCACCGGCGCGCTGTGGGCGTTCTTCGCGCTCGGCGCAGTCGCCATGACCGCCTACGGCCTGCTCATCCTCTGGTCGGTGGCCTCGGGCAGCTGGTTCGCCAAACCAGGGCGCTAGCCGAGGCAGCCACCGCGGGCCGGCGCGCGGCGCCAGGGGTTTTCGCGGGGGGGGCGGCGTCACGAAAAGCCAAGCCGGCGGCGCCTTGCGTCAAGTGGCGCCGACACGCCGCCGTGATCATGAAACGGCCGTGGATGCCGCGCCGGTGGCGCGCATCGTCCTTTCAACCCGCCCGCATTACCCCCGGTGAAACGCCATGAAAAACTCCCTCTCGCGCCTGCCCGCTCTCGCCCTGGCCTTGCTTTCCTCGTTTGCAGCCATGCCTTGCGCCTGGTCCCAGGAATGGCCGAGCAAGCCGATACGCATCATCGTTCCCGCGCCACCGGGAGCGATCACCGACGGCGTCGCGCGCCTGGTCGGCGAGCAGCTGCGCATCCAGCTGGGCCAGCCGGTGATCATCGACAACAAGCCCGGCGGCTCGGCCGTGATCGCCGAGCGCGCGCTGCTGGGCGCGCCCGCCGACGGCCATACGCTGATGGTTGCGCCCTCGAGCGTCTGGACCGATTTCCCGTTCTCGGTCAAGACGCCTTTCGATCCCCACAAGGCGTTCACCTATGTGGCCGACGTGGCCAGCATGGTGCATGTGCTGGTGGCCAGCAACAGCTTTGCGCCCAGCAGGCCGCAGGAAATCCTGGAGCATGCGCGCAGGCACCGCAACACGGTCAGCGTGGCCAACATGAGCACCGGAACGCGCTCCAATCTGCTGGGCGATCTGCTCAGCGAGAAGAGCGGGCGCAACATCCTGGTCGTGCCCTACAAGGGCTCGGCGCCCGTGCTCGTGGACCTGATGGGCGGCCAGGTGCAGCTGACCTTCGATGTGGTCAGCAACGTGGCGCCGCTGGTCAAGTCGGGCAAGATCAAGGGCCTGGCCATTGTCTCGGCCACGCGCTCGCCCCATCTGCCCGATGTGCCCAGCTTCGCGGAACTGGGCATGGCCGATCTGGTCATGCCCGATGCCAGCGTGGGCCTGTTCATTCTGAGCAGCACGCCGCCGGCCCTGGCCGAACGCCTACGCCGTGAAATGGAGAAAGTCATGCGCGCGCCGAAGTTCCGCGAACTGATGGCCGCCCAGGGCTTTGACCAGCCGCAGGAAAGCACGTTCGCGCAGCTGCAACAGCAGATGGCCGATACCGTGGAGCAGAACCGCCAGATCCTGCTCAAGCTCAAGATGCCGACCACGCCCCAATGAATCGCCGCGCCTAACCGACCGCCGGACTGCGTGCCACGGCCGACGCCTGGGCCCGGCTTTCCTTGGCACTGGAGCCGAACTGCAGCTGGTACCAGCGCGAGAAACTGCTGGGCGCGCCAAAGCCCAGCAGCTGCGCGACTTCCCTCAGAGACCGGCTGCCGTCAACCACATAGCGGCTTGCCTGCTCCTTGCGGATATCGTTCATCAACGCCGAGAAGCTCAGCCCCTGGTCCGTGAGCCGGCGCTGCAGCGTGCGCGGCACCAGGCCCAGGTGCTCGCTGACCTGCTCCATGCTGCAGCGCCCGCTGGGCAGCAGCAGGAAAATCGTGCGCCGCACTTCGTCCAGCAGGGTTTCGCCGCCGGGCTGGTGCAGCGCGTCCAGCAGCTGCTGGGCATAGCGGACCATGGCCGGATCGGCGAACTCGTTGCGCTGATCGAGATCGCTCTTCGTGCAGACGATGCAATTGAATTCGAAATCGAACTCCACATGCGGGCCCAGCAGCTGATGGTGCACGCTCATGTCGCGCGGCGCCGGATGTTCGAAGCACACGCGCCGCGGCTGCCAGTCGCGGCCTATCAGCTGGCGGATCACGCGCACCATCACGCCCAGCGCCAGCTCGACGCGCTGGCGCGTGGGCTGGTGGGTGCTGCCCGCCATCAACAGTTCGCGTATCACCACGGTGTTGCCGCTTTCCTCGACGGACAGCGTGAGGGCGCCATTCAGGAACGCCTGATAGCGCATCAGCAGCTTGAGCGCATCGCGCAGGCTTTGCTGGTCGCGCATCAGCAGGCCCACCGCGCCCAGGTTGGAAAGCAGGCGCGAGCGCGCCATGCACAGGCCGAAGCTCTCGTTGCCCGACACCGTGGCCGCGGCCTGCAGCAGCCGCCCCACGCGCTCGACCGGAATCATCAGATCGGGCTCGTCGAGCACGCTGGGACTCAGATCGGCGTCCAGCAGCATGCGCACCGGATCCAGCCCCGAAGCCTGGGCGACTTCACGGAAATTGGTCAGGCAGGCGGCGCGTACCAGGGATGTCATCAGTAGCTGCTCATTGGCGCGAAATGCCAAACAAGCGTCACGGAATGCAAAGCGCAATGGGCCAAAAATTCACACACTGAAGTCATCGAAACATTCTAAGTGGGAGACAGCAAAAACATGACCCCTACGCTACTGATCATTCCGGGCCTGCGCGACCATGTCGAGACGCACTGGCAGACGCTGCTGGCCGCCGAGACGGCCAGCGCGCGCATTGTTGCGCCGCTGGAGCAGCACAAGCTCAGCTGCGCGGCGCGTGTCGCGGCCATCGAGCAGGCGCTGGCCGGCATGGCCGGCCCTGTGGTGCTGGTCGCGCACAGCGCGGGCTGCATGATGGTCGCGCACTGGGCGCGCCAGGCCGCGCCCGAAGACCTGCGGCGCGTGCAGGCGGCCTTGCTGGTCGCGCCGGCCGACCTGGAGACGCCCATGCCCGAAGGCTATCCCGGCGTGCAGCTGCTGGAGCGCCACGGCTGGCTGCCGCTGCCGCGCGCACCGCTGCCGTTTCCCAGCCTGGTCGCGGCCAGCAGCAACGACCCGCTGGCCGCGCTGGCGCGCTCGCGCGGCTTCGCGCGCGACTGGGGCAGCGAGCTGGTCGAACTCGGCCCGCTGGGCCATGTGAACCCGGCCTCGGGCCACGGCCCCTGGCCGCAGGCCCGGCAACTGCTGCAGCAGCTGCTGGCCACAGCCCCTCTTCCCGCTTGAATTCCCAGGAGACAACACCATGAACCCACGCTCCCCCCACAAGAAACATGCGCTGGCGCTTGCCATGGCCCTCGGTCTTGGCGCTTTCGGCGTCGCCCAGGCACAGACGCCCTGGCCGAACAAGCCGCTTCGCCTGCTGGTTGCCGGCCCCGCGGGCGGCACGGCCGATGCGCTCGCGCGCCTGCTGGCCGACGGCCTGCAGCACGGCCTGGGCCAGCCCGTGATCGTCGAGTCCAAGCCCGGCGCCTCGGGCGCGATTGCCATCCAGGAGCTCAAAGCCAAGGGCCGCGACGGCTATACCTTCCTCGTGATCCAGGAAGGCACGGTCACCGAATCGCCGCTGGCCTACAAGGTCAGCTACGACCCGTTCAAGGACTTGAAGCCGCTGGCCCAGCTCACGCGCACCGGCCTGGTGCTGGTCGCGAACAAGTCCGTGCCCATCACCAACCTGCAGCAGCTGATCGCCTACGGCAAGGCGCAAAAGGACGGGCTGGACTTCGCGTCGTACTCGGCCGGTCTCAAGGGCCACACTTCGGGCATGCAGCTGGGCCAGCTCGCCCAGCTGAACATGCGCCATGTCGGCTACAAGGGCTCGCCGCCCGCGCTGGTCGATCTGATGGGCGGCCATGTGCCGCTGATGTTCGACGGCCTGACCACCTCGCTGCCGCTGATCAAGGCCGGCAAGATCACGCCGATTGCCGTGGTCTACCCCACGCGCCTGTCCGAGCTGCCCGACGTGCCCACGTTCACCGAACTGGGCTATCCGCAGATGGCCAAGGCCGGCTGGTTCGCGGTCTGGTCCCACCCGGATGCGCCGCCGGCCGTGCAGCAGAAACTGCGTGACGCCGCCATGGCGCATTTCCGGCAGGCGCCGGTGCTGGCCCAGATCCGCACCATGGGCATGGAGCCGCCGCTGCCGCTGACCCCGGCCGAGATGACCGCCGACCTCCAGGACGGCGCCGCCAAGCAGGCCGCGCTGCTCAAGTCCATCAACTACCAGCCCGAATGAAGCCCGGCGGGCCTGCCGCCGTTGAACGCGCAACGCCTGCCGAAAGCACTTCCGGCAGGCGTTGCTGCTTTGCACTGCCCCCGATCACACCCGCTCGAAGATCGCCGCGATGCCCTGGCCGCCGCCAATGCACATGGTCACCAGCGCATAGCGGCCGCCGCTGCGCTGCAGCTCGGCAATCGCCTTGGTGGTGATGATGGCGCCGGTCGCGCCCACGGGATGGCCCAGCGCAATGCCCGAGCCGTTGGGGTTGACCCGGGCCGTGTCCAGGCCCAACTGCTGGATCACGGCGCAAGCCTGGGCCGCAAACGCCTCGTTGGCTTCGATCACGTCCATGTCGGCGATCTTCAGGCCGCAGCGCGCCAGCACCTGCTGCGTTGCGGGCACCGGGCCCATGCCCATATAGGCGGGATCGACGCCCGCATGCGCATAGCCGACCAGCCGCGCCAGCGGCTTGACGCCCAGCGCCGCCAGGCGGTCGCCGCCGACCATCACCACGGCCGCCGCGCCATCGTTGATGCCCGAGGCATTGCCGGCCGTCACCGTGCCGCCGTCCTTCTGGAACGCGGGCTTCATTCCGGCCAGCATCTCGCGCGTGGTTGCCGGGCGCACATGCTCGTCGGTGTCGAACAGCACCGTGCCCTTGCGCGTGGCGATTTCCACGGCAACGATCTGCTCCTTGAAGCGGCCGGCCTCGATGGCCGCGGCCGCGCGCTGCTGGCTGGTCAGCGCCAACGCGTCCTGCATCTCGCGGCTGATGCCGTAGCGCCGGGCCACGTTTTCCGCGGTCACGCCCATGTGCATCTTCTGCCAGGGGTCGTGCAATATGCCCAGCATGTAGTCGATGCGCGTGGCGTCGCCCATGCGCGCTCCCCAGCGCGCCGCCATGTCGAAGTACGGGCCGCGGCTCATCGATTCCGCGCCCGCGCCTATGGCCACATCGCAGTCGCCCAGCGCAATCGCCTGCGCGGCCGACACGATGGCCTGCAGGCCTGAACCGCACAGGCGGTTGACGTTGAATGCCGGCGTTTCAACCGGGCAGCCCGCATCGATTGCCGCCACGCGCGACAGATAGGCGTCGCGCGTCTCGGTGGGAATCACATTGCCCATGACCACATGGCCCACGGCCTGCGGATCGAGCCCCGCGCGCGCGATCGCGGCATGCACCACGGTGGTCGCGAGCCGGGTATTGGGTACGTCCTTGAGCGCGCCGCCGAAAGAGCCTATGGCCGTGCGCGCCGTGCCAACTACGAAAATGTCTCGGGTGTTCATGGCGGGTGTCTCAGGCCGTCTTGCGCAGAAAGCCCTGGTTGCCGCCGTTGCGGTTGGGCGCAAAGCCGTTGGCCGCCAGCGACTCCTCCACCGTGTCGTAGAACACGCCGATCTTGCTGATCTCGCGTGCCTGTTGCGCGCTGGCGATGGGCCGGCCGAAATCCCGCGACATGCGCACCAGCTGCTCGATCTGCGAGACCGTGCTGGCCTTGGCGCTGCGGTCCTGGTTCCACAGGCAGTCCTCGGTGCCGCAGCGCACATGCAGGCCAGCGGCAATGCCCATCATGTTCACGGGCAGCACGTTGCGCACATTGCTTTCGACGGTCAGCACCGCGCCGTCGGGCACGGCGCGCACGAAGTTGGCCAGGCTGTAGAGGCTGGGCATGTCCATGCCGCCGCCGATCGCCACCCAGTTCATCACCAGCGGGCCCATGTAGAAGCCGCGGCGCATCAGGCGCTCCACGGATTCGAAGCTGTTGATGTTGTAGCACTGGAACGCGCTCTGGATGCCGGCCTTGGTCAGGCGGCGCACATGCTCCTCGACCCAGCCGGGCTGGGCGGGCACGGTCATTTCCTTGTAGGCATTGAAGATCGCCGGGTTCTCGCGCGAGGTGCCCTTGAAGTCGGCGTCCTCGGCCTGGTCGGTGACGTTCATCTGCGAGGTGTTGACGGTGACCGTCACCTGGTCGGGAACCGGGTCGAGATCGGCGAGCATGTGGCGCGTGTCGTCGCTGAGCCACTTGGCCATTTCGCCTTCGTTCTCGGGCGCGAAGCTGATCGAGCCGCCGACCTGGATGATCATTTCGGGCACGGCCCGGCGCACGCCCGCAATCAGCTCATTGAACTTGGACAGGCGCTTGGAGCCCTTGCCGTCCATCTCGCGCACATGCAGGTGCAGCACGGTGGCGCCCGCGTTGTAGCAGTCCACGGCCTTCTGGATCTGTGCATCCATGGTGACCGGAATGTCCTCGGGGAAGTCCGAGGGCAGCCAGCCCGGCGCATAGGGCGCGGCGGTGATGATCAGGGGCTGCTGGTTTTCGGGGAACAGGTGGCCGTCGAGAAAGTTCATGGTGGTCTCCAACAAGGGGGGGGCGGACGCCGGCCGCGGGTGCGGTCCGGACGGCGTTTTCAGGCAGCTTCACTTTAGGACGGCCTGCGCAGCAAACCCTTGCCGGATCGCGCTGCGCGCTTGGCATTTCGCGCCAGAGTGGGGGCCTCTGGGTAATGCCGGCCAGTTACCCGCTCTGCTGCTGAATGCCACCTGTGCAGTCAGTTTCGTCATGGCACTCGCAGGCTCCCCCCCCCCTTCTGGCTGCGCCTGGCGCGCGCAGGGCCCGGGCTGGTCGGTGTGCCGAAGGACACACCGACTTCGTCATCTGACTCGCCGCAGTTGTTCGAGCGCAGCGGCGCAGCCGCGTAGCGAGTTCTGCGGCGCAGCCCGGGACCGAGCACGACAGGTTGCCCGGAGCGCAGCGCAGGGTCGCAGACAGCAGGGGCGCGTTTCTTTGCCTCCTTTCTTGTCGCGCGACAAGAAAGGAGGTCGGCTGCCGGGCCGAGACCCGGCCTCGAAAAGCAAAGTCGCAGCTGCCGCTGGCACAGCCCCCAGCGAACAGCGGCACAACACAAGCGCCGTTTCCTGAGGACTCTTGAGCTCGCTCTTTCCGACCTGAGCGCCATGCAGCGTGGGAGCTACAGCATCGCTTCAATCAGCGTCGGCCCAGTCGTCGCATACGAGCGCTGCAGCGCCCGACCCAGCGCCTGGAGATCGTCCACGCGCTGCGCGGCCACGCCCATGCCTTTGGCCAGGCTGGACCAGTCCAGATCCGGGCGCCGCAGCGACAGCATGTCTTCGGCGCGCTTGCCGGGCGTGCCCGCGCCCACGGCCGCGAGTTCGCCGCGCAGGATGCCGTAGGCACGATTGACGAAGATCACCACCGTGATGTCCAGCTGCTCGCGCGCCATGGTCCACAGCGACTGCAGCGTATACATGCCGCTGCCGTCGCCTTCGAGCGCCAGCACGCGCCGGCCCGGCGCAGCCAGCGCCGCACCCACGGCCGCGGGCAGCGCAAAGCCTATGGCGCCGCCGCAGCTCGTGAGCCAGTCATGCGGCGCGGCGCCGGCCGTGAGCGCGTCGAAGCCCCGGCCCGTGGTCATGGCCTCCTCGACGACGATGGCCTGGGCCGGCAGCGTGGCCGCCAGCGTGCGGCCTATGCCTTCGGGCGTCAGCGCGCCGGTCGACAACGGCGGCGCGTCCTGGGCCACCAGGGCCGGCCGCACTTGGTGCGCACCCAGCGCTTCGCTGAGCGCCTGCAACGCATCCTGCGGTGCGTCTTCGGGCGTGGCCAGCGTGAGGAACTCACAGCCCGGGGCCGACAGCCGGCCCGGCTGGTCCGGGTAGGCAAAGAAGGCCACGGGCGGACTGGCACCGACCAGAATGATGCGCTGGAAGCCGGCCAGCGCCGCCAGACCGGGAGCGACCGCATAGGGCAGGCGCGGCACGGCCACGCGCCCCGCGCCCCGCTCCAGCCGCGCGGTATAGAACTCGGCGCGCAGCGCGCAGCCCGTGGCCGCGGCAATGCGGCCCGCGATCTCGGTACAGCAGGCGCGCAGCGCACGGTCGCCCAGCAGCAGCAAGGTGGACTGAGGCTGCTCGCGCAGCGCCTGGACAATGCGCTCGAAATCGCGCGCGGGCTGTGGCGCGGGCGCGGGCGCGGGCGCCAAGGCCGCGACCGGCGCAGGCGCGTGGGGCACTTCGGACCAGGCCACATTGGCCGGCAGCACCAGCGTCGCGATGCGCCCCGGGCGCGCATTCGCCTGGCGCACGGCCTCGGCGCCGTCGGCCGCGATGTCGGCGACGCCGGCGCTGGTGCGCACCCACTGCGACATGGGCGCCGCGACGCCATGGATGTCGGACGTCAGCGGCGCGTCGAGCTGCAGATGCTCCGCCGCATGGTCGCCGACGATGTTGACGATGCCCGAGCGCGCCTTCTTCGCGTTGTGCAGATTGGCCAGGCCGTTGGCCAGTCCCGGGCCCAGATGCAGCAGGGTTGCGGCCGGCCGGTCGGCCATGCGGTAGTAGCCGTCGGCCGCGCCCGTGACCACGGTCTCGTGCAGGCCCAGCACGCAGCGCATGCCGGCTATCCGGTCGAGCGCGGCGACAAAGTGCATCTCCGAAGTGCCGGGGTTGGTGAAACACATGTCGACCTGGTGGTCGAGCAGCGTATGGACAAGCTGTTCTGCGCCGTTCATGGAAAAGTCCGAAGGAAAAAGTAAAAGCGGCCGCAGGCGGCCGCAGAAAAATCGAAGCGCCGAGCCGGGCTCAGAACACGTGGCGAATGCCCAGATCGAAGCCCGAGGCATTGCCGCCCAGCACCGGCACCGGCCCCTGCTCGGCGCCCGAACTCACGGGCAGGCGCAGCGCGCCCCGGTTGGTGACATGCGCATAGGTGCCGTACAGCGTGGTGCGCTTGGACAGCGGGTGCACATAGCCCACGGCCAGCTTGCGCGCCGCGCTGTCGGCCGCGTCGTTGCGCTGCAGCTGCATGTAGCTCACGGGGATGTAGCCCGGGCCGACAGAGATCCACGCGCCCAGCTGCCAGAAGCGCCCGCGGCTGGTGCCCGACAGCGCGGCCACCGGAATGCGGGTCTTGTTCTGCCCGACCAGGGCCATGAGCCTGTGGCCCTGCCACTGGTAGGCGCCGCCGATATTGGACTGCACGAAGTCGCCCACGGCCGCGTTCTTCGTCGTGGCCGACGCCACGGCGATGTCGAAGTCCGCGCCGCCATAGCCCAGGCGCCAGGCATAGAGGTTGCCGTCGCGCTTTGTCGCATCGCTGCCGGCGTTCTCGCCCGCGGCCAGCATGCCCTGGAAGAACAGGCCCTTGCACTGGAACGTCGTGCAGCCCGGCGAGAAGTAGCCGACGGAATTCGACGCGCGAAAGCCCGTGGCTGTCGTGCCGTTGAGCACATGGCCGCTCATGCCCACGCCCACGCGGAACGGGTCGAAAGCAAACAGGTTCCAGAACGCCGGCGTGTAGTCGCGGCCCAGGCGCAGCTGGCCCCAGTCCTGGCCTTCGAGATAGACATAGGACTTGCGATTGAACGTGATGGCCCCGTTGGGGTTGACCGCGCCCGAGGCCTGGTTGTTGGTGTTGCTCGCCTGGCCCGTGCCGGTGTCGGTGTTGAGCCCCGACTCGAGCTCGAAGCCGGCCCACAGGCGGTCTCCCAGCGACTCGCGCCCCTTGAAGCCCAGGCGGCTGGCCTGGTTGCCGCTCGAAGTCACCATGTGGCGCGAACCCGCGCCCTCGCCCCTATACGACGACAGCGCCATGTCGACCACGCCGTAGACGCTGACGCCGGGTTGCCCCGCGCCGGTTTGCCCCGCGCCGGGATGCCCCGCGCCGGTTTGTGCCCAGGCCAGTTGCGGCGCCAGCGCCAGCACGCTCCAGAGTATTGTCTTGTTCATCACCGTTGTCTCCGTTGGAATAATGATTGGCACGCGAACGCTGCACCTGGGTTGACCCGAGGCGCGAAAAACAAAGGGAGCCGGCTTTACTGCGGCTGGTAGTTGATCGATTTGAGCAGCGCCGCCTGCTGCTGGTGGGCCTGCCGGAGATCGGCCATGAGCTCCTCCGACGTGGCGCTGCCCGCAGCGTCCATGCCCATCTCCCGCACCCGCGCCTGCACGGCGGCCTGCTGGAAATGCCTGAGCGTCAGTTCGCGGATCTTCTGCTGCACCTCGGGCGGGGCGTCGGGCCGCGACCAGACCGCGAACCAGCCGGCCTGGGCCAGTTCGGGATAGCCCAGTTCCTTGAACGTGGGCACCTGCGGCAGCTCGGCAATGCGCGTCGGGTAGTTGACGGCAATCGCCTTGATCTTGCCGGCCTTGATCAGCGGCAGCGAAGTCGGCAGGCCGTCGAACATCAGCGGCACATGACCGCCCATCAGATCGGTCAGGCCCGGCGGCGAGCCCTTGTAGCCCACATGCTTCATGGACATCTGTGTCAGCTGGCCCAGCAGCATGCCCGAGGTATGGCCCTTCATTCCCGCGGCATAGGACGCGAAGTCCAGCCCTTCCTTTTGCGCCTTGCCGTACGCCACCAGCTGCTGCAGATTGGTGACCGGCAGATCCTTGTTGGCGACCAGCACCAGTCCCGTGCGGCTGAGCTGGGCCAGGGGCTTGAGATCCTTGAACGGCTGGTAGCTGACCTTGTAGGCCAGCGGCGTCTCGCTCACGATGCCGCCCTGTATCACCAAAAAGGTGTGGCCGTCCCTGCCGTTTTGCAGCAGGTCGCTGACCGCGAGCACGCCCGCGGCGCCGGGCTTCGATTCCACGATCACCGGCTTGCCCAGGTCGTGCTGCAGGCCTTCGGCCAGCAGCCGGGCCAGCGCGTCGGCGCTGCCGCCCGCGGGCGCGCCGACCAGCAGGCGAATGGGCTTGGCGGGCCAGGCGGGCTGGGCCTGGGCCGTCGCCGCAGCGGCCACGGCCGCGAACACCAGCCCCCACCACCCTGCACTGCGTTGTTGTTTCATGCTTGTCTCTCCTGCGGTGTCAGTAGGGCTTGTCGCCGATGATGGCCGCGCGCTCCATTTTGCGCGGCGCGGGCCAGTAGTCCTGCACCGCGTAATGCTGGGTGCAGCGGTTGTCCCACATCGCCACGCTGTGGGGCTTCCAGCGGAAACGCACCTGGTACTCGGGAATGGCCGCCTGGCTGGTCAGGTAGTTGAGCAGCAGGCTCGCGCCCGGCGTCTTGTCCTGGCCGTAGCGCACGTTGTCGGGCGTGTGGAAGTTCGCGAAATGGGTGGTGAAGCTGCTCACAAACAGCACCTGCTCGCCGGTTTCGGGGTGGGTGCGCACCACCGGATGCTCCACGGGCGGATGCTGGCGGCCCAGCGCCAGGCGCTGCTCCTCGGGCATCACGGCGCCGAAGCCATGCTCTATGCTGTTCTTGGCCTTGAGCCCGGCGATCTTCTTCTGGATGTCGCCCGGCAGGTTGCGGTAGGCCTCGGCCATGTTGACCCAGATGGTGTCGCCGCCCACGGGCGGGCATTCGATGCAGCGCAGCACGCAGCCCATGGTCGGCGTCGCGCGCCACTGGCCGTCGGTGTGGTAGCTGTTCTCGTAGTTCTCGCGCTTGTCGCTGCGGTAGATCTGCACCAGGCCCGGGTGGTCGGGATCGCTGCCCGCGACGGGATGGTCCTCGAGCTCGCCGAAATGGCGCGCGAACGCCACATGCTCGGCGCGCGTGATGTCCTGGTCGCGAAAGAACAGCACCTTGTGCTGCAGCAGCAAGGCCTTGATTGCATCGGCCAGGCCGGTATCGCGCGACGCCTCGCCCAGGCTCACGCCCGATATTTCGGCACCGATGGTGCATGTCAGTTGTTCGACTTTCATGGCCTGTTCCTCCTCAGATGGTGAAGACCGAAGCGCCCACGGTCTTGCGGGATTCGAGATCGCGGTGCGCCTGCGCGGCGTCGCCCAGCGCATAGCGCTTGTGGATGTCTATGCGTATGCGGCCGGCCGCGACATGGCCGAACAGCTCGGCCAGCAGGGCCTGCTTTTCCGCGGGGTCGGCAATGTAGTCGGCCAACGCCGGACGCGTCACGAACAGCGAGCCCTTGCGCCCCAGGATGGCCGGGTCGAACGGCTCTATCTTTCCCGACGCCGTGCCCACGCAGACCAGCAGGCCGCGGCGCTGCAGGCAGTCGAGAGAAGCCATGAACGTGTCCTTGCCCACGCTGTCGAACACCACGGCCACGCCCACGCCGCCCGTGATCTCGCGCACCCGCGCCACCACATCCTCGTGGCTGTAATTGATCACATGGTCGCAGCCATGGGCGCGCGCCACTTCGGCCTTGGCATCGGTGGAGACCGTGCCTATCACCGTCAGGCCCAGCAGCTTGGCCCATTGGGTCAGGATCAGGCCCACGCCGCCGGCCGCGGCGTGCAGCAAAATGGTCTCGTGGCCCTGGAACGGATGGATGCGGCGCAGCAGATACGCCGCGGTCAGGCCGCGCATGGTGATGCAGGCCGCGGTCTCGAAGTCGATGCCGTCGGGCAGCCGGATCAAGGGCGCGGCGGAAATCAGCCGCTCGCTGCTGTACGCGCCCAGCGTGTTGGTGAAGCCGGTATAGGTCACGCGGTCACCCACGGCCACGTTGTCCACGCCCGCGCCCACCGCCGTCACCACCCCCGCGGCTTCCACGCCCATGCCGCTGGGCAGGGGCACGGGATAGATGCCCGTGCGGAAATAGGTGTCCGCGTAGTTCAGGCCCACGGCCTTTTGCTGCAGCCGCACCTGGCCCGGGCCGGGCTCGCCCACGCTCACGGTCTGCAATTCCAGGACCTCGGGTCCGCCGGTGCGGGCGAAAGTGATGATTTGTGCCATATCTGTTTCCTTGAAGTTCGCCGCGGCCGGCATTCCAAGCATTGCCTGCCGTCTGGGGAAAATTCTCGGATGGGAGCCCGGTGCGCGACTTGACCGATTGCGACAGGCAGTTGTCCTCTCGTGCGACCACGGGAAACTCCCCCCAGGGTCTTCCCGTAGACCTGGACGGCAGGCGGCAGACCGGCGTTTCCACCATTGACCGGCGCCACCGGTATTGATATACCTCAGCAAAACTCAAAGCAATGGCCTGGCAACCGCATTGCCGCGCCAGTCCGTGCTTCCGAATGGCCTTCGTTCCCCACGCCCAAAGCACATGTCCGCCCTGTCCATGACGCCGCGCATTCGCAGCATCAGCCTGAACAAATATGCGAAAGTCGCGCAGGAATTCGGGCTGGATCCGCTGCGCATGCTGCGGCAGGCCGGGCTGGACCACAGCTGCCTGAATTCACCCGACCTGCAGGTGCCCGAGACCGCGTTCGCCCAGATGCTGGAAACGTCGTCCGCGCATGCGGGCCATGCCGCGCTGGGCCTGCTCATGGGGGCCTGCTGGAAGCTGTCGGACTTCGGTCCGCTGAGCCTGCTGCTGCAGCACCAGGCGAGCCTGGCCGCGCTGCTGCAGACGCTCAAGGACTACCCGCACCTGATCAGCAGCACGATCACCACCGAGATCGTGACCCAGCAGCGCCTGTCCATCATCCAGCTGCACCTGCGCACCGAACGCGACACGCCGGGCCGCCAGCCGATGGAGCTGGGCATCGCGGCCCTATTGAGCCTGTGCCGCCACCAGCTGGGCCGCGACTGGAACCCGCTCAGCGTGCATTTCACCCATGCCGCGCCCGCGAACGCAGTCCACCACAGGCGCGTGCTGGGCTGCGAAACGGTGTTTGCCTCGCACTTCGACGGCATCGTGCTGAGCAACCAGGACCTGCAGCTGCCGCACCCCGAATACGACCACCACATGGAAGGCCATGCACGCCAGCTGATAGACGCGCATGCGCCGCGGCCCTCGTCACGCGAAGTCGAGCAGCGGGTGCAGGACACGCTGCAGTCCTTGCTGCCGCACGGGCGCCACGGCATTGCCCAGGTCGCAAGCGCGCTGGGCTGCACTGCGCGCTCGCTGCAACGCCAGCTCGAAGGCCGCAACACCAGTTTTCAGCAAACGCTGGATGCGGTGCGCAGCCAGGCCGCGGTGCGCGCGTTGAAGAACCCGCATCTGTCGGTCAGCGAAGCCGCCGCGCTGTCGGGTTTCGCCGAGAACAGCTCGTTCACGCGCTGGTTCAGCAAGCATTTCCAGCAAAGCCCCAGCCAATGGCGCCAGCAGCACCTGGCCGCAGCGGGCTGAGGCCAGGGCGGCGACCGCCCGGCTTCAGGAGCGCAGGTAGATAGCGGCCAGCACAAAGCCCGCCATCCACAGCGTCTCGACCACGAGCAGCGCGAACGGCCGCCAGCCGGCGCGCGCCAGTTGCTTGAACGAAGTCTTCATGCCCAGCGCGGCAATCGCCACGACCAGGCAGTCGCGCGAAATGTCGCTCAGGCCGGCCTGGACGGCCGCGGGCACGGCGCCCACCGAATTGACGATCACCAGCGCCACGAACACCCAGAGGAACCAGGGCACGAGTGGCTGTTTTTTCTGTGCGGCCGCCGCGCCTTCGGCCTCGCGCTGGCGCTTGAACAGCGAGGACACGATCACCACCACCACGGCCAGCATGGACACGCGAAACAGCTTGACGATGGTCGCGTAATCGCCGGTTTCCTGGCCCAGCATGAAGCCCGCGCCCACCACCTGGGCGACATCGTGGATGGTGCCGCCCAGGAACAGTCCGGCCAGCTCGGGCGGCAAGTGCAGCAGGCGCGCAATCAGCGGGTAGATCACCATCGCCAGCGTGGACAGCACGGTCACCGTGACCACCACCATCAGCGTGAAGCGCTCGCTGTCCTTGTTGCGCGGCAGCACGGCCGAAATCGCCAGCGCCGCCGACGCGCCGCAGATCGCGACCGCGCCGCCCGACAGCACCGACTGCGCGCGGTCCAGGCCCAGGCGCCGGCCGAGCAATACGCCGCACAGCAGCGTGCTGACCACCGCCAGGATCACGATGGCCGCCGTGCTCCAGCCCAGGCCCATGATCTGGCTGGCCGTGATGCGCGCGCCCAGCAGGCCCACGCCCAGGCGCAGCACCGTGCGCGCGCAGAACTCTATGCCGGGCCGGGTCTTGGGATCGGCGCTGAGATAGTGGAACGCCACGCCGAAGAACAGCGCATAGAGCAGCTGGGGGCCGCCATGCAGTTTGGACACCAGCGTCGCGGCCATGGCCACCACGGCGGACAAGGCCGCGCCCGGCAGGCATTGCAGCAGGCGCTGCATGCCGCTTTCGGGCCGGGCGGGATCTGCGGGCAGGCGGGAGGTGAGGAAATTGGGCACGCTGGATCTCTTCCAAAGGGGGTATCTAAGGCTTTAGCCGTTTTCTGCATTTGATAATACGAAAAACTCATAAAGAAAAAAATCAGATAATTTCACTCAGAATGATCGATAAAACCACTCAACCTGCTTCTCTGCGGCTGCGCCTGAGCCTGCGCCAGCTCGAGGTGTTCCTGGCCACGGCACGCGGCGGCAGCACGCGCGCCGCGGCCGACCGCGTCGCGCGCTCGCAGTCCGCGGCCAGCACCGCGCTGGCCGAGCTCGAAGCCGCTCTGGGCTGCGAGCTGTTCGATCGCATAGGCCGGCGGCTGCAGCTCAACGAGAACGGGCGTGCGCTGCTGCCCAAGGCCCAGGCCATCGTCGATCAGGCGGCCGAGGCACAGGACCTGTTCATGGGCGAGCACGCCGCGCCGCTGCGCGTCGCGGCCAGCTTCACGATAGGCGAATACCTGCTGCCGCAGCTGGTGTCGCGCTGGACACAGCTGCACCCCAAAAGCCTGATCCATCTGCGCATAGGCAACACCAGCGAAGTGATAGATGCCGTCGCCGCCATGGACGTGGACATAGGTTTCGTCGAAGGTTCGCAGACCCACCCCGATCTGGTGATGCAGCCCTGGAGCGATGACGAGATCGTGGTCATCGCCGCGCCCGGTCATGCGCTGGCAGGCCGGCGCGCGACGCCGCAACAGCTGGCCCAGGCCACCTGGGTGGTGCGCGAGCATGGTTCGGGCACACGCCAGGTCACCGACGAATGGCTGCTGAGCAATCTGCAGCAGGTGCGCATAGGCTTCGAGCTGGGCAGCAACGAGGCGATCAAGCGCGTGGTCGCAGCCAGCGATGGCCTCGGTTGCCTGTCGCGCCATGCCGTGGAGCAAAGCGTGGCCGACGGCCATCTGATCGAGCTGCAGACCCGGCTGCCCAGGGCCAGGCGCAAGCTGGCCATCGTGCTGCACCGCGAAAAGAAACTGGGCGGCGGCGCCGCGGATTTCCTGGTGCATTGCCGCGCCGCGGCGGCGATTTAGCGGCTAAAAATCAATCGGGCCTAGCGTCTGCTGCTTCCATTGCGAAGCACTGCGGCCGAAGCGCTGGCCGAACCAGTGGCTGAAGCTGCTGGGCCGCGTGAAGCCCAGCAGCTCGGCGACTTCGCGCAGCGGCCGGTCGCTTTCGCGCAGATGGCGCTGGGCTAGATCCATGCGCACTTCGTCGAGCAGCCTGCTGAATGTGAGTCCTTCGGCTGCAAGCCGGCGGTGCAGCGTACGCCGGTCGATGTGCAGGAAGCGCGCCAGCTCCGCCGCCGTGCAGCTGCCGCCGGGCAGCAGCGCGAGCATGATCTGGCGGCAGGTCTGCTGCGCGCTGTCGCCGCGCTCCACCAGCGCCGCCTCGAGGTATTTGCGCGCAAAGCCCGCGGCCACCTGGTCGCCCAGCGCACGCGGCTGGGCCAGGTCGCTGGCGCGGCAGACCAGGCCGTTGAACTCCTGGTTGAACTTCACGCTGCGCCGGAAGAACGCGCGGTGCGCGGCCGCGTTCTCGGGCGGCCTGTGCGTGAAGCAGACTTCGAGCGGCTGCCACTGCGGGCCGGTCAATTCGCTGAGCATCTGGAACATGCCGCCCACTGCGAGCTCCACCGACTGGCGCATCTGCAGTCCGGGCGTGGGCAGCAGCTCCTCGCGTATGACCACGACGCTGCCCGCATCCTCGACATCGAGAAGAAGCGAGGCATTCACCAGCTGCAGATAGCGGCACAGCGTGTCAAGCGCCTCGCGCGGCGAGCCGGCCTCGCGCAGCACCAGGCTGATCGGGCCCAGCGCCGACAGCCGGCGCCGCGCCGCCAGGCGCAGCGCCAGGTCCTCGGTATGCGTGGCGCGCGCCGTGATCTCCAGCAGCTCGCGCGCGGCATCCCTGGGAATCAGCAGTTCGGGATCGTCGAGAAACCGCGCCTGCAGGCCCACGCTGCGCAGAAAGGCATAAGGGTCGCGGCCCAGCGACTGCACCAGCTCGACATAGCCGTTGAGGCTGGCGCTGCGCACGAAATGCGAAATCTGTTTCATGTTCCAGCCTTCGGATGGCGCACCGCATGCACGCCATTTGTCCCAGATAAGCAATTCTATGTCCCCGAAAAGCAAGTCCAGGAACGGGTCAGGCCAGACACTGAAACCACACATCCATCCCCTTCCATCTGGAGACTCCCGCATGAACTTCCTCGACGGCCACCTCTACCCCGAAAACCAGCAGCCGCTGATCATCACCGCCGCGCCCTACGCGCCGGGCTGGATTCCCTCGGACTTCCCCGAAGACATTCCGGTCACCATGGAAGAACAGATCCAGAAGGCCGTCGACTGCTACGACGCCGGCGCCACCGTGCTGCACCTGCATGTGCGCGAAGCCGACGGCAAGGGCAGCAAGCGGCTGTCGATGTTCAACGAACTGATTGCCGGCGTGCGTGCGCGCGTGCCCGAAATGGTGATACAGGTCGGCGGCTCGATCAGCTTCGCGCCCGAGGACGACGGCTCGGCCGCCAAATGGCTGTCCGACGACACGCGCCACATGCTCGCCGAACTCACTCCCAAGCCCGACCAGGTGACGGTCACGGTCAACACCACGCAGATGAACGTCACCGAGCATGCGGGCGAAGACGATTTCCGCGGCGTGTCGCGCGGCTTCCCGCACCTCTACAACACCTACAAGGACATGATCGTGCCCTCGAACCCGAGCTGGGCCGAGGAGCATGTGCGCCGCCTGTCGGCGGCCGGCATACAGAGCGCCTTCCAGTGCTACAACATCAACAGCTTCGAGACCATAGAGCGCATGATCCGCCGCGGCGTCTACAAGGGCCCGCTGGTGATGAACTGGGTGGCGATCAGCGGCGGCATGGACCAGGCCAACATCTACAACCTGGCCAACTTCCTGCGCGCCGCGCCCGACAACGCGGTGATCACGGTGGAGAGCTCGGTGCTCAACGTGCTGCCCATCAACATGATAGGCATGGCCCTGGGCCTGCATGTGCGCTGCGGCATCGAGGACGTGCTCTGGAACCAGCAGCGCACGGGCAAGATGAGTTCGGTCGAGCAGATCAGGCAGCTGGTGCGCATCGCCGGCGAGTTCGGCCGCCCCATCGCCACCGCCCAGCAGGCGCGCGACATCCTGCAACTGGACACGTTCTACGCAACCGCCGACGAGACGCTGGCCAGGAACGGCTTCGCGCCCAACCGCAAGGGCGGCAACCAGGGCTTTTTGCGCAAGCCCGATTGACGGCCTGCGGACCCGCGGCCGCAGGCGCCCGGAAATGCCTGGGGAGACAAGCGTGCGCCAAGGTGCACGCCCACCTGGATCAAGGAATACAAAAATGACGACTTTGAACCGCAGAGAAATCGTTCTGGGCGCTGCCGCATCGCTGGCGGGCGGCCTCGCAGCCGCGGCCGAAAGCAGCAGGGACTGGCCTGCGCGCCCCGTGAAAGTGATCGTTCCCGGCGGCGCGGGCGGCATTCTCGACACCATGGCGCGCCAGCTCTATGCGCGCCTGCAGCAGACGCTGGGCCAGCCGTTTGTCATCGACAACCGGCCCGGCGCGAATGGCGTGATCGGCTCGTCGGTGGTGAAGAACGCCGCGCCCGACGGCTACACCATCTTGCACAGCACGGCCTCGTCCATGGTGATGGCCGAGGCGCTCAATCCCGCGCTGCCGATCAAGACCTTGCGCGATCTGGAGCCCGTGGCGCTGTCGTCCGTGGGCGGCGTGCTGCTGGCCGTGCACGCGTCCGTGCCCGCGACGACATTGCCCGAACTCGTGGCCCTGCTGCGCAAGGACCCGCAGAAATACCAGTCGTATGGCTCGTGGGGCGTGGGCTCGAACGGTCACCTGACCATGGAGTGGATCAAGCAGCGCGAAGGCTTGTCGATAGAACATGTGCCCTACAAATCGACGCCCGCGCTGCTCACCGACATCGTTGCCGGCGTGATTCCCATAGGCTGGGTCGACGTGGTGTCGCCGCTGGGCTTCATTGCCCAGGGCAAGCTGCGCGGCATCGCGCTGACCGGCACCGTGCGCAGCCCCAAGCTGCCCGATGTGCAGGTGCTGTCGGAGCAGGGCTATCCGTTCACCGCCGCGGGCTGGCAAGGCGTCTTTGCCCCGAAGAACACGCCCCGCCCCATTCTCGAGCGCCTGCATGCGGCGATCAACGCGGAAGTGAGCAAGCCCGCGTTCAAGGAAGCGCTGCGCCAGGCCAACATCCCGCCCGCGCCCGCGGTGAGCCGCGAAGTGTTCGTGCAGACGCTGACCGACGACCTCACCGTCTGGCGCAAGGTCGTGGCCGACGGCAATATCCGCCCGGAGTGAAGCCGTCGCCATGAAGATTGCTTCCCACGCCGACAAGATCCGCCGCCTGCTGCAGCTGCGCGAGCGCCTGGACCCGCTGCAGGATTTCGAGCTCTGGTACTGGAGCAGCCTGACCGCGGGCACCAACATCTGGAACGCATCGTTGCACGCCTGCGGCCTGACCAGCGAAGACCGGGCCTTTTCCACCATTCCCGGCGTGCATGTGGTGCCGCAGGCCGACGGCGGCTGGCGGCGCGAACTGCGCGGCCCGGGCGATGTAAGCCATGTGGGCTGGCCCCAGATTCCCGGCGACATGCCTGCGCCCATCCAGCGCCTCGAAGCGGCCTTGCATGCGCTCGAGGAACACCGCGACCCCTGCCTGCGCGCGGACCGCGTCCCCACGCCGGCGATCGTCGCCGAGTGCGAGCGCGCGCTGTCCCAGGCCATCGCCGTCTACCAGGCCCTGGTGCCAATGGAGCAACAGCCATGACGCCCGAAAACCACCGCGACAAGGCCAGGCGCATAGAGCAGTCGCTCACCAAGCTCGGCGATGCCGACTGGGAAATCCGCATCGAGGCCGCGATGCTCGCCGGAACGCACTGGGTCAACTTCATCCTGCACAGGACAGGCCTGAGCACGCCGGCCGAAGACATGGTCCATGCCTCCATGACCCTGGTCAGCGTGCTGCGCAAATACCGGCTCGCCGAGCCTGAACTGATAGACCAGCTCGAGGAAATCGAGGAGCTGCGGCCGCTGTTCGTGCGCGGCGACATGGACGGCGGCGTGCCGGCCGCGCAGCGCGCGCTGGACTTGCTGGCTGCCATGGGCGCGCGCGCACGCCAGCTGGGCTGAAGGGTTCAGGCGCTGCGCGCCAGCGTCGTGACGATCGAATAGCGATTCTCGGGATAGAGCGTGCTGGTCACGATCACCAGCGCGCGCGCCGCGTCGCGGTAATGCTTGAGCACGCGCAGCGCGGGCGTGCCGCGCGCCGCGCCCAGCGTCTGCGCCATGTCTTCGGTCACCGAGCAGCACGACACCGTCTGCTCCACGCTTTCTATGCGCCGGCCGAACTCGGTCTCGATGATGTCGGCCAGCAGCTTGCCCGGCTGCTGTTCGGCCAGCGCGCCCACCTGGCGGTAATGCGGATCGACATAGGCATCGGTCCAGCCCAGCGGCCTGGCCTTGCCGGGCACATTGCGCACCATGGACAGCCGGTACCAGCGCGAGCCCGGCTGGCATTGCAGCGCCTTGGCCGCCGCCGTATCGAGCACCACATCGGCCGAAGCCAGCAACGTGCGCTGCGCCGTGCTGGCGAGCATCACCAGGTTGTCGAACGACAGCGATTGCGTGAAGGTCGCGACACCTCCGGGCAGCGCTTCGACCTGGGTTCCGCGGTTGCGCCGGCGCGAAATCAGGCCGCGCGCCTGCAACTGCTGCAAGGCCATGCGCACGGTGTTGCGGCTGGTCTGGTAGGCCGCCATCAGTTCCATTTCTGTCGGCAGCAGCGCGCCCACAGGCAGGTCGCCGGCGCGGATCTGCTGTATCAATTCCTCGGCCATCTGCTGGTACTTTGCCACCGCCATCAGCGCGCCCTTCACCGCGGGCCAAAGCGGCGACGTGCTGGCGCGCGTGCTCGGCGAGCCGCTGGGCAAGCTCTGGGGCCAATCGCTGGTGGTCGACAACAAGGGCGGCGCGGGCGGCACGCTGGGCAGCAAGGCCGCGGCGGCCGCGCCCGCCGACGGCTACACGCTGCTGCTGGGCTCGAGCGGCCCGCTGGCCGCGGCCCCGCATCTGTACAGGAACGCGGGCTACGATCCGCGCGAACTCACGCCCATCATGAATGTCGCGGGCGTGGCCCAGGCGCTGGTCGTGGCCGCGGATTCGCCGTACAGGACGCTGCAGGATCTGCTGGCCGCGACCAAGGCCGCGCCCGGCGCGCTGAGCTATGGCTCGGGCGGCGTGGGCTCGTTCCAGCACCTGACGTTCGAGCTGCTCAAGCAGCGCACGGGCATGCAGATCAAGCACATTCCCTACCGCGGCAGCGCGCCCGCCTATACCGATCTGATCGGCGGCCAGCTCCAGGCCATGGTCGACTCGCTGCCGGGCGTGCTGCCCCATGTGAAGGGCGGCAAGATGCGCGTGCTCGCGGTCTCCACGCCCAGGCGCGTGCCCCAGCTGCCCGATGTGCCGACCATCGCCGAAAGCGGCGTTGCCGGTTTCGACGCGCTGGGCTGGCTGGGCATTGTCGGGCCCAAGGGCATGGACCCCGTCTTGCGCGACCGCATCAACGCCGACCTGAAGAAAGTGCTGGCCGAAGAGTCGGTCAGGACCCGGCTCGCCAATCTGGGAATGATCACCATCGCCAGCTCGGCGCCCGAGTTCGAGCAGTTCATCGCCAGCGAACTCGCGAAATGGGGCGGCGTGATCAAGACCGCCGGAATCCAACCCGAATAAGAACAGGAAGCACAGCATGCGCATCGTCGACATACGCGAAATCGCCGTCCCGCTCGAAGGCGCGGTCGCCAACGCAGTGGTCAATTTTTCCGAGCACACGGTCTCGCTGGTGGCGGTCATCACCGACCAGCTGCGCAACGGCCAGCCGGTGATCGGCATAGGCTTCAACTCGATAGGCCGGTTCGCGCAAAGCGGCATCATTCAAACGCGCATGATTCCGCGCGGGCGCGGCCGCGGCGATCGAACTCGCGATCTGGGACCTGAACGCCAAGCTCGCCGACGAACCCGCGTACGCGACCATAGCGCGCGCTTTCGGCCGCACACCGCAGGCCACGCCCGTCGAGGTCTACACCGGCGGCGGCTACTACTACGCGGCTGGCACGGGCCAATCGCTGCACGACGAGTTCCAGGCCTATCGCGACATGGGCTTCGAAAGCTTCAAGATGAAGATAGGCGGCGCGCCGCTGGCCGAAGACATGCGGCGCGTCGAGGAAGCGCTCAAGGTGGCGGGCGGCCCGGCCCGGCTGATGGTCGACGCCAACGGCCGCTTCGACCTGGCGACGGCCCAGGCCTATGCCAGGCAACTCAAGCCGCTGGGCCTGCGCTGGTTCGAGGAAATCGGCGATCCGCTCGACTATCAGCTCAACCGCGAGGCGATAGAAGCCTATGGCGGGCCGGTCGCGACCGGCGAGAACCTGTTCTCGGCGATCGACACGCTGAACCTGGTGCGCTTTGGCGGAATGCGCCCCGGACTGGACATCTTCCAGATGGATGCGGGCCTGAGCTACGGCCTGACCGAGTACGCGCGCATGATAGACATCCTCGAGGCCCATGGCTTCGATCGGCGCCAGGCCGTGCCCCATGGCGGTCACCTGATCAATCTGCACATCGTCGTCGGCCTGGGCCTGGGCGCCTGCGAAGCCTACCCCGGCGTGTTCCAGCCGTTTGGCGGCTATTCGAGCGCCTGCGAGATCCGCCACGCCAAGGTGCGGCCCAGCGAGGCGCCGGGCTTCGGGCTCGAACAGAAGCAGGAACTCGCGCCGCTGATACGCGAGCTCACGCGCTGAGGTGAGCGCGCGGCCCGGCTTGCATTAGGCAGGGGGCGCGGCGTGCAGGAACGGCGCCTGCTGCAGCGCGCGCGCTATCCATTCCGTCGCCACCTTGACCTTGGCCGAAGTCTCGAGCCGCGCGGGGAACACCGCCCAGATGTTGGCCTCCTGGCGGTACTTGGGCAGCACCTGCACCAGCTTGCCGGCGCGCAGCAGTTCCTGCACATCCCAGATAGAGCGCAGCACAATGCCCATGTCGTTGACCGCCCACTGCACCGCGATCTCGCCGTGGTTGGTCGACATCGGGCCGCGCACGCGCACCGCGACTTCGCGCGCGCCGCTGCGCAGTTTCCAGACGCCGAACGGGTGGTCGCGCTCGCGAATGACCAGGCAGCTGTGCTGGGCCAGATCGGCCAGCGCGCGCGGACTGCCCTTGTCGCGCAGATAGCCGGGCGAAGCGCAAAGAATGCGGTGGTTGGCGGCGATGCGTCTGGCGATATGGTGGGGCGCGATCTCGTCGCCCACGCGGATGTCCAGATCGAAGCCTTCGGCGCCCACGTCGACCAGCCGGTCGAACACTTCGAAGCGGATCTCGAGCGCGGGATAGGCCTGGGCCAGGCCGGCCAGTATCGGCCCCACGGCATTGCGGCCGAAGCCGAAGCTGCTCGAGATGCGCAGCACGCCGCGCGGCGCCAGGCGCTTTTCGCGTATGTCCTCCAGCAGGTTGTCGACGTCGTCCAGAATGCGCTGGGCCCACACATAGGTGCGCTCGCCATCCTCGCTCAGGCTGACCTTGCGCGTCGAGCGGTGGAACAGCTGGGCGCCGAGCAGCGTTTCAAGGATCTTCACGCGCTTGGTGATGAACGACGCCGACACGCCCAGGTCCTTGGCCGCCTGCGAGAAATTGGCGCTGCGCACCACCTGGACGAAGACTTCGAGGTCTTCGGGGCTGGGGAGATGAGTGTTCATGAAGTGTGCATTCTGATTTGACAGATCGAGGGATTGTTTCCAATCGAGTCGCTGCCTATCATCAGCCATCCCAACCCGTACGCAGAGATTTCCATGAAAAAGAACATGTATCGCATTGCCGCCATCCCCGGCGACGGCATAGGCAAGGAAGTGCTTCCCGAAGGCGTGCGCGTGCTCAACGCCGCGGCGCGGACATTCGGTTTCGACATCGAGTTCGTGCAGTTCGACTGGGCCTCGTGCGACTACTACATGGCCCACGGCACGATGATGCCCGACGACTGGAAGCAGACGCTTGGCGGCTTCGATGCGATTTTCTTCGGCGCCGTCGGCTGGCCCGAACTCGTGCCCGACCATGTGTCGCTGTGGGGCTCGCTGCTCAAGTTCCGGCGCGAATTCGACCAGTACATCAACTACCGTCCCGTGCGGCTGTTCGAAGGCGTTCCCAGCCCGCTGGCCGGGCGCAAGCCGGGCGACATCGACTACATCGTGATCCGCGAGAACACCGAGGGCGAATACACCTCGGTCGGCGGCATCATGTTCGAAGGCACCGAGCGTGAAGTCGTCATGCAGGAAGCGGTCTTCTCGCGCCATGGCGCCGACCGCCTGCTGCGCTATGCGTTCGATCTGGCGCAAAGCCGCCAACGCAAGCATGTGACCGTGGCCACCAAATCGAACGGCATCGCCGTGAGCATGCCCTGGTGGGACAAGCGCGCCGACGCGATCGCCAGCGAGTACCCCGAGGTGGCGCTCGACAAGCAGCACATCGACATCCTGACCGCGCGCTTCGTGCTGCAGCCCGGGCGCTTCGACGTGGTGGCAGCCACCAACCTGTTCGGCGACATCCTGTCCGATCTCGGCCCCGCGACCACGGGAACGATTGGCCTGGCGCCGTCGGCCAACCTCAACCCCGAACGCCTGTTCCCTTCGCTGTTCGAGCCCGTGCATGGCTCGGCGCCCGACATCTACGGCAAGAACATCGCCAACCCGATAGCGATGATCTGGTCGGGCGCGCTGATGCTCGACTTCCTCGGCGAGAAAGCCGCGCACGACCACATCATGGCGGCGATCGAAGACACGCTGCGCAGCGGCCCGCGCACGCCCGACATGGGCGGCACGGCCAGCACGCCCGAAGTCGGCGCGGCGATTGCCGAGCGCGTGCAGCCCGCCTGAGCCGCGCCAGCCAGGCCATCGGCATAGGAACGGCGCATGCCGTTGCGATGACAAGATGGGCCGCGCGCGATCTCTGGACTGGGTCGAACAACTCAAGGAGACCGACCCATGGCCTGGCAGGTAGAAACCCGCAACGGCTGCGCGCTGGTGCGCAGGAACACCAGCAAGGTCAATGTCCAGGACACGCGGTTCTTCGGCGATCTGCACGCGGCATTCGACCGGCTAGAACGCGATTGCAACGGGCTGCCCGTGGTGCTCACCGGCCAGGGCAATGCTTTTTCGGCGGGCATGAGCGCTGCGGGCAATCGCCGCGCACAGGATCAGCGGCGGCAGGAAATCATGCACCCGCGCCAGGCAGCAGCCAACACCAAGCCCGCCGCCCAATGCTCAGGCGCCGTGCTGGCCCTGCGTCTCGGCCAGCACGCAGCGGCGCAGCGCGGACGGCAGCGCGCGCCACCAGTCCAGTCGGCAATGCCCTGGCTGGTGTCAGTCGCGTGCCGGGTCATGGGCTTGAAAGAATGGCAAACATCCGCGCCGGCGCTCAGATCGGCGGCAGCAGCTCGCCGTCCGGCAGGCGCACGAAAAAGCGCTTGTCGATCAGCACGTTGCGCGCGGTCTCGACCACGATGGACGTGCCCTGGTCGGCTTCGCCCGCCACGTAAGAAGCGTAGTACGCGATGTTGGGAATGGGCGGCGACGCGGGCAGGCAGCGCAGCTCGCCGCTGTCCAGATGCTCGCGCAGCACCGGCAGGGGCAGCACCGCGATTGCATGGCCTTCGCGCACCAGGCGCAGCATCAGCGACAGCGAATTGCAGGAGTTGATGCCTTCGAACTCGACGTTGGCGCTGCGCAGCCATTGGTGCACGATGGAGTTGAGCGTCGAGGGCGGCGAGTTGGTGACCAGCGGCCATTGCGCGGCGATCTTGGGTGTGAACGGCGCGTCGGGCAAACCCATTTCGCTGGCCGCGATCCAGGCGAAATCGACCCAGCCGAGCAACTGGTCGACCACATGCGCGGCGGAGCTGGCATAGGTGTGCAAGGCCACATCGATCTCGCGCTTGCGCAGCTTCTCGCGCAGCACGCTGCCCACGTCTATCGTGATCTCGACCACCAGCCGCGGATGGCGGCGCTTCAACTGCCGCAGGATTTCCGACAGCGCGACCATGGCCGTGGACTCGTCCGAGCCCAGGCGCAGCACGCCTTCGAGCGGCGGGCCCAGGCGGCCCATGCGTTCGAAATCCTGGGCCGCGCTGAGCACTCTTTCTGCCAGCGTCACCGCGTCCCGGCCTTCGTGCGTGAGCTGCACGCGCTGATTCTTGCGCGTGAACAGCTGCAGGTTCAGCGCCGCTTCGAGCTCCTTGATGCGGCTGGAAATCGCCGGCTGGCTGAAGTTCAGGTGCTCGGCCGCGGCATGGATGCTGCCCAGCTTGGCCGTCCAGAGGAATGCTTCGATTTGGCGAAGAGTGGTGCGCATCATTCAGAAATCTTATCAACTATTGCTCAAATAACGCGTTTTTCTTCTGAAAAGCCCGCTGATAGATTGGTGGCTCATTCAATTTTCTGAGCCAGCCATGTACGTACTCAATGCCCTGCCCAAGTCCATCGACCCCGATTTGCTGTCGTTGCTCGTACAGGCCGAGCCTGCGGTCATAGGCCATTTCCGCTACACCGGCTTCGTCAGCCCGGCGATCAAGGCCCACTTCCAGGACCGGCGCGTGGCCGGCACGGCCGTCACGGTGTGCGCACCGGCAATGGACGGCGCGATGGTGCACTACGCGGTCGGCCAGGCCCGGCCCGGCGACTTCCTGGTCATAGACCGCTGCGGCGACGAATCGATCGCCGCGCTCGGCGGCGCCGTCGCCTATGCAGCGCGCGCCGCGGGCGTGGTCGGCATCATCGTCGACGGCCTGGTGACCGACCTGGGCGAGCTGCGCCAGTACGGCGTTCCGGTCTGGTCGCGCGGCACGTCGGCCGTCACCGTCAAGACGCTGGGCCTGGGCGGTGAGTTCTGCGGGCACGTAAGTTGCGGTGGTGTGGGCGTCGTGCCCGGAGACGCCATCCTGGCCGACGAGAACGGCATTCTGGTGCTGCCCGCGGCCGACATCGCGTACAGCGCCAAGCGCGCGCTGCAGATGATGCAGGACGAAAAGAAGACGCTGGCGCGCATAGACGCCGGCGAGAAATACCCCGACATCATGGGCTCGACCCAGGTGATTGAAAAAGCCATCCAGGCAGCCAAGAGCGGCGCATAACGCGCCGCACCCGTTCGACAGCAGACCGATTTTCCCCATCCCCCTCAGGAGCTCCACCATGTCGTCCATTCACTCCACCTCCGTCAAGAACCTGGCCCGCCGCGGCCTGCTGACGCTGTCCCTGCTTGCCGTGGCCGGCTTCGCGAGCGCGCAGCAGCCCGCCTATCCCAAGGGACCGGTGACGCTGGTCGTGCCGTTCCCGCCGGGCGGCAGCGTCGACATGGTGGCGCGCACCATAGGCAAGCAGCTGGGCGAAGCCCTGGGCCAGACCTTCCTGGTGGAAAACCGCCCCGGCGCTTCGGGCAACATCGGTGCGACCTCGGTGGCCCACGCCAAGCCCGACGGCCAGACGCTGTTCGTGAGCAGCTCGGGCGTGCTGACCGCCAACCAGTTCCTCTACAAACGTCCGGGCTTCGACTCGCAAAAGGATTTGACGCCGGTGATCCGCCTGGTCAATCAGCCCAACATCCTGCTGGTGCACCCGTCGCTGCCGGTCAACACCGTGCAGGACCTGATCAAGCTCGCCAAGGGCCAGCCCGGCAAGATCATCATCGGCAACGCCGGCATAGGCACGGGCCAGGACATCGCCGCGCGCCAGTTCGCCTCGGCCTTCGACCTGAACATGCTGCATGTGCCCTACCGCGGCGGCGCACCCGCGATGAACGACCTGCTGGGCGGCCAGATCCAGGTGATGTTCGAGACTTCGCCCACGGCCCTGCCCTATGCCAAGGAGCGCAACGGCAAGCTGCGCGCCATCGCCATCACCAGCGCCACGCGCTCGCCGCTGGTGCCCGATCTGCCCACCGTGGCCGAGTCCGGCGTGCCGGGCTTCGACTCGATCACCTGGATAGGCCTGACGGCGCCGGCCGGCACGCCGCCCGCGATCATCACGCGCCTGAACTCCGAGCTCAACAAGGCCCTCAAGGGCGAGATGGGCAAGAAGTTCGCCGAGTTCAGCCTCGACCCCATAGGCGGCACGCCGCAGGAAATGGCGGACATGCTGCGCAAGGATTCGGCCAACTACGGCGCGATTCTCAAGGCCGCGGGCGTGGAGCCGCAGTAATCACCGCCCAGCATTGAAGAAAGGCGCGCATGCAATACGTTCATCTCGGCAATTCAGGCCTCGAAGTCTCGCGCATCTGCCTGGGCACGCTCAATTTCGGCTCGCCCGCGTGGCGCTCCTGGATTCTCGATGAGCAAGGCGCGCGCCCGCTGTTTCGCCAGGCCGTGGAGCTGGGCATCAACTTCTTCGACACCGCCGACACCTACTCGGGCGGCGAGTGCGAAGTGGTCACGGGAAAGCTGCTGGCGCAGTTCTTCCCCGGCAGCCGGCGCGAGGAGGCCGTGATCGCGACCAAGGTGTTCAACCCCGTGGACATGGCTTTCGAAGGCGATCGCGCGGCCGATTTTCGCCGCCGTCCCAACAAGGACGGCCTGGGCCGCAAGCGCATCCTGCATGCGGTCGATGCCTCGCTGCAGCGCCTGGGCGTGGACTATATCGACCTCTACCAGATCCACCGCTTCGACCCCGACACGCCGCTGGAGGAGTCGCTCGAGGCACTGCATGACGTGGTCAAGGCGGGCAAGGTGCGGTATCTGGGAGCGAGCAGCATGTGGGCCTGGCAGTTCGCCAGGATCCAGCAGACCGCGCGCGACCACGGCTGGAGCCGCTGCATCAGCATGCAGAACCACTACAACCTGCTCTACCGCGAAGAAGAGCGCGAGATGATTCCGCTGTGCCAGGACCTGGGCGTGGCGCTGCTGCCCTGGAGCCCGCTGGCGCGCGGCTTTCTCGCCGCCCAGGGCGAGGGCAGCGCCACGTCGGCGCGCGCCGCGGCCGACCAGACCACGCAGCGCTTCTACGGCCGGCCCGAAGACCAGGCCACGCGCGCGCGCCTGCATGCGCTGGCCGCTGAAAAAGGCGTGAGCGCCGCGACGCTGGCCTATGCCTGGCTGCTGCACAAGGGCGTGACTTCGCCCATCGTCGGCGCGAGCAAGCCGCAGCAGATCGAGGAGGCGGTGCGCGCCACATCGCTGACGCTCACGCCCCAGGACATCGCACACCTGGACAGCGGCTATGCGCCGCGCCCCGTGCTGGGGCACAGCTGAAGCCTCATTCCATTTCGTTCATCAGGAGACAAAACAACATGGCCAAGCCGCACCATCTTCAAGGCATCTATTCCCCCGTGCTGACGCCTTTCAAGGCCGATCTTTCGCCCGACAGCACCGAATTCGTGCGCCATTGCCAATGGCTGCTGGGCCAGGACGTGGGGCTGGCGGTGTTCGGCACCAATTCCGAAGCCAACTCGCTGTCGGTCGGCGAGCGCAAGGGGCTGCTCGATGCCCTGCTTGAATCGGGTGCGCCGCCCGCGCGGCTTTTGCCCGGCACCGGCTGCTGCGCGCTGAGCGACACGGTGGAGCTCACGCGCCATGCGACGGCCGCGGGCGTGGGCGGCGTGCTGATGCTGCCGCCGTTCTATTACAAGGGCGTATCGGACGACGGGCTGTTTCGCAGCTATGCCGAAGTGATTGAACGCGTGGGCGACAGCCGGCTGCGCGTCTATCTGTACCACATCCCGCCCGTGGCCCAGGTGGCCATCAGCCTGGCGCTGATCGAGCGCCTGCTCAAGGCCTATCCCGGCACGATCGCCGGCATCAAGGACAGCTCGGGCGACTGGAACAACACCGAAGCCGTGCAGCGCGAATTCGGCGCCCAGGGCTTCGACGTGTTCGCCGGCAGCGAAGTGTTCTTGCTGCGCACGCTGCGCGCGGGCGGCGCGGGCTGCATCACGGCCACGGGCAATGTGAACCCCGCGCCCATGGTGGCGCTGTACAACAGCTGGCGGCAGGAAGGCGCCGATGCCCAGCAGGCCCAGCTCGACGCCACGCGCGCCATCTTCCAGCAGCACAACATGATTCCCGCAATGAAGACCGCGGTCGCGCGCTTCAGCGGCGTCGATGCGTGGCGCACGCTGCGCCCGCCGCTCACAGCGCTGACCGCGCCGCAGGAAGACGCATTCGCGCGGGCGCTGGAAAATCACGGCTTTCAAATGGAAGGGGTCAGCGCATGAGCCACGATCAACTCGCCGCCCTGCCCGTGCACCAGCTGTCCGGGCTGATACAGCGGCGCGAAATTTCCCCGGTCGAGCTGGTGGATTCCTGCCTGACCAACATCGCCCGGCACGAACCCCGGCTGCAGGCTTTCGTCGCCGTGCATGCCGATGCGGCCAGGCTGGCGGCGCAAGGTGCGCAAGCCGCGATATGCGCCGGCCATTCGGTCGGGCCGCTGCACGGCATTCCCATTGCGCTCAAGGACCTGATCGAGATCGAAGGCCAGGTGTTCACGGGCGGCAGCGAAGCCTTCAGGGAGCGCCGTGCCACGCGCAGCGCCACGCTCGTGCAGAAGCTGCTCTCCCAAGGCGTGATCGTTCTGGGCAAGACGCATACCGTGGAATTCGCCATGGGCGGCTGGGGCACGAACACGCGCCGCGGCACGCCGTGGAATCCCTGGGACATGGAGGTGCAGCGCACGCCCGGCGGCTCGAGCAACGGCTCGGCCGTGGCCGTCGCCGGCCGGCTCGTGCCCTGGGCCGTGGGCACGGATACCGGCGGCTCGATACGCATGCCCGCTTCGTGGTGCGGCATCACGGGCCTGAAAACCACCATAGGCCGCATCAGCGGCCACGGCATACAGCCGCTGAGCCCCACGCTGGACACGCCCGGCCCCATGGCGCGCTGCGTGGAGGACGTGGCCTTGCTCTACGCGGCGCTGCAGGGCCGGGACCCGCTTGATCCGCTGACCACCGGGCTCTCCTATGCAGACCCGCTGCCCGCGCTCAAGCGCGGCATTCGCGGCCTGCGCCTGGCGCGCATGCCCGACAGCGAGCGCGGCTATGCGTCGGCCGAAGTGCTTGCCGCCTATGACGAATCGCTGCGCCTGCTGGCCTCGCTGGGCGCCGAGATCGTGACGCTGGAGCTGCCGTTCCGCTTCGAGGATGTGGCGGCGTTCAACATGCGCATCATGGCCGCCGAAAGCTATGCGCTCTACCATGCGCTGATCGACGACCCGGCCGCGCCGCTGGACCCCGATGTGCGCCCGCGCATCGCGGCCGGCAGAGACATCAGCGCGCGCGCCTATCTCGAGGCCATGCAGCAGCGCACTGTGATGAAGCAGCAGTTCGCGCTCGCCATGCAGGGCATCGATGCGCTGCTCACGCCCAGCACCATGACCACGGCCCTGCCGCTGAGCGCGGTGGACCAGACCAAGGCGCCGGCGCACTACACGCGCTTTGGCAACTACCTCGATCTGTGCGGGCTGTCGCTGCCCAACGGCCTCGACTCCCAGGGCCTGCCCACGTCGCTGCAGATCGTGTGCCGCGGCCAGCAGGAAGATCTGGCGCTGCGCATAGGCTGGGCCTGCGAGCAGGCGACCGATTGGCACGCGCGCCTGCCGCCGGCGCTGACCTAGGCCGCAGCCGTCAGTTCTCGCGCAGACCTTCGCTCGACAGGCTGCGCGCGTAGACCGCGAGCACGATGCGCTCGGAATGCGTGAGGTAGTCCTGCAGCGTGTCGGCCGCCTTGGCATAGTTGCCGGCTTCGGCGATTTCCAGGATCTGCTGGTTCATGTCGACATAGGGCGCATGCAGGAACTCCGCGTCCTTCATGAAGCCGAAAGCCAGCCGCAGCTCGGCCAGCACGGGCGCGAACATCTGGTTGAGGCGCTCGCTGTCGGCGAGCTCCACGATGGCCATGTGGAAATCCATGTTGGCCGTGCCCACGACCGCCCAGTCTGCCTGGGCGCGGCCGCGCACGCTGGCTTCCACCGCCGCGCGCATGTGGCGCTTGGCCGGGTGCAGCGGATAGGCGTTGCGCAGCGCCTGGCATTCGATCAGCCGGCGCACTCTGTAGATATCGATGATCGCGGCAATCGTCGGCACGGAGACAAACACGCCGCGGTTGGGCGTGTGTTTCACCAGACCGTCCTTGGTCAGGATGCGGAATGCCTCGCGCAGCGTATTGCGCGATACGCCGAGTTCGTCCGCCAGCGACTGCTCCGACAAACGCATGCCGGGAGATAGCTCGCCATGCACGATCTTCAGGCGAAGCTGCTCGGCAATGCGATCGCTGAGGCTTTCGCAGGTCAATGGATGTGGGCTGGACATGATGGAAAAAGCGTTGGACAGCGCATTAGTATCCGGTTTTTCTCTCTCGGCGTTCCGTGCGTCCGACGTCTCCAGGAAACGCGCGTCGCCGCCGGTGTTCTTGTGCAGGGGCGAGAGCCGGTTTTCGCACCCAACTGTCGCAGCAGTTTTTTTCGCGCCTCGCGCCCTGGCCACCCCGCGTTCAGGAGCGGCTCATGCACCCCACCACCCCGGGCTGCGGCGTGTTCGGCTCGGCGCAGGCAGCAGCCTGACCGGGCCGGTGTTCCTGACCATGACCATGGACTTCACGGGCATTGCGGCGATCGTCACCGGTGGCGCACAGCGTGCCCCACTTGCCGCCGCGCGGCCGGAGGTCTCACTGCGCGGCGTCGAACACCGCGAGCTTGAGGCTGTGCGACTGCCCTATCCACAGCGCGCGATCGCGGTGATCGCCCAGGCCGTCGCCGGTATTGGGGTGGATGAAGACATCGAGCGCGCCATGGTTCAACGCCAGCCAGCCGACGACCTGGCTGAAATCCTGCGGCCCGATGATCATCTGGTAGCTCCACATGGGATGCGGCCCCACGGGCTTCTCGTGGAACCGCCCCATGACGATGCGCCCCGCGAGCTCGCGCTCTATGGTTTCGCGCAGCGCCCAGGCAGCCTGCCGGCTGGCGGCATCGAAATACACATGGGCGTGCCAGTCTTGGATCAGGGCAGTATTCAAAGAGGTCATGGTCTTTCCAGTTTCGGAAGGTGCGCGATGGCGCCAGTGTCGGCGATTTTTAGCCGCTAAAAATCCGCCCACGCCCGCTGCTGTGCGGCGGACATTTCAGCCGCGCAGCTCAGCGCTGCGCAAGAATGGTCGCCTCGAGCCGCGCCAGCGTCGCGTCATCCAGGCGCGCCTGCTCCCTCGCCAGGCGCAACAGCCGCAGCGACACTTCGCGGTACAAGTCCAGGTTGTCCGGATTCACCGCCGTGAGCTCGCGCATGTGCAGCGCGACCACATCCGCATCGCCGCGCGAGATCGGCCCGGCAATCGCCCCCGCCAGGCCCTTGGCCGCAGCCGTTTCCAGCGTGCCGCGCGCCAGCGGCAGCAGCGCGGCCAGCGCCTGCTCGTCGCCTACGCCGAAGCTGTTCCACAGGTCGCAGGCTTCGCGCAGCAGCGACAGCAAAAAGCTGGCGCCATAGTTGGTCGCACAGTGATAGCGCCCGCGCGCGCCCGCAGGCAGCTTGATCGCGCGGTAGCCCACGGCCTGGGCCAGCTGCTGCAGCGCGGTCTCGAGCGCGGCTTCGGCCTCGATCGCCACACTGCTGCCGGCCATGCAGCGCAGCGCCACGTCGGGATCGGCGAACAGCTGCAGCGGATGAAAGCCGCCTATCCATGCGCCCTGCTGCGCGGCCGTGCCCAGCACCGCAACTTCGGTTGCGCCGCTGCAATGCACCACCATCTGGTCGGTCCGCCACCTGATCGCGCGCGCCACGTCTTCAATGGCCGCATCGTTCACGGCGACGAACACCAGGTCCGCCAGGTCTGCCGCCTGCTGCGCGCTGGCGCACAGCTGGCAGCCGGCGATGGACTGGGCCAGCGGCGCGGCGCGCTGCGGGCTGCGCGCCGCAATCGCCACCACGTCGAAACCGGCCTGGTGAAATGCCGGCGCCAGGGCCTGCGCCAGCCGGCCCGCGCCTATGAATGCAATTTTCAAGAGCGGTCGAGGTCCTGTGGCGGCACCGCATACGCGCTGCGGTCCTTGCCGACCAGCCATTTCGGCTCTCTGCCCAGTCCCGACCAACCGGCGCCGGTGAGCGGATTGCGGAACCTGATCTGGGCCTTGGGCTTTTCGCGCTTGACGGGCTCGGGTGTCCAGGGAAAGACCTGCTGGGCGGTGAAGCCAAATTCGCCCACGAGGTCCTTGACCCTGGCCAAGGCCGCGCCGGCTTGCTCGGCGCGCGCCTGGGCGATTTTCTTGTCCAGCTTCTGCTGTTCGATGAGTAGTTCTTTGTAAGTCGGCATGGCGGTGGCAGCGCTTGGTCGGGCGGCCGGATTGATTTGACAGCAGCTTAACGCAGACGCGCCCGCAGCCCACGCAATCGCGCCATGCCTGGAGACAAAAAGAGCTGCAGGCCGGACTTTGGCCGGCCGCAGGGGCTCACATATGCGTCAGCGCCGCCATGTGTTCGGCGAAGCCGCCCGCATCACTGGCGGCGTTCACATGGTCGAAATAGCCATACCAGCCGCTGGAGCGTATGCCGGCCAGCAGCGCGGCGCGCGACTGCGCATCGGGAAAGCGCCAGATGCCCAGATAACGGTGGTCGCTGGCCTGGTCTATGCCCGGCTCGGTAGATGCCAATGCAAGGACTTCTACGCCCAGGCCCGACAGCCCGGCCATCGCGGCCTGTATGCCGCCGAGGAATTGCTGGCGCTGCGCCGCGGACAAAGCCTGCCAGCGCGCATTGGGGGAATACAGTTCGACCAGGTAATGGGACACGGAAAAACCCTTTGCATGGAAAGTTGTGCGGCCGGCGCAAGGGCGCGCGGTTTGCCGGAGCGCACACCCTTGTTTGCGCCACAAATGACAGCCACCTTATTGTAAGCCGCCTTATCATATGCCATGCATCGGCCGTGTGCGTCTGTTCGGGTGCCACGTGCCACGGCAGCAGACCGTGGCCACAGCGGCATGCGGCTCAGCGCGCGAGCCGCTGCTCGGCGAGTGCCTGCGCAGAGAAGTCGAACACGATGTCGGTGTCGGGCACGACCAGATCGTGCTTCTTGCCGGCGTAGTCAATGCGCGAAAGAATGTCGCGTATCAGGTTGAGGCGCGCCAGGCGCTTGTTGTCGGCGTGCACCACGCGCCAGGGCGAGGTGGCCGTATGCGTCTGCAGCAGCATCTCGTCGCGCGCCGACGAATACGCTTTCCAGTGCTTGAGCGCCACGGCATCGATCGCGCCTATCTTCCACTGCTTGAGCGGGTCGCGGCGGCGGTCCTCGAGGCGCTGCTTTTGTTCGGGCTTGCTGATATCGAGGTAGTACTTGAGCAGCGTGATGCCCGAGTTGACCAGCATCTGCTCGAACGGCGCCACCGATTGCATGAACTCCGCATGCTGCGCCTCGGTGCAAAACCCCATGACCTTCTCCACGCCCGCGCGGTTGTACCAGCTGCGGTTGAAAAGCACGAACTCCTGGGCGGTGGGCAGATGGGCGACATAGCGCTGGAAGTACCAGGCGCTGCGGTCGCGGTCCGAGGGCGCGCCCAGGGCCACGACCCGCGTCTCGCGCGGGCTCAGGTGCTCGATGATGCGCTTGATGCTGCCGTCCTTGCCGGCGGCGTCGCGGCCCTCGATCAGCACCAGTATCTTGTCGCCGCATTCGATGAAGTGGCGTTGCAGCTTGACCAGCTCGATCTGCAGCTGCAGCAGTTGCGACTCATAGTCCTGCTCCGAAATGGAAGAGTCCTCAGGCGCGCGCGCAGCGCCTGGCGCCGCGGATTTGCTGGCGGATTTCTTGTGTTCCTTTTTGCCCATGAGTCACTTCTCCCGTTGGTTGCTAAGCGCCCGGCCGCGGCGGGGCCGCATCCATGGCAAGGTGATTCTCCATGCGCGCGGCGCTCAGGTCTTCGCCATATGCCGCCTGATCAGTGCAATCAGTTCGTCGATGTCCAGCGGCTTGACCAGGTGGGCATCGAAGCCTGCGTTCCTTGCCAGCTCGCGATCGCTTTCATCGCCCCAGCCCGTGGCGGCCACGATCAATGTTTCGCCGCCCCATGGCGTGGAACGGATGGCGCGCGCGAGATCGTTGCCGCTCATCTGCGGCAGGCCCAGATCCAGCACGGCGACCTCGACCTTCTGATCGGCCAGCAGTGCCAGCGCTTCCTCACCCGAGCCCGCGGTGACGACATCGAAGTCGTCGAGCAATTGAGACATGGACCAGACCACGTCGGGATTGTCGTCGACCAGCAGCACGCGCGCGCGCAGCGCTTCACCGCCCGCGGCCGGCAGCACCGCGGCCGGTGCGTGCGTTGCGACCGTTGCGTCCGGTGCACCCGGCGCGCTCGGCATGCCGTTCAAGGGAATGCGCACCACGAAGCGGCTGCCCAGGCCCAGGCCAGGGCTTTCACCGTGCACGCTTCCCTGGTGCAGTTCGACGATGCTGCGCACCAGCGCCAGCCCAATGCCCAGGCCGCTTTGGCTGCGCCAGCCATCACGTGTTTCCTGGGTGAACATGGCAAACATGGCGTCCACGCGTTCGGGCTCCATGCCTATGCCGTTGTCCTGCACGCTCATCGTCACCCAGCCATCCGCAACCGTCACCTGCAGATCGATTTGCCCCCCCGAGGGCGTGTACTTGATCGCGTTGATGAGCAGATTGGAAAGCACCTGTGTCAGGCGCACCGGATCGGCCTGCAGCGTGACCGGCGTCTCCGGCAGATCCAGCTGCAGGCGGTGCTGCGCGGACTGCAACAGCGCGCGCGTGGACTCGAGCGCAGCCTGCACGATGTCGTGCAACGGCACGCTGACGGGATGCAGATCGAGCCTTCCCAGCTGCAGGCGCGAGACATCCAGGAGATCGTCGAGCAGCACCTTCATGGTCTGTGTCTGGCGGCGCACGATGTCGGCCGCCCGGGCCTGCTCCTCGCGCGGCAGCTTCCAGTGCGAGAGCGCGATCGACGCGTTGCTGATCGATGCCAGCGGGTTGCGCAACTCGTGCGACAGCACGGCGAGAAAACGGTCCTTGGCCTCGTCCTGCGCCTGCAAGTTGACGCGCGCGCTCTCGTTTTCGCGCAGCGCCTGCAGCAGCTCCGACCTGCTGTCCTCCAGCGCCTGTTGGGCCGCCCTCTGACAGCTCTGGTCACGCAGGATTTTCAGCAGGCCCACGGCCTTGCCGTCCGTATCGCGCATGGCCATCGTCGTGCCGCTGGACCAGAACTGCGTGCCGTTCTTGCGCCGGTGCAGCCGGTCGTCGCTGGCGCGGCCTTGCTCAATGGCCGTCTGCGCTTCGAGTTCGGGCGCGCTCTGGCGGCGGTCTTCATCGGTGAAGATCAAATCGGCGAGCTGACCCAGCGCCTCGGCTTCGGTATAGCCCAGCAGGCGCTCGGCCCCGGTGTTCCAGGTGGTGATGCGGCGCTCCAGGTCCGTGGAGAAAATGGCATAGTCCACGGCGTTCTCCATCATCAGCCGCTGCCACTGCGCGCTTTCACGCAGCGCGGCCTCCGCGCGCTTGCGCTCGGTGATGTCCGTGCAGACGAGAATCGCGGCCGCGGGCGCGCCATGCGGGTCGGCGAGAAAACTCAGGCTGTTGTGCAGCCAGATGGTGCTGCCATCCTTGCGCAGGCAGCGCTCCTCGACCTGAAACTGCTCGCGCGCCGTTCCCAGCCGCTCGAACTTCAACGCGCTCTGGGCACGGTCTTCGGCATGGACCAGCTCCAGCAGCTGCAGACCGACCAATTCCTCGCAGGCGTAGCCCAGCAGCTGCGCATAGTGCTGGTTGGCGAAAATGATGCGTCCGTCGAGCTCGGCCTGGACCACGCCCACGGCAGCCTGGTTGACGATGACGCTGGAGCGGTCTTCGGACTGGCGCAAGGCCTCCGCGTCCTTCAGCCGCTCGGTGATATCGACGAAAGTCAGCACCACGCCGGCGATATGGTCGTCCACCGTGCGATAGGGCAGCATGCGCACCAGATAGGAACGTCCGGGAGGCGTGCCGATCTGCCGCTCCACGGGCGCGAGCCGCTCGAGCACCAACGTCGCATCGGCCACGAGCTCCGGGTAGTGCAGCTGCGTGTGCAGGTGCGCCAGCGGCCGGCCGATGTCGGAGGCGATGAAATTGAACAGGGTCACGGCCGACGGCGTATAACGCGTGATGCGCAGCTGGCGGTCGAGGAACACGGTCGCGATGGCCGTGGCGTCCATCAGGTTCTGCATGTCGCTGTTCGCATGCCCGAGCTCGTCGACCTTGCTCTTGAGTTCATGGTTGACCGTGGTGAGTTCCTCGTTGATCGACTGGAGCTCCTCGCGGCTGGTTTCAAGCTCTTCGGTCGCCGAGCGCAGCTCTTCGTTCATGGCCTGCAACTCTTCGTTGCTCGACTTGAGTTCCTCGGTCGAAGTCTCGTATTGCTCGACCGTTTCGCGCAGCTGGGACTTGAGCCGCTCCACTTCCCGGTCGAGGTGATCGGCCACATGGTCCGCGCCCGGGCGCACCCAGGCCGAGGGCTGCAGCGGCTGGGCTTGGGACGCGCTGGACGGCTGCAGCTTGATGGTGATCAGCGCCATGCCGGGCGCCACATCGGACACCGCATGCACGTCGATTCCCAGCATCACGGTATCGCCGCCGATCTCCAGCGCCGATGCCGGCACGCTGGCATGCTCTCCGGAGCTCGACACCTTGTAGAGCGCGGCGCGCAGTTCGATGCGCAGCGCCGGATGGATCAGCCGCAGCAGATTGCGCGTGGGCTCGCCGCCGCCCATGCTCAGGAACCTGCCCGCGCTCGGCGACATATGGACGATTTCCTGCTCGGCGTTGATGAGAATGGACGGCGCGCTCAGATGCTCGAGCAGCTTGAGATGCACTTCGGCCCACGACACCGTGCGCCCGCCGAGCTCCAGCGCAGCGCGCGCCGCGTCCGGCCTGGGGCGCGCCAGCGCGGCGTTCGCCACGACAGGGCCGCTGAGCGCCGAAGTTTGCGTCTGCATTGCCAGCGCAATCGCATTGGCGCCGCCGGGAAGGGGCTGGCCGGTGCGCGGCTTATGGCGCTGGCCGAAAAGACGGTGCTTCTTGTCGATCACCGAGAAATGCTGGCTTCCTTCCTCTATCGACTCCGACGAACCCAGAAACAGCGTGCCGCCAGGCAGCAGCGCGAAATGGAAGATGTCGAGCACGCGCGCCTGGGCATCGCGGTTCAGATAGATCAGCAGATTGCGGCAGGACACCAGGTCGACGCGCGAGAAGGGCGAGTCGCGCAGCACGTCATGGACGGCGAACAGCACGCACTCGCGCAGCTCGCGGCGCACGCGATAGCCGCGCACGTCCTTGACGAAGAAGCGGCGCAGACGGTCTTCCGACACGTCGCCGGCAATGGACGCGGGATAGATGCCTTCGCGCGCAATCCGGATCGCGTTGTCATCGAGGTCGCTGGCAAAGACCTGCACCGCGGGCGGCGAGTCGAGCAGCCGCGCCTGCTCGGTCAGCAGCATGGCGATGGAATAGGCCTCCTCGCCGGTCGCGCAGCCCGCGACCCACACGCGCACCGCGTCGGCGCTGGATTTGCCCTTGAACAGGCCTGCCAGTTGCGCCTCCAGCGCCGCGAAACAGTCGGTGTCGCGAAAGAAGTTGGTCACGCTGATCAGCAGGTCCTGCAGCAGCGCTCCGGCTTCGCCCGGGCGCGTGCGCAGGCAATCCAGATAGCCTATCAGGTCGGAGATGTTGTTGACCTGCATGCGCCGGCCCACGCGCCGCACCACCGTGGCGCGCTTGTAATAGGAGAAATCGCGTCCGGTGCGGCTGCGCAGAAAGGCCAGCACATCGCGCAGCGCCGCCTCGTCGTGTTCGGCGCTGGCGTGCGGGCTGCCCTGGCCAGCCGCCGATTCGTATGGCAGGCGCAGGGCGCCCTCCATGCTCATGTACTGCGCCACGCGCGCGGACATCTGCGCCACCGGCAAGGTCCAGTCCACCATGCCGGTGGCGATCGCCGCCAGCGGCATGCTGTTGACCTGCGCCTCTTCAGGATCCTGGACGATGGTCAGGCCGCCGCGCTCCTTGATGCGCTTGATGCCCAGCGCGCCGTCGCCGTCCGCACCGGACAGCACGATGGCCGCGGCATGCGGACCATGGCTGTCTGCCAGTGTGCGAAAGAAAATGTCGACGGTGATGTGCCGGTGCCGGGTCACGGGCAGCGGCGCGAGCTGGAGGTGTCCATCGAAGGTCTGCAAGCTCCTGCCCGGAGGGATCACATAGACCGTATCGGGCTCCACCTTGACCGTGTCCTGCACCTGGAGCACGCGCATGGAAGTGCAGCGCTGCAGCACTTCGGCCAGAATGCTGTCGTGCTCCGGCGACAGATGCATGACCACCACATAGGCCACGCCCGACTGGGGATTGGCGTTGGAGAAGAAACCGCGCAAGGACTCGAGGCCGCCTGCCGAGCCGCCCAGGCCGACCACGGGAAGCATCTGGTATCCGCGTGTGGGAACCGCATTGTCGAGCGCATCGTCTAATGCTTGCTCGGCATGGTCGGGCGTTACGTTCGGCATGTGGCTTCCTTGCTGATCAATCCTGTTTTGCTATTATAAATATAGCGTCCCGACAGGTGGTCAAGCGGGGCGCTCAACCCTGGGGTCGCCCGATCGCGGCACAGCGGCGCTGGCGAAGACCCCACGGTCTCGCGATGCCAGCCGCCATGCGCGAACATGGCCACTTGATCGTCCAATGCCCAAGCATAACGCTGCGCCGCGGCAATTTCTGCATGCCCACTTGCACCGAACAAGCCTGGCGTTGACCTCAGGACAGCTTCTTCCAGGTGCGGCCGTCCACGGTGCGATAGGTTCCGCCGGTGGCGCAGCAGCCGCCCGCGCCGAAGGCCATGCGGCCCAGCGTCACCGTCAGCGCGCCGGCCTCGAACGACATGGACTGGCGCTGGCACGCAGTCCACATGGGATAGAAATCCGGCGCCAGAACGCTTTCCCAGCGAATCTCGCCCAGTCCAGGGCTTTCGACGCGATAGACCTCGCAATCGTGCAGCAGCAGGAACACGCTTTCGCCGCCCAGCTCGCCCTGGAAGACATGCTGCGGGAGCGCGGCGCGCGTGGCAATCGCTTCCTTGCTCATCATCGGGTCCGACGGGCGCTCGCAGGCCGCCAGGCTGAGCGCCAGCAGCAGCCCCAGGAGGCGAGAAAATGGTGCGGTCATGCGCACAAGTATCCCAGCTTTGCCGGCGCGCGGCGCAGGCCTGACCGCAAGAGGTGCTACATCGGCTCGATCAGCGCTTTCTTCATCATCGCTTCGGTCAGCGCCATCTCCTGGGTGAACGCACGCCGGAAGGTCTCGCCATCCATGGGCGCGACATTGCCGCCCTGCTCCTCCAGCGCCGCGACCACCGACGGCTGGCGCAGCGCCTTCTCGAAGGCGGCGCGCATGCGCGCCACCACGGGCTCGGGCGTGCCCATGGGCACGGACACCCCGCCCCAGGACATCAGTTCCACGCCGCGCACGCCAAGCTCGGCAAGCGTGGGCACCTCGGGCAGCTTGGGGTTGCGCCGCGGGCCCGCGATCGCCAGTGCGCGCAGCTTGCCCGCGCGGATGTTGGCGTAGGCCACCGAGAAGATCGGCGCGCCGAAGGCCACCTGCTTTCCCATGACCGCATTGACGATTTCGGACGCGCCCTTGTAGGGCACATGGGCCACCTGGGCGTCGACCGCGCTGAGCAGCAACTCCACCCCGAGGTGCGAAGGCGTGCCCACGCCGCCCGAGGCGTAGTCGAGCCTGCCCGGCGCCCGGCGCGCCCTGGCAATCAGCTCGTCGAGCGTGCGTATGTCGGACGCGGCGTTGACGATGATCACGATGTCCGAACTGGTCAGGCCCATCACATGCTGGAAGTCCTTGAGCGCATCGTAGCCGGGCGCCTTGTACATGTGCATGCTCGCGGCCATGGGCGCGCTCGAGTAGATCCAGGTGTAGCCATCGGGCGCGGCCTTGGCGACCAGGCGCGCGCCCAGGTTGCCGCCCACGCCGCCGCGGTTCTCGATGATCACCGGCTGGCCCAGTTCGCGCGCCACGGCTTCATGCACCACGCGCGCCGTGGTGTCGGGCGCCGTGCCCGCGAGAAACGGCACGATCCACTTGATGGGGCGTGCCGGCCAGGGCCCGGCGGCGCGCGCCATGCCCAGGCCCAGCAGCGCGGGCGCGGGCAGCAGACTGGCGGCGAGCGAACGGCCGAGAAACTGCCGTCGTGAGGTGTGAGGGGTCATCTGGCTTGTCTCCTGTTGTTGTATCGGGCAAGGGCCTGCGCGCTTCAGGCACGCGCGGCCAGCAGTTCCTTGGCAATGGTGTTGCGCTGGATCTCGCTGGTGCCCGTGAGCACGCGGTACATGCGCAGCATGCGGAACAGGAACTCGACGCGCCGGCCCTGCACGATGCCTTCGCCGCCATGGATCTGCACCGCCCGGTCGGCGACGCGGAATGCGGTTTCCGAGCAGAACAGTTTGGCCATCGAAGCCTCGGCGCGCGCCTGGCTGCCGGCGTCGATCTGGCGCGCCGTGCCCAGCATCAGCGCGCGCGCCGCGCTCAGCTCGGTCGCCATGTCGGCCAGCAGGTGCTGAATTGCCTGGAACTCGGCGATCGCGCGGCCGAACTGGCGCCGCTGCAGCGCATAGTCGCGCGCATCGCGCAGCGCCACCTGGGCCAGGCCCAGCATGGCCGGGCAGTGCAGCAGCCGGTTGACGGTGATGCGCCCGAGTGCAAGCGCCAGGCCGCGGCCGGGCGCACCTATCAGGTTGGCCGCCGGCACGCGGCAGGCCTCGAGCACGATGTCGCCGGTATGCGACTGGCCGGCCATGGTCTTGTAGCCGGCTTCCACGCGCACGCCCGCGGACTTGAGATCGACGAAGAACGCGGAGATCTCGCGCTGCGCCGGGTCGCTGGCCGTGGAAGCCATCAGCACCGCATGGTCGGCGAACGGCGCGCCCGAGATGAAGCGCTTGCGCCCGTCGATCACGAAGTCGCCGCCCATGCGCACCGCCCGGGTCTGCAGCGCGCCCGCGTCCGAGCCGGCCTCGGCTTCGGTCAGCGCAAAGCAGATGGCCTTGTCGGCCTGCGCCACGGGCGCGATGAACTGCTGCAGCTGCCAGGGCGTGGCCTGGTGCGCCAGCGCGCCCACGCGCGGCGGACCGCTGAGCTCGCCCAGCACATGCGGCGCAAACGGCGAGCCGCTGGCATAGATCGCCTCCTTGATCAGCACATGGTCCAGCACCGACAGCTCCAGCCCGCCCATGGAGGCGGGCAGCGTCATGCCGTAGAAACCCAGCGCCTGCGAGCGCTTCCAGACCTGCTGCAGCAAGGCGCGGTCCGCGCCATGCTCGTGGTCCACGCCATGCGTGCCGGCCAGCGCGGCCAGTTCACCCCACAGGAAGTCGTTGATGCGCGCGATCAGGTCGGCGGCACGCGCCGAACCCTCGAACGGCGCGTCGAACAGCGGCGCGGGCATGGCTGAGATGGAATCGTTTTTCATGCGGGTCTCCTTGGGTTTCAGTTCACCATGCGGCTGTGGCCGGTCCAGTAGCGCGCCTGTATCGCCTTGCGCATCACCTTGCCGTTGGGGTTCTTGGGCAGCGCGGCGACGAATTCGATATGCCGCGGGCGCTTGAAGCCGCCGAGCAGCGGCGCGCAAAAGCGCTCTATGGCCGCGGAGTCCATGGTGCGGCCGGGCTTGAGCACCACATGCGCGGCCACGGCCTCGCCCCATTTCTCGTCGGGAATGGCGAACACGCAGGCATCGGCAATCGCCTCGTGCTGGTAGAGCACGGCCTCCACTTCCGAGGGATAGACGTTGAAGCCGCCGCTGATCACCATGTCCTTCTTGCGGTCGACGATGTAGACATAGCCCTGTTCGTCCGCGCGCGCCAGATCGCCCGTGTGGTAGCGGCCGTCCTTCAATACTTCGGCCGTGAGTTCGGGCGCGCGCCAGTAGCCGGCGAAGACATCCGGGCCGCTGACGACGATCTCGCCGATTTCGCCCGCGGCCACTGGCTGGCCCGCATCGTCGACGATCTCCACCAGCGATTCGAGAAACGGCCGCCCGCACGACGCCAGGCGCTCGGGCATGGCGGCGCGCGCGAACAGATGGTCCTCGACCGACAGCCCGCAGACGCCCGACGTGGTCTCGCCCGCGCCATAGCCCTGCGACAGCACGGGCCCGAACACATCCATGGCGCGCAGGATGCGCGCCGGCGCCATGGGCGCTGCGCCATACCCCAGGCGCAGCAGGTCGGGCAAGGGCCGGTACTGGCCGTCGAGCTCGGCCAGCAGCATGTTGATCATCGTCGGCACCATGAAGGTATGCGTCACGCGCTCGGCACGCATCTCGGCAATGAAGCGTCCGGGCTCGAATCCGGCGAACAGCCGTATGGTCACGCCGCTGCACAGCGCGGGCAGCAGCTGCATTCCCGACGCATGGGTGATCGGCCCGACCAGGCCCAGCAGGTGGCCGCAGCGCATGCCGTCCGAGCGCATGAGGAACTTGCGCAGCTGCGCCAGGCGGTTGCCGAAAGTCTGCATCGCGGCCTTGAGCACGCCCGACGACCCCGAGGTGTAGTGCAGCACGGCCACCTCGTCGGCCGTGACGCGCTCGGGCGTGAATGCATCGCTGGCCTGGGCCAGCGCGGTCTCGTAGGCGTTCTGCGCCGGGCCGTCGAGCAGCAGCAGCCGCGGCATGGCGCCCTGGATGTGGGCGCGAAACGCCTCGGCGCGCTCGGCCGTGGTGACGATCACCGCCGCCGCGCTGTTGGCCGCGATCTCGCCGACTTCGGCCGGCGACAGCCGGGCATTGAACGGCGCCTTGATGAACGCCGCCTTGTAGCAGGCCAGTTCGATCTCGACGATCTCGGTGCAATTGGGCAGGTAGATGCCCACGCGGTCGCCGCGCCCAAGCCCCATGCCGCGCAAGGCATTGGCCAGGCGATTGGAGCGCTGCTCCAGTTCGGCATAGGTCAGGCTGCGCGTGGCACTGGTGACGGCGGTGTGCGAGGCAAAGGCGCGCGCGCTGCGCGCGACAAGTTCGCCTACATTGGCGATGAAGGGGGCGGGCTGTGGCATAGGTCTCCTGTATTCGTCCGGTCCGTGTCGGCCGGGCGTGAAGCCAATGTCACAGAAGACGGCGGCCAGGAGGAAATACCGTTTGCTGATGCCGCTCCATCAAAAAATCTGATGCCCCGGGCGTGCCGCGCGTTTCAGTCCGGCAGCCGGGCCTGCCACAGGCCCGCCAGCACCAGCTTGCGCGTTTCCTGCACCAGGGTGTCGATCACCACCTGGGTGGCGGCATCGACCACCCGGTCCGCCGCGGTCGCCAGCGTGTAGCAGCGCTGCAGCTGCGGCGCGGCCACGCGCGCCACCACCCAGTCCTTGCGCTGCGGGTGGGCGCTGTCGGCCAGCGAGCAGGCCGGCGTGAAAGTGAAGCCCGCGCCGCATTGGTAAAGCGAACGGATGACGCGCGCCGAGTCATGTTCATGCACCACGTTCAGCCCCACGCCCAGGCGGCTCGCGGCTTCCTCCACGGTCTGGCGAATCGAGAAGCGGCGCGACTGCAGCACCAGCGGCAAGCGCGCGGCCTGGGCGAAGTCGATCTCGGGCTCGGCGCCATCTGCGCGCGTGCGCAGCAGCGCGGCCACCGTGCCGTCGGCGTCATGGCCGCAGACGAAGATCGATTCGCAGGCCAGCGGCGTGCAGCGCAGCCCGTCGAGTTGGGGCGTGTCCACGAGGATGCCGACATCGGCGCGCCGGTCGAGCATGGCCTTGCGCACCATGAGGCTCAGGTCGTCGAGCACGAACACGCGGATGCGCGGATGGCTGCTCTTGAGCGCGGCCAGCACCGGCCCCAGCAGCAGCGAGGCCAGCAGGAAAGGCGCGGCCACCGTCACCGAGCCTTCGGGGCCCTGCGGCAGGCGCTGTATGCGCTCGCGCACCGCGTCGGCGTCCGAAAGCAGGCGGCGTGCATCCTCGTACAGCTGCAGGCCCGCAGGCGTTGGCGTCACGCCCGCGTGCGAGCGGTCGAAAAGCCGCGCGCCCAGCTCGGCCTCGAGCTTCTTGATCTGCGCCGTGAGCGCGGGCTGGGCGACATACAGCGAGCCCGCGGCACGCGACAGGCTGCCCGCTTCCAGCACGGCAATGAAATAACGAAGAGTGCGCAGGTCCATGGCCGCCACTCTACCGCGCGCCATTTTTTAGCCGCTAAAAAAATACCGGGCGAGCCCCGCCGGGCACCTCAATCGATCTTGATACCCGCGGTCTTCACGACCTCGGCGTACTTCTTCAGATCGGCCTGGATCTGCTGCGCGAACTCGGCGGGCGTGTTGCCCACGGCGGTGATGCCCAGCTTGGCCAGGCGCTCCTTGACCGCAGGCTCGTTGACCACCGCATGCAGTTCGCGCTGGATGCGCTCGACGATGGGCCTGGGCGTTTTCGCCGGCGCGAGCAGGCCTATCCACGAGATCGCCTCGAAGCCGGCCACGGTTTCGGCGACCGTGGGCACATCGGGCAGCGAAGGCAGGCGCTGGGCGCTGGAGATCGCAATCGCGCGCACCTGCCCTTTTTCAATGAAAGGCAGTGCGCCGGCCACGGCGGTGTAGAGCATGGGCAACTGGCCGCCGACCACATCGGCCAGCGCCTGGCCGCCGCCCTTGTACGGCACGTGCAGGAAGTCCGCGCCGGTGCGCACCTTGAGCATCTCGGCGGCAATGTGGGGCGTGCCGCCCGTGCCCGAACTGCCGTACGACAGGCCGCCCTGAAGGCTCTTCGAATAGGCAATCAGCTCGGCCAGGGTCCTGGCCGGCACCGAGGGGTGGGTGACGATCACGAGTGCCGTATCGCCGATCTTGCTCACGGGCGCGAAATCCTTCACGGTGTCGAAAGGCACCTTGGCAAAGACATGCGGGTTGATCACCAGCGTGCCGTCGAAGCCCAGCACCAGCGTGTGGCCGTCGGGCGCGGCGCCGGCCACCGCCTGCGTGCCGATGTTGCCCGAGGCGCCGGGCCGATTGTCGATCACCACCTGCTGGCCCAGCCGCGCGCCCAGGCGCTCGGCCACGACGCGCGCGCCGGTGTCGGTCACGCCGCCGGGCGTGAAGGGCACGACCAGGCGTATGGGTTTGCTCGGGAAGTCCTGGGCCATGGCCGGCGCGGCGCCAAGCGCCAATCCACTGGCGGCGGCCAGCACCAGCCAGCGGCGGCGCGGGGCGTTGAGGGTAGTCGTCATGGGTCTTGTCTCCGTTGTGTTGTTGTAGGAATCTTCAGCGCGCCCAGCGCTTGTCGAATTCCCAGACGTCCTCGAAGCCGATCAGGCTGCAGAACTCCTGGAAGTCGAACAGCGGCACCTCGGGCGTCTGGCTGACGCCGGTGTTCTTCAGCTGGGTCAATGCGCGCTCCATCGCCGCGGCCGCGGCCAGGCTGGTGAGCGAGGGGTAGATGGCCAGCGCGAAGCCGATTTCCTCCAGCACCTGGGCGGGCAGGATGGGCGTCTTGCCGCCATCGGCCATGTTGGCCAGCATGGGCGTGTCGAACGCGGCGCAGGCCCGGCGCATCTCCTCCTCGGACTGCGGCGCCTCGAAGAACAGGATGTCGGCGCCGGCTTCGGCATAGGCCTCGAGGCGACGCATGGCCTCGTCTACGCCCAAGGAGGCGCGCGCGTCCGTGCGCGCGATGATGAGGAAGTTCTTCTTGTCCTCGCGCGCCGCGGCCGCGACCCTGATCTTGTCGACCATGTCCTGCGTGGGCACGCAGCGCTTGCCCGGCGTGTGGCCGCACTTCTTGGGAAACTCCTGGTCCTCGAGCTGTATGGCGGTGACGCCGGCCGCCTCGTAGCCGCGCACCGTGTGGTGCACGTTGAGCAGCCCGCCGTAGCCGGTGTCGGCATCGGCAATCACCGCGCCCCGGCTGGTGCGCGCCAGCGTGGCCATGCGGTCGAGCATCTGCGTATAGGTGGCGATGCCCGCGTCGGGCAGGCCCAGGCTGGAGGCAGTGAGCCAGTAGCCCGTGCCGTAGACGATGTCGAAGCCGACCTTGTTGGCGACGCTCGCGGCAATCATGTCGTGCAGGCCGGGAGCGACAATGAATTCACCGCGGTCGAGCTTCTCGCGGAGTATGGGATGGGCCATTTCTGCTCACTCCGCCTTGATGCCGCCGCGCTGCGCGACCTGGGCCCACTTCTTCGTTTCGCTGGCAAGGAAGCTGCGGAATTCGGCCGGTGGCGTGAGCATGATGTCGGCGCCCTGGTCGTGCATCTGCTTTTGCACCACCGGGTCCGAGCTGACCTTCTTCAGGTCCTGGTTGATCTGCGCGACCACGGGCGCGGGCAGGCCCGCCGGGCCGAACAGGCCGTACCAGCTCAGCGACTCGACGCCGTCCAGTCCCGCCTCCTTGAACGTCATCGCGTCGGGGAACAGCGCCATGCGGCGTTCGGCGGCCACGCCCAGCACGCGCAGCGCGCCCGAGCGCACATGCGGCAGCGCCGTGAGCACGCTGGTCACGCCCATGGGCAGGTGGCCGCCGATGATGTCGACCATGATGGGCGCGCCGCCCTTGTAGGGCACGCCGGTCAGCTTGAGGTTGCCGGCCTGGCGCAGCAACTCGCCGGTCAGGCGCGTGAGCCCTTCGGAGTAGCCGCAGCCCAGCTCCTCCTTGCGCGCCGCGGCCAGCAGATCGGGCAGGGTCTTGTAGGGGCCATTGGCCTGCACCACCAGCACCGAGGGCGAACTGGCGATGTTGGTGATGGGCGTGAAGGCCTTGTCGGTGTCGTAGGGCAGCGATTTCATCAGCACCGGATTGATCGCATGCGAGCCCACCACCAGCATCAGCGTGTGGCCGTCGGGCGCGGCGCGCGCCACCGTGCTCGAGCCGATCACGCCATTGGCGCCGGTGCGGTTTTCCACCACCACCGACTGCCCCCATAGCTCGGTCAGGCGCTGCGCCATCAGGCGGCCGACGATATCGGTGCCGCCGCCGGCCGAGTAAGGCACCACGAGGGTCACCGGCTTGGCCGGATACTTGGCGGCTTGCGCCAGCGCATTGCCCGCCGTGCCCGTGGCGGCCAACGCGGTGAGCCCGGCCAGCAGCTGGCGGCGGTTGGGATGATGGAAGTTAGTGTTCATTCTTGTCTCCTGGTTGTTGTCTTATGTGTCTTGAATGTCTCAGCCGCCTTGGCGGCGCAGCCAGGTGATGGCGCGCCCGCCCAGCGGTCTTTGCAGCCTGTGCTGCGCGAAATCCACGGCCGCCAGCAGCCCGGGCAGCGCGATGCCGCTGGCAAAGCCGCTGCGCTCGGCCATCAGCACCAAATCTTCGGTCGCCACATTGCCTGCGGCGCCGGGCGCGAACGGGCAGCCGCCTATGCCGCCGACGCTGGCGTCGAAGCGGCGCACGCCGGCTTCGAGCGCGGCCCAGGCATTGGCCACGCCCATGCCGCGCGTGTCGTGCAGGTGGACCGCGAGGCGCTCGATGGGCACCACGGCGCGCAGCGCCGCAAACCGCTGCTTGACCTGGCCGGGCGACGCCGAGCCTATGGTGTCGGCAATGACGATCTCGTCGGCCGCCGCCGTATGCATGCGCGCCGCCAGGCGCAGCACTTCATCGAGCGGCGTCTCGCCCTCGAACGGGCAGTCGAAGGCCACGGCCACATAGGCGCGCGTGCGCAGGCCCAGCGCGCGCGCCGCGGCCAGCGTCTGCTCGCTCACTTCGGTGGCCTGGTCCAGCCCCATGTTGATGTTCTTGCGGTTCATGGTCTCGGAGGCAGAGAGCACGACGGCGATCTCCCGGGCGCCGGCCGCGTGCGCGCGCTCCAGCCCCTTGAGATTGGGCACCAGCACCGAAGTGCGCAGCGCGGGCAAGCGCGCCTGCACCTGCACCAGCAGTTCGGCGGCATCGGCCATCTGCGGCACGGCCCTGGGCGAGACAAAGCTCGTGGCCTCGATGCTGCGCAGGCCGGCGGCGACCAGCAGCTCGATCAGCCTCAGCTTGTCGGCCGTGGCCAGGTGTATCGCCTGGTTTTGCAGGCCGTCGCGCGGCGCGACGTCGGTGATGTGGATGGCTTCCCGGACGTTCATGCGATCGCCCCTTCGGCGCGCAGCGCCTCGAGCCGGTCGGCGTCATAGCCGACGAATTCGCCCAGCACCTGGCGCGTGTTCTCGCCCAGCTCCGGCGGGCGGGTGAACGCGCGCCCCGGGTCGGCGCCCGACAGCTTGATCGGGTTGCCCGGCATGCGCACGCGCGCGCCGCTCTTGAGCGGCACCTCGACCACCATGTCGCGCGCCAGCACCTGGGCGTCATTGAGTGCCTGCTCGAAGTTGTTCACCGGGCCGCAGGGAATGCGCGCCTCGCGCAGCCGCTCGAGCCAATGCACCGTCGGCCGCTGGCGCAGCGCCGCGCTTACCAGCGCATCGATCTCGGCCTTGGCCGCCAGGCGCACCGGCTGCTGGCGATACTCGGGCTTGCGCAGCGCCGGCAGGTCGATGAAATCGACGAAGCGTTCGAAGAACGGGTCGCCTATGCAGGCAATGATCACATGGCCGTCGGCCGTGGGATAGCTGTTGTAGGGCACATGCACGAAGTGGCCGTTGCCTATGCCTTCGGGCACATGGCCCGACAGCAGGTGCATGGTCGCCATGTAATTGAGCAGCGAGATCTGCGCGTCGAGCATGGAAATGTCGACATGCTGGCCCCTGCCCGTCTGGTCGCGTTCGACCAGCGCCGCCAGCACGCCCATGGCGCCAAAGACGCCGCCGCCCAGGTCGCCGATAGGAATGCCGCTGCGCGTCGGGCCGCTTTCGGGCGTGCCGGTGATCGACATGCCGCCGCCCATGGCCTGCACCACCTGGTCGAAGGCCGGGCGCTGGGTCTGCGGCCCGGTCTGGCCGAAACCCGTGACCGAGCAGGTGATGATGCGCGGATTGACCTGGGACAGCGCGGCGTAGTCTATGCCCAGGCGTGCGGTCACGCCCACGCTGAAATTGTCGAACACCACGTCGGCCTTGCGCACCAGGTCGAGAAACACCGCCTTGCCGGCCGGCGTCTTGAGATCCACGCAGACACTTTGCTTGTTGCGATTGAGCGTGAGGTAGTAGGCGCCCATGCCGTCGCGCGAGTAATGCGGGTCGTTTTCCAGCAGGCGGCGCGTGCCTTCGCCGCTGCCCGGAGGCTCGACCTTGATGGTGCGCGCGCCCAGGTCGGCCAGCAGCATGGTGCCGTAGGGGCCCGACAGCATGTGCGTCAGGTCCAGCACGGTGATGTGTTCAAGTGCCACGTTCGATGTCTCCGGAAGTTTGGCGAATGCCTTGGCAGCAGCAAGAGCCGCGCCAGCCACCGCAGCGATCGCAAGTGATTGATTCACAAGGAATGGATGCGCTGCCGCCGACTACCCAGCGTCGCACTGCGACACCACTGAAACAAGAATATGTTTCAATGCAACATGACCGGCAACCGAACTTCCTCCCCGCTTTTTCCCGCGCCCATGCGCAGCGGCCCGCTGCCGCGCCTGTGCTTTCTGAGCTACCGGCAGATCCGCGGCTTCGCCATGCCGGTGGTCGCGGAGTACACCGGCCGCGCCGAGATCACGGTGCTCGACGGCACCTTTGGCGACGCGCTGGCGATTGCCCGCGACCGGCTGGAGCGCGGCCTGGTCGACGCCTTCGTCAGCGCGGGCTCCAACGCCAGCATCCTGCGCGCCGGCCTGCAGGCGCCGGTCGCCACCATCCAGCTGACCGGCTTCGACCTGCTGCAGGCGCTGATCAAGGCGCGGCGCATCGCCAGCCGCGTGGGCGTGGTCATGTACGGGCAGACCATTCCCGAACTCGACGAAGTCAAGGACCTGCTCAACATCGAGGTGGTGCAGCACGCCTATCGCACGCCCGAGGACGCACGCCAGCGCTTCGAGCAGCTGCGGCGCGAAGGCTTCGAGGTGATCGTCGGCTCCAGCCTGGTGGTGGAACTCGCCGAACAGGCCGGCCTGCACGGGCTGCTGGCCTATTCGCTGGGCAGCGTGCGCAAGGGCTTCGAGGACGCGCTGGAGCTGGCGCGCGTCGCGCGGCTCGAAGCCGGCCGCTACGAGCAGCTCAACAGCGTGCTGCACAACCTGCAGGAGGCGGTGCTGGCCGTGGACCGCGACAACCGCGTGATCGCGGTCAACCCGGCCATGCAGCAGCTGCTGGGACCGGCCCACGCCCGTCTGCTGGGCCAGTCGCTGCAGGCCATTGAGCCCGAACTGTCGCTGCAGTCCACGCTGGACAGCGGCCAGGTCGAGCGTGCCGTGGTGCAGCGCTTTGCGCAGCGCGACTGGGTGGTCAACCGCACGCCGATACGCGAACACGGCGAGATCGCCGGCGCGGCGCTCACGCTCTACGACGCGCGCGCCATCCAGGAAGCCGACACCAGCCTGCGCATGCAGCAGGGCCGGCGCCAGAGCGCGGCGCGCCACCGCTTCGCCAACCTCATCGGCCAGAGCCCGGCCTTTGTGCGCGCCGTGCAGACCGCGAAACGCTTTGCGCGCACCGACCTCACGGTACTGATAGTCGGCGAGAGCGGCGTGGGCAAGGAGCTGTTCGCGCAGTCCATACACAACGACAGCGTGCGTGCCGGCCGGCCGTTTGTGGCCGTCAACTGCGCGGCCTTTCCGGAAGCCCTGCTGGAAAGCGAGCTGTTCGGCTACGAGGAAGGCGCGTTCACCGGTTCGCGGCGCGGCGGCAAGCGCGGCCTGTTCGAGGCGGCGCACACCGGCACGCTGTTTCTCGACGAGATCGGCGACATGCCGCTGCAGCTGCAGACGCGGCTGCTGCGCGTGCTGCAGGAGCGCGAGATCACGCGCCTGGGCGCGACGGCGGCGATTCCTGTCGATGTGCGCGTCATTGCCGCGACGCACCAGCCGCTGGACGGCATGATTGCCGAGCGGCGCTTTCGCCAGGATCTGTTTTACCGCATCAACACGCTGCGCCTGCCGCTGCCGCCGCTGCGCGAGCGCCGCGAAGACATCGCGCCGCTGGCCCTGGTCCAGGTAGAGCGCTGCCTGCAGCGCCTGGGCGCGCGGCTGGAGCCCGAACGCGCGCTGGCGCCGCTGCTGGCGCGCCTGTGCGCCTACGACTGGCCCGGCAACATCCGCGAGCTGGAAAACCTGGGCGAGCGCATAGCGGTGTTTCTCATGCAGTTCGAGCGCATCGAAGACATACGCTACGCGGAACTGCAGCATGACCTGCCGGAAATCTACACCGCTGCCGCGCCCGAAGCCACCGACGGCCCGGCCCTGAGCGCCGCGCGCGTGGCCGCGGCGCTGCAGGCGCAGGGCGGCAACCGCCAGGCCGCCGCGCGGCAGCTGGGCGTGAGCCGCTCCACGCTATGGCGCTGGCTGCGCGAGCATGGCGGCGAGGCAGCGGAAATCACTGCTCTTCGCAATACCAGCGGTCGTCGCCCAGCATGACCTCCTGATGACCGCGGCCCGCGGGCATCATGGGATAGCAGTTTTCCTGCGCGGCCACCTGCACGTCGAGAAAGAACGGGCCGTCGTAAGCCAGGCACTCGGCCAGCGCCGCATCGAGTTCGTGCGGCTGGTCCACGCGGCGCGCGCCCCAGCCAAAGGCGCGCGCCAGCGCGACGAAATCGGGCAGGGCTGCGTTCCAGCTGTGGCTCAGCCGGTTGCCGTGGTTGAGCTGCTGCCATTGGCGCACCATGCCCATGTAGCCGTTGTTGCACAGCACCAGCTTGACCGGTGTTTCGTGCTGCACGGCGGTAGACAGCTCCTGGATATTCATCAGCACCGAAGCGTCGCCGCTGACGCAGACCACGGTCTTGTCGGGATGCGCGATCTGCGCGCCTATGGCCGCGGGCAGGCCATAGCCCATGGTACCGGCGCCGCCCGAGGTGAGCCAGCGCCGCGGGCGCTCGATCGCCAGGTGCTGGGCGGCCCACATCTGGTGCTGGCCCACGTCGGTCGACACGATGGCGTCGCGGCCGGCGAGCTGGCCGCGCAGGGCGCGCATCAGCTGCTGCGGCAAGATGGTGGTCTCGCCCGGCGTGAAGCCCAGGCAGTCGGCGGCGCGCCAGCGGTTGATGCGCTCCCACCAGGGCGCGAGCTGCGCTGCGGGGCGCGGCGGCGGCAGCAGCGCCGTGAGCGCTTCGAGCACCGCGCCGCAATCGCCCGCCAGCGCCACATCCACGGCAATCACCTTGCCGATGTTGCCCGGATGGATGTCGATATGGATCTTGCGCGCGCCCGGCGCGAAGTCGCTCAGCCGTCCCGTGATGCGGTCGTCGAAACGCGCGCCCACGCAGACGATCAGGTCGGCGTGGTGCATGGCGAGATTGGCCTCCACCGTGCCGTGCATGCCCAACATGCCCAGGAACAGCGGGTCCGACGCCGGCAGCGCGCCCAGGCCCATGAGCGTCAGCGTGGTCGGCAGCTGCCAGTCGCGCGCCAGCGCGGCAAAGCGCTCGCAAGCGCCCTCGCCCGCATTGATCAGGCCGCCGCCGCCATAGAGCACGGGACGCTGGGCGCCGGCGATCAGGGCGGCCGCGGCCAGCAAGGATTGGCGGCTGGGCAGCGCCGCAGCAGCAGGCGCCGTCGGCAACGCGGCAGGGGCCCGCGCATCGACGCGCTGCAGCTGCACATCTTTTGGCACATCAAGCAGCACCGGCCCGGGCCGGCCGCCCAGCGCGATGGCCACCGCTTCGCGCACGGCTTCGGCGATGTCATTGGCGTGGCGCGGCTGGTGGTTCCACTTGGTCACGGGCCGCGAGATGCCCAGCGCATCGCATTCCTGAAAGGCCTGCGTGCCGATCACGCCGCTGGCCACCTGGCCGCTGATGCACAGCACGGGCACCGAGTCGCTGATCGCGTCGAGCAGGCCCGAAATGGTATTGCCCACGCCAGGCCCCGACGTGACCAGCACCACGCCCAGCCGGCCCGTGGTGCGCGCATAGCCTTCGGCTGCATGCACCGCGGCCTGCTCGTGGCGCACCAGCACATGGCGGATCGCGGGCTGGCCGTGCAGCGCGTCGTACAGCGGCAGCGCCGCGCCGCCGGGGTAGCCGAAGATGGTGTCTATGCCGCAGGCCACCAGCGTGTCGAGCAGGGTCTCGGCGCCATTGCGCGCGCTGCGCAGTGACGTGGTGGATGGATTTTCGAGAGTGTCGGTGTTCATATGCAGATTTTTCCGCTTATGAAGCAAAATTGGCTTCTTTTTTCGGGCACAAAACCATGGCAACTCCGAAAACCATTCGGAAAAACTCTGCAGAAGAAGAAAAACCACCGCTCCACTTCGACAAGCACGATCTGGCCATCCTGCGCGAGCTGCTCGAAGACTCGCGCCGCACGCTGCAGGAGATAGGCGCAGCGGTGAAGCTCTCGCCCACCACCTGCTGGAGCCGCATCAAGCGCCTCGAAGCCGAAGGCGTGATCAAGCAGTACCGCATCGAGCTAGACCGCGCGCGCCTGGGCTACCACGACACCGTGATCGTCCAGCTCACGCTGGAGAGCCATACCGACGAGACGCTGTTCGAATTCGGCCGCGTGCTGGCGCAGATCCCCGAAGTGCTGGAGGCCTATCTGGTCTCGGGCGACTACGACTATTTCATCCGCATCGCCGTCAAGGACACGCGCGACTACGAGCGCCTGCTGCGCGAGCAGCTCTACAAGATTCCGGGCATACGGCACAGCAAATCGAGCTTCGTGCTGCGCGTGCTCAAGGACTCGCACGCGCCGCTGCTGCCCTAGGCATCGTCCGCTGCCCGGCTTTTCTTGGCCATGGCTATGGATAAACCCGATTTCCAATGGCCTGCCGCGCTGCCAGACTCCTGATCCATTGCGCGGCGCATCTTTGCCAGCCGACGCCAGAAAGAGCTGCATGCGACTGATCAAAACGCTGGCCGGACAACAGGCGCTCAAGGAGCGCCAGGGCAAGCTCACTTTGCGTCAGCGCACGGCTTTCATTCTTTTCGACGGCAAGCGCAGCGTGGCCGAGGTGCTGGCCGCCACTGCGTCCATGGGCATCACCCAGCAGGACGTGCAGTCCATGCTGGACCAGGACCTGCTCGAGCCCGCCCCGGGCAACGAGCTGGCCGCCGAGCAGCCAGCAGAACCCGTGGCGCAGCCGACGCCCGACAGTGGCCGTAGCGACCAGGAGCGCTACCAGGCGGCCTATCTGATCGCCACGCAGATCACCGGCAGCCTGGGCTTGCGCGGTTTCCGGCTGAATCTGTCGGTCGAAGCCGCGAGCGGCTTCGACGGCCTCGTCGCGCTGGCACCCAAGATCCGCGAGGCGGTGGGCGATGCCCGATACGAACGCCTGCGGCTGGCGCTGTTCGCCTGAAGCCTATCGTCATTTGCCGACGGCCTGGCGCTGCCGGCTAAACCCGGCCCGCTCTCAGCGGCGCCGCGGATGCTCCAGGAAAAAGCGCAGCATCTCCTGCGAGGCATTCACGCCGCGCGGGTCGGTATGGCTGCCGCGCGCATCCCCGCCGGCCCAGGCATGGCCGGCGCCGTGCAGCATCCATTGCTCGACCAGCGTGCTCGAGCCCCCAGGCTGCGAATCTGCGGCAGCATAGAGCGTGCGCGTATACCGCTGGCCCGCAGCCGACTGCCCGCTTTGCACCTCGCGCGCCGTCTCGCCGGGAGCGTGACCGCGCGCGGCCAGCGTCACCTGCACCAATTGCTCGGCATTGCGCGCGGCCACGGTTCGGTCCGCATCGCCATGAAAGACGATCAGCGCGGGCAGGGCCTGCCCGGCGGGCATGGGTGCCGCGGGCGCCGGCGGCAGCTTGGCACCGCTCTTCATCGCCGACAGCGCGCCCATCACGTTGCGCGCCGCGCCGGGCTGCAGGCCCGAATGCACGCCCACCGCGGCAAACACATCGGGATACTCACGCCCCAGCAGCGCGGCCATCGCCCCGCCCGCGGACAATCCGGCCACGTAGACACGCCGCTCGTCGACCGGGTGGCGGCGCATCACGTCGCGCACCATGGCCACCAAGGTCGCGGGCTCGCCCGCGCCGCGCAGCTGATCCTCCGGACGAAACCAGTTCCAGCAGCCCTTGGGGTTGGCCTGCTGCGCTTGCGCGGGATAGAGCACCAGGGCATTGGCCGTCTGCGCCACGCCATTCATTGCGGTTCCCGTGGCAAAGTCCTGCGGATTCTGCGTGCAGCCATGCAGCATCAGCACCAGCGGCATGGGCTGCGCCGCGGCGCTTGCGGCGCCCGGCGGCACATAAAGCCAGTAATGGTCCTGGGGCGCACCGCCAGGCGCCGAGAACGCAATGCGTTCAAAGCTTCCCGGAGGCTGAGCATCCGCAGGCTGGGCGACACCCGCCGCATCCGCCCGGGCACGCGGCCCGGCCCGGTCAACGACTTCCACATCCTGCACATCGGCCGCATGTCCCGGCCCCGCATGCCAGGCGCGCTGCGCGCGCGCAGGGGAAGCAACGGGGTCCGCAGCGCCTGCCGCCGCGGCTGAAGCCGTCGGCCAGCTGGCGGTTCGCGCGCCCAGGGCGCGCTGAATGGCCTGCGTGGCCTGCATCAGCTCGCCGCGCTGTATCAACGGCGCGGTGGTCGCGAGCATCTGCTTGAGATCGATGTTCCAGTCCATGGGAAATCCTTGAGCGGGCATCGTGCCCGAATGAGTGAAGAGGCCCATGCGCCCGCAAAGCGAGCGCGCAGGATGAGTCCGGTCAGCTTTTGCCGCGGTGGACTGGGCCGCTTGTCACCTGCCTCTATTGCTGACAGCGCCGCAGGCAAGACGGCGCCGCCCTCTCTTGACGAGAGCGTCATCAGTGGATGCGCCCGGCCAGCGCGGCCTTGACGGCTGGACTGGCCTGAAACGCACCCAGCACGGTGACCGAAGCAATCGTCGCCTGCGCCAGTTCGGGCGAAACATCGCCATCGATGGACGCCAGCCCCAGAACGCGGATATCGAGCTGCTCGCCCGCCGCCTGGGCGGCGCGCAATTCAGCGCTGCCAAAGCGTTGCAGTCCCAGCACCAGCATCTTTCGGGCCACCATTTGCCGCACCGTATCGGCCTGCGCAGTCAGCTGATTGCGAATGGCCGTGCGGATGAAGTCGGTGCGGTTCGCATACACCCCCTCGGCCACCAGCAAATCGATATGGCCCAGATCGACAAAGCCCAGATTGATGGTGATCTTTTCGGAGTCGCCCCCTTTGGCGCGGGTCGGCAGCCCATCGTTCATAGCAATTTCCTTGATTTCACCATCCACATGGATGGTATCTGGAGTTATTTTGCCTGAATTCAAGCCTTGTGGCATTTTTCCCGCTATGAATTCTTGTCGCCGCTGCGCACGTAGATCTGCGCCTCGTCCTGGGGCTGTGCCATGAACTGCTGGCGCACGCTGGCTCGGGCGAACCTTCGCCAGATTTCGCAGCCGTGGGTCTCTGAAGACAGCCAATTTTTGGGTCGCTCGTTCAAAACCCGCGAATAAAACATGACGCACCACAATGAGAGATATGATGCGTCAAAATATTAAAATTAAATCATTGACGGCAAGAAAAGCCCAGGGAATGGTCTTTGTAGTAGTCATGTTCGAGGCGAGAAAGCGTTGGACTGCGGTGTCGCCGGCTGCTTATCGTGACTTATTACTTAGGTATGGCCCGGTTACCGCAACCTGATCACTCCTAGTCCGCGTTCGCACATGCAAACCAACGCATTGGTGTCGCAAGTGAGCAAGTCGACCTGGAACGTGCCACAAACAACCCCACCGCATTTGGTAACAGGCTCCTTAAGGCTGATCTGAGTCATTCACGCTCCATTGCCTGAGAGGCAGCACTCGCCAATACAAGTCGTTGAACGCTACCAGTCCTGAAAGGTCGTTGCATCCTCGGAATCGGCCATTCGATTACCGGTACAACAGGGCCGGCGGTTTTTCGGCAGCGAGCAGACATTGACCAGGTTCACTATCCGGCTTGCCAAGACGAATGGTCGCTATCATCGACGGATGCCGTCTCAACCTCTCATGCTAACTTTACACGGTGTTCCGAAGGAATTCGATGGCGACTAGAGCCAAGCAGGGTATTGGCGAGATCCGCAGGAAGCGTGGCGCCCTGTGCGCGGAGATCGGCTGCACGACATCGAAAACGTTTGTGTGCGATTGCACGATGCCTTCGCAGCTAGTCTCTTCGGGAAACTCGCGGACTACTACGCGTTGCTCCCGATCATCCCCGAGTTTGTCTTTCTCGGTGGCTTGAACTCGGAATGTCCGCTGTCCCATGAGCAATTCGAGCAGACCCTGACAAAGTTCAAAGACTTTCCCTGATGTTGCCCCTGTATTCCCGGCCCCGTCCTATTCGCAATAAAGCGCCTGGTCAGCCAATGCGGCCTGTTGTCGCCTGAACTCCCGAGGCGAACGCATTTTCAACGAAGAATGCGGATGCACCTCATTGAAGTGTTCGAAGGCCGCTGGCAGCTGCTCCAGCACGGTCCTTGCGTCACGCCGGTCCATACGTGCCACGTAGTCGCGTTTGAAGGTGTTCACGAAGCTCTCGGCCATGCCGTTGCTCTGCGGGCTGCAGACCGGTGTGTTGATGGGCTTGAGGCCAAGCGCCCGTGCCAATGCCCGTGTTTCGGTCGCAATGTAGGCTCCGCCGTTGTCACTCAGGAACTCCAGCGCATGGTCCATGGGGACCGCTTCCACTGCCCCGAAGCGGCGCTCCACTGCTTCGATGAGCATCTCGCGCACCGGCTCGCCTGGCAGTCCTTTTCCCTCCCAGGCACGCCAAGCCATTACCTCCCGGTCACAGCAGTCCTTCGCGAACGTGGCAGTCACGGTCTGGCCTGAGTCGCACTTGATTTCCAGGCCATCGGAGCACCAGCGCAGGTCGCTGCGCGAGACTGAATCACACCGGGTATCGTGGAGGCAATGTGGTTTAAGTCAGGCCACCGCCGTGGCATCCTGACTTCCTACGTCTGCCTGACCGTCCTATGTGCGGCGCAGATAACTCGCGATAATAAGGGCCGCTTATCGGCCCTGATTCAAATATGGGGCGCGAAGCCAACCACATCCCCAGCCTGAGGCTGTGGTATGCGCACCCGTACCGCAATTAGCCATGCCGCGAACAGCATCAGCACGCTGCCGGCGATGAACACGCCAGTGATGCCGCTGGCGCCGAACATCGCCCCACCCGCAGCCGCCCCGACGGCAATGGAGGACTGCACCGAGGCCACCACCATGCCGCCCGCGCTCTCGGCCTGATCGGGCACGGAGCGTGCGACCCAGCTTGACCATGCCACCGGCACACCACCGAAGGCCAGGCCCCAGAACGCCACCAGCAGCGCCTGCCCCGCCACAGAGGCGGGCAGCAGCACCAAAGACAAAGCCGCGATGCCGACCAGCGCGGGCATCAGCGCCAAGGTCATGCGCAGGCTGCGCTGCATCAGCCAACCCGCGAGCAGCGTGCCGGCGAAGTTCGCTACGCCGAAACCCAGCAGCATCAGCGCGAGCCCGTCTGCATCGACGCCCGTGCTGCTTTCCAGGAAGGGGCGGATATAGGTGAACAGGGCGAAATGGCCGGCATGGGCCAGGATGCAGGCCAGCATGCCCATGGCGATGCCCGGCCGCAGCAGCACGTCGAGCACCGTCCTGAGCCGCACCACGCTGCGTGGCGCCATGCGCGGCAGCGTGAACCACTGGAAGACCAGCGTTATCAGCCCCACGGCGGCAGCCGCCACGAAGGCGCTGCGCCAGCCGTACAAACCACCCAGATAGCTGCCCAGCGGTACCGCCACCACCGTCCCCAGCGCAATTCCGCTGAAGATGATCGACAAGGCGCGCGGCAGCAGCGCGGCCGGCACCAGCCGCATGGCGACGGCGGTGGCCATGCTCCAGAACCCGCCCAACGCAATGCCCAGCAATACGCGCATCACCAGCAGCACCGCCATGCTGGACGACAGCGCGACGAGCAGGTTGGATGCGATCATCAGCATGGAAAAGCCCAGCAGCACCACCCGCCGGTCCAGCCCGCGCGTCAGGCCGGGAACCAGCAAGCCGGCGAACAACGCCACCACGGCCGTCACGGTCACCGCCTGGCCCGCCAATGCCTGCGACACGCCCAAATCCCCGGCCATGGGCGTCAGCAGACTCGCCGGCAGGTACTCCGCCGTCAACAAGCCGAAGACGCCCATCGCCAACGAGAACACCGCCATCCAGGCTGCCGAGGCCGGCGCCGCCAGGTCCGCTCTGCCAAGGTCGGCAGTGGCGTCACAAATGCAATCATTCATCACAAGATACCCCTAGAAAAACTATCGTGACCCAAAGTCTAGGGGCTGGATTCAGGATGATCTATGATGAAAAGTCTTGAATTTTTGATCAAAACACCTGGATGAATGTGCCGGAACAGTTTGCTCTCTCGTCCGATCTCATCAGCGAACTGCTGACGGGCATGCGCCTGCGCGGCGTCGAGTACCGGCGCATCCAGGTCGGGCCGTCCTTCGGCTTGCACTTCGAGGCCAGGCCCGGTCGTGGCTACTTCCACTATCTGGCGGTGGGATCTGCCGTGCTGCGCAGCGCCGACGGCGCGCTGCATGAACTGTCGGCCGGCAGCGCCGTGTTCATTCCCCAAGGGGCGGCACATCAATTGCTCTCCAGCTCGGATGCGCCCACCCAGGACATCGACAGCTTCGAGGCGGCCCCGCTGGGCGACACGGTCAGCGCCGTAGATGCCTGTCCGAGCACCAGCGTCGTACCCAGCGCCATCCTGTTCTACGGATGCATGGAGTTCGACCTGGGCGGCATGCAGGGCCTGGGCCGGCTGATGCCAGGCCTGATGCTGGTCGATGCCGCCAGCCAGCGCTATCCCGGGCTGCTGCCCATACTGGCCGCGATGAAAGGCGAAATCTGCTCCGGACGGGTCGGATTCGCCGGCATCCTGGCGCGCCTTGCCGAGGTGGTGGCGGCCATGATCGTGCGCGGCTGGGTCGAATGCGGCTGCGACAATGCCGCCGGCCTGGTGGCCGCGTTGCGCGATCCGCGGCTGGCGCGTGCCATTTTGGCCCTGCATCGGCAGCCCGGCCGCGATTGGACGGTGGCGGAACTGGCGGCCGAGTGCCATGTCTCGCGCTCGGTCTTCGCGCAACGTTTCGAGCTCACCATGGGCACGTCCCCCTTGCGCTACGCAACGGAGCTGCGCATGCGCCTGGCGAGCCAATGGCTGGCGCAGGAAAGCATTTCCATCGACTCCGTGGCAGAACGGCTGGGCTACTCGTCCCAGGCGGCCTTCAGTCGTGCCTTCAAACGCATCAATGGTCAGCCCCCAGGGTCGATCCGACAAGAGCGCCGGCGTGCGACGCGTGAGGCCCGTTGAGTCATGCGTCGATGACGGCTTCGTGCCACCTTGGACGCAGATCCGGGAGCAGAACGACGGCAGCAGTTTTGCCGCAATCGCACGCTACGCATCCCTGAGAAAACGCCAAGCCTTTTCCGCAACGGCTATCGCCTGCCCTTCGCCCCCACAGCCAGTGCCACGACGGCAATGCCACCGGCGATGATGAGTGCATCTTCTATCAGGCCGCTGCGCGTCTGGCCGATGTGCTTCATGGCGGTTTTTCTTGCGTCCAGAGTCACATAGGCCAGCGGAACCGCGGTTGCAATGGCGGCAGCCGCGCCGGCGCGCTCGCGGCCGTGGGGTGCGAGGGCCGCGCCGGCGATGCCGGCGCTGGCCACTCTGGCCAGCAGGCCCAGGAACACGGTTCTGTCGGGAGCGGTCTTCATCTTGTCGCCCGCCAGTTCACCGGCTCCCATGAGCAGGGCGCCGAACCGGAAAACCGAGCGGTCTAGCAGTGCGAGCTTTCCCGGGGTGGAGTGGCCCAGAAGCCGGGCCGCGGACAAGGTGGCCATCGGTGTCATCGAGCGTGCGCTGGCCACGGCGCCGATGAGTGCAGAGTAAAGGAGACCGACATTTTTCATGATTTTTCCCTGAACGAAGCAAAGCGCCATCCTTGAATAGGTGCTGGCGCTTGTCCATGCGATAACGCGCGTCCAAGCGTAGGACAAGCGCGGCGGCTGCCAAGTGAAGTCTCAAAGGCAACAATCGTCGCTTTATGGACAAGCGCCGCAGCGCCATGGCATGCCGCTCAATCCACCCGCAGCACCTCGAACTGCTGCCGCAGGGAACCGACCTGTATCGACACCTCGTCACCTTCGCATTTACCGAGCATGGCCCTGGCCAGAGGGGCCTGGCTGCTGATGACCTGAACCAGCTCGGTGCCGCTGGCCAGCTTCATGCTGCCCCCGGCCGGGCCCAGAAACAGCTGTTGCTGCTGGTCGTCGGCATCGACCAGGCGGACCAGTGCGCCCAGCTGTATGCCTTTGCTGGTGTCGTAGGGGAGCGGGCGGAACTGGCGCCAACTGGCCAGGGCCTGGCGTATGGCTTCGGCGCGCCTGGCCTGGCCGCAGGCCAGGTAGGCGGCTTCGAGGCCCAAGGTGTCATATTTGTTTTCGGCGATGTTTTCTTCGTGCGTCGCCGTTTCATGGGCGGTGCGCACCGCCTGTTCGATTTGCAGCAGATCTTGGGCGAGCTGGTCCAGCAGCTGCTGCTGCAGCAAGAATTTATCCATGGTGAAAGCGAGGCATCTCGAACGGGCGGGAGGGAGGAAAGATCGTGCAGGGGCCGGGCTGGCATTGGGAATTGCGCAAAGAATGGGTGCGCTGCCCTGACGAGGTGCGCGCCCGGTCGCCAGCCACGCCCTTCTGCTGAGTTTACCAACGCCTGGCGCAGGCGTCGGCGCGGGCAGGCAGCCATGTTCCCAAGGACCGCATGGATCAGATGTTGTCGGTGGCAGGCCTTTGAAGCAAGCCTGCGCTTGAAATAGCCCGGTATGGACCTTCGCAGCCGGCGGAGCGCGGGAACGGTGCTTCTCGGCGCGGGCGCCCAGCCATGGACAGCACGCCTGTGCGCCGGCTGGATCCTGTTTTGCCTGGAATTTTTTAGCGGCTAAAAAAGCATGGCCCCCGGCAGGCCGGCCTGTGCCCAATTGCCGGGCCTGCGTGTCCATGTTGGCGCGGCGCCCGGGGTCTGCCCTCCCCGCCACGGTGCATTCTGTATACAAAACGGTGCAAACATTGCGTGCAAAGCTGGCACGGCATTTGCGTACACCCTGGGCATGCAAGCCCATACCCCTGCACCCGCACCTTCCCCGTCCACGCCGGCGCCGGCCGGCATCGAAGTCGTCGCGCTGACCAAGCGCTATGCCAGCGGCAAGCCCGCCGTGGATGCGATCAACCTGCGCATTGCGAGCGGCAGCTACTGCTGCCTGCTGGGCCCGTCGGGCTGCGGCAAGAGCACGACCTTGCGCATGATCGCCGGGCACGAGTCGGTGAGCGGCGGCGACATCCTGCTGGAGAACCGCAACATCACCGACCTGCCCGCGGCCGCGCGCGGCACGGCCATGATGTTCCAGAGCTTTGCGCTGTTTCCGCACCTGTCGGCGCTGGACAACGTGGGCTTCAGCCTGAAGATGAAAGGCATGGGCAAGGCGCAACGCCAGGCCAAGGCGCGCGAGCTGCTCGAACGCGTGGCGCTGGGCCATCTGGCCGAGCGCAAGCCCGCCGAGCTGTCGGGCGGGCAGCAGCAGCGCGTGGCGCTGGCGCGCGCGCTGATCACCCAGCCGCGCGTGCTGCTGCTGGACGAGCCGCTTTCCGCGCTAGACCCCTTTTTGCGCATACAGATGCGCGCCGAGCTGCGCCGCTGGCAGAAGGAGCTGGGCCTGACCTTCATCCATGTCACCCACAGCCAGGAGGAAGCCATGGCCCTGGCCGACACCATGGTGGTGATGAACCATGGCGTGATCGAGCAGGTGGGCAGCCCGCATGAGGTCTACAACCGCCCGGCCAACGAATTCGTCGCGCGCTTCATGGGCGGGCACAACGTGATAGATACGCCCCAGGGGCTGATAGGCGTGCGCACCGACCACCTGCAGATCGCCGCGGCCGACGCCAGTCTGCCCGCGGGCGCCCAGCGCATGCAGGCCCAGGTCACCGACGTCGAGTACCAGGGCACCTATGTGCTGCTGGGCCTGCAAAAGCAGGGCGTGGCGCTGTCGGCGCATGCCACGGCCGCCTATTCGGTGATGGTGTCCGAGGCCGCGTTTGCCGCCCGCCCCTGGCAGGTGGGCCAGCCGGTGCAGCTGCACTGGACTCCCGACCAGGCGCACCCGCTGTCGGCGCCCGCCCCGGCCCTGGCCATGGCCGCCTGAACCTATCCGCTGAGCTTTTTTCATCCCGCAACCCAAGGAGTTTTCCCATGTCCGATGCTTCCCGTGCCGATTCCCCTGCCGCCCTTTCCGCTGCCGCTGGCGTGCAGCGCCGCTCGCTGCTCAAGGGCACGGCGGGCATCCTGGCGGCCGGCGTGTTCCCGGCCGTCCACGCCCAGGAAAAAATAGTGCTGCGCTACCTGGGCACGGCCGTGAACCAGGACAAGGTGATCGCCGAGAAGTTCAAGGCCGACACCGGCATCGAGATCCAGTACGTGGCCGTGACCACCGACGACGTGAGCAAGCGCGCCGTCACCGCGCCCAACAGCTTCGACCTGATAGACACCGAGTACTTCTCGCTCAAGAAGATCGTGCCCACGGGCAACCTCAAGGGCATAGATACCAAGCGCATCAAGAACGCCGACAAGATCACGCCGCTGTTCACCACGGGCATGGTCGGCGGCAAGGCCGTGGGCGACCAGGGCACGGCGCCCAAGAAAGTGATCTACCTCGAAGGCGAACGCTCGAAGAAATTCGCCAGCGCGCCCACGCAGTTCATGAGCCTGATTCCCACGGTCTACAACGCCGACACGCTGGGCATACGCCCCGATCTGATCAAGCGCCCCATCAGCTCCTGGGCCGAGCTGCTCAACCCCGAGTTCAAGGGCAAGACCGCGCTGCTCAACATCCCTTCGATAGGCATCATGGACGCAGCCATGGTCGTCGAGGCCATGGGCATCTACAAGTACCCCGACAAGGGCAACATGACGAAGAAGGAAATCGATCTGACGATCAAGACGCTGATCGAAGCCAAGCGCCAGGGCCAGTTCCGCGCGCTGTGGAAGGACTTCAACGAATCGGTGAACCTGATGGCGTCGGGCGAGGTGGTGATCCAGTCGATGTGGAGCCCGGCCGTCACGGCAGTGCGCACCAAGGGCGTCGCCTGCAACTTCCAGCCGCTCAAGGAAGGCACGCGCGCCTGGGCTGCGGGCTTCGGCCTGCCGGCCACGCTCAGCGGCCGCAAGCTCGACGGCGCCTACGAGTTCATCAACTGGTTCCTCGACGGCTGGGCCGGCGCCTATCTGAACCGCCAGGGCTACTACAGCGCCGTGCTCGAGACCGCCAAGTCCAAGATGGAAGCCTACGAGTGGGCCTACTGGATGGAAGGCAAGCCTGCGGCGCGCGACATCAAGGGCCCGAACGGCGATGTGCTGGCCAAGGCCGGTGAAGTGCGCGACGGCGGCAGCTACGAGGCGCGCATGGGCTCGATCGCCTGCTGGAACGCGGTGATGGACGAGAACAACTACATGGTCCAGAAGTGGAATGAATTCGTGGCCGCGTAAAGCGTGCCCGCGCAGCGGCAGGCCCGGCCTGCTGCTGCGCCCCTTTTTCATTGCCGCCGCGTATTGCCCCGCAAAGCTGATCTGCCCCACCATGAGCACTGCCCACACCCCACCCCTGCCCACGAGCGCTTCGCCGGGACGCAGCATCGCCGCCTGGTGGCAGGCCGCGCCGTTCACGCTGGTGTTCGCGCTGTTCTTCCTGATCCCGCTGGCGCTGATCGTGATGGTCAGCTTCTGGGACTTCAACGAGTACGAACTGCTGCCCGCGTTCACGTTCAAGAACTACGTCTCGATCTTCGCGGGCTGCGGCGATGCCTCCGAAGGGCTGTGCGTCACGCTCAAGACCTATTACTCCACGCTCAAGTTCAGTTTCCTGGTGTGGCTGATCACGCTGGTGATCGGCTTTGCCGTGGCCTATTTCCTGGCCTTCCATGTGCGCTCCGCGGGCATGCAGACGCTGCTGTTCGTGCTGTGCACCATACCGTTTTGGACCTCCAACGTGATACGCATGATCTCGTGGGTGCCGCTGCTGGGACGCAACGGCCTGGTCAACCAGAGCCTGGTGGGAGCGGGGCTCATTGACCAGCCCATAGAGTGGCTGCTGTTTTCCGATTTCTCGGTGGTGCTGGCCTTCGTGCACCTCTACACCATGTTCATGATCGTGCCCATCTTCAACAGCATGATGCGCATAGACCGCAGCCTGATCGAGGCCGCGAGCGACAGCGGCGCGAGCGGCTGGCAGACGCTGTGGAACGTGATCGTGCCGCTGTCGCGCACCGGCATCATCATCGGCTCGATCTTCGTGATCACCATCGTCATGGGCGACTTCGTGACCATAGGCGTGATGGGCGGCCAGCAGATCGCCTCCATCGGCAAGATCATCCAGGTGCAGACCTCCTACCTGCAGTTCCCGCTGGCCGCGGCCAATGCCGTGATCCTGCTGGCCGTGGTGCTGATGATCATCTGGGGCCTCACCCGCCTGGTCGATATCCGCAAGGAGCTGTGAAATGAAAATCCGCGAAACCCGCCCCGCGAGCTTCTGGCCGCTGGCCATCGCATTCAGCCTGTTCGTGCTGTTCATGTACGGCCCCATGCTGGTCATCTTCGTGCTGAGTTTCCAGGGCCCCGAAGGCGGACTCACGTTTCCGCTGCGCGGGCTGTCGCTGCACTGGTTCCGCAAGCTCGCCGAGGGCCTGGGCGTGGTCGACATAGGCGCGGCACTGTGGCGCTCGCTGGGCCTGGGCGCGGCGGTGATGCTCAGCACCGTGGTGCTGTCGGTGCTCGCCGGCCTGGCGTTCCGCAAGCGGCTGGCCGGCGGCAACGCGCTGTTCTTCATCGTCGTCGCCAGCCTCATCATGCCGTCCATCATCGTGTCGCTGGGCATAGGGCTGGAGTTCCGGCTGATCGACAACGCCATCAAGGCCGCGCTCGAATGGCTGGGCATGGAAAGCGCGCTCGAGGGCTACGGCACGGCGCTGGGCCTTTACACCTCGGCGCTGGGCGCGCACCTGACCTGGACCCTGCCCTTCGGCCTGCTCATCATGTTCGCGGTGTTCAACCGCTTCAACCCGGCCTACGAAGAGGCCGCGCGCGACCTGGGCGCCACGCCCTGGCAGGGCTTTGCGCATGTGGTGCTGCCGCTGATCGCGCCCTCGGTCGTGGGCATAGGCATGTTCGGCTTCACGCTGAGCTGGGACGAGATCGCGCGCACCTCGCAGGCCATTGGCGATGTGAACACCTTGCCGCTGGAACTGCAGGGCCTGACCAGCACCGTGACCACGCCTTCCATCTATGCGCTGGGCACGCTGACGACCCTGGTGTCGTTCGTGGTCATGGGCATCACGCTGGCGCTGGTCTGGGCCCTGGGCCGCCGCGGCCAGGGCCGCCCCAGTTGAAAACGCAACCCTTATGACGACGACAACCCCTCTCAAGCCCCGGCGCGCGCGCGCCCTGGCCTCCCCGCCGCCGACCGCGCCCGACGCCAGCGGCCAGCTCAGCGACAACGACATGTACGAGCGCATGGTGTCGGCCATCCTGGACCACCGCCTGCCGCCGGGCACCAAGCTGGTCGAAGACAAGCTCGCGAGCGCGTTCGGCGTGTCGCGCACGCGCGTGCGGCCCGTGCTGGTGCGGCTGGCCAACGAGCAGGTGGTCACGCTCACACCCAACCGCGGGGCATCGATTGCCCAGCCCACGCCGCAGGAGGCGCTCGAAGTCTTCGAGGCGCGCCGCCTGCTCGAGCCGCGCCTGGTGCAGCTGTTCATCGCCAATGCGACCGACGCCGACATCGCCGCGCTGCGCGCCTGCATAGCCGACGAGGAGGCGGCGCGCGCCAGCGGCGACATGCGCCGCGCGATCCGCCTGTCGGGCGACTTCCACCTGCAGATCGCCCAGGCCGCGGGCCACCAGACGCTGGGTCGCATCCTGCGCGAGCTGGTTTCGCGCACTTCGCTGATCCTGATGACCTACAGCCCCTCGCATGCCCAGACCCGCGAGGAAGCCACGGCCTGCGGCTGCCGCGAGCACCGCGCGCTGATAGACGCCATCCGCCTGCGCGACGCCAACGAGGCCGCGCGCCGCATGCTCGACCATCTGGTGCGCATCGAGTCGCAGCTCGAATTCACGCCTGCGGCCGCCGACACCCTGGACCTGACCCGGCTGCTGAGCGGCGGCTGATGGCCAAGGCCTTGCAAACCATGCGCCAACTGCTGGTCATCAACCCCAACACTTCAGCCGGCGTCAGCGCGCTGCTGCAGCGGCATGTGCAGGCCGCGGCGGGCTCGCATGTCGCGGTGCGCACCGCCACGGCGCGCTTCGGCGCACCGTACATTGCCTGCGAAGCCAGCTACGCCGTGGCCGCCCATGCGGCGCTCGATGCCTGGGCCCATGACCTCGCCCAGCTGCAGGCAAAGCCCGACGCGGTGTTGATCGGCTGCTTTGGCGACCCCGGCCTGATGGCCTTGCGCGAAAGCAGCCCCGTGCCCATCACCGGACTGGCCGAGGCGTCCTTCATAGAAGCCGCGCGCCATGGCCGTTTTGCCATCGTGACCGGCGGCGAGCGCTGGGGCCCCATGCTGCAGCGCCTGGCGCAGCAGCTGGGCCAGGCGCATGCACTTGCAGGCATACACACCGTGGCGCCCACCGGGGCCCAGCTAGCGGCCGACCCGCAGGCCGCGCGCACGCTGCTGGCCCAGGCCTGCCGCGACGTGGTGCGGCAGATGGGCGTGCAGGCCGTGATATTGGGCGGCGCCGGGCTCGCGGGCATGGCTGCGGCGGTGCAGCCGCAAGTGGCGGTGCCGGTGATCGACAGCGTGATCGCCGGTGCCACCTGGGCCTTGCGCGCACATCCCGTGCCGCCCGAGCGCAGGCTGGCAGGGTTCGATGTGGCCTGGGCCGGGGTCTCGGCCGAGATGGTGCGGTTGGGTGCAGCGCTTGGCATGCACGCCATGGACAGCGGGCGCTGACGCCGACCCCACGGTAGGCGCTGGCCCGCAGCCACGCCTTGCGGCGAAACGTGGACCGGCTTTGCCCCACGCCCGCAGCAGGCCGGGGCCGACAGGTTGGAGCACGCCATATTGGCTAAACTGTCGCGCTATCTTCCGCGCTGGACGATGACCGTTTTTCAGCCTGAACCTCCGGACCATTCCACTATCCCAGGGTGGCAGCCATGGGCTTTCGCCGCCGAGAGCCCGCGCTGCAGATCCTCAACACATTTGTGCACGAGCACTGAAGGCATGACTGTGGACGACCACAAAGCACTCGACCGTATCTTTGTAGGTGACAGCGATATGGCCAGGCAGATGCGCAGCCACGACTGGACATCCACCAGCCTGGGTGATCCGCTGCAATGGCCGCAGGCGCTCAAGCTTGCGGTGCGCATCCTGCTGACCTCGAAGTTCGAGATGTGGGTAGGCTGGGGGCCCGACATCGCCTTTCTCTACAACGATGCCTACCGGCCCACGCTGGGCAGCAAGCACGAATACGCGCTGGGCATGCCGACGCGCGAACTGTACCCGGAGATCTGGCCGGAGATCGAGCCGCGTCTGCGCCGGGTCTATGCGCATGGCGAAGCCACATGGGATCGTGCGCTGAAGCTCATACTGCACCGCCATGGCTATGCGGAAGAGACTTATCACACCTTTTCATACAGCCCGCTGGTCGGCGACACCGACAGGGTCGAGGGCATCTTCTGCGCCGTCAGTGAAGAGACCGAACGCGTCATCAGTGTGGACCGGCTGGAGTCATTGGAATCCCTGGCCGGCGCGATTGCCACGGCGTACCGATTCGACGTCTTCTTCCAGGCCGTCGCGCAGGAGGCAAAGAAGGCCCGCGGGAGCATTCTGTTCAGCGCCTTGTATGAATTCGATGCCGATGGCAAAGCCCGGCCCGTCTACGAGGATCTGGGCGGCAGCGTCGACATCGCGCGCTGGAGCCTGGCTTCGGCCTGCCAATCCCTGGAACCGTTCATCGTCGACCTGGATGGCGCCGAGAACCTGCCCAAAGGCGCGGGCGACATCGCTGCCAGGCAAGCGGCTGTGATCTGCATGAATGCCGCGGGCAATGAATATCCCGTGGGCGCATTCGTCGTCGGCTTGAATCCCTACCGGCGCTTTGACGACGACTACCAAAGTTTCCTGAAGCTGTTCGTGGGGCAGATCGCCGCACGCTGGACCACGATAGAAGGCTTCGAGACCGCCAAGCTGCGCACCGAGGCCTTGAACGATGCCCTGGCCTTGCGCCAGGAAGCTGCCGACAATCTGGCCAAGGTCAACGAGAGCCTGTCGAAGGAAGTGCTGCTGCGGACCGCGCAGCGCGACCGGTTTCATGCAATGTTCAAACAGGCGCCCAGCTTCATGGCCCTGCTGTCCGGGCCGCAGCATGTCTTCGAGCTGGCGAACGACGCCTATCAGAGCCTGGTCGGTCCGCGCGACATCGTGGGGCGCACCGTGCGCGAAGTGCTTCCCGACGTCACGGGCCAAGGCTATTTCGAGCTGCTGGACAAGGTCTACAAAACGGGCGAGACCTTCAAAGGCGAGGCGATGTCGGTGCGGCTCAACCGCGGCGACAGGCAGGAGGAACGGTTCCTGCACCTGATCTATCAGCCGATCTTCATCGACGGCAAGGTCGAAGGCATTTTTGTCGATGGCTACGATGTGACGCACCAAAAGAATGCCGAAGACGCGCTGCGCCATATCAATGCCACGCTCGAAGGCCATGTCAAGGAAAGAACGGCGGAGCTGGAGCAGGCGCTCGAGCGCCTGCGCCGCGAGGCGGAAGAACGATCGTTGGCCGAACGCGCGCTGCAGCGGGCGCAGAAAATGGAAGCGCTGGGAGCGCTCACCGGCGGAGTCGCGCATGATTTCAACAACTCATTGCAAGTCATCAGCGCCAACCTGCAGATTCTCGGCTTCATGCTGCAATCCAATCCCGACGCCATCAAGCGCATCGAGGGGGCGATGGGCGGCGTGACCCGTGGCGCCAAGCTGGCTTCGCAACTGTTGTCATTCGGCCGGCGCCAACCGCTGGAGCCCAAGGTGGTCAGCGTCGGCAAGTTCATCCGCGGGCTGGAAGACATGCTGTGCCGCGCCCTGGGTGAAAGCATAGAGCTCGAGACCGTGATCTCGGGCGGACTGTGGAACACCATGGCCGATCCCAGCCAGGTGGAGAACGCCGTGCTCAATCTGGCCATCAATGCGCGTGACGCGATGAACGGCAGGGGCAAGCTGACCATTGAAGCCGGCAATGCCCTGCTCGACTTCCAGTATTGCGAGCGGCATGAGGATTTGAAGCCCGGTCAATACGTCGTCATTGCAGTGACCGATACCGGCTCCGGAATGTCCACCGAAGTGCTGGAGCGCGCATTCGAGCCGTTTTTCAGCACCAAACCCGAGGGCAAAGGCACGGGGCTGGGACTTTCCATGGTGTACGGCTTCGTGAAGCAATCCGGCGGTCACGCCGCGGTCTACAGCGAACTGGGCGAAGGCACGACGGTCAAGCTCTACCTTCCGCGCTCCAATCAGGATGAGGATCCTGCGCCCATCAACTGGTCCAATGGGCCGGTCCAGGGCGGAAGCGAGACGGTGCTGGTCGTGGAAGATGATGAGGATGTGCGCGAAGCGGCCGTCGCCACGCTGCTCGGTCTTGGCTACCGCGTGCTGCGCGCCAAGGATGCAGACAGTGCGCTCACGGTGGTCGACAGCGGCGTGCACATCGATGTGCTGTTCACCGATGTGATGATGCCCGGCAAGCTGCGCAGCCGCGAGCTGGCGCGCAAGGCCAAGCAACGCCTGCCCTCTTTGGCCGTGCTCTTCACTTCGGGCTATACCGAGAACTCCATCGTGCATGGCGGCAGGCTCGATGAGGGCGTCGAACTGCTGTCCAAGCCCTATACCCGCGAAGCGCTGGCGCGCCGCATCCGCCATGTCATCGGCGAGGAGGCGCAACGCCGCCAGTGCATCGCCGACATCGTGCAAGGTGCGAATGCGGTCCCGGCTGCCAGGCTCAAGCTGATGGTGGTGGAAAACGACGATCTCATCCGCACTTCCACCGCCGAACAATTGCGCATGTCGGGCCATGAGGTCAGCGAGGCCGCCAATGCCAAGCAAGCATTCGCGCTGCTGGACACGCAGGCGAAATTCGATGCCCTGGTGCTGGACATCGGTCTGCCTGACATGGACGGCGCCGAGCTGGCGCACAAGGCCGTGGCGCTGCAGCCGCATCTGGGCATCGTGTTCGCCAGCGGCGCGTCGCCCACGCACCATCTGGGACTGCCCAGTGCGACGCGCTATGTGGTCAAGCCTTACACCACGGCGCAGCTGCTGGCCGAATGCGCACTCGCGGTGCAGCTGCGCCAGGCCATCAAAAATCCGCTGTGAGGACTGCGCCCCCGCCCAGGCGGGGACGCTCCTCTCAGTATGTCAAGCCGAAGCCATAGGGAAACAGCGTGTCCTTCTGCGGATAGCCGGGTGCATCGGGCTGGTTGTCCAGAATGGCCTGCGAATTGTTGGCCAGTGCGAACGGCATCTTGCCCTGGGGCTTGACCGCCGCTGCGGTGCCCAGCACCTTGCCGCCCAGCACGTCGAGCAGCGCCGTGTTGCTGATGCCGAAGCCCGCGACGATCGCGCCCGCGTTCTTCAGGCCGCTGGCGTCGTCGAGCACATAGGGCTGGCGGAAGTAGATCGCCAGCACGGTCTTCTTCGCGCCCACCTCGTTCATCACCGCCTGGATCTGCTCCAGCGAAGGCGATACCAGCCAGGACTGGGCCTTGGCCATCTCGGTGAACGACAGCATGCCGTTCTCCCAGGGCAGCGAGCCGCCGAAGGCCAGGCCGTCATCGAGGCAGGGCTTGGTCGCATCGGCCGCCGAGTAGGCGGCGCTGTTGACGCAGCGGTCGTCGAAGCCCCAGCTGCGGCCGGTCGCGGGATTGATGCGGCCGCCGGTGGCGGCATCGTTGCTGCGGTAGGTGCTGGCCGCGCGCGTGGTGGTGCCGGGCACGAGCTTGTTGTTGGAGACTTCCACGCGAATCACCGCATAGTCATGGCCGGCCGCGCTGGGCCGCGCACCGCCGACCAGCGCCTCGCCATCGGTGACCTGGTAGCCGTATTTCTCGGTGTCCGTCCTGGCCAGGCCCATGGTGTAGACCTTGGCCTGCGCCTTGAGCGGCAGCGTCTTGCTGCCGTCCGCCTGGGCCTGGTTCTGCAGCAGCACCACCGACTTGCGCTGCAGGTCCATGCCCGCGCTGCGGTGCGCGTCCTTGCCTATGATTGCGTCCGCCAGGCCGGCATCGACATAGGGGTTCTCGAACAGGCCCAGCTGGAACTGCTCCTTGAGCAGGCGCCTGGCGGCCTCGGTCACGCGGGCTTCGGTGACCAGGCCGGCCTTGACCAGATCGGTGATGGTCTTGTTTTCGCTGAAGCCCGACAGGGTTTCGGTGCCGCTGTTGATCGCCGCCGCGACGCGCTCGGGCACGGACTTCTTCTCCAGGCCCCAGGCGCGGTCGTTGATGATGCCGGTGTCCGAATTCACATAGCCCTTGAAGCCCAGCTTGCCGCGCAGCAGGTCGGTCACGATCTGCTTGGAGAACGCCATGCCGGTCTGCTCGTAGGCCACGCCTTCGTAGGTCACATTGATGGGCACGCCGTAGTAGGGCATGACGGACGAGACGCCCGCATCGAGCGCGGCGATGAAGGGCTTGAGGTGGTAGCCGAAGTTGCCGCCGGGGTAGACCTGGTTCTTGCCATGCGCGTAGTGCGGGTCCAGGCCCATCTCCTGCGGCCCGCCGCCGGGGAAATGCTTGAGCGTGAGCGCCACCGCCGAGCGCGGGGTCACGGAGGTGCCGTCCTTGACCTCACGGCCCTGCAGGGTCTGCACCAGGCTGCGCATGATGTCGGCGTTCAGGTCGGCATTCTCGGTGAAGGTCTCGTGCACGCGGTACCAGCGCGGCTCGGTCGACAGGTCGGCCATGTAGCCATACATGCCGCGCAGGCCTATGGACTTCCATTCATCGCCCATCACCGTGGCGAAATCGCGAATCGGCGCCATGTCGCCCGCGCCCAGCGCCGCGGCCGCCAGGCCCGCCTCCTTGGGAAACTCGGTGAACGCACCCGCGGCTTCATTGATGCCCACGCGCGGGTCCTTTTCATAATGGTTGCGCGCGTTGGACTTGAAGATCGTCGGGATGCCCAGGCGCGTGGCCTCGCTCATTTCCTGCACCGCATTGGTGAAGACCGCGGCCTGCTGCGGCGTCACCTGGGCACCGGTGGCCGGGACCGTGACCACGCTGCGGAAGATGAAGCGGCTCATCTTCTGCGTCTGCACCATGTCGGTCGCCGCGGCCGGCACCTTGCCGCCCGCGTCGGCGTTCAAGGTGTTGATCAGCATCAGCCCGGCCTTTTCCTCCAGCGTCATCTGTGCCACGAGGTTGTCTATGCGCTCGCTGACCGGCAGGCGCCAGTCTTCGTAGGGGTCAAGTCGGCCGTTGCCGTTCGAGTCCTTGAACTGCCGGCCGTCGAGCGTCAGCACGGCCTTGGCGCGCGCGCCTATCACCGGTTGGGTCGTTGCATCGTCGCCATCGCCGCCCCCGCAGGCAGCGAGCAAGGTCAGGCCGGCCACGCCGCTCAGGCACAGCTTGGCCGCCAGGGATACGCGCCGCATTGCGGGGCGCTGTGGGCTTGTTTTTTGCATTTCGGGGTCTCCTTGGAAAAATCGCTTCTCGCGAGGAATCGGTGCGGGGTGCACGCGCGCTGGCTGTCGATCGGGGCGGGCGGAATGCCAAAGACAGACAGCCTGGTAACCGGTTAACCTTCAAAAACCAAATTTCCCACACGCAATTCAAACCGTATCGGTGGGGTCTGAAAGTCAACCAAGCCTCTTTGGGAAACCGGTTAACCTGCTGTTGAAAAAAAAACCGCAAGGGCCGGTGCGGATAGTGCTTGGTAACGTTAACTTGGTCAATATCTTCACCCCGGGACTTTCCCTAGGATGAAACGGCGGTCGACTCCCTGACCACCAGCCGGCTCGTGAGCACATCCACCTCGCTGCCGCGCGCGCCCTGGATGGCCTGCACCAGCCGGCGCATCGCCACCTCACCGACGGCTTCGCTCATCATGTCCACGCTGGTCAGCGCCGGGCTGCAAAAGCGCCCATAGGCGATGTTGTCGAAACCCGCGATCGCGACCTGCCCGGGCACTTGCACGCCCAGCGCCCTGGCCTCGGCCATCAGTCCCAGGGCCAGCAGGTCATTGAAAGCGACCACGGCATCGGGCATCTCGCCCGACAGCAGGACCACCGAGGCCAGCCGTTCGCCCTCCTCGCTCACCGGCGCTGTCGCCTCGAATTGCGTGAACTGCGCGTCCTGCCCCTGGAACGCCTGCTGCACACCCTGCCAGCGCTCGTCGCTCCAGCGTGCCGTCGGAAAGGCGATGTAGCTGATGCGGCGGTAGCCGCGGTCGCGCAGATGCCGCCCCAGGATGCGTCCCGCCTGATAGCTGTCGCAGCACACGCTGTGGTGGGCCGCGTCGGGCGACGGGCCGCCGTAGAACACCACGGGCGTGCTGCCCGCGAGCAAGGCCTCGATCACCGGCGGCGGCAGGCGCGCGCTCACGATCAGGCCGTCGACGCGGCGCGACAGCGCCTTGAGCACCGCAAGTTCGGGCTCCCGGGTCTCGGCGGCGTCGGCGACGATGAGATTCATCTGCACCTTCGCCGCCTCGCGCGCCGCTCCCTTGACCATGCTCGTGAAGTGCGGGTTGCGGATGTCCTGCAGCACGATGCCCACGTTGCCCGTGAGCCCCGTGTTCATTCCCCTGGCCATGGGGTTAAGCGACCAGCCGAGCTGGGTCACCGCCTGGCTGATGCGCGCTTCGACCTCGACGCTGAAACGCTGGCTGGCGTTGACGAACTTGGAGACCGTGGCCGTGGAAACGCCCGCGGCCAGGGCCACGTCGCGGATGGTGGGAGCGCGCTTGCGGGGAATGTTCATGTTCTGTTTCGTTGGGCAAGCATCCTGCAGCGCAGCGCCGTCGTCGGCTCAGACCGCCTGATAGGTGGTGTACATCGACGAGAAGTCATTGTCGAACACGAAGTTCACGAAAGTGACGGTGACGCTGATGTCGAGGCTGCGCACATGGTGCCACCAGCCTACGGGAATGAACAGCAACTCTCCGGGCGCGAGGTCGCATTCCAGCACCGTCACCGCGCGCATCGCGGGAAAGCGCGCGTAGTCGATCGCCTCCAGGTCCACGTCGCTGTAGACATGCAGCGAATTATGGATGCGCGCGGCCTGCAGGCTGTCGACCAGCCGCACGCGCTTGCGGCCCAGGATCTGGGCCATGAAGTTGTTGGTCAGATCATGGTGGGTGGGCGTGATGGTGCCGGCCGGGCCTATCCAGAAGAAGCCGCGGTTGGCCGGGTCGCTGGCGTCGAGGTACTCCGGGATCTGCACGATGCCGTCCCACAGGCCCGCCATGGCCTGGGCGTTGGCACCCACATTGTTGGCGGTCATGTAGATGTCGTTGCTTTCCCCGCCATGCATCACCTGCTGCATGAAATCGCCGAAGCGCAGTGTTTTCCTGTGCTGGGCGCCCTCGATCTCATAGCGGGCATTGGCGTTGCGCCCCGCCTGGACCTGCACCTGCTGCGCGCAGAACCGCACGGCCAGGTCTTCGGGCGTCCAGTTGCGCGCGGGCCAGTCATCCATCATGCCGGTGATGATCACCGGGCGATTGGCGCTGTAGTACTCGCGCAGGAACATGTCGCGCGGCAGGCGGTGGCGGCGTTCGATCACCGGCTGCGGCGGGCGCAGCTTGCGCTGGGCCTCGAGCACCCATTCGCGCTTGAGCACGCGTTGCGCCAGCCGCCGCGCCGGTGCGAGGTAGGGGCTGCGCGCCGCCTTGTCCAGTTCGCGTTGCGCCTCGCCGACGTGCAAGCCATGCTCCACCAGCGTGGGCAGCAAGGTGTCGGCAGCGACTCCCAGCGCCAGGTTCTCGGCGATCCAGCTGCGCCAGGCATCGGTGAACGCAGGTGCGGCGCGCGCATCGTCCGGGGGCGCGCCTGCATTGCGGGCGGCATTTTCCGCCGGCGACGGCAGCGCGCTGGCATCCGGCAGCAGCCATTGCCGGAGCAATGCGTCAATGCGCCCCTGCTCGATCAGCCATTGCACGACCGCATGCGGCGCTTGGGCAAACTCCTGCACTGAGACCGCGGCCGACGCGGCCAGTCGCTGCGCATGCAGCCGGTCGAGGTTCTGCGCCTGGCCTGGCGCGCTGGCCGAGCCGATCACCACGCGTATCGCCGGCAGCCGCGGCGTGGCCGCGAGCAATGCGGGCAGATCGTCATAGAGGCGGGCAGGTGGAAAACGCTGCAGCTTGTCGAAGGCCGGCAGCCAGCGCGTGTCGCCGTCGCGCCGCGCCCAGTCAGACCGCAGATACGACAGGGGACCGAAGGCCAGCACCCGGTCCGCGCCCAGCAGGGCGCCGAACAGGATGGCCGCGTAACCGCCCATGGACTGGCCCAGGGTGCTGACCGAGCGCGGCCGCAGGCGCGCGATCCAGTCGCGCAACGCCGCTGCCACTTCGTCTGCGTCCCGGCCCAGGCCGCTGACGCCGTGCTGGTACCAGAGATTGGCGGTGTCGCGCACGAGAATGCGGTTGAGCGCGACGCCCGTGCATTCGGCCAGTTTCAGCGTGCGCCCGTCGAAATCGAAAGCGTTGAGCGCGTCCCAGCTTGCAAAGCCGAAGGCGATGACCAGCGCCGCGTCGGCATGGGGCGCGTCGACGACAAAGCCGATATCAGGGTTCAGGGCCGAGGTCTTCACATGCGCTCCCAGTAGGAATGGAACTGGAATGCCCGATTCTTGCCGATATTGCCGGGCAAGCGCGGCCTTGAAGCCGGCCGGCGCGCGGCAGTGGAGCACGCGTCAATGCATTGGCCCGCGCGCCACCGGGCCGGCACGCCACTCAGGCCACATAGGCCGGATAGATCTCGGCCAGCCGGTCGATGAATCCGCTGACCAGCCGGATATGTTCGCGCAGCAGCTTCTCCGCCAGGTCGGCGTCGCCCGCAACCAAGGCCTGGACGATCTGGTCGTGGAACTCCACGGACTCCTCGCTGCCGCGTATGGTCTTGTTGGCCAGGCGGCGCAAGCGCTCGAGCCGCGTTCGGGCCGACAGCACCACGCTCCAGGCCGAGGCATGGCCGGCAAGCAGCACGATGGTGCGGTGGAAATCCTCATCGGCCGCCAGGCTCGCGTCACGGTCCTCGAGGCGCAGCGCCGCGCGGTGGCGCTCGACGATCCTGACCAGCGCTTTCCTGTCGGCCAGGGGGGCGTTGGCCGCGAGCCGCACGGCGGCGCACTCTATGGCCTCGCGCACGAACAGCGCGTCGTTGAGCGACTCGCGCTGCAGGCGCGAAACAAAGGTTCCGCGCTGCGCAAAGATGTCCAGCAGACCGTCGGCGGCCAGCGCCCTGAACGCTTCGCGCACCGGGCTGCGGCTCACCCCGAATCGCTCGGCCACCACCGGCTCGTTGAGCGCCGCACCGGGCGGCAGCGTGCATTCGACGATGGCGCGGCGCAGGGCGGCGTAGACGAAGTCCGCGGCCTTGCCCCGGCCTTCGGCCGAGTCATACGGCTGCAGCGACGCAATGCCTTCCAAGGTGGCGGCGGAGACAAAGCTGGGACGGGCCATGAATATTGCGAGAAGGAAATTTTGATTCTAAGACAAGGGTTTCCCCGGAAAACGTTAACGCATTCTAGAACACTAGAATGCAGAACAATTTTGATGGACCTGCTTCATGAATTCCTCCAGCGTTTCCCCGACCACCATCTCCCTGCTGCAAAAAGTCAGCATCGCCACGCTGTGCACCTGCCTGTTCAAGCGCGGGCTGCGCAACCAGGTCATCCAGGGCGCGGTGCCCGTGGGTGGCAGCGCCAAGCCGACGATGGTCGGCCCCGCCTTCACGCTGCGCTACATGCCGGCGCGCGAAGACCTGAACACGCTGGCCGAGTTCACCAACCCTGCCCATCCCCAGCGCAAGGCCGTGGAAGACTGCCCGCCGGGTGCGGTGCTGGTGTTCGACAGCCGAAAGGATGCGCGCGCCGCGTCTGCGGGTGCGATCCTGATCCGCCGGCTGCAGGTGCGCGGCGTGGCCGGCGTGGTCACCGACGGCGGCTTTCGCGACGCGCCCGAAATTGCAGCGCTGGAGATTCCCGCCTTCCATACACGCCCTTCCGCGCCGACCAACCTGACGCTGCACCAGGCGATCGACATCAACGTTCCCATCGGCTGCGGCGACGCGCCCGTGTTTCCGGGCGACATCGTGGTGGGCGATGGCGACGGCGTGGTGGTCATCCCGGCGCATCTCGCCGAGGAGATCGCCGTGGAAGCCACCGGCATGACGGCCTTCGAGGACTTCGTCGCCGAGCAGGTGCAAAACGGCCGCTCGATCATCGGCCTGTATCCCGCGACCCAGCCGCAGACGCTGGATGACTTCGCCCAGTGGCGTGCGGCCAACGGCCGCTGAGCACGCCAGCCGCGCATTTCCCGCAACAGTTCACGCAGCCAACGAGGAGACATCCATGATTCGCGCCACCGTAGCCCTTGCATTGCTTGGCAGCACCTTCGCCGTGCCCGCACTCGCACAGAATTTCCCGACCAAGCCCATCACCATCGTCGTGCCCTCCTCGCCCGGCGGCGCGATCGACCTGGCCGCACGCCTGATAGGCCAGAAAATGGGCGAGGCCTGGGGCCAATCGGTGGTGATCGAGAACCGCGCGGGCGCGTCCGGCATCATCGGCACGGAAGCGATCGCCAAGGCCGCGCCCGATGGCCATACGCTGGCCCTGGTCGCGAGCAGCCACGCGATCAATCCCAGCCTGTTCAAGAAGCTGCCGTTCGACACCATCAAGAGCTTCGAGCCGGTCGCGCTGACCCATGTCGTTCCGCTGGTTCTCGTGGTCTCGCCCTCCGCACCCTTCAAGAGCGTCAAGGACGTGGTGGCCCACGGCAAGTCCCATCCGGGCGAGATGACGTTTGCCTCCAGCGGCAAGGGCGGCGCGCCCCACATGTCGGGCGAGCTGTTCAAGACGCTGGCCGGCATCGACATCACGCATGTGCCCTACAAGGGCAGCACGCTGGCCCATCCCGACCTGATCAGCGGCCGCACGACGATGATGTTCGACACGGTGGCCGCGGTCAAAACCCAGGTGAATTCCGATCGCCTGCGCGCGCTCGCCGTGACATCGCCCAAGCGCTCGGCGGTGTTTCCCAACGTTCCCACGATGCAGGAAGCAGGCATCGCGGGCTATGAAACCAGCACCTGGGGCGGACTGCTCGCGCCCGCGGGCACGCCCAAGGCCGTGGTCGGCAAGCTCAATGCCGAGGTCAACCGCATCCTGCAGCTCGCCGATGTGCGCAAGACGCTGGTCGATGCAGGCATCGAGCCGGGCGCGGGCTCGGCGCAGCAGTTCAGCGACTTCATCGCGTCCGAGTCGGTCAAATGGGGCAAGGTCGCAAAGGACGCGGGGATTCAGCCCGAATGAAACCGCGGCGCGGCGCGCGCGTCAGCGCAGCGCCGCCGCCGCCCTGAACAGCGCGGGCACGAGGTCGGTCTCGACGCGGGCCGGCGAATAGTCGTCCAGCGTGGTCGACATGCCTATCGCCACCTGCGCGCCCGAAGACACGGTGGCCAGCACGGCGACGCCGATCTGGTGCATGTTCATCTGGTGCTGGGTGATCACATAGCCATCGGCGCGCGCCTTCGCAATCTCGCCCAGCAGCGATCCCAGATCGGTGGTGGTGCGCGGCGTGAACGCCAGCGGCGGCTGGCGTTGATAGATGGCGCGCAGTTCCTCATCGATGCACTGCGTCAGCAGCATGCGGCCGCTCGCATTGGACCAGGCCGGCAGGCGGCGACCGGGAAGCATCTCGGACAGCGTGAGCTGGCGGCTGGGCAGGCGCAGCAGGTAGACCATGTCGTCGCCGCGTCGCATGCTCAGGTTGACGGCCAGGCCGAACTGATCGCGCAGCACGCCCAGATGCGGCGCGACCTGCGCGATCAAGGGATCGCCTTTCAGATACGAATGGCCCAGTTCGACCGCCCTGGGCGTCATGCGCAGCCGGCGCGAGGCCGGATCGCGCGTCAGGTAGCCGAGCTTTTCCCAGGTGAAAACAAAGCGCTGGGCCGCGCTTTTGCCCAGGCCCGTCATCTCGGCGAGCTCGGTCAGCCCCAGATCGCCCGGCCTGGCCGCAAAGGCTTCGAGCACGCGCATCGCGCGTTCCACGGCTGCCACGTACAGGAAATCCTTTTTCTCGGCCGACTCGTCGGCGGCATCCGGCGTCACGGGGTTTCCCATTCAGGCACGTACCTTCTCTGAACTGTTTCCAAAAGTGTTTGTATCTTATTTCAATACTTCAAGCGCACCGCGTTGGCGTGGCGACAGGCGGCTCGGCCCGCTTGCCGCACGCCTTGAGAATGCAGCGCGCGACGATGCGCCACGGCGCCAGCATTTCCTCCTGGGGAATGCTGGCGAAGGCCAGCATCAGTCCCGGGCGGGGGTTGCGGCCCAGATAGTAGTTCGACAGCGGCCGGGCGATCACGCCCTGGGCCGCGGCGTCCGCGGCAATCGCCACGTCGTCGCTGCCCGGCGGCAGCGACAGCACCAGATGCAGGCCCGCATTGCTGTCGTATTCATGCACCCAGCCAGGCCCCAGCGACTGTTCGACCAGCCCCATCAGATAGGCGCGGCGCGCCGAATAGATGAGGCGCATGCGGCGGATATGGGCGGCGTATTGGCCGCTGTCCATGAACTCGGCCAGCGCGGCCTGCTGCAGCATGTGGCCGCCGCGGTACAGCTCCGATTGCGCGGTGCGAAACGCTGCCGCAAACGGCGCGGGCACGACCATGTAGGCCATGCGCAGCCCAGGGTAGAGCGTCTTGCTGAACGTGCCCACGTAGATCACCGGAGCGCCAGGAAGCAGGCCTTGCAGCGAGGCCACGGGGTGGCCGGAGAAACGAAATTCGCTGTCGTAGTCGTCCTCGACCACCCAGGTGCCGTGGCGCGTCGCATAGGCCAGCAGATCGAGCCGGCGCGCCAGGCTCATGACCGGGCCCAGCGGGTACTGGTGCGAAGGCGTGACAAACGCAAAGCGCGGCGGCTTGCCCGCGGCGTTGCGCGCAAAGCGCATGCCTTCGGCGTCGACCGGCATGGGCTTGAGCCGTATGCCGTTGATTTCCAGGATGCTGCGCGTGCCCCAGTACCCGGGCTCCTCGACCCAGGCATGGTCGCCCGCATCGCCCAGCACGCGCGTGATCAGATCGATCGCCTGGTGCACGCCTTCGGTGACGACGATCTGGCCGGGCTCGCAGACCACGGAACGCGCCTGGCGCAGATAGACCGCAAGGCTCTGGTGCAGTTTCGGATAGCCGCCGTTGGTCGCATAGCTGAGCGTCGCGGGCGGCAGTTCGCGGCTCAGGCGCGCGGTGATCTGCGCAAGCTTGGCATGCGGCACCTGGGTCACGTCGGGCACGCCGGGCAGGAAGGCACCCCACTGCGTGGACTGGGCCTTGGCGTTCATGACAACCTTGCGCCCGCGCGCAGACAGCCGCCCCGCCACGGCCTTGCCGGGCAGGGCCACGACCGCCGGGCTGGGCTTGACCGGCGCCAGGTCGGGAATGCGCTGCGCCACATAGGTGCCGCTGCCGGTAAGACCCTTGGTATAGCCCTCGGCCATCAGTTGCTCGTAGGCATGCATGACGGTATTGCGCGAGATGCCGGCCTGCAGCGCCAGATCGCGCGTGGGCGGCAGGCGCGTCGCGGCCGGCAGGCTCGCGTCGTGGATCGCGTCGCGCAGGCATTCATAGAGCAGCCGGTTGACCGGCATGGCGGGCTTTTCGCGGCGCAATTGTGCCAGCCGGGGGGCGATCAGGTCGCCGCTGAGGGACTTCAATTGGCACCATCCATTTTGGTCAAAGTGGCGCTGGATTATAGGACTGATTCTCTGTGTAATCCGTTCATCAACCACCCGCCAACGAGATCCTCCATGAACAACCAGCAGATCGATCAGCGCCGGCTCGACGCCACCCCGCGTGGCGTGGGCGTGCTGTGCGAGTTCTATGCGGACCGCGCCGAGAACGCGACCATCTGGGACGTGGAAGGCAAGCAGTACACCGACTTCGCCGCGGGCATCGCCGTGGTCAACACCGGCCATCGCCACCCCAAGGTCGTCGCCGCCATCCAGGCCCAGCTCCAGCGCTTCACGCATACGGCCTTCCAGATCGTGCCCTACGAAAGCGCCGTGGCCCTGGCCGAGCGCCTCAACGCCTTGGTGCCGATGGATGGCGCGAGGAAGACCGCTTTCTTCACCACGGGAGCCGAGGCCGTCGAGAATGCCATCAAGATCGCCCGCGTCAGCACCGGCCGCCCCGGCGTCATCGCTTTTGGCGGCGGCTTTCATGGCCGCACCATGATGGGCCTGGCGCTGACCGGCAAGGTCCAGCCCTACAAGGCCGGTTTCGGTCCGTTTCCGGGCGAGGTCTATCACCTGCCCTTCCCCGCCCCGCTGCGCGGCGTGTCGGTGCAGCACAGCCTTGATGCGCTCGAGCACCTGTTCAAGTGCGACATCGAGCCCGGCCGTGTCGCGGCCATCATCGTCGAGCCGGTGCAGGGCGAAGGCGGCTTCAATGTGGCCGATGCCGCGCTGTTCGCCGGCCTGCGCCAGGTCTGCGACAAGCATGGCATCCTGCTGATTGCCGACGAAGTGCAGACCGGCTTCGGCCGCACGGGCAAGCTGTTCGCAATGCAGCACTACGCGGTGCGCCCCGACATCATGACCATGGCCAAGAGCCTCGCGGGCGGCATGCCGCTGTCGGCGGTCTGCGGCCGCGCCGCAGTCATGGACGCCGCCCACCCCGGCGGCCTGGGCGGCACCTATGCGGGCAACCCGCTGGCCGTCGCCGCCGCGCATGCGGTGCTCGACGTCATCGAGCAGGAGCAGCTGCTGGCGCGCTCGGTGCAGCTGGGCGCACGCCTGCAGGAGTTCCTCAACGACCTGCGCGAACGCATTCCCGCGATCGCCGACGTGCGCGGTCTGGGTTCCATGATTGCCATGGAGTGCGCCGATCCTCAGACCAAGGCGCCGGACAGCGCGCTGGTGGCGCGCATCCAGAAGGAAGCGCTGCAGCGCGGCCTGCTGCTGCTGAGCTGCGGCCAGCACGGCAATGTGATCCGTTTCCTCTACCCGCTGACCATCCCCGACGCCCAGTTCGACGCCGCGCTCGCGACGCTGGGCGAAGCCGTGTCGGCCGCGGCGGATGCCGCAGTCGCAGCATAAGAAAGTACCCCACCATGGACATGAAGACTTCCCCTCTCGCCTTGCTCAACGACCCGAGCCTGCTCAAGACCGACGCGCTGATCGACGGACAGTGGGTCCAGGGCGACACGCGTTTCGACGTGAACGACCCCGCCACCGGACTCAAGCTCGCCGATGTGCCCAACCTGGGCGCGGCCCACGCGCAAAGCGCGCTCGACGCCGCGAACGCCGCCTGGCCCGCGTGGCGCGGCAAGACCGCCAAGCAGCGCCATGCGATTTTGCTCAAGTGGTACGAACTGCTGATGGCGCACAGCGACGACCTCGCGCGCATCATGACGGCCGAACAGGGCAAGCCCTTTGCGGAAGCCAAGGGCGAAGTCGCCTACGGCGCGAGCTTTGTCGAGTGGTTTGCCGAAGAGGCCAAGCGCGTCAACGGCGAGACGCTGCCGCAGTTCGACAACACCCGGCGCCTGCTGGTGCTCAAGCAGCCCGTGGGCGTGTGCGCGGCGATCACGCCCTGGAACTTCCCGCTGGCGATGATCACGCGCAAGGTCGCGCCGGCGCTGGCCGCGGGCTGCCCCGTGGTGATCAAGCCCGCCGAGCTGACTCCGCTCACGGCGCTGGCCGCGGCCGAACTCGCACTGCGCGCCGGCATTCCCGCGGGCGTGCTGAACGTGCTCACGGCCGACAGCGAAAACAGCATCGCCGTCGGCAAGCTGCTGTGTTCCAGCGACATCGTGCGCCACCTGAGCTTCACGGGCTCGACCGAAGTGGGCCGCATCCTGATGGCGCAAAGCGCGCCCAGCATCAAGAAGCTGGGCCTGGAGCTGGGCGGCAATGCGCCCTTCATCGTCTTCGACGACGCCGACATCGACTCCGCGGTGGACGGCGCCATCGCCAGTAAATTCCGCAACGCGGGCCAGACCTGCGTCTGCGCCAACCGGTTCTATGTACAGGACGGCGTCTATGAGGAATTCGTGCAGAAGTTCGCCGCCCGGGTACAGGCCTTGAAGGTCGGCAATGGCTTCGACGAGGGCGTGGTGCAGGGGCCGCTGATCGAGCCGGCTGCAGTCGACAAGGTGCAGCGTCACCTTCAGGATGCGCTGGCCAAGGGCGCGCGCGTGGTCGCGGGCGGTGCCCGGCTTGAAGGCCAGTTCTTCCAGCCCACGGTGGTCGCCGACGCCACGGACGACATGCTGTGCGCGCGCGAGGAGACCTTCGGCCCGTTCGCGCCGGTGTTCCGCTTCACGAGCGAGCAGCAAGCCATTGACGCCGCCAACAACACCGAGTTCGGCCTGGCGAGCTACTTTTACAGCCGCGACGTGGGCCGCATCTTCCGCGTCGGCGAAGCGCTGGAGTACGGCATGGTGGGCATCAATGCCGGCGTCATCGCTTCCGAGCATGTGCCGTTCGGCGGCGTCAAGCAGTCGGGCCTGGGCCGCGAAGGTTCGCGCCACGGCATCGATGACTACCTCGAACTCAAGTACCTCTGCCTGGGCGACATCGACAAATGAGAGCGGCGGCGCGCGCGGCCTTCAGTCCAGGCGCAACGCCGGCGTGATCTGCCGCGGGTCGGTGATGACTTCGATCAGCGCAAAGCCCGCAGCCTGGCGCGCGCGCGCCAGCGCGCCGGGGAATGCTTCGGTGGTGTCGACGCGCTCGGCATGCGCGGCGCCCATGGCGCTGGCAAGCGCGACATAGTCGGGCCCGACCAGGCGCGTTCCGCTGACGCGCCCCGGATAGTGCTTTTCCTGGTGCATGCGTATGGTGCCGTACATGCCGTTGTTGACCACGATGACCACCAGCCGCGCGCCATGCTCGGCGGCCGTGGCGAGTTCCTGCGGGTACATCAGAAAGCAGCCGTCGCCGGCGACGCACAGCACCTCGCGAGCGGGATGGCGCAGCGCCGCAGCCACCGCGGCAGGGACCCCATAGCCCATCGCGCCGCAGGTCGTCGCCAGCTCGGTGCGCGCGCCGCGGTATTGGTAGAAGCGGTGCAGCCAGACGGAATAGTTGCCGGCGCCGTTGGTCACCAGGGCGTCGTCGGGCAGCTGGGCGCTCGCATGCGCAATCACCGCGCCGAGATCGGCGCCGCTGGCTTCGGCCGCGCGCGCGGGCGGCAGGCTGAAGGCCTCATGCGCCTGCCTGGCGCGCGCCGTCCACTCATCCCAGGCGCGGCGCGCTGGTGCGGCCAGCGCCGCCAGCGCGGCAATGCTGCTCGCAGTGCCGGCCTGCAGGCCCATGCGGGGCCGATAGACACGCCCGATCTCATTAGCATCGGGGTGGATGTGAATCAGCTGCTGGCGCGGCTCGGGCACTTCGAGCAGGGAATACGAATCCGTGGAGACATCGCCCAGCCGCGTGCCTATGGCCAGAATCACGTCGGCGTTTTTTACCGCCTCCTTGAGCGCGGCGTTCATTCCCAGGCCCAGATGGCCCACGTAGTTGGCGCTGCGGTTGTCGAGCACGTCCTGGCGCCGGAACGAGCAGGCGACCGGCAGGTTCCAGGCCGCGGCAAAGCGCTGCAGCTGCTGCGACGCCTGCGCGGTCCAGCCGCTGCCGCCGACCACCACCAGCGGCTGGCGCGCGCCCTGCAGCGCCTGGGCCACGCGCGCCAGCGCGTCGCTCGACGGCGGCGTGGGCTCGAGCGCGCGGCAGGCAAAGGCCGGCTTGTCGGTCAACTCGTCCAGCATGTCCTCAGGCAGCGACACCACGACCGGCCCGGGCCGGCCCGAGACCGCGGTATGGAAGGCCCGGGCCACGATCTCGCCCATGCGCGCGGCATCGGTCACTTCGACCACCCATTTGGCCAGGCCGCCGAACATCGCCTGGTAATCGACTTCCTGGAATGCGTCGCGGCCGACCTGGCTGCGCGCGATCTGGCCGACGAACAGGATCATGGGTGTCGAATCCTGCTGGGCGATGTGCACGCCGATGCTGGCGTGGGTCGCGCCCGGCCCGCGCGTCACCATGCAGATGCCGGGGCGGCCGGTCATCTTGCCGTCGGCCTCGGCCATGTTGGCCGCGCCGCCTTCGTGCTTGGTCACAATCAATTGAATGCTGTCCTGCACATCATGCAAGGCGTCGAGCACGGCGAGGTAGCTTTCGCCCGGCACGCAGAACACGCGGTCCACACCGTGCAGGCGCAGGGAATCGACCAGCACCTGCCCTGCGGTGCGCGAGGCGGCGGGATCAGCGATACGGGCGGGGGAGTCTTCGAGCATGGGGCATTTCCTGTGGTGGCGGGGCCGCAATCCGGCCCGGACTGGCGCGAAGTCTAGAAGCCGCAGTGGCCGCGCGCACCGCCATTTCCGCAGGGCAGTCGTGCCGAAATTGCATTGCTGGTGCCGGCCCGGTTTTCCTAGCATGTCCCCTGAACGCAAGGACTGCATGCCATGACGTTCAACGCCGATCGCCGGCCTTCGCCGCGGCGCAAAAAAAGGAGACATGAACATGACAAGACATATCCCGGGTCGACGCGCCCTCATGCTGCAGGCCGCAGCCGCAGCCGCAGCCTGGCCGTTCGCAAAAGCCCTGGCCGCCGACACCTGGCCTGAGCGTGCGATCACCTACATCGTGCCGTTCGCTCCGGGCGGTGCCACCGATATCCTGGGCCGCATGTACAGCCAGGCGCTGACGCAGTCGCTGAAAGTGCCCGTGGTGGTCGACAACATAGGCGGCACCGGCGGCAGCCTGGGCTCGGCCAAGGCCGCGCGCGCCAAACCCGACGGCTACACGCTGGTCGGCGGCACCATCAGCTCGCACGCGATCAACGTCAGCATCTACCCGTCCATCGGCTACGATCCCATCGCCTCGTTCGAGCCCGTCATTCTGAGCGGCACGCTGCCCAACGTCATGCTGGTGCGCGCGAACGGGCCGTTGAAGACGGTCGACGATGTGATCACTGCGGGCAAGAAGCCCGGCAGCAGCATCAATTACGGCTCGGCCGGCGTGGGCTCGTCGCAGCACCTGACCGGCGCCTTGTTCGCGCTGGAAACCGGCGCCAACCTGACGCATGTGCCGTACAAGGGTTCGGGCCCCGCGCTGCAGGCGCTGATGTCGGGCGAGATCGACCTGCTGTTCGACAACATCACGGCGGGCGTTCCTTTCGTCAACGCGGGCCGGCTGCGCGCGCTGGGCGTGACATCGCTGGAGGCATCGGCTTCGCTGCCCGACGTCAAGCCGCTGGCGCAGCAAGGCTTGGCCGGCTTCGAAGTCCTTTCCTGGCAGGCGGTGTTTGCCCCGGCGGGCACGCCCAGGCCGGTCATCGACAAGCTCTACCAGAACATGGCCGCCGCGCTGAAAAAGCCCGACGTGCAGGAAAAGCTCACGGCGCTGGGCATGGATGTTTCGGGTGCGGGCCCGCAGGAGCTGCGCGCGCTGCAGCGGCGCGAAGTCAGCAAATGGGCTGAAGTGGCGCGCAAGGCCAACGTCAAACTGGACTGATGCCACTTTTATGAGCGCACTCAAGAACATTCACGCCTTGGCCGATTTCGAGGCGCTGGCGCGCCGCAAGCTGCCGCGCCAGCTGTTCAGCTACATCCACAACGGCGCGGACGACGAATCGTCGCTGCGCGCCAATCGCGCGGCGTTCGAGCGCTATGCGTTCGTGCCGCGCATGCTCGAAGGCGTGGCCCGGCGCTCGCAGCAGATCGAGCTGTTCGGCCGCAGCTACCAGTCGCCGTTCGGCATCTCTCCGGTCGGCCTCTCGGCCATGTGGTGCTATCGCGGCGATCTGGTGCTGGCCCAGGCCGCGCAGGAGATGGGCATTCCCGCGGTGATGAGCGGCGCTTCGCTGATTCCCATGGAAACCGTGGCCGCCGCCGCGCCCGGCACCTGGTTCCAGGCCTATATGCCGGGCGAGCCGGCGCGCGTCGAGGCGCTGATCAGCCGCATCGCCAAGGCCGGCTTCGAGACCCTGGTGGTGACGGTCGATCTGCCGGTGCAGGTCAACCCCGAACGCTACGCCAAGAATGGCTTCAGCACGCCATTGCGTCCCAGTCTGCGCCTGGCCTGGGATGGCATCAGCCATCCACGCTGGCTCGCCGGCACGTTTCTCAAGACGCTGGCGCGCCACGGCATGCCGCATTTCGAGAACTGGCGCGCCGAGCGCGGTGCGCCGATTCTGGCGGCGCGCGCCGAGCGCGACTTCCAGGCGCGCGATCACCTCGACTGGTCCCACCTGGGCGTGATGCGCGAGCTGTGGAAAGGGCCGCTGGTGGTCAAAGGCATTCTGCGCTGGCAGGACGCGGTGAAGGCCCAGAACCTGGGCGTCGACGGCATCATTGTCTCCAACCATGGCGGCCGCCAGATGGACGGCGCGATTTCACCGCTGCGCGTGCTGCCGGAAATCGTGCAGGCCGCGCCCGGTCTCACGGTGATGATGGACAGCGGCATACGGCGCGGCAGCGATGTGCTCAAGGCGCTGGCGCTGGGCGCGCGCTGCGTGTTCAACGGCCGCTCGTTCAACTATGCGGCAACCGCTGCGGGGCCCGAGGGTGTGCGGCATGCGATCGGCATCCTGCGCACAGAAGTGCAGCGCAACATGGCCTTGCTGGGCATCAACCGGCTGGGCGAGCTTGACGCTTCGCTGGTGCGCGATCTTCAGGCGCAGGGCTGAGTGACGCCCGGCCACTGCCCCTTCTTGACCAGGCTGGCGACCACCTGGCGCAGGACCTGGGTGGTATCCCACAGACCGCTCGCGGCCGGCCGGTTCGTCGCCGTGGCGATGGCCACGGTGCGCAATGCCTCGTCGCCCGCAAGGCGCACGGCCTGCAGCTGGCCGCGCTCGACTTCATCCTGCACGGCCGCAAGCGGCAGCAGCGTGCAGCCGTGGCCCGCGGCCACGAGGCGGCGCGTCATGAACGTCGAGCCGTCGCACTCCATCGCCACCTGCAACCGCTGGCCACGGCGCTGGGCCCAGGTTTCGGCCAGGCCGCGCAGGCCGTGCTGCGTGGTCGGCAACACCAGCGGAAGGTCCAGCAGCTGGTCAATAGGCAGCGGGTCGGCCGGCCGCCGCCAGCCCGGCGGCAGCACGCAGCACAGCGGCTCCTGCAGCAGCAGATCGTGGTCGACGATGCGCGACTGGGTGGGCACATAGAGCAGCGCAACGTCGATCTTGCCTTCCTGCAGCCAGTCGACCAGCTGGTGACCCATGCCTTCGACAAATCGCAGGCGCGCGCGCGGAAAGCGCGCCTTGAGCGCATGGCCCAGCGCGCCGAAGGTCACCTGGGCAATGGTCGGCATGGCCGCGACGACGATCTGCGCCGGGCCCTCGGCAGCCAGGTCCGCCGCGACGCGGCGCGTGTGCTGCAGCGCATCGACCACCTTGCGCGCCTCCATCAGCAGCAGCGCGCCGGACTCCGTGGGCACCATGCCGCGGCCGCTGCGGTGAAACAGCTTGACGCCGGCCTCGTCCTCGAGGCGGCCGATATGACGGGTCAGCGTCGACGGCTCCATGCCCAGCGCCGCTGCCGCCCGCGAGATGCTGCCGCTCTGGGCAACGATGTGGAAGTATTCAAGCGCGCCAAGGTCCATGCGCTGAATATACCGACGGCGCGCCGGACTTCATGCGCTTGCGCCGGCAATTTTTACGCCGCGCCCCGCAAGCTCAGCGCGAGCGCACCAGGCTGAACCACAGCCCCACGGCGGTGACGCTGCCCAGGCAGATGCCCGACAGCAGATCGCCGAATCCACCGTCGCTGAACAGCGCGCAGACCAGGCCTATGCCGGTCAGCACGCCCAGCACCATCGGCCAGCCCCAGAGGGCAAGAAAGCGTTTCTTCGCGCGCTTCGCGGTCATGGTGTGGCCTCCTGAGGGGAAGTGATGAGGGCCGCCGGCTTGGCGGCCGTGCGGCCTTTTCTGCGCCACAGGTACAGACCAGTGCCCAGCACGAAGATGCTGGCGATGTCCAGCAGCGCCCAGATGATCTGCATCGCGCGCCCGCCGTAGTCGCCGAAGTGCAGCGGCTGCGAGACCAGCAGCGCCGTGAGATACCAGGGAATCTGCGGCGCGGCCGTCACGGCCGAAGTCTTGGCATCGACCAGCACCGGGTGCAGCAGCTTGGAAGTCAGCGGCTCGTCGCCGCGCAGGAACACGGTGTTGTGGTGCGGACTGGAGTAGCTGGTGCCGGGGAAGGCAATGAACGACAGCTTGGAGCCGGGCACCTGGCGCAGCGCCGCGTCCAGCGACTGCTGCACGGGCGCGCGCTCGGCGGCAGCCACGGTGGGCTGGCCCTGGTAGGGGGCGAGCACGCTGCTGAGCTGGTCGTGCTGCCAATACTTGATCACCAGATCGGCCCAGGTATTGATCATGCCCGTGGCGCCGACGACGAACAGCCAGACCAGGGTCACTATGCCCAGCAGGTTGTGCAGGTCCAGCCATTTCACGCGTGCCGTGCGGTCGCGGCGCACGGTGCCGAAATCGAGCTTGCGCATGAACGGCGCGTAGAGCACCACGCCGCTGACGATGGCCACCAGCAGCAGCAGGCCCATGAAGCCCAGGAACAGCTTGCCCGGCAGGCCGGCGAACAGGTCCACATGCAGCTTGAACATGACCCACATGAAGCCTTCGTCGAAGCGCAGCTGCGGCGCCAGCAGTTCGGTGCTGCGCGCATCGACGATCACCGTGCGGAAGTCGTCGGTGTTCGCCGGCGTGTGCGTCATGGTGACGTACCAGATGTCGTCGGTCTCGTCGGATTTGGACACGAACTGCACGATGCGATCCGGATGCTGGGCGCGCGCCAGCTCCAGCACCTTGTCCAGGCTCGCATGCGGCGTGTCCTCGGGCATGGCCGGGGCCTCGACTTCGGTGCCCAGCAGGTGGCCGATCTCATGGTGAAAGATCAGCGGCAGGCCGGTCAGGCACAGCAGCAGCATGAAAATGGTGCAGATGAGGCTGCTCCATTTGTGCACCCAGGCCCAGATCTTGATGGTGTGGCTTTGCATTGGCTTCGTTGCTTTGGATGAAATGTCAAAGGCAGCGCCCAGGTCGCAAGGCCCTGGCGCCGCCCTGCGGGCTCAACAGATCAGAAGTCGATCTGTGCCGACAGCATCAGCGTGCGCGGCGCGCCCACCGTCACATAGCTGGGGTTGGTGCTGGTCACCCAGTACGCCTTGTCGGCGATGTTTTCCAGGCTCGCGCGCAGCACCACGGGCTGGTTGCTGACCTTGGTGCGGTAGCGCGCACCGATGTCCATGCGGGTCCAGTTGGGCATGCGCAGCTGGTTTGCCGGATCGAAGTACATGGCCGAGGTGTGGATCACGCGGCCGTTGAGGCTCAGGCCCGCGACCCAGGGCGTGTCCCAGTCCAGGCCCACGTTGAAGGTGCGCTTGGGCACGCCGTTGGCATCGTTGCCCTGGTTGGCGCCGCCGTTGGTGCGCGTCAGCTTGGCATCGAGGAAGGCCGCGCTGGCCATCAGCCGCAGGCCGCGCTGCAGCTCGCCGTAGGTGGTCAGTTCCAGGCCGCGGTTGCGCTGTTCGCCGCCGAAGCTGAACACGCGGTTCTCGGTCACGCTCGACGGCTGCTTGATCTGGAACAGCGCGGCCTGGGTCATCAGCATGCCCCAGTCCTTCTTCACGCCGACTTCGATCTGCCGGGTCTTCTGCGGCGCGAACACCTCGCCCTCGTTGATCGTGCCCACGCCGGCAATCTCACCGGCCCTGAGGCCGGCGGTGTAGTTGGTGTAGATCGAGGTGTCGCGCGTGGCCTTGAACACCAGGCCGGCGAGCGGCGTCACGGCGCTGGCCTTGTAGGCGGTGGAACCGTTGACGCTCTTTTGATGGATAGTCTGGTCGCGCAGGCCCAGCGTCAGCAGCACGCGGTCGTTGGCAAATGCCATGGTGTCGGCAATCGCCACGCTTTGCTGCGTCAGATCGGCGGTCTTGCTTGGCGCCAGGCGCGCGCCGGTGAGCAGCGGCAGCGGCGCGGGGTTGTAGAGGTTGGACGGGTTGGACGTGGCGGTGGCGGTGTAGAAATAGCCGGTCTCGCGCGCCATGTGGTTGGCCGACAGCACCAGCGTGTGGCCCACGCTGCCGGTCCTCAAGCGCGTGCGCAGGCCGGCATCGGCCGACGTGGTCTTGTTGTATTCGTCGTAGAGGCCGTTGGAGACGCTGAAGTTGCCCTGCGAATCGGGCTCGGTGCCCCAGGCGCCGGGGAAATGCTGGAAAGTCTTGGAGTCGGTGTAGCCGACGCCGCCGTAGACCGTGGTGCTGTCGTTGATGTCGTACTCGAGGCGCGAGATCACGGTCCTGGCCTTGTCGGTCAGCTCGGTGCCGGGGTAGAAGTTCAGGCGCGCATCGGGCACGGCGGGCACGCTGGTGATGCCGCTGCGAAAGCCGATCTGCGGGCGGAACTCCGTGGTCTTGCCGTCGGTGGCCAGCGCGTCCAGCGACCAGCGCAGCTTGTCGCCCGCGAAGTCCAGGCCCAGCGAGCCCAGGCCCAGGCGCTGGCGACCGCCGTCGATGTTGCCTTCGCCATTGCGCCACACGCCGTTGGCGCGCAGGCCCCACTGGTTGTCAGTGCCGAAGCGCCGGCCCACGTCGAGGTGGGTGCCCAGTTGGCCCTGGCCCATATAGGTGCCGGTGACACGCGTCAGCGGCTCGTCGCCGGCGCGCTTGGTCACCAGGTTGATGTTGCCGCCGACGCTGCCGCTGGGGCCCACGCCGTTGGTCAGCGAGCCCGGGCCCTTGAGCACTTCGACGCGCTCTATCATTTCCAGCGGCACGCGCGTGGAAGGCACGAGGCCATAGAGGCCGTTGAGCGACACATCGCGCATGCCCACGGCAAAGCCGCGGATCTGGAAGTCTTCGCCATAGCCGCCGCGCGCCTGCAGCGTGCGCACCGAAGCGTCGCTCATCACCACGTCGGAGATGTTGAGCGCCTGCTGGTTCTCGATCAGCGCCGAAGTGTAGTTGGTGGTGCTGAACGGCACGTCCATCAGGTCGGTACGGCCCAGTATGCCCAGGTCGCCGCCGCGCGCCAGCTGGCCGCCCGAATAGGTTTTCTGCAGCCCGCCTATGGCCGCGGCCTGGTCGCTGACCACCACTTCCTGCAGCGGCGTGGAGGCGGTCTGGGCGAGCGCGCCCAGCGAGGCCATGGCCAGGCCCGTGCCCAGGCATTGCGCCATCAGGCGCGCAAGCGGTTTGGCGGCAAAGCGCGGGGAATCGGAGTAAGAACGATTTTTCATCACATTCACGTCACAGGTTATGGAAAGGGAAAATGCAGCGGCTGGCGGATGTCAGAAGTTCGCGCGCAGCGTCAGCGTGAGGTTGCGCGGATCGCCGTAGTAGTTGTTGAAGTACCTGCTGTTGGGCGAGAACTTGGCGTAATAGACCTTGTCGAACAGGTTGTTGGCGTTGAGCTGCAGCGACAGGGTGGAATTGATGCGGTACGCGACCAGTGCGTCAAAAAGCGCATAACCACCCTGGCGGGTGGTGGCATCGGCGACGCTGGCGTAGCTGCGGCTTTGCAGGCGCAAGCCGGCTCCCAGGGTCCAGCCCGGCCAGGGCCCGGCGAGCCTGTGGGTGGTGAACAGGCGCAAGGCATGCTGGGGGTCGGCCGGGCGCAGCGGCTGGCCGACCAGCGCGGCCTCGGCAGCGCGCAGGTAACGGCTGCGGGTGTTGGTGTAGCTCGCCATGAGCTGCCAGCCCGCGGCGGGTTCGCCCGACAGCTCGACTTCCCAGCCGCGGCTGCGGCTCTTGCCGCCGGCCAGATAGCAGCGGCCGGCGAGGTAGTACGGCAGGCAGGGCATGGGCGAGGCCGTGTCCTCCATGGCGCCGCCCACGTACTGGATATGGAACGCCGACAGCGTGGCCTGCAGCCGGCCGTCGAGAAAATCGCCCTTGAGGCCGGCTTCGAGGTCCTGGCCGCGGATAGGCGCCAGCAGGCTGCCGTCGGCCTGCTTCTTGTTCTGCGAACTGAAGATCCTGCTGTAGCTCGCGTAGGCGCTGATGTGATCCGACAGTTCATGGATCAGTCCGGCATAGGGCGTGAGCTCGTGGCGCACGCCGTAGCCGCTGCCCGGCGTCGCCGGCTCGTGGTAGTCCCACCAGCTCAGGCGCGCGCCGACCACCGCCGTGAGCGCATCGCTCAGCGACAGGCGCGCGCGCGCGAAGCCGCCATGCTGGTGCACATGCGAGGTCGGGGCCGAATAGGCGTTGCCGTTGCCAGCGCTGTAGACGGGCTCGGGATAGCTGGTGTAGGGGTTCCAGCTGCGGATGTCCACGCCGTGGAGCGGGCTCACATCCCAATAGCCCGAAGTGCCGATGGCGCGCACGCGCTGCAGGTCCAGGCCCAGCGCCAGTTCGTGTGTGCGGCCCAGAAGCGCGAACGGGCCTGTGGCCTGCAGGCTCAGCGCGCCCTGGCTGCTGGCTTCGCCGTCGTAGATCGAGGTGTTGACGTCGGCGAGATAGGGATTCGTGGCGCTGGCGCTGGTGAATGAAGTCTGCTTGAAGCCATCGGCGCGGAAGTAGGTGCGCGCGGCCTGGGCCTTGAGCTTCCAGCCGTTGGCCAGGCCGTGGTCCAGCTCGACGAAGACCTGGCGGTTGCTGCGGTTCCAGGCGTTCCAGGGCGTTCCGAGATAGGTGTTGCGCGCCAGGCCGAGCTGGCTGCCGTCCGGCGCCGCGGGCAGTCCGCCCCAGGCGCCGGTCGCGCCCAGCGCAGTGTGCTGCAGGCTGGCGGTGAGCCGGGTGGCGGGTGCGAGGTCGGCCTCGATCACCGCATAGATGCTTTTGCGGTCCTCGTGGCGCGCGGTCTGGAACGCGGCCTTTTCATCGCTCAGTGCCACCAGCCGGGCGCGCAGCGTGCCCGCGGCGTTGACCGGGCCCGACAGGTCGGCTTCGAGCCGCTGGCGATCCCACGAGCCCAGCGTCAGCGCCGCCGATCCCTGCCATTGCGGCGTCGGGCGCTTGCGCACCATGTTGACCACGGCCGAAGGATTGCCCGCGCCGCGCAGCAGGCCCGAGGCCCCGCGCAGCACTTCGACGCGGTCAAGCATCGCCGTGTCGGGCTGGATGAAAGTCGCGGCCGAAGTGACCTGGTTGATGCCCAGTCCATCGATCTGCAGCGAGTCGATCTGGTAGCCGCGCGCGTAGTAGTTGATGCGTTCGCTGTCGATGTAGTCGACGGTCACGCCCGTGGTGTTCTTCAGCACCGCGTGCAGATCGGGCAGCGCCTGATCGTCCAGCCATTGGCGCGTGAGCACGGTCACGGGCTGGGGAATGTCGCTCACCCGCTGCGGGCCGATGTTGCCCGTGACCGGGCCGGCCGCATAGCTGCCCGAGCGCTCGGTGGTGGCGCCGACCTCGGCCCTGGCGCTGACCGTGACATCGCCCAGCACCATACCGGCGCCGCCCGTCTGCCCAGGCTGCGCGCGCAAGGTATAGACGCCGCTGGCCTCGCGCTGGGCCTGCAGGTGCGTGCCTTCGAGCAGCCGCGCGAAACCGTCACTGACCGAATACGCGCCGCGCAGGCCGGGCGAGCGCCGCGCGCCGATCTGGGCCGCATCGAACGTCAGGGCCACGCCGGCCTGATTGGCGTATTGGGCAATGACGTGGGTCAGCGGGCCGGCGGCAATCGCAAAACTGTGCAGTTGCGTGCGCGCCTCCGCGCCCGGCATGGGCTGGGCGCTGGCCGCAACCGGTGCGGCCAGCAGCAGCCACAGCACCATGCCCGCGACGCCAGCCGCAGGCCGGCACGGCCGCAAGGCGGACGTTCGGGGCAATGGCATGGGAGGGCGCGGCATGGTTCAGCAGAAAAGTGGCGTGGTTTCCTTGTATGCCGAACAAGTGCTGCCCATCCTGCAACGCCGGGCGCGGATTTTTTCCGCGCAAGCAGTTATTTCAGCCGTGTTGAAGCAATCCACCCCATGCGCTGCCTGCGTCCGATGCTATGGTTTTATTTTTTCTACAGGCCGAAAAAAGCCTCAGGAAGCCGCATCCCTGGGCTCTATCCGCACCCAGTAGCGCGTGTGGCTGCGCAGTTGCAGGGGAAAGCGGCTGACCAGCGCGGCCAATGCGCGGTCGGTGTCATCGAGCGGAAACGCGCCCGAGACTTTCAGCTGTGCGACTTCGGGCGCGCATCCCAGGTAGCCGCGCCGGTAGCGCGACAGCGTGGCGACCAGATCGCCCAGCGCGATGTCGACCGCCACCAGCCCGCCCTCATGCCAGCTCGCGGCAAACGGTTCGGCCGGCGCCGGCGCCTGCACCGCCTGCGCGCTGAACCAGGCCTGCTCGCCGGCGACCAGCTTCTGCGGCGCGCCGCCCGAAGGCAGCAGGCGCACCGCGTGTTCCTCGACCTGGACATGGCTGCGGCCCGCATCGTCCAGCCGCACCATGAAGCGCGTGCCCAGGGCCAGCACCCTGCCCTGCGGCGTCTGGACGCTGAAAGGCCGGCCCGCAGCGTCGGGTGCCGTGGCGATCAGGATGCGTCCGCGCTGCAGGTGCACGCGGCGCTCGCTGGCGTTGAATTCCAGCGCCACGCCGCTGGCGCTGTCCAGCGCGAGCAGCGAGCCGTCGGGCAGGATGACGTCGCGGCGTTCGCCGGTGGCCGTGCTGTGTGTGGCCTGCCGGTCATGCAAAGCCATCCAGGCCGTGGTGCCCGCGCCCAGTCCCAGCACCAGGCCGCGCAGCACATTGCGCCGGCTGCTGTGGTTGCGCTTGCCCAGCGTCCTGCTCGCCAGCGCGGGCGGCAGAAAAGCCAGTTGCGCATGCACCGCCTGCACGCGCTGCCAGGCGCGCTGGTGCGCCGCATCGGCCCCGTGCCAGCGCTCCCAGTCCTGGCGCGCGTCGGCCGCAGCCGCGCTGTCGCGCAGCCGCACATGCCAGCGCACGGCTTCGTGCAGCGCCTGGCGTTCGGCGTCGTCGGCCGGCTTCATGCCAGCGTCAGGCAGCAGTGTTCCATGGCCCGCGTGAGGTAGTTGCTCACCGTGCGCAGCGAGATGCCCAGGCGTTGGGCGATCTCGGGATAGCTCAGCTCCTCGAACTGGGCGAGCACAAAGGCTGCGCGCACCTTGGGCGGCAGGCCCGCGAGCAGGCGGTCGAGTTCCAGCAGCGTCTGCTGCACGCTGAGCTGCTCCTCGGCCGACGGCGCCAGGCCCTGCGGCAAGGTGGCGAGGTATTCCAGATAGTCTCGCTCCAGCGAGCGGCGGCGAAACAGATCGGCCGTCAGGCCCTTGGCGATGGTGGCGAGGTAACGCCGCGGGTCGCGGATGTCCTCCTGCGGCAGCGGCGCACGCAGCAGGCGCACGAAGGTGTCCTGTGCGAGGTCGGCGGCATCTTCGCGGTTGCTCAGGCGCTTGCGAAGAAGGCCTTGCAGCCAGGGATGGTGATCTTGGTAGAGGCTATGCACAGCGAGGGCGTGGCATGCGCAAGGCCACGGAGCGGTATGATTTGAATATTGAGAATCATTATCAATTATCCGGCGATTGGACCAAAGTGTGGTTTTTGCCACTCACTTTGTTGTATTCATGCGACGAGCGCGCCGGCCGGCCATGCCCTCCCGGGCCGCATGCGTCGGGCCACGCTTGCGGGTATTCTCGCGGCCTATGTCCGATCTCTTCGACACCCGAACCATGCGCTACCTGCTTGCCGTCGCCGACCTGGGCAGCATGACCGCCGCGGCCGCGCACCTGGGCGTGGCCCAGCCCGCCTTGAGCCAGGCGCTGCGGCGCGTGGAAGATGCGCTGGGCGCGCGCCTGTTCGAGCGTTCGCGCCGTGGCGCGCAGCTCAACAGCACGGGCCTGGCCGTGATCGACGATGTGCGCGCCAGCATGGCGCTGGCCGAGAATGCCGAGCGCAATGCCAAGGCCATCGCGGCCGGCAAGACCGGGCGGCTGCATATCGGCTTTGTCACGCATGCGGTGTACGACGCGCTGCCGGCCGCGCTCAAGCTGCTGCATGCGCGGTTTCCCGGCATCCAGGTGGTGCTGTCCGAAATGGGCAATGCCGATCTGATGCAGGCGCTGGCCGAAGGCCGCATCGACCTGGCCATGCTGCACACGCCCGTGGCCTTGCAGGGCCGGGTACGCCAGAAGCTGGTGCGGCGCGACCCTTTGGTCGCGGTACTGCCCGCAGGCTACGCCCTGCCCGGCGATGGCCTGGCCACGCTGGCCGACCTCGAACGGCTGGGGCTGGTGTGGTTTCCCGAGGCCCAGCTGCCCACGCTGCGCGCGGGCATCGCCGGAGCGTTCTCGCGCGCCGGCCTCGCGATGCGCGTGGTGCAGGAGGCGAACCGTTCGCTCACGGTGCTGTCGTGCGTTGCCGCAGGCCTGGGCGCCTCGCTGCTGCCGCAGTCGGCCGAAGTGCTGCAGCACCGGGGCGTGCGCTTCGCGCCGTTGAGCGACGGCGAGCGCCTGCCCCACTTCGAGCTCAGCGTGCTGTGGCAGGCGTCGGGACGCGCGACCATCGCCAGCCAGCTCGCCGATCTGCTCTAGTCCAGCGCAATGTTCGCGCGCTGGCCCAGCGCGGTCCACTGGGTGATCTCGGCGCGGCGGAACTGTTCCAGCTCCTTGGGGCTGGAGCCTATGACCTCGGCCCCCAGCGACATCAGCCTGGCCTTGACTTCGCGGTCGTTGAGCGCCGCGGCCACGTCCTTGCTGATCTTCTCGACCAGCGCCGCGGGCGTGCCCGCGGGCGCAAACATGCCGTTCCATTCGTATACGTCGACGCCCGATATGCCGGCTTCGGTGAAGGTGGCGGTGTCGGGCAGCACGGGCGAGCGCTTGGCGCCGGCCACGGCCAGGGGCCGCAGCTTGCCGCTCTGGATGAAAGGCAGCGAGGACGCCAGGCTCGCGAAGAAGACGGGCACATTGCCGGCCATCACGTCCACCATGGCCGGGCCGCCGCCGCGGTAGGCGACATGGGTCATCTTGGCGCCGGTCTTGAGCGCGAACAGCTCGGCCGCCAGATGCTGGGCCGAGCCATTGCCTGACGAGGCGAAGTCCAGCCTGCCGGGGTGGGCCAGGCTGTAGGCGACCAGGTCCTTGGGCGACTGCGCGGCAAACGCCGGGTTCACCACCAGCACGCTGGGCACCTTGACCAGCAGCGAAACGGCGGCAAACGACTTGAGCGTGTCGAAAGGCATGCGCTTTTTCAGCGCCGGGTTCTGCGCATGATTGGAGGCGTCGACCATCAGCGTATAGCCATCGGCCGGCGCGCTCAGCACAGCTTGCGCGCCTATGATGCCGCCGCCGCCCGCGCGGTTGTCGATCACCACCGGCTGGGCCCAGATCTGCGCGAGCTTGGTGCCCAGGATGCGCGCCGCCACGTCGACCGTGCCGCCGGGCGGATAGGTCACGATCAGGCGCACGGGCTTGTTGGGAAAGGCGGTCTGGGCCTGCACGCCCGGTGCCAGCGCCAGGGCGGCGATGGCCAGGGCCATGGAACGTCGATGCATGTTGTCTCCTAGTTAGTATGGGAACGGAATTCGGAACAGCTCGGCGGCCGTGGCGCCGAGAATCTGCTGGCGCTGGGCGGCATCGGGCACCCAGTCGCCGAGCGCCGCCAGGCTCGCGCCGTAGGAGGCCAGATGCTGGTGCTGGGTATGGGGCCAGTCGCTGCCCCATACCAGGCGCTGCGGGCCGAAGGCCGCGAGCAGCTGGCGTGCGCAGTCGCGCGCCGCCGCGGCGTCGGCCTGCGGCGGGTCGCCGGCATTGCGGTAGGCGGCCGACAGCTTGACCCACACGCGTCCCGCATCGGCATGGCGCAGCAGCGCCGCAAAGCCCGGGTCCTTGCCGCCCAGGCTGGCGTCGGGCCGGCCGAAGTGGTCAATCACCACGCGGCAGCCGCTTGCTGCGGCGGCGGTTATCAGCGCAGAAAGATCGGCGGCGCGGCGGTGCAGTTCCAGATGCCAGTCCAGCGCCCGGATGCGCGCCAGAAAGGCCTGCCATGAAGGCTGGCTGAGGTCGGGCAGCGGCAGCCCCACGAGGTTCAGCCGCACGCCCACCACGCCCTGGGCGGCCAGCGCGGCGAGTTCAGCTTCCGTGGCCGTGGGCTCGAGCACCACCACGCCGCGCAGGCGCCGCGGATGCTGGCGCAGCACGCTCAGCAGATAGCTGTTGTCGCAACCCAGAAAGCTGGGCTGTACCAGCACGCCATGGCTGTGCGCGTGCATGTCGAGCAGGTCCAGGTACTCGCCGGGCGTGGCATCGAAGTCGGGCGCATAGCGGCGCGCGGCCGCCAGCGGCATCTGGCGCAGAAAGACATGGGCGTGGGTGTCCACCGAGAGGGTTGCAGTCATGGGCGCCACTGTATGCGGCCGCGCGCGCGCCAGTCAGCGGCGCCTTGTTGCCTATCCATAAGCGGCCGTTATGGATAGTGCCGGACATGCAGGCTCAGCCGTGGCAGGCGGCGGTGCGCAGCGCGGCCTTCGCGCGCGTGCCCAGCAGCGCGACCAGGGCCAGCAGCATCACCAGCGCGCCATAGACTTGCGCCGTGGCGACCAGGCCGAAATGCGTGACCGCCGCGCCCGCGGCCAGCGCGGGCAGGCTGAAAGCGCAGTAGCTCAGCACCAGGAAAGCCGCCATCAGCGAAGCGCGTTGCGCGGGCAGCGCATCGGCCATCACGGTGCGCAATGCGCCCAGGAAGCCCACGCCGAAGCCCAGGCCCGCGACCACGATGCCGCAGAAGAACAGCCCCGCCGAGGGCATGAACGTCGAGGCCAGCACCAGGCCCATGCCCGCGGCCAGCGCGGCCGATCCCAGCCGCATCAGCGACCGCGCGCTGCGCGCGCGCAGCAGCAGCGAGCCCAGCGCGCCGCTGCCGGTCAACGCCGCGAGCATCAGTCCGCCGACCAGCGGACTCTGCCCGCCCGTGATCTGGCGGGCCAGCGTGGGCCCCAGCGACAGCATGTAGCCGCCCAGCGCCCAGACCGCGATATCGAGCGGCATGGCCCGCACAAAGCCGCGGCGCGCGGTCGGAGCCACCGCGAGCCGCGGGCGCAGCGAGCGCAGCACGCCGGGTCTGGCATTCACGGTCTCGGGCAGGCGCCAGGCCAGCCAGGCCTGGGCCAGCAGCACCAGGAACAGCAGCAGATAGACCAGCCGCAGCGGCGCGGGCGCATAGGTGGCGAGCAGGCTGCTGGCCAGCGCGCCGGCGCACATTCCCAGCAGCGGCGCGGTGCTGTTGATCAGCGGCGCGCGCCGCGGGTCCAGATCGGCGATGCCGGCACCGAGCACGCTCAGCGCCACGCCGGTCGCCGCGCCCTGGACCAGCCGGGCGGCGATCAGCATGCCGACCGAATCGGCGCCCAGAAACAGCGCAATGGACAGCAGTTCCAGCGCGATCGCGCCCAGCACCACGGGACGGCGGCCCAGGTGGTCCGACAGCGGGGCCAGCGTCAGCAGCGCGAGCAGCAGACTGAACACATAGACCGCGAACACCGCCGTCAGCGTGGCCGGCGAGAAGCCCCATTCGGCGCGGTAGATCGCATACAGCGGTGACGGCACGCTGGACGCGGCCATGAACGCGAGCACCAGCGAGGCCTGGAGGCGCAAGGCGGAGCGCAGGGTCAGAGGGAGCGCCATGGCGGTTCCTTAAAGCAAATATTGAGCTTTTGTGATTATGCGGCTACACCCTCTGTTAACGCAATTTATTTGCTTTAAAATTTGCAGCATGACGACAAAGACCGCAACCCGCAGCGGCGGCCGCAGCGCGCGCGTGCAATCCGCCGTGCACGATGCCGCGCGCGAGCTCCTGGAAGAAGTGGGCCGCGGCGCGCTGACCGTGCCCATGATCGCCGCGCGTGCGGGCGTGACGCCCTCGACCATCTATAGAAGGTGGGGCGACCTGCCCGCGCTGCTGTCGGATGTCGCGGCGCAGCGCCTGCGCCCCGAGAGCGGCCCGCCCGACACCGGCAGTTTCCGCGCCGATCTGCTGGCCTGGTCGGAGCAGTTCGTCGAGGAAATGGCCTCCGAGCCCGGCCTGGCGCTGGTGCGCGACGTGATCTGCGGCGGCTACAGAATCGAGGGCGTCGCGCCCTGCCTGGTGTTCACCGCGGGACAGATCACCGACATGGTGGAGCGTGCCGTTGCGCGCGGCGAGCCGGCGCCGTCGGTCGAATATGTGGTGGACCGCGTCGCCGCGCCCATCGTCTACCGCCTGCTGATGGGCGCCTGCGCCGACGTCGATGCGGCCTACGCGCGCCGCCTGGCCACGCAATGCCTCACCGACTGGCGCCAGACCTGACGCCAGCACCAGGCTTGCGCACTGACCGATAATCGGGCGCTGCAGCCCTGTCGTTGGATAGGGCTTATTTTTTGGATGAAAACATGACCAGCATCACCGAGGACCTGCGCTTTGTAGGCATTGACGACGAAGGCTATGCGCAGGCAGTGGCCGCGGCCAGGGACTTCAAATACGGCGACGACGAATCCGGCTTCGCGTTCACGGGCCAGGCCACGTTGATGTTCCAGCGCCAAGCCGAGGAATGGGAGCACGGCGCCTTCAGCAGCACGGTGCTGATCCGCTCCATCGACCCGATACAGGGCGCACCCGACGCCGAGCAAGCCCAGGACGAGGATTTCCTGCGCGCCGTCGGCGACCGCGTGAGCTTTTTGCACGTGCCATCGCAGTGCCGCGAGATGCAGGTCGATGACGTCTGGGGCATAGACTGCGAGTTCCTGATGTTCGCCATGCCCCACCCCCAGGACGAAACCGCCAGCGCCTGGCTGCTGATTCCCGGACCGCAGCAGCGCCAGGTCTCGTCGCGCCACACGGTGCAGGACTACCAGATGGCGGAAATCAAGTTCGCCGCCGCCGAGCTGGGCCTGGACGGCGCCCAGGAGCCCGGCCCGCACTGAGCCTTCAACGCGCCTGGCGCATGGGCATGCGGTCGATTTCGGCAAACACTTCCTGCAGGTCCACAGCGGTGCCGGTGCGCATCTTCACTCCGCCATCCATGCCGACCAGCACGAAAGTCGACGGCCCGTGCGCATCCAGCTGCAGCGCCTTGAGCAAGGCCGCGGTCTGCGCCGTCCCCAGCGCCTCATCGTTGCGCCGACCTGCTCCGGCGACCACCGTGTAAAGCACCATATCCCGCTCGCGAAACGCTTCGCGCGCGCGGGTTTGCGCCAGCGCTGCGCGCACCTTGGCCAGCAGCGCGTCGCCGTCCTGCGCAACGACCAGCACCACGGGCCGCGTCTTCCAGCGCTCGGCGGTCAGCGGGTTGGCATCGGCCAGCGCGGCGCCGACCGGCAAGGCCAGCGACAGGGCGAGCGCGCTGCGGCGCAGTAGGCGGTTATTCATGACCACAGTATCGGAGTTCGGCCGCCGCCGGCCCTAGTCCATGTCCCTTGGGACGTCAGGACTTGCCTATCAGCAGCGACAGCAGTCCGGCCGCGATCAGCGGCCCGACCGGCACGCCTCGGAAGAACGCCACGCCCAGGATGGTTCCGACCATGAGCCCGGCGACCACGCCGGGCTGGGCCGCCATCAGCGTGACGCCGCGCCCGCCCAGCCAGGCGACAAAGATGCCGACCACGATGGCCGCGCCCGATTTCCAGTGCGTGAATGACTTGAGCAGTTCCAGCGCCGGAATCTTGCCGCTGGCGATAGGCACCATCACTGCAATCATCAACAAGAAGATGCCGATGTTGAGTCCATGCTTCTGCAGCCAGGGAAAATACAGCGCAAGCGGCGAGATGCGGATGACGATCAGCACCACCATGGCGGCCGCCACGGTGTAGTTGCCGGCGAACATGCTGAGCCCGGCGAGTGCCAGCAGGATCAGGACAATGGGCTCGAAAATGGACATGGCAAGACCTGCACGCGGGTCATTCAGTGGAAACCCTTATTTTCGCATCTCCACAAGGCCTGACAGGCAATGCCGCGCCCGGCCGGGACGCGCCCACCTCGTCTTGAATGACAATGGCGCCCAGGAAAAATGAATGGATCTGGAATGAGTACAGCGCAACAACCCACCGACTGGAACGCCTGGAGCCGCGCGGCCGTCGAAGCCATGGTGGCCGGCAATGCAAAATGGCAGCACGACTTCGGCCTCGAAGGCGCGCCCAAATACCACTGGGACCTGGACAGCGCGACCTTGACCTTCGAGGGAGCGCTCGGTCCGGTGCTGGCAACGGTGTGCCTGGTGGGCACCAGCAGCGACAGCGAAGGCAGCTTCCTGTGGAGCTGGGCCAACGAGGCCATTCCACGCCAGCACGGCCAGGCGCTCGAGGTGGTGCATGAATTCGGCCGCGAGCACCAGTTGGCCTTGCTGACCACGGCGCGCATCCAGGGCGGGCGTCCCGAGGCGATGGAGTGCCTGTGCATCGCGGGCCGCCTGCAGCGCGCGCTGGGCACCTTCATCGACCAGCAAGGCGATGTGACGCTGTATTTCACCGTGCTGCATCTGCGCGTCGAACCCGCGAAAGAGCAGCTGCTGCATTGACGCCGGGGCCAGGCCACTGCAGCGCCGTTTTTTAGCGGCTAAAACGCCAGCGCCTGCGCTGCGCCTTCAGCACTTCACGGCGCGCGGCAAATGCGCGAAGCGCGCGCGGGAAATATATGATGCGTGCATCAATTCCCGTAAAAAATACAGCATGCCCCTGCCCGACAGCCTACTGGCGGACCCGCCCATCGACCGCATCCAGGTCGTGGACATTGACGAAGATTCCGCGCCACAGGCTGCGCCCGCACGCCCCGCGCGTCGGCGCGGCCGCCCGCCGGGCTCCAAAGCGACGATCGCCAGCGCGGGCTCGCGCATCTCGGCGAGCGAAACCTCGTTCATGCGTGCCGTGCTGCAGGGCATCGATGAAAAGCTCGCCGCCAACCGCTATCTGCTGCATCTGGGCAGCATGGACAGGCGCGCGGCCGCTGCCTTCCGCGACCTGCTCGAGCGGCGCATCCATCTGGCGCTGCAGAATTTTCCCGACCGCGCCCAGGGCACGCGCATTCTGGCGCAACTGCTGGCCCAGCCCCAGCCCACGCCCGAGCTGCCCACGCTGGAGGAATTCGCCGAAGGCTTTGCCGAGGACATGTTCAGCGAAAAGGAGCTGATCGCGCTGTACCGCGAGCAGCTCGACGATCACTTCGGCGAGCAGGGCCAGCGCGCCGGCCCCACGGCCGCCGAGATCCTGCGCGGCAAGCTCGAAGCCATTCATTGGGTCCAGGCCCATGTGGCCCAGCACCCCCAGCCCACGGACCCGACCGCGCTGTGGCTCGATGCCGCGATCGCCGCCAAGCTGCGCGTGCACGGCGTGCTGTCGCTGAGCGACGCCATAGGCTGGATCAACCTGCAGGGCCGGCGCTGGCATGCGCAGCTGCCCGGCGTGGGCCGCACGCGCGCCCAGCGCGTGCTGCTGTGGCTCAGCGACCACCAGGAAGCGATAGGCGTGCGCATACACCACCGCATCGCCCAGGAGATGATCTACGCCGACTTCGCGCCCGCGGCCCAGGCCACGCTGCTGCCCGCCAAGCTCGGCAGCGCCGCGCCCGAGATCTTCGGCGTGGTGCCGCTGGACGCCCTCGCCTGGCCGCTGGAACTGCTGGGCGACGACGGGCTGTTTCGCTCGCACCGGCCCAACACCCTCAAGGCGCATACCGACCGCGAGGCGGTGCAGGCCTGGTTCGCGACGCTGTCCGAGAAATCGGCGGCGACGCAGGACAGCTACCGGCGCGCGGTCGAGCGCCTGGTGCTGTGGGCGCTGGTCGAGCGCCGCACCATGCTTTCGTCGCTGGCGACCGAAGATTTCATCGCCTTCAAGGCCTTCTTGCGCGCGCCGCCCGCGCACTGGTGCCAGAAGGCGCCCGTGACCAAGGGCTCCGAAGACTGGCGCCCGCTGCGCGGCCCGCTGGCCGATCTGAGCATCCAGCAGACCATGAGCGCGATCGCCACCATGTACCGCGACTGGCATGCGAGCGGCTACCTCGACGCGAATGCCGTGGCCAGCGTGCGCGGCAGCAAGCGCAAGGACATGCAGATGGACGTGATGCGCTCGTTTTCCAACGAGGCGCTGCAGGCGATTCGCGCCACTTTGCAGGACATGCCCGAGGGCGCAGTCAAACGCCGGCTGCGCGCCGCCATCCTGCTGCTGCAGACCGCGGGCCTGCGCCGCTCCGAAGCCGTCAACATGACCTGGGGCCATATCGAGCGCGTGCGCCTGGACAACATGGAGTCCGACATCTGGGCGCTGCGCTTCGCGGGCAAGGGCAACCGCGAGCGCATGGTGCCGCTCAAGCCCGAAACGCTGCAGGCGCTCGAAGTCCACTACCAGGACCGGCTCGCGCTGATCGAATCGGGCGCGCTGGCAAGCTACGCCGACATGGAAAAAAAGGACTGCCCGCTGCTGGGCGTGCTCGACGAGCGCCTGGCCCAGGGCAATGCGGGCACGCTGGGCGACCTGGCCTCGAACGCGCGTCGCGAAACCAATGCCACCGGCGCGCTGTCGGCAGCGCGGCTGCACGGCGTGCTCAAGAACTTCTTTCGCCAGGTGCAGCAGCAGCCGGGCGCGGGCGACACCGACTTTCTCAAGGCCTCGGCCCACTGGCTGCGCCACACCTTCGCCCACCAGTCGCTGCGCTCCAGCGGCAAGGACCTGGCCGTGGTGCAGCAGCTGCTGGGCCATGCCGACATTTCCACCACGGGCATCTATGTCAAGGCCGACATGGCGTCCCGCGTGGCTGCGGTGCTGGGGGTCGAGGCGGCCGTGTGACGACTTCTCTGCGCTCGACACAAGGGCTGCTGGATCAAGTCCCCCCGCTGCTGCAACGCGCGGCCAAGGAATTGATACTGCCGCGCTGGCGCCAGCTCCAGGCCGGCGACGCGCAGCAGAAATCGCCCGGCGAATGAGTCACGGTGGTCGACCAGCAAGTCGAGGCCCGGCTCACCACCGGCGTGAATCGCTGAGAAGGCGCCACCGGCCGCGGCACCCCGGATAACGGCGCGCAATCTCGTCTTCGCAGCCCAGCCCCTGCTGCCTGCTGCCTGCTGCCTGCTGCCTGCTGCCTGCTGCCTGCTGCGAAAATTTGTTATGTTATAACGTTAAATAATGCAACAAATGGACAGCACGCAAGGCTAGTCACCGGCCGCTTTCTTTCCCTACCCCCAAGATGCCCACCCCCACACTCCCCCCTCCGGCCAGAAAACTCCCCGTCACCGTGCTCTCCGGTTTTCTCGGCGCGGGCAAGACCACGCTGCTCAACCACATCCTCAACAACCGCGAAGGCCGGCGCGTGGCGGTGATCGTCAACGACATGAGCGAAGTCAACATCGACGCGGCGCTGGTGCGCGCCGGCGGCGCCGAGCTCTCGCGCACCGGCGAGAAGCTGGTCGAAATGAGCAATGGCTGCATCTGCTGCACGCTGCGCGAGGACCTGCTGATCGAAGTCGACCGGCTGGCGCGCGCCGGCCGCTTCGACCAGCTGGTGATCGAGTCCACGGGCATCTCCGAGCCGCTGCCCGTCGCCGAGACCTTCACCTTCGAGGGCGAAGACGGGCGCAGCCTGGGCGAAGTCGCCCGGCTCGACACCATGGTCACGGTGGTCGATGCCTGCAACTTCCTGCGCGACTACAGCGCGCGCGACAGCCTGCGCTCGCGCGGAGAATCGATGGGCGAGGACGACCAGCGCACGGTGGTCGATCTGCTGATAGAGCAGATAGAGTTCTGCGACGTGCTGGTGCTCAACAAGATCGACCTGGTGAGCGCCGAGGAACGCGCGCGCCTGCTGGCCATTTTGCAAAGCCTCAACCCGCGCGCGCGCATCGAGCTGGCCGCGTTTGGCCAAGTAGCGCTGGAGCGCGTGCTGGACACCGGGCTGTTCGACTTCGAGGCCGCGGCGCGCGCGCCGGGCTGGCTGCAGCAGCTGCGCGGCACGCAGGTGCCCGAGTCCGAGGAATACGGCATCGGCAGCTTCGTCTACCGCGCGCGCCTGCCGTTTCATCCGCAGCGCTTCTTTGATCTGGTGCAAAGCGAATGGCCGGGCGTGCTGCGCTCCAAGGGCTTCTTCTGGCTTGCGAGCCACCCGACGCTCGCGGGTTCGTGGTCGCAGGCCGGCGCCGTCGCGCGCCATGGCCCGGCGGGCCGCTGGTGGGCGGCCGTGCCGCAGGAGCACTGGCCCCAGGACCCCGAAACGGTGGCGCTGATAAACGAAAAATGGCACCAGGACACGGGCGACGCGCGCCAGGAACTGGTGCTGATCGGCATCGATATGGACGAGGCCGCGCTGCGCGCGCGCTTCGACCACTGCCTGCTGACCGAAGCGGAAATGGCCTGCGGCCCCGATGTCTGGACGACCTGGCCGACGCCGTTTGCCGATTGGTCGTGATGCCGTGAGCGCGGCGCTTGCCCTTAGAATCCCCAGCGTTGGTGCTCGCGGCGTGGTTCACAGGCCGCAGTTCAACGGGAAGCAGGAGGACCCACAAGCCCCCAGCCGCTGAGATCCAGCGCTGGTGCGCCCACAGGTCTGGCCTGCGCTGCCCCCGCAACGGTCAAACGGACGAAAGCGCCCCGCGCTTTCAGCATCCCTCCACATAGCCACTGGACGCCTTGAACAAGCGCCTGGGAAGGCGATGGATGCAGTGCCGCCAGCCCGGATACCGGCCAACAAAGTGACAGCGCTGCCGCGCAGGCGGCGCTGTCGTAACGCCCAGACGCCGGCGGGGATGCCGGCCAGGGTTGCCTTTTTCGATTGCCTATTTCATGAAGCCCGTTCTTCGTGTGCGCATTGCTGCGCTCCCGTTCGCCCTTGCGGCCGCCTATCCGTGCATTTCCGCCCACGCCCAAGGCGTGCCCACCCTCGAAGCCATCACCATCACCGAGGAACGCGGCGTCGCCACGCCGCTGGTGCAGAAATCGACCGCCGGCAGCCGGCTGGAACTCACGCCGTTCGAGACCCCGGCCAGCCTGGCCATCGTCACCGGCGAGCTGATTCGCGCGCTGGGCACGACCTCGGTGATAGACGCCAAGACCCTGGCCCCGGGAATGAGCTCGGCCAACAGCCCGGGCAATGGCGGCAATGTGCTCAGCGCGCGCGGCTTCACGGGCGTCAATTCGGTCAAGCAGCTCTACAACGGGCTGGAGCTGTCGAATGCGGGCGGCGTGGTGAGCTTTCCGTTCGATCCCTGGAACGTGGAGCGCATCGAGGCGCTCTATGGGCCGGCCTCGGTGCTCTATGGCGCGGGCTCCATCGGCGGCGCGGTCAACGTGGTCAGCAAGCGCCCCAACCCCACGCAGTCCTCGCATGAAGTGGGCCTGGGCCTGGGCGGCGACAACGCCTGGCACCGCGCGCTCAGCAGCACCGGGCCGCTGGGCAATGGCTTTTCCTACCGCGTGGACCTGAGCCACCGCAGCTCGGACAACTGGGTGGACCGCGGCGAATCGGAAACGCTGGCCGCCTCGGCCTCGCTGCGCTATGACGTGTCGCCCCAGCTGAACTTCATTCTCGCGGCCGATTACGGCCGGCAAAAGCCCATGCACTACCTGGGCACGCCGGTGTTCAACGGCGCGCCCGTGCCCGGCACCGAGACCAGGAACTACAACATCGCCGACAGCGACCTGTACTTTCAGGACCGCTGGGTCACGCTGGACACGCAGTGGCAGCCTTGGTCCGATGTGAGCGTGCACAACACGCTCTACAGCCTGGAGCACAACCGCCGCTACCGCGACGTGACGGTATTCACCTATCTGCCGGCCACATCCGCCGTGCGCCGCACGAGCTACCGCGATATCTCGTACTCGCGCCAGACCCAGGAAGGCATCAACACCTATGCCAAATTCCAGGGCCGGCTCGGCGGCATGAAGAACCAGTTTCTCGCCGGCGTGCAGCTAGAGCGCAGCTACTACGACCGCTTCGACAACAACCGCGGCGGCAGCTCGACGGTCGATGCGCTCAACCCCGTGCCGGGCCGCTACCGCGATGCCTGGCAGGGCGAATCGATTCCCATGTACTTCCTCGATCTGGAACGCACGGGCATCTTCTTCGAGAACCACCTGACGCTCAGCGAGCGCTGGTCCGTGGTCGCGGGCCTGCGCCACGACCGCTACAGTACGGAGCGCGAGGACCGCCAGTCGAGCAAGATCACCAACGGCAAGGTCAGCGGAACGAGCGCCAGCCTGGGCGTGGTCTTCAACCCCGTACCCGACGTAGCGCTCTACGGCCAGGTCGCCACGGCGCAGGACCCGGTGACTTCGCTGGCCAGCATTGGCGCCAACCAGCAGGGCTTCGGCCTGTCCGCGGGCCGCCAGGTCGAAGTGGGCCTCAAGCAAAGCCTCTGGGGCGGTCGTTTCGACTGGACGCTTGCGGCCTATCATCTGGTCAAGAAAGACCTGCTGACCGCCAACCTCGCGAACCCGACCCTGCAGGAGCAGGTGGGCCAGCAGTCGTCGCGCGGCATCGAGGCCTCGGCGTCTACGCGCCTGGGCAAGTGGCGCCTGGAGATCAACGGCACGCTGCTGGACCCCAAGTTCGACGACTTCACGGCCCAGGTCGGCGGCGGCGCGCGCCAGCTCGCGGGCAATGTGCCCATGACCGTGCCCAAGCGCAGCGCCAACCTCGCCGCGTTCTGGAACTTCGCGCCCGACTGGAACGCGCGCACCGCGCTGCAGTACGTGGGCCAGCGTTACGTCAACAACACCAACACCGCGTCGCTGCCTTCGTACACCGTGGTCAACGCAGGCATCAACTGGCGCGCGACCAAGGGCATGACGCTGGACCTGCGCCTGGACAATGTTTTTGACAAGAGCTACGCCACCCAGGGCTCGGAAGTGCAGTGGATACTGGGCCGGCCGCGCACGCTGTGGCTGACGGGTGTCTATGCGTTCTGACGAGCGCATTCCCGGCCGCCGCCAGGCGTTGCTGCGCGGCCTGGCGGGCGCCGCCGGTCTTGCCGGGTTCGCAGGCGCGGTGCGCGCGGCCACGCAGATCACCGACGATCTGGGCCGCAGCGTCAGCGTCACGCTGCCGCTGCAGCGCGTGGTGGTATTCAACCGCTACACGACCGAGTTCATTCGCGCCATAGGCGCGATGCCGGCCGTGGTCGGCGTGGACTTCGACGGCAGGCAGTACCCCGACTACTGGCCCGGCGTGACGCCGGCCATGCGCGCCGGCAGCGGCCAATCGAGCGTCAATTACGAAGCCATTGTCGGCATGCAGGCCGACGCGGTCTTCATGCCGCGCAACAGCGACTGGAAAAAGGCCGCGCAGGTGCTGCAGGGCTTGGGCATTCCGGTGATCGTGGTGACCGGCTGGGACCTGCTCAAGCACGAGTGGAATGTCACGCTGCTGGGCCGGCTGTTCGCCCGGCAGCCGCGCGCCGAGCGGCTCAACGCGTTCTATCGCCACTGGCGCGACACCTTGCGCGGCCGCCTGCAGGGCGTGACGCCCAAGCGCGTGTACTTCGAGGAAGTCGGCCTGTACAAGACCGCGCTGCAGGGCTCGGGCTGGCACGACATGATAGAGGCCGGCGGCGGGCGCAATGTGTTCGGCGACATCCAGCTGCCCGGCGGCGTCTCGCCGCGCGGCAATGTGCAGAACTTCGAAGTCGACCCCGAGGAGGTGCAGGCGCGCCGCCCCGAAGCCGTGATCAAGCTGCAGCCCGGCCAGTACCTGCCGCATCCGCGCGCGTTCTCGGCCGAGGTGCTGGGCCAGCTGGCCGCGCGCCCCGGCCTGCAGGGCACGCCCGCGCTGCGCGACGCGCAGATCTTTCACCTGAGCTACTACCTCGCCTCGGGCTGCTCCAAGATCACGGGCGCGCTGCAGATCGCCCAATGGCTGCACCCCGAACGCATGGTCGGAATCGACCCGCAGGCCGTGATGGGCCAGTGGCTGCAGGAGTTCCAGGGCGTGGCCGCGCAGCGCGGCTACTGGCAATCGCTGCAAAGCGTGAAGGGGCCGGCATGAACAGCGCCGAACTGCCGCAGGCGCTGCGCCGGCTGCGCGCCAGCCGCTGGCGCGTGGCGCTGCTGGCGGTCGCTGCACTGGTGCTGGCCGTGCTGGCTTCGCTGAGCCTGGGCGTGCAGTCGCAGTCCATGGGCCTGGTGGCGCAGCAGCTGCTGTCGCTGCTGCCCGGTCTCGAATCTCTGGCGATCGACGGGCCGCAGCGCAATGTGCTGCTGCAGCTGCGCCTGCCGCGCACCGCCATGGCCCTGGTCTGCGGCGCGGGTCTGGCGCTGGCCGGCGTCGCCATGCAGGGCATCACGCGCAACCCGCTGGTCAGCCCCTACACGCTGGGCATTTCGCCGGCCGCGGCGTTTGGCGCGTCGATTGCCATTTTGCTTGGCTGGAACAATCTTCCGGATACCGGCGTCTGGTGGACCGTGGGCCTGGCGTTTGCCGCGGCCATGGCCTGCGCGGCCGCCGTACTGGCGCTGGCCTCGCTGCGCGGCGTCAACGCCATGGTGCTGGTGCTCGCCGGCGTGGCCTTCACCTATCTGTTTGGCGCGCTTACCGCCACGCTGCAGTTCTTTGCCAGCGAGCAGCAGCTCGCGGCCATCGTCCACTGGACTTTCGGCACGCTCAACGGCCGCACCTGGCATGAAGTGGGCGTGGCCGGCGCCATGTGCCTGGTCTGCGCGCCCGTGATGTTCGCGCATGCGGGCGCGCTCAATGCGTTCAGCGCGGGCGGCGACGATGTGGCCGCGTCGCTGGGCGTGGCCGTGGCGCGCGCGCGCATCGCGATCACGCTGGCCGCCGTGCTCAGCAGCGCGGCCATCGTCAGCTTTACGGGCGTGATCGGCTTCGTGGGCCTGGTCGCGCCGCATATCGCGCGCCTGCTGATAGGCGGCGACCACCGCGCGCTGCTGCCGTTCGCGGCCGTGGTCGGCGCGCTGCTGGTGCTGCTGGCCGACATGGCGGGCAGGTTGCTGTTCGCGCCGGTGATCGTGCCCGTGGGCATTGTCGTCGCGTTCCTGGGCGTGCCGCTGTTCCTGCACCTGCTGCTCACGCGGCGCAACGAGATGGCGTCATGAGCAACACCCCTCTCCTGCAAGCCGTCGGCCTGCGCAGCCGCTATGGCGGGCGTTCCTCGGCCGAAGTGCTGCGCGGCGTGGATTTCACGTTGGCGCCGGGCGAAGTGCTGGGCCTGGTCGGCCCCAACGGCTCGGGCAAGAGCTCGCTGCTCAAATGCCTCGCGGGCCTGCGGCCGCCGAGCGGCGGCACTCTGCTGCTCGAAGGCCGCTCGCTGGCCGGCTACGCACGCCAGGAAATGGCGCGCGCCATCGCCTATGTGCCCCAGCACACGGGCCCCAGCATGTCGCTGCGCGTGATCGACATGGTGCTGCTGGGCCGGCTGCCGCACCGCGGCCGCGGCAGCGCGCAGCAGGACCAGGCGATCGCGCTGGCCGCGATAGAGCGCCTGGCGCTGCAGCCGCTGGCGCTGCGCCATTTCAGCGACCTGAGCGGCGGCGAACGCCAGCGCGTGCTGATGGCGCGCGCCCTGGCCCAGCAGGGCCGGCTGCTGCTGCTCGATGAGCCGACCAGCGACCTGGACCTGCGCCACCAGCTGGCGACGCTGCAGACGGTGCACGAACTGTCGCGCCAGCGCGGCGTGGGCGCGGTGATCGCCATCCACGACCTGGCGCTGGCCGCGCGCTTTTGCGACCGGCTGCTGATGCTGCGCGCCGGCGCCGTGCTCGCGGCGGGCACGCCGCAGCAGGTACTCACTCCCGCCAATGTGCAAGCCCTGTTTGGCGTCAGCGCACGCATAGGCAGCGATGGCGGCCTGCCCTATGTCATTCCGATTTCCGCCGCCAGCGCAGAAAGCCTTGCCGCATGAACACCTCACTTCCACGCCACGCCGCGATCCTGCTGGCCAAGGCCTCGATCACCGGCGCGTCCGAACGCGAAATGCAGGAACTGGCCGGGCGCACCCAGGCCGCGCTGGGCGAACGCTTCAGCATGGTCATACATGCGTTCAGCGAACAGGGCAGTCCCAGCCTGCGCGAAGCGCTGGATCTGCTGACTGCGCAGAAGGCCGAAGAGATCACCATCGTGCCGCTGCTGCTGCCCATGGAGCCGGGCTTTCGCAGCTGGATCACGGGCGCGGTGCAGCGCTGGCGGCGCGGCGCCAATGCCACGCAGCCGCTGCCCGCGGTGCACCTGAGCGCTCCACCGGGCGACAGCCTGGCCGTCGATGCGCTGGTGCAAGACCTGCTGCAGCAGACGCCGGTGGCAGTCGATGCGCCCGCAGCCGCCCTGCCCGCGGGCTCTGCTGTTCCGCAGCAGCTGCGCCGCGTGCTGGTGTGCCAGGGCGGGCCTTGCAATCATGCGGGCGCGGCCCAGGTCTGGGGCCATCTGCGCAACGCGCAAAAGCGCCTGGACCTGCGCAATGCGGGCGAGGGCATGATGAGCGCGCGCACCAGCTGCCTGGGGCCGTGCAACCTCGGGCCCGTGGTGCAGGTGTTTCCCGAAGGCACCTGGTACGGCGGCGTCGACGAGGCCGGCGTGGACCGCATCATTGCTTCGCACCTGCTGGGCGGCGAAGTCGTCGCCGATCTGGCCTATGCGCCGCAGCCGGGCAAGCAGATGCTGCGCTGAGCGCAGGCCTCAGTCAGCCGCGCGGCTGTCGACGACCGTGAAATGCTCCACATGCGGCGGCTGGGCGAAGAACGGGCCGATGAGCGCGCGCCATTCGGTGAAAGCGGCGGATTCGCGAAAGCCCACCGTGTGGTCCTCGAGCGTCGCCCAATGCACGGTCAGCACATAGCGGCCCGGGGTCTCGATGCAGGCCAGCACGCTGTGGCCGCCATAGCCCTTGGCTTTCGACAGCACCTCGGCCACGGCGTTCTTCAGCACCGGGCCAAAGGCCTGGTGCTTTGCGGGATCGATCTTGAAATCCACCACTTCGACAATCATCGGTATCTCCAATAGAAGGAAAAGCCTGGCCTGAACCGCAGGCCGGCCAGCGCCTAGCACTGTACGGGAAAATGCGGCGCTGCTGCCTAAGCTGCTGTGGCCAGCGCGGCGCGCAGCTGCGCCACTTCGTGCGCCAGATTGCGCGCCGCGGCCGCATCGAAGGCGCTGCGTCCGCGCTCTGTGTGATAAAGCGCGGGCCGCGCATGGAGAAAAGCCTCGAGCACCACCAGCCTCCCGCGCGTGAACAGCGGCTCGGGCACATGGGCGTATTCCCGGCGCACCTGCAGCTGGTACTGTGCATAGCGTTCGGGCGCTGCGCCCAGAATGGACAGGTCGACATCGACCATCAGCTTCTCGTCTTCGGACAGGGGCCGGGCCGCATGCTTGGTGATGTCGATGAGGCGCACAACCGCTTCGATCTGCGCTTGCGGCAGCAGCAGCGACGCGAGCATTTCGCGCGCCACAAGCGCGCTCAGGTCCTCGTTGTCGGCGCGCCGCGGGTCGTAGACCAGATCGTGAAAGAACAGCGCCAGGGCCACGGTGGCCGGCCATTCCTCGGCGCGGCTCCATTCGTCCAGCAGCGTCAGGGCTTCGAGCAGATGCTGGGTGGTGTGATAGGCGCGGTGGGGCTCATTCCAGCCGGCAAGCACCTGGTCCAGCACCTGCTGGGCGCTGGCGCTCGAGGGCGCAGGAACACTGCGCAGCCAGTAGGCCTGCAGTTGCCTTGCGGTCTGGAGCACATCATCATGGGTCATGGGCTGATTGTGCTTCACGCCGCTGCTGCCGTATCCTGGGCGAAGGCCTTGCCGCGCCCGCCTCCCTCACAATCCAAAAAGGATACCGCCATGCATACGCTCATAACTTGCCTTTCGCGCGCGCGCCAGGCGCTGGCGCGCTCCAGCAGCCGCATGCTGCTGGCCGGCTGCCTAGCAGGAACCGCGCTGCTCGGCGCCTGCACCAGCACCCAGCCGCCGGCCGGCGTCGCAGCCGTGAGTGCGTTCGATCTGCAGCGCTACCAGGGCCGCTGGTACGAGATCGCGCGGCTGGACCACTCGTTCGAGCGCGGCCTGAGCAATGTGTCGGCCACCTACACCCCCCAGACCGACGGTAGCGTGCAGGTGCTCAACCGTGGTTATTCGGCCGAGAAGGGCAAATGGAACGAAGCCATCGGCAAGGCCTATTTCACCGGCGCGCCCACGACAGGCTCGCTCAAGGTCTCGTTCTTCGGTCCGTTCTACGGCGGCTACCATGTGGTCTCGCTGGACAGCGACTACCGCTGGGCGCTGGTGGTCGGCGCGGACCTGGGCTATGCCTGGATTTTGGCGCGCGAAAAGACGCTCGATACCGATACGCGCACGGCCCTGCTGGCCCGCGCCAAGGCCCTGGGCATAGACACCGATGCGCTGATCTGGGTCAGCCATGACCAGCGCGGCCAGCCATGAGCGTGCTGCCGGCCCTGCCGTCGCTGCCCGATGGCTACCGCGCGCTGGTTCTGGGCGCCTCGGGCGCGATAGGCGGCGCGATCGCCGACAGGCTGCGCGCCGACCCGCGCTGCGCCACGGTGTGCGCGCTCGCGCGCGACACCGCGCCGCGCATCGATTTCTCTGCGCCCGACAGCATTGCCCAGGCCGCGCAGGCATTGCAGTCCCAGGGTCCCTGGCAGCTGATCGTCGTCGCCACCGGCATGCTGCAAGGCCCCACCGGAGGCCCCGAAAAGCGCCTTGCCGATCTGCGTGCCGAGCATCTTGCCGCGAGCTTTGCGATCAACGCCCTGGGCCCCGCGCTGGCGCTGGCGCATTTCACGCCGCAACTGGCGCGCGGTGAGCGCTGCCTGGTGGCCGTGCTCTCGGCCAAGGTCGGCAGCATAGGCGACAACCGCCTGGGCGGCTGGTACAGCTACCGCGCTTCCAAGGCCGCGCTGAACATGCTGCTCAAGACCGCGGCCATCGAGCTGGCGCGCACCCATCCGCAGACCGTGCTGGCCGCGCTGCACCCGGGCACGGTGGACTCCGCCCTGTCGGCGCCGTTTCGCGGCGCGCAGATCGGCCGGCCGGCCGCCGACGCGGCGCGCGATCTGCTGGCGGTGCTCGACGGCCTGCGTCCAGAAGACAGCGGCGGCCTGTGGGCCTACGATGGCCAGCGCCTGCCGTGGTGAAACGACGCGCCTCACATTGACACATTCAAGGAAAGATTCCCCATGCGCATTCTGCTGACCGGCGGTACGGGCCTGATAGGCCGGGCCCTGTGCAAACACTGGCAGCGCCAGGGCCATGAACTGTTTGTCTGGAGCCGCCGCCCCGATCAGGTGGCGGCGCTGTGCAGCGGCGCGCGCGGCGTGGCGCAGCTGCAGCAGCTCGAAGGCCTGCCGCCCCTGGACGCCGTGGTCAATCTCGCGGGCGCGCCGATTGCCGACCGCCCCTGGACCAAGGCCAGGCGCGAACTGCTGTGGCGCAGCCGCGTGGATCTGACGCGCACGCTGGTCGAATGGCTGGGTCGCCAGCGCGTGCCGCCGCGCGTGCTGCTGTCGGGCTCGGCCACGGGCTGGTATGGCGACGGCGGCGAGCAGCCGCTCGACGAGCACAGCGCCGCGACCCGCCCCGACTTCGGCAGCCAGCTGTGCGCCGCCTGGGAGCAGGAAGCCGACAAGGCGTGCCAGTTGGGAATGCGCGTGGCGCTGCTGCGCACCGCGCCGGTTCTTGCGCCCCAGGGCGGCGTGCTGGGCCGGCTGCTGCCGCCGTTCCGGCTGGGCCTGGGCGGGCGGCTGGGCAGCGGCGCGCAATGGATGCCCTGGATCCATATCGACGACCAGGTCGCGCTGATCGACCATCTGCTGCAGCGCGATGACTGCAGCGGCGCCTTCAACGCCTGCGCGCCTCATCAGGTGCGCAACGCGGAGTTCACCCGCACGCTGGCGCGCGCGCTGCACCGCCCCGCGGTGCTGCCCGCGCCGGCCTGGGCGCTGCGCCTGGCGCTGGGCGAGATGTCGGTGCTGCTGCTGGGCGGCCAGCGGCTGTCGCCACGGCGCACCCAGGACGCGGGCTTCGCGTGGCGCCAGCCCACGCTCGCGCCGGCGCTGGCGCAGCTGCTGCACAGCACCTAGGCCTACATCCATCCTGGGCGCGCAGGCAATAGACTGCCAAGCATGCGCAAACCTTCCAAACTCGTGGTTCCCGCCCTGCTCGCCGTCGTGGTGGGAACCGTGATCGTCACCTCGGGCTGCGCCGCCTGGCGCCTGGGCCAGACGCGCGAGCTGGTCGACCGCAGCGAGCCGCTGCAAAGCACGCCCGTGGATGCCGCGCAGCGCCTGCTGATCGTCGGCGACAGCACGGGCGTGGGCACCGGGGCGAGTTCGCCCGAAAACAGCCTCGCGGGCCTGCTGGCCCAGGCTTTTCCGCGGCTGCAGATCGACAACCGCGCAGCGGACGGCGCGCTGCTCGCCGATGTGCGCGGCCAGCTCGAAGCGGTCAGCGGGCGCTATGACGCAGTGCTGGTGCAGGCCGGCGGCAACGATGTGATACGGCTGCGATCACAGGACAGCATGGGCCGCGACATGGACCGCGTGACCGAACTGGCACGCGCGCGCAGCGACCATGTGCTGCTGATGCCGGCCGGCAACGTGGGCCATGCGCCGTTCTTCTTCGCCCCGGTGTCCTGGCTGATGAGCGCGCGCGCCCGCTCCCTGCACGGCGTGGTGCGCGAAACGGCGCAGCGGCGCCAGGCGGTCTACATCAACCTGTACAAGGACAAGGACCAGGACCCGTTTGCCCAGCAGCCACAACTGCTGCACGCCTCGGACGGCCTGCACCCCAGCGACCCCGGCTATCGCATCTGGTTCGATGAGCTGCTGCAGCAGGCCCAGCTCGCGACGCTGCTCGCGCCGTCCAAGGCGCGCTGAAGCCGGGCTGCGCGCGGCGATGACGGCCGCGGTCTCGGCCTTGCTGCAGATGACGCGCCGCGCGCATGGACGAAAAAAAACCGGCTCGTCAGAGCCGGTTTTTTCAGCAGAGCCGCAGGCTCAGTAGCGGCCACCGCCGTAGCCACCGCTGCCATAGCCGACGTCAGAACGATTGCTCGCGCTGAAGCCACCCGAGCCGCCGCCGGCTTCGCGCGGACGCGCCAGGTTCACGACAATCGCGCGGCCGTCGACCGACATGCCGTTGAGGCCGGTGATGGCGGCTTGCGCCACTTCGGCAGAAGCCATTTCCACGAAGCCGAAGCCCTTGGAACGGCCGGTTTCACGGTCCATCATGACCTTGGCCGAGGAGACTCCGCCGAACTCGGCGAAGTTGCTCTCCAGGCTGGAATCGGTTACGGAGTAGGGAAGGTTGCCCACATAGATTTTGACGCTCATGGAAAGAGCCTTTCTGGAGGAAGGTGCGCAACAAATGGCGCGCCGTTGGAACAAAGGTGCGTGGACGGAAATCCCGCAGCCACTGGAAATGGGGGCATCAGCAAATCGGCGGATGCGGCATGCATGTCTGCAGCCAGCCTTGCGTCACGGCAAACAGCCGTGCGGCTTCGCGCGAGGCAAAAGTCTTGTCAAACCGGAATATTCGGCAATAGCTGCCGTTGCTCTGGGAGCGATGGACCGCGAAGGAGGCGCGAAAACGGCCACAGTCGGTCGGGTGTGTCGCGGGCGAAACGACGTATTGGCCCATGGAAATGCCGATTTTTGGAATTTAATGCATTCGGGAACGCAGGCCTGGATCAAGCCGCGTGAGCTTAGGGCAGAACGCGGGTGTCTGCAGCTCTACAGAACAACCGGGCGACAAGGGTCGCAAAACGGGTCTTGCAGGAAGGCCGCGGCCTTCCTCGCAAGCGTTGCGGCCAGCGTATCGGACTCACCGGCGTGGCTGCAACAGAAGCTATTATATCACCCATCAGAATTTAAAAACCAATCATTATTCTATTGGGTTTTAAAAATGCTGACCCGCCCCCGCCTTCAGTCCGACATCACCACCGGCCCGCCCTTTTGCAAGGCGCGCTGGTAGGCGGGCCGGGCACGCATGCGCTCGCGGTAGGCCAGCAGATGGGGCCAGGCGGATTCATTGCCGCTGCGCGCCAGCGCGGCTTCGACCGCGAAGCTCATCTGGAAATCGGCCATGGTCAGGTGCTGGCCTGCGAACCAGGTATTGCGCGCCAGGTGCGCGTCCATGAACTCCAGCGCGGTCTGCACATTCGGGCTGACGAGCTTTTGCTGCACCTTGGCGCACAGCCCGCGCGCGATCGGGCGCACGAAAAACGGCATGGGCTGGCGTGGAATGGTGTCGAACACCAGCTTCATCACCAGCCAGTTCATCAGCGAGCCTTCGGCGTAGTGCATCCAGAAACGGCATTCGCGGTGCTCGGGCGTGCCGCGCGCAGGCTCTAGATGGGCCAGCTCGGCCAGCGCTTGCGCGCCATGGCATTCGGCCAGGTACTCGATGATCGCGCCCGACTCGGCGACCACGGTGTCGCCATCGGTGATCACGGGCGACTTGCCCAGAGGGTGAATGGCCTTGAGTTCGGGCGGGGCCAGCCGCGTCTTGGGGTCGCGCTGGTAGACGCGCAGCGCATACGGCAGGCCCAGCTCCTCCAGCAGCCACAGTATGCGCTGCGAGCGCGAAGTTTCGAGGTGGTGAACGGTCAGCGTCATCAAGGTCTCCGTTGGTTGAAACAATGCCCGGGGCAGGCGCTCATGCGGTCAGCAGGCCGTCCATCCCCCGGTGCGTGGCCGCGATCTGGTCGCGCACTTCGCCGGGCAGCCCCGCCTGCTGCGCAAACTCGGGCCAGCGCGCGAGCGCCGCGCGGGTCTGCTCGATGATCGGGTCGCAGACGCCGCGCAGACCGTAGGTGTTGGCGACTTCGCGGATGTCGCCCCGCGTGATGCCGGAGAACTTGCCGTTGACCGACATCAGATGCTGGCGCAACCAGACATTGCCCGGATCATAGGCATAGGTCACGTCGTAGGCCGGCGCCAGTTCCCACTGGCCGCCCTGGCGCAGCAGGAAGGAGAAGTTCTTCGTATGGTCGTCGTTGTTCGCGGCCAGCACGTTGAACACCATGCGGCGCAGCGTCTGCGCGAATGCCGTCTCATCGAGCTGCAACTGGCGCAGCGTCTGGAACAGCTGGTGGTAGCTGTGCGATTCCTGCTGGTTGAAGTCCAGATGCGCCAGCCCGCACAGCGTCTGCATGTGGTGGCGCGCATTGCCGTCGCGGTCGAAGCGCTGGGTCATGAAATGCGCGCGGCCGCCCTCCTCGAGCAGGTTGCAGTCCGACATCGTGACGCCGGCCGCCCTGGCCATCAGCGAGTACGCGTATTCGATGCGGCCGTAGTTCCTGCCCGGGCCCAGCTGGCTGTCCAGGCCTATGCCGTCGAACTTGAGCAGCCAGGCTTCATAGCCTTCGGGAATCTCGAACTGGCCGGTGCGCACGTCCTGGGTCGCGCGGCGCCAGGCAATCGTCGCCTTGGCGCGCGCACCGCCGGCCGACGTGCCCACCTGGATGATCTGGCGCAGCAGCTCGCTCGCATGGTCGCTGCCCGCGAAGTCGCCGCTGATCACCGAACGCGCCTGGGCCACGAGCTGCGACATCTGCACGGCGGTCGCGGCCGACGACTGCGGGCCGCGGCTGGGCTTGAACGTCAGCGCGCCCATGGAGCGCTGGCCCATGTAGGCCAGGCGATCGAGCGCCGTGACGTTGGCCTGCGCAATGCCGCGCTCGGCCATCCAGGCGTTGATCAGCGCGTTGCCGAAGCGGTCGGGCAGCGCATCGGCCAGCATGGCCGGCAGCCGCTGGTAGGTGGCGATGGGCAAATTGGGAAACACGAACGGCGCATTGGCCTGGGCCAGCGGCATCTGCAGCGGCGCCAGCTCTATGCCCGAGCGCACGAACTTCGGCTCGTATTCGAACGCGTAGTAGCCGGTATCTGGATCGAGCGCGACCGCGCCCACATCCATTCCCCAGATGTTCACGGTCACGGCCTGCACGGCCCGGAAAACACTCTTGCGCGTTGCCATGGTCTTGTTCTCTGTATATTGATTTCAGCGGCGGCTCAGCCCTGGTCGTCGCCGCGCTCCAGGCGCAGCTTCCTGGCATAGACGCTGCGCGCGGCACGCTGGCGCGAGGCCACGCCGCGCGCGATCTGCAAGGGGCTGATGCGCACTGGTGGACGGAACGTGGTGAGCCAGGCGCCATGGCCCAGCGCATCGATCACGCGGATCAGCGAGATCACGCGGCTGCCCGCTCCGGTCTCGAGCGCGCGCAGCGTCTGCTTGGACACGCCGGCCTTGAGGCACAGGTCTTCCATGGTGATGTTTTGCCGCAGACGCTCGGCGCGCAGCTGCTCGCCCAGCTCGCGCTCCAGATCTTCAGGGGTTTTAATCTGCTCCATAAAGTACCTTTTTCGTTGTGTTAACCAAAAATATAGCTGCAACATACGTTTTTACGTACTTTATCATGCATAGGTTCATCAGGAGTTTTGATGTGAATAAACTACCAAATTCCGAACTTTAGTTTACCAAAAGCTTTTAACACACCAAAAATCGTATGTTGAATGACTATTCTCATGGAGTGCTGGTTGACACGTCGTGTAGCTTTTAACTGTACTTATATACAGCTACAATCTTTTCCTTCCAACCCGGCGCGCCACGCGGCTGCGCTGCACAACAAAGGATTGAATGATGGCAAGCATTGGCGTGGTGCTCACACCGGGTTTTGCAGACTGGGAATACGCGTTGCTCGCAGGCACGGCCAAGCCGTTCTACGGCATAGACCTGCGGTTTTTCTCTCCCGCACCGGGAGCGTTGCGCTCGCAGGGAGGATTGGACGTGACCGTGGCCGACGACCTTGCGCAATGCCAGGCATGGCAGCCGCAGGCGGTCGCGGTCATAGGCGGCATGGTCTGGGAAAGCAGCGCAGCGCCCGACCTGGGCGCATTTCTTCACGCGCTGCGCGATCAGGGCGCGGCAGTTGCCGGCATCTGCGGGGGAACGCTCGCGCTGGCGCGTGCCGGCCTGCTCGACCACATTGCCCATACCTCGAACAGCGCCGATTTCCTGCGCAGGAATGCCATGGGCTATGGCGGCGCGGCGCACTACCGGGACAGCCCGGCAGCCGTGCACGCGCAGCGCGTGATCACGGCCCCGGGAACCGCGCCGGTGAGCTTCACCTGCGAAGTGTTTGCGGCGGCCGGACTCGCACCCGAGCCCATTGCGCAGCTGCGTGCCATGCTGGCGGCGGAGCACGGCACGCGCCTGCCATAGCGCCGCGCACGGTGCCCGGCGTCATGCCGTGCCGACCAGCGAGGCCGCGAGCCGGCCCACCTGCGCCAAGGCCAGGTCACGCGTTGCCTGATCGGCCTGGGTCTGCGTCAGATAGCTGCTGACCAGCAGCGGCGCGCGACCTCCCGGCGGCCAGAGCACGCCCACGTCGTTGTTGGTGCCGTAGGCGCCGCCGCCGGTCTTGTCGCCCACGCGCCAGCCCGCGGGCAGCAGCGCGCGCAGTTTGCGGTCGCCGGTCTTGTTGTCCTGCAGCCAGCGCGTGATCTGCGCGCGCGAGGCTGGCGACAAGGCATCGCCCAGCACGATCTTGCGCAAGGTCTGCAGCATGGCTTGGGGCGTGGTCGTGTCGCGTGGATCGCCGGGCAGCGCTTCGTTGAGCTCGGGCTCGATGCGGTCCAGGCGCGTGAAGTCATCGCCCAGCGAGCGTGCATAGGCCGTCAGCGCCGCGGGGCCGCCAAAGCTCTGCAGCAGCAGATTCGCCGCGGGGTTGTCGCTGAGCGTGACCGCGGCGTCACAGAGTTCGGCCATGGTCATGGGTGCGCCGCCCACGCGCGGCGCGGTCGCCGGTGCATGCGGCACGATATCGCTGGCCTGCACCGCGATGCGGCGCGTGAGCTGTTCCTGCCCGCGGTCGACGCGGTCCAGCACCAGGGCCGCGGCAAGAAACTTGAAGGTGCTGCACATGGGAAAGCGCTCCGTGCCGCGGTGGGCCCAGGCCAGGCCCGTGTGGGTATCGAGCACGGCCACGCCCAGGCGGCCGCCGCTGTCGCGTTCGATCTTTTGCACTTCCTGCTGGAAGCGGCTCGCCTGGGCCGGCGAAGGGCTGCGGGCCAGCGTGCAGCCGGCGCTCAATACCGTGACCGCAGCCAGGCCGGCCGCGCGAATGAAAGGACGTCGCTCCATGTTTTCCTTGTAGTGGGTTTGAACGAAAGCGATGATGCCGGCCTTGGGCGCCCACGACAAACAGTAATAATCGAGTTTTGACCCCAGAAAAACTGGGGACAGCCGAGGTTTCCGTATGCACCTGCCGTTGAACGCCTTGCGCGCTTTCGAAGTATCGGCGCGCCACCTGAGCTTCACGCGCGCCGCCGAGGAACTGCATGTGACCCAGACCGCGGTCAGCCAGCATGTGAAGAACCTGGAAGACCGGCTCAAGGTGACGCTGTTTCGCCGCCTGCCGCGCGGCCTGGCGCTGACCGACGAAGGCCAGGCCCTGCTGCCGGTGCTGGCCCAGTCGTTCGAGCGCATAGGCCAGCTGCTCGACCAGTTCGGCGACGGGCGCGCGCGCGAGGCGCTGACCGTGGGCGTGGTCGGCACCTTTGCCGTGGGCTGGCTGATTCCGCGCCTGCGCGACTTCCAGCAATCCCATCCGTTCGTCGACTTCCGGCTGTTCACCCACAACAACCGTGTCGACATCGCGGGCGAAGGCCTGGATTACGCGATCCGCTTCGGCGACGGCGCCTGGCATGGCACCCAAGCCCAGCCCCTGCTGGCCGCGCCGCTGTCGCCGATGTGCACGCCGGCCCTGGCGGCCGAACTGCACACGCCTGGCGATCTCGCCGGCCAGGTGCTGCTGCGCTCCTACCGCGCGGACGAATGGGTCGCCTGGTTTGCGGCCGCGGCCACGCCCTGTCCCCTGCTGCGCGGCGCGGTGTTCGACTCGTCGCTGACCATGGCCCAGGCCGCGGCCCAGGGCGCGGGCATTGCGCTGCTGCCGGTGCGCATGTTCGCGCAAGAGCTGCAGCAGGGCCGGCTGGTGCGCCCGTTCGAGACCGAGATAGCCACCGGCCGGTACTGGCTCACGCGCCTGAAGTCCCGGCCCGTGACCGCAGCCATGCAGGCCTTCAGCGACTGGTTGCTGCAGACGACGCCGAAATGACTGCAGCCCTGCCTCCTGCGCTCTACACGCCAAAGCCACTTGTAATCCGGGAGGCTTCCATACAAGCCGCTCTTATCCCCAAGACAGGGGAGCAAGCTTGTGCATAACTGCCGCAATAACCCCGCAAAGCCGCGCCAGTGCTGGGTTTCCAGAGCGTGCTCAAAAAACAGGCAGCTGCGCGCGGAATGTCATGCCGCGTCATGCCACGCCGACGCTCAGGCCGCGGGACGCACCACGTTGACCGGCGCGCCGCGCTCGAACGCCTCGATGTTGTCGACCAGTTGATCGGCCAGGCCCTGAATGGCCTCTTGCGAGGCCCAGGCCACATGCGGCGTCAGGATGAAGTTGGGCAGGTCCAGCAACGCCATGAAGGGATGGTCGGCCGGCGGCGGCTCGGCCGAGACCACGTCGAAGCCCGCACCGGAAATCTGCCCGCCGCGCAAGGCCGCGGCCAGCGCGGCCTCGTCGACCAGGCCGCCACGCGCGGTATTGATGATCAGCGGGCGGCGCGTCATCTGCGCGAACTCCGCTGCGCCCAGCATGCCGCGCGTCTGGGCGTTGAGCGGGCAGTGCAGCGTGATGATGTCCGAGCGCGCGAGCACTTCCTCGAACGGCGTGTAGAGCCTGCCCATGCCGGAGCGCCCCTTGTGCGCCGATATCAGCACCGTCATGCCCAGCGCGCGCGCAATCGTTGCCACGGCGCAGCCCAGCGCGCCGTCGCCGATGATGCCCAGGGTCGATCCCGCAAGATCGCGCACCGGATAGTCGAAATAGCAGAATTGCCCCGATTCCTGCCAGCGGCCGGCCTTGACGGAGTCGCGGTAGGCACAGATGCTGCGGCGCAGCGCGAACATCAGCGCAAAGCTGTGCTCGGGAACGGTGTGCTCGGCGTAGTTGCGGATGTTGCTGACGATGATGCCGCGCCGGGCGCAGGCCTGCAGGTCTATGCTGTCGGTGCCCGTGGCCGCGACCGCGATGAACTTCAGGCATGCGGCCTGCTCCAGCGCCTGGGCGCCCAGCTTGACCTTGTTGCTGATCACGATGTCGGCATCGGCAATGCGCTGCGCGACTTCATGCGGGGCGGTGCTGTCATGGCACACGAGTTCGTGCGGGAAGGAAGGCCGGCGCAACGTGGTCTCGGGAGACAAGGTGGCGCGGTCAAGAAATACGATCTTCATAGGGGTCCGTCCGTTCAATTGCCGTAGGCGTATTCACCGCCGCGCTCTATCGCCTTGCGGTAGGCCGGCCGCGCCTGCAGCCTGGCCATCCAGGCCTGCAGATGCGGGTAGGGTGCGTCCATGCGCTGCACCTTGGCCAGTTCGCCGACGAAGCTCAGCTGGATGTCCGCGCCGCTGAGCTCCCCGCCCATCAGGAACGGCGTGTCGCGCAGCGCGGCATCGATATAGCCGAGGAAATTCGCCAGCTCCGACTGGATGCGCGGCTGCAGCGGCGCGCCGGCCTCGCCCAGGCGACCGACGTAGAGGTGGAGCATCAACGGCAGCATCGCCGAGCCTTCGGCGAAGTGCAGCCACTTGACGTATTCGTCGTACGCGGGGCTCGCGGGATCGGGCTGCAGCCGGCCGCCGCCATGGCGGCGTATCAGGTAGTCGACGATGGCGCCCGACTCGGTCAATACCAGAGGGCCTTCCTCGATCACGGGCGACTTGCCCAGCGGGCTGATGGCCTTGAGTTCGGGCGGCGCCAGATGGGTCTTGGGGTCGCGCTGGTAGCGCTTGATCTCATAGGCCAGGCCCAGCTCTTCCAGCAGCCAGAGAATGCGCTGCGAGCGCGAGTTGTTGAGGTGGTGGACAGTGATCATCGGGTCTCCGGGAGGGGCAGGAAAGGGAGCGAGCGGTGCGGGCTAGGGCGCGCCGACCGGCTCGGAAATCTCGATCAGGTTGAGGTCGGGGTCGCGCAGATAAATGGAGCGAATTCTCGCAGTCGCGCCGGTGCGCAGCACCGGGCCTTCGGCAATCGGCACGCCCAGCTGGTGCAGGTGCGCAATCACCGCGTCCAGCGGCACCGACGCCATGAAGCACAGGTCGAGCGCTCCCGGAACGGGCGTATGCGCCTTGGGCTCGAACTCGCGGCCCTTGACATGCAGATTGATTTTCTGCGCGCCGAACATGAAGGCCTTGCGCTCCACGGGCGGCGTGCCGCCGATGAACGATTCGAGCTTCATGCCCAGCACTTCGGTGTAAAAGCGCACGCATTGCGCTTCGTCGGCGGTGGTGAGAACCAGGTGGTCCAGGTGGCTGATCATGGAGATACTTGCTTTGCGGTGAAGGGACAAGCCGGGGCAGAATCCCACAGGGGCTGGCCGGGGCTTTCAGTATTCTGCATGCATGACACCCTTGCTGAATCATCCTCTTGCCAACGGCTTCGCGCACCTGCGCCCCATCCGCGAGACCGATCTTGCGCACTGGCTGGACTATCTGCGCAGCGATCCGGTGCGCCGGGGCATCAGCTGGCGCCCGCAGACCACGGACGCGCTGCGCGAGTTCGTCGATGCCACCGAACTGCACAACCCGGTCTCCCAGGTCCGATTCGCGATCGCGCGCACCGATGACGACGCCCTGCTGGGCACCGTGGGCCTGCACACGATCTCCAAGGTGCATCGCAGCGCCGATGTCGGCTACGACATCGCGCCGGACCAATGGGGCCAGGGCCTGGCCACCGCGGCCTGCTGCGCCATCGTCGAATGGGCACAGCGCCAGGGGTTCGTGCGCATTCAGGCAACGCTGCTGATCGGCAACGAGACGTCGCGGCGCGTGCTCGAACGCGCAGGCTTCGAGCATGAAGGCCGCCTGCGAAAGTACCGCTGGATAGAGGGCCGTGCCCACGATGTCCTGGTGTACAGCCATCTGCCCGCCGACCGGTAGACCCCCTGGCAAGGCCTGGCTCAATCCACCGAGATCCCGAGCTCCATCAACAGGTCCGCGGCCTGGCGGTGGGAGATGGTCGCGCCGCGGAACAGCCGCGCGTCCTCGAGCTTGAGGCCGCCGATGTCGGCCTCGCGCAAATCGGCGCCTTCGAAGCGCGCGAGCTTCAGGTGGGCATCGCGCAGGCTGCCGCCGATGAAGACGGCATCACGGAAATCGCAACCCGACAGATTGGCGTCCGAGAAATTGAGGTCCTGCAGCTGCAGCTTGCGAAACGACAGCCGCTGCAGGTTGGCACTGACCAGCAGCGAGTCCTCGAACTTCAATCCCAGATGCGCGACTTCCTCGAAGTTCGCGCCCGTGAGCTTGCATCCCTGGAAGAAGGCGGCACCCAGTTTGGCGCGGCGCCAGCGCGTATTGTTGAGGTCGCAGGAGTGGAAACGCGCATCGGTCAGGTCGGCCGATTCGAAGTCCGCCTGGCGGGCGCGGCATCCCCGCCAGACCGTGCGGCTCAGCGAGGCGGCAAACAGCGAGGCTTCGATGAACGAACAGGCGCTGAATTCGAAGTCGCGCAGCACGAGCCGCGACAGGTCTACGCCTTCGAAATCGCAGCGTTCGAACGCCAGCGGCGCGCCGGACTCGATCAGCGACTCCATCTGTTCGCGTGAGAGGGCCTGGTCCTCGATCAGGGTGGCAGGCGACGGAACGGGGCTGGCGGTATGTGTCATGCGAAGAGTCTGGGAGCAGAACCGCCAGCTTAACGGCCCGGAACGGGGTTTTCACAACATGCTCGTGCGCTGCGCCAAAACCCTGATACGGGCCGAAACCGCTTGACCCTGTAGTGGCTGCAGTGTTTTCAATAGGGCCAGAAAGGTGAAACCATGTCCCATTGCGATTCCAGCTTCGATCCCGCCACCCATCTGCGCCTGCTGCAGCAGGCCCAGGCCGCAGGCTCCAGCGCCCAGGCCTGGCTGCTGCTCGAGGCCGCGCATGTGCTGGGCCAGTTGCATTTGGGGCCGCACTGGCAGACGCATGTGCGCATGCTGGCCCTCGCCTGGCGCAGCGCCGACGGCTCGGAGACCATGGGCCAGCTGCTGCGACTGGCGCTGGTGCCGCTGGGCCATCTGAGCCGGCGCCTGCCCGCAGGCAACCCCGGGCGCGCCACCGTGAGCGCCTTCACGCCGCTGCCCGTGCGCCCTGAGATCGCGCAACTCATTGCCCGGGCACGCCGGCAGTGACCCAGCGCGCATGGCAGTTTTCCGGGCTGCCGTCTTATCCCCACGCCGGGCGTCCAAGCTTGTGCATAACCACCGGAACAACTTGAAAAAGTGGCGCCAGTGCTGGCTTTCCAGGGCATGCTCAAAAAACAGGCACAGCAGGGCCGCGGCCGCTTCCATTGCGCGCAAGAATGCTTTCGGACCGGCAATATCAGCGGCGCGCGAGAATTTCGTAGTCGATGGGCTTGAAACTGCCGTTGTTGGAGTTCTCGGCCGAACACGAGGTCAGGCCGCAGACCAGGTCCATCTCGGCACGCAGTTCGATGAAGTCGCCGGGCCTGGACTTGGGTGGCTTCACCGCGACCGCGCCATCGGGGCCGACTTCGACATTCATGAACACATTGAACGTCGTGCCGATCTGCTCGGGCCGGATGCCGAATTCGGCCAGCGCGGTGTAGAGATTCTCGAAGCAGCTGGGGTGGTGGCCCTGGTGCCGGTAGAGGATCTCGAACATCTCCTGGCTGCAGGGCGTCAGCAGGAAATCGTGGCGCCCGACCCGGTCTTCGAGAATCACGAACATCGGCCGGCTGTCGTTGGCGTACAGCGTGTCGCCGCTGCTCAGATAGATCTTGGACGCATAGTCGATGCTGCGCCCGGAAGACAGGCTGCAGGCATGGTCGCCGTCCCTGAACGCAAACAGGTCGGCGACCTGCTCGCCCAGCGGGTCGTGAATGCGCAGGATCTCGCCGGCGCGCAGGCGAAAGGCAACGCCCGATTGGGGAGGAATACGCGTGCAGGCGTGCTGGACTTCATGCATCTTTGGGGACTTTCGAATGAAATGGACATTGCCAGCCGGCTTCCACCGCCCGGCCTGAATACTGGCGTGCCTCCGAGGCTTCGCCAAAGCGTGCCAGCACCGGGTTGATCGCGCCCTGGAGCGCGATATCGCGCGTGCGGATCGCATCCTGCAGCAAGGTGTACTTGCCGCTGGCCTTGAGCTGCTCGAACTGCTCATGGAAATTGAAGACCAGGCAAGGCATGGGCGCGCGGCGCGCCAGTCGGGAAGCCCCGGGGTGCAGGCCGACGACGAAGTACGCGCGCCCGCCTACGCTGAACGAAAAATCCTCGCGGCCGGGATCGTCGCTGACGTCCGCCGCCCAGGGAATGCGGTGGGCGCAATCATGCGCGTGCAGCGCCTGCAGCTGGCGCCACATCTGCTGCTCGAAACGCAGTTCATCGAGCTTGGGCGCGCGGAACACGGCAATGAAACTCACGGGCACCATGCCGGGGTCGGGGTACTGGCGCGAATAGTCCATGAGCGCAGCGTGCAGCGCCGCAGTGAGGGCTTCATCACCGAGTTCGCCGAATTCCTGCAGCTGCATGCGCCCCTTGTTGAGCGCCGATTTGGCACCGACGCAGGGAAAGGCCTTGTCGGCGATGAACTCCTTGAGGAGGCCTGCGGACGCGGGAGCGCACGGGTCGTTTTCTGTGGGATGGAGTTGCATGCAGCTAAGTTAAGTCCATCCTCGCCCATCCTCGGTGCGCCCATTGCCGGCCCGGCCGTGGGAGCGCGGGCCCCGGGATTGTAGGGATGCACCCACGCCGCCCCGCCTTGGTAGGACTGCACCTACAACGGAACGAGGACAAATGTTGCAGTGCAACATAAATAAAGCGAGGACAGTGCAGGGAGGTCAAAAGTGCAAGCCGTTCCCCGCCGCCGTTGGCCGCTAACGAAAGAATGCGTGAACTATCTGCTCAAGAAAATGCAGTCGCAGGCCCGCAAATGGACCCGCAAGAATCTGCAATACGCCGCCAAACCCGCGCTGGCGCGTGTCTCCGCACTGTTGCCTGCGATGAACGCGCAGTTCAGGGCCCTGAATCCCGCGCTGTGGCCGGCGCGCGAAGAAAGTGCGCCGGCGCAGCAGCATGTCCCCCAGGCGCCCGCCGGCGATGCGCAATGGCTGGACGGCACTTTCACCGAGCGCGGCCGCACGCTGACGTACAAGCTCCATGTACCGCCGCAGCCAGTGCGCGGCGCTCCGCGCCCCCTGGTCGTGATGCTGCATGGCTGCACGCAGGATGCGCAGGATTTCGCCGCCGGCACGCAGATGAATGCCCAGGCGGCGGCACTCGGCGCCATCGTGCTCTACCCCGAGCAATCTTCCCGTGACAACCCCAAGAAATGCTGGAACTGGTTCACGCCACAGAACCAGCAGCGCGACCGCGGCGAACCCGCGGTGCTCGCGGCGCTCACGCGGTCTATCGCCGAAAGCCACGCCGTCGACAGATCGCGCATCTACGTCGCCGGCCTGTCGGCCGGGGGGGCGATGGCCGACATCCTCGGCGCCGCGTATCCCGACATGTTCGCCGCCATCGGTGTGCATTCAGGGCTGCCGCGGGGCTGCGCCACCGACGTGATGTCAGCGCTCACTGCCATGCGCATAGGCTGTGCGACACATGGCACGGCCCATGGCGCCGTGCCGCCGACCATCGTCTTCCATGGCGATGCCGACAGCACCGTGCATGTCAGCAACGGCATCGCGGTGGTCGATGCCGCGCTCCAGGCCCGGGAAACGCCGGGCGGCGACGTCCAGGCCAGCGAAGGCGAATCCGCGCAGGGACAGCGCTACAGCAAGACGCTCTACCAGGACAGCGCTGGCCGCACCACGGTCGAATACTGGCAGTTGCACGGCGCCGGCCATGCCTGGTCTGGCGGCAATCCCGGCGGCAGCTATACGGACCCGGCAGGCGTGGACGCGACCGCAGAGATGCTGCGCTTCTTCCTGGCCCACCCCAAAAAACATGCGGACCAGGCGCGACTGAGCGCCACGGCAGGTTGAATGATTTAGCGTATTCTGTAGGACATGAACTCGTCCATCCTTCAGGGATACCAACTTTCGCTAGAGACCCAGGGCCCGGCCGGTCTGGCATTTCTCAACGCCCGTGTGCCGCATCGATATACCGGCGTTTTTCGCCTGCATGAAGGCGCGCTGCGCAACATGTTCCTGCATGACAAGCTGGGGGAGATCGTGCCCGAATTCCTGCAGGTCGTGCCCTTGTGCGACAGCTTCTGCCAATTCACGCTGCGCGACGGCCTGTTCACGACGCAGGACTCGGGCGCCGATCCGCGCCTCGACGGCCACAAATACCAGGGCGTGCTGCTTTCCTATGTCGGTTTGCCGCTGCTCGACAGCAGCGGTGAACTGTACGGCACGATGTGCCACTTCGATGCCCAGGCGCTGGAGCTTGACGACAACGAATTCGAGATTTTCCGCGCGGCCGCCCAGCTGCTGCCGGCCTACCTCGACCAGCCGCTGCGCAGCGTGCCGGCATAAGCGTGGAACGCGGCGCCGGCGCTGCGCGCCGCGCGGGCTTCAGCCCTGCGCCGGCAGGCCCTTGTCGGGGGCCCCGCGCGTGCTCTCGTTCTGCGACCAGGCCAGCAGGCTGTCGGCCGACATCGGCCGCGCGAAGAAGTAGCCTTGCAACTCATCGCAGTGCATCGCCAGCAGGATGTCGCGCTGGCCGCCGGTCTCCACGCCTTCGGCGACCACGCGCAGATTCAAGGCATGTGCCAGCTTCACCACCGCATTCACCACCGAGCGCGCATCTTCGCTGACCTCGAGGTCCTTGACGAAGCTGCGGTCTATCTTGAGCTGGCGCGCCGGCAACTGGCGCAGATAGTTGAGGCTGGAGTAGCCTGAGCCGAAGTCGTCTATGGACAGGAACACGCCTATGCGCGCGAGTCCGTCGAACGTGCGCTGCGTGGCCTTCATGTCTTCCATGGCCACGGTTTCGGTGATCTCGCACAGCAGCTGCGAGGCCGGCACGCCATGCTGGCTCAGCGCGCGCTCTATGCGTGCGGTCAAGGTGTTGTCGCGCAACTGGTAGGCGGAGATATTGATGGCCACGCGAATGTTGGCTCCTTCACGCTTCCAGGCCGCGATCTGCCGGCAGGCCTCGTCTATGACCCAATTGCCCAGCAGCCCGATCAGGCCGAAGCGCTCGGCCAGCGTGATGAACACCGTGGGGCTGACCATGCCCAGCTGGGGATGGTTCCAGCGCAGCAAGGCTTCCACGCCGCAGATCTGCCCGTCGAGGCCGTCGATCTTTGGCTGGTAATGCAGCGACAGTTCGCCGCGGTCCAGCGCATGGCGCAGGTCGTTTTGCAGCTCCAGCTGCGCCGAGGCATCCGTGCCCATGTGCGGCTCGAACAGCACATGGCAGCTGCCGCCGGCGCGCTTGGCCGCATACATGGCGGCGTCGGCGTTGGCCACGAGCTTGCTGCGTTCGCCGTGGCCGGGATGAATGGCAATGCCTATGGAGCAGGCGATCTGCACCTGCTTTCCGGTAAGCTCGAACGGCTTGGACAGCGCGGTCAGCGCTCTTTTCGCGACGCTGATGCAGGCCTCCTCGTCGACCACGTTCTCGAGCAGCAGCAGGAATTCGTCGCCGCCCACGCGCGCCACGGTATCGCCTTCGCGCGCCTCGAGCCGCAGGCGGTCGGCCGCGCCGCGCAGTATCAGGTCGCCGGCCGCGTGGCCGAACGAGTCATTGATGGGCTTGAAGCCATCGAGGTCCACGAACAGCACCGCCAGACGATCGACCACGCCTTCGTGGTTGGTGCGGTCCAGCCGCAGCAGCGCCTGGCGCAGCCGGTCCTCGAACAGCAGCCGGTTGGGCAGGCCGGTCAAGGGGTCCGAAAAGGCGCGGTGCTGCAGCTCGTCGTTGGCGGCCTTGAGCCGCGCATTGCTTTCCTGCAGCGATTCGGTCAGGCGCTCGGCCGTGCTCTGCAGCCGCGCGTCGAGAATCGAGGTGAACAGCGTGCTGACCAGCAGCATGCCGGCCGCCATCACCACCAGCACCGTGAGGCCGGGGCCGCCGAGCTCGCCCGCGCTCAGGCACACCGAGCCCATGAGAAAGCTCGCCGCGGCCATGCCGGTGTAATGCATGCCGCAGATCGCCACGGCCATCACCCAGGAAGCGCCCAGCTGGTACTTGAGCCGCTGGCCCGCATGCACCTGGCGCAGCAGCTTGAAGATCAGCAGCGCCGCGGCCGATGCCAGTACCGCGATCAGCACCGACAGCGCGACGATGAACGGATCCCAGACGATGCCCGGCGCCATAACCATCGCGCCCATGCCGATGTAGTGCATGCCGCTGATGCCCGCGCCCATGAACAGCGCACCGAGCGCGAGTTGCCAGTGGCCGAAATGCTCGCGGCTGGCCAGCTCCAGCGCCACGCCCGCGGCCGCGAGTGCCGCGAGCCAGGACAACAGCGTCATTCCGCTGGAAAAGCCGATGGCAATGGGCAGCGTGAACGCCTGCATGCCCAGGAAATGCATGGACCAGATCCCGGTGCCCATGACCAGCGAGCCCGCGGCCCACCAGGCAAGGCCCACGCGGCGCTGGGCGCTGCGCACCCGCCGGGCAAGGTCCAGCGTGACGTAGGAGGCCAGCATGGCAATGAGAAACGACGCGGCAACCACCAACAGGTTGTAGCCGGAGGGCATGAACGTAGTCATACGGGGAGAAATCCAATCGGGAACTGCAGGCGGCATTGCGCCTGGCAAGCTCTCCCCTGGCGCTCGAGCGCCGACTCCATGCACGATGGAAGCGTGGGAGGAAGATGCGTGGCATGCCGGGCCCACGCCAGCCAAGGCAATGAAAGACAAAAATTGTCGCATGGCCCGTGATTTCCCGCTCGGCATACGGGCGAAGCAAAGCCCACCTGCCCCGACGCGCAGCGCGAGGGCAGGTGGGTTGGCGACCCCATGCCGGCAGCGCCCGCGCCAGGGCGCTTGCCTGCAGACCGCTTAGAGGCTCAGCGCGCCAATCGGTTCATCGCGAAGAACAGCACGGAATTGGCCACGGCGTCGGCGTTGACGTCCAGCGCCGCCGCATTGAAGTTGTCCAGGTTGTCGCAGGCGCGGTGATAGCAGGGATCGAATGCCTTGCCCGCCGTTCCGCCCGAGGTGGCCGCCTCCTGCTGGCTCTTGATTTCCTCGGCACCGGTGAACAATCCGCCGAAGGGAATGCCTGCGTCGGCGAACGGCTTGTGGTCCGAACGGCCGCCTGAATTCACGCGCTTCGATGGCAGCTTGCGCTGCGCATAGAAGCTTTCGAGGAACTGCACGATCTGCGCCGACTGCTGCGGACTCGAGATCGCTTCCTTGCCGGCCGAGCCGTCGCCGCCATAGACTTCGAACACATGGTTGGGCGAACCTATCATGTCGAAGTTCAGATACAGGTCGATTTTCGCGCGCTGACCAGCGTCGAGCTTGCGAACGTAATAGGTGGAGCCCAGCAGGCCTTGTTCCTCGGCCCCCCACAGCGCGAACCGCAGCCGGTTCACCGGCTGCACGCGCGCCATCTGGCGGGCGGTCTCGAGGATTGCGGCCACGCCCGAGCCGTTGTCATTGATGCCCGCGCCCGCGCGCACCGAATCCAGGTGAGCACCCGCCATGGTCACATGGTCGGGGTCGCCGCCTGTCGATTCGGCCAGCAGGTTGTAGGTGGTGGCCCTGCTGCGTGAGGTTTCGGTCTGCAGGTGCAGTTGCACGCCGGTGAGCGTGCGCTGCGCGAGCCGCTCGCCTTCGGTCTTGCCGACCAGCACCACGGGCAGGTCCGGCGGCGTTTCGGCCGAGAGGCTGCCCGTGAGCGCGCCGTCGTCGAGGCTGTAGATGACCAGGCCCACGGCGCCGGCCTGGACCGCAGCCGCGGCCTTCTGCGCGAGATCGCAGCCGCCGCGGCGCAGCAGCGCAATGTTGCCGCGCGGGAACCCCGTGAAGTCCGCGGCCTCGCAGCCCACGGCAGCGGCCGGGCGGCTCACCTCGGCGGTGACATCGGCGCTGCCCGAGTAGTCGGCGACCAGATGCGGAATCGACTCGGGCGCGATCTGGCCCGGTTCGCGCAGGCTGGACGCGTGGATACGCGACAGCGCGAACTCGAACGGCTGGACCGTGACGCGGTAGCCGGCCTCGGTAAACACTTTGCGCGCATAGGCGAGCGACGCGTCGTAGCCCGGCGAGCCCGCCATGCGCGTGCCATTGTTGGCCCGGGCGATCGCCGCGAGCTCGGTCTGGTGGGCACGCACGCCCGCGAGCGTGACGCATTCGAGCAGCTGGTCTGGTGTGTCGTTGGGCCGCGTGGCGCAGTCGGTGGGAGCGGTCATCAATGCCGGGGCAAATGCCGGACGCGGTGCGGATTCGGCGCCTGCAGCTTCGCCCGCGGCGGCGGCAATGGGTACCGCCCTGGAGCCGTCCTCACCGCCGCAGGCGCACAGCTGCAAAGCCGCGGCGGCGATGAGACAACAGCGCCAGGGCGCGTCGCCGGGTGCGGTCTGGGTACGCAATCTCGAGATCAGTGACGTGGTGTGGGTCATGGCGTTCCTCGTTTGAGCGCCCGGATGATGCCAGCGCGGCGCGCGCGCGGCCACGCATCACCTTGCCCACATATCAAGCCCTGCGCACACCATGGGCGTTCGGCATTTACGGCCGCAAAGCCCCGATCGGGGCCGTGCAAAAGGAGGTCCAGTCGAGAGGAAAAACATGCCGCCACCAAGCCGTTCGCGCCGCCGGCCGGGCGGCGTGCAGGCCCGGCTGATTTTGCGATCGGAGGCTGAACTTACCGACTGTTGCGCGCGGTGGAGAGTCGCTCACAGCGCATCGGGCACATTCGGCGCGCGGCTCACCAGCGCCTGCTGCCGGCAAGGTGCATAGGCATCGAGCGCGCTGCGGTAGGTGGGGCTGCGCACGTCGAGCAGTCCCAGCACCGTGTGGTAGTAGAAATCATGGGTCAGCGGCTGGGCCTTGCCCGCGCGCAGGCAGGCCTCGTTGGTGCGGGTGCGCGCGGCCAGCGTGCCGGGCCAGGTGATCCAGGCCACATGCTTCTGGCTGTCGGGCGCGATCGCATAGGGCAGGCCGTGCAGGTAGATGCCGTTCTCGCCCAGCGACTCGCCATGGTCCGACAGATAGACCAGCGCGACTTCATAGTCGGCGGCCTTGGTCTTGAGCCAGTCTATGGTCTTCGCGACGAACAGATCGGTTTCGGCGATGCTGTTGTCGTAGACGTTGATCAGGTCCTGCTGGCTGCAATCTGATGTGACCTGCGTGGTGCATTCGGGCCGGAAGTGCTTGGCCTGCGCCGTCGAGCGGCGGAAATAGGCCGGGCCATGGCTGCCCATCTGATGCAGGGCCAGCACCGTGCCCACGGCGCGCTTTTGCGCGGGAATCTTGGCCAGGCTCAGGTCCAGCTGGTCGAGCATCAGCTGGTCCAGGCACTCGCCATCGGCTTCGCACCATTTGGCGCGCTGGGTCGCGGTCGCCTGATCGTAGGCCGTGGCATGCGGGATGCGATCGCAGACCCCTTTGCAGCCCGACTGGTTGTCGAGCCAGCTCACGCCCAGGCCTGCGGCCTGCAGTACGTCGAGCAGCGTCTCATGGTTGGCCTTGCGCGCCTCGAAGTCCTTCTTGCCGAGATGCGAGAACATGCAGGGAACGGAGGCTGCGGTATTGGTGCCGCAGGAGCGCACATTGCTCCAGCTGATCGCGTTGCGCGCCTGCAGCTGCGGCGTCGTGTCGCGTGCATAGCCGTTCATGCCGAAATGGTCGCCGCGCGCCGTCTCGCCCACGACCAGGACCAGCAGCGGCGGCTTGTGCGCGGAGCTGCCGGCGGCCATCGACACCGGCAGGCTTCTCGCGGGCCCGCCGCCCGACTGCGCGATGCCGTAGCTCGCGCCCAGGCCCGCGCCGCCCAGAATGGACACGAAAGGCCGCGCTGGGATCAGCAGCGGCTTGAGCGTGACATCGGCCAGCGCGACGATGCCCGATGTGGGGTTGATCAGATAGCGCAGTTCCATGTGGTTGCGCAGCAGGGGAGCGAGTTGGCGGTACATGCCGGCGACCCCGGCCGCGAGCAGGGCGAAGCTGGCCAGGACCAGCAGCAGCGAACGCCAGCCGCGCCACAGCGAATCGCGCCGCCAGGCCACGCCGAACCACAGCCAGAGGCTGGGCAGGCCGCCGAACACCAGGATATGCAGCAGCATGCGCGGACCCAGCAGGGCCAGGGCCTCGCTGGTATTGGTCTGCAGCACATTGCGCACCATGCCGCTGTCCAGCAGGATGCCGTAATGCTGGATGTAGTACTCCATGCCCGCAGCGGTCAGCAGCGTGAGGCTCCAGCCCAGGCGCCGCAGGCCGGGCCACGACAGCAGCATGAACCACCAGTAGGTCGCGCAGGCGATCAGGCCGACGATGGCCGCGCGCTTCCAGAACCAGGGGTCGACGAAGTCGGGCAGCTGGGCCAGCTTGGACCACAGCGGCGCATTGAGCAGCAGCGTGCACCACAGCGTCAGCAGCGCCGCGCCCCAGCGCGGCGCAAGGCTCATCCTGTATCGGCGCGCGTGGGCTGCGGCCCGGGCAAGAAGGCCGGCGGGCACTTCGGGCAGCGAAGTGGGCGGTTGGAGTATGGCGAGAGTATTCACGGCCATCAATGTAGGCAGCCGCCCTGAACCCGCCCTGAATGCCACGTTCAGACTTGGTTCAGGTAAGCCGCCCATACTTGCAGCGCCCAGGGCGTACCATGGGGCCCGTCACCTTTATTTCCACTGCCCATGCGCATTTTATTGGTCGAGGACGATGCCGCATTGGCCAACGCGGTGTTGGGTTACCTCCACGGCAAGCAATTCCTGGTGGATCTGGCCGCCGACCTCAGCCAGGCACGTTCCATGGTGTCGCTGGCGGCTTATTCGGCCGTATTGCTGGATCTGAACCTGCCCGACGGCGACGGTCTGCAACTGCTGCCCACCATCCAGGCCCAGGACGATCCGGCGTCGGTGATCGTGGTCACGGCGCGCGACCAGGTCAGCGACCGCATACGCGGGCTGGATGCGGGCGCCGATGACTATCTGATCAAGCCTTACGATCCGGAGGAGCTGCTGGCGCGGCTGCGCGCCGTCGAGCGCCGCCGCGGCCACCAGACCAGCTCGGTGGTCACGCGCGGCGATGTGAGCATCGATCTGACGCGCGAAGTCGTCAAGGCCAATGGCTTTCCCGTGGTCATGACGCCCAAGGAATGGGCCTTGCTGCGCGTGCTCGCCAGCCGCGCCCAGCAGGTGCACACGCGCGAACGTCTGCTCGATGCGCTCTACCAATGGGATGACAGCAGCGACAGCAACACGCTCGAAGTGTTCATCAGCCGGCTGCGGCGCAAGCTCGGCAACTCGCTGATCCAGACCGTGCGCGGCATTGGCTACCGCCTCGCACCGCCATGAGCGCCGACGCACCGCTGCAGCCCAGCCTGGTATCGAGCCTCACGCGCGCCCTGCTGGCGGCCGTGGTGCTGGTCTGGGCCGTGGGAACCGGGATGGTCGCCTGGTATGTGAACTACAAGATCCAGCGCAATTTCGATTTCGAGCTGTCGGAAAGCGCGCACCGCCAGCTGTTTGCCTCGCCCATGTACATCCCGGACCCGGGCGAAGCCACGCCGGCCGTGATGCATGAGGCACCGGATACCGTGCACGACGCACCCTTGCTGCTGCAACTGCGCGACCTCCAGGGACGCGTGCTGGTGCGCACCGAGGCGGCGCCGGAAACCGGCTGGACCAGCGAATTGGCCGAAGGCTTCAGCGACACCAGCAACTACCGCATTTTCACAATCTACGACCCCGCCAAGCAGCTGTGGCTGCAGCTGGCCGACACCCAGGAGGAGCGCCGTGAAGCCAGCCGCAACACGCTCACCGGACTGGTGCTGCTGCTGCTGCTGATACTGCCGGTGCTGGCCCTGATCATCCGCTGGGTCGCGCGCCGGAAATTGCGCAGCCTGGGCGACATCCAGGAGCAGATCCAGGCGCGCAACGGCAGCCATCTGGATCCGCTGCGCACCGCCGACTACCCGCTGGAGCTGGCCCAGGTCGGTCTGGGCGTGAACCTGCTGCTGGGCCGTCTGCAGGAAGCGCTCAACGTCGAGCGCTCGCTCGCGGCGAATGCCGCGCATGAACTCAGGACCCCGCTGGCATCGGTGCGGCTGCGGCTGCACACCGCGATCGACCAGGCCGAATCGAACGCCGCATCGAACGTGCCGCTGGAGGAAGCCAAGGCCGCGCTGCAGGCGCTGGAAACGCTGTCTCACCGCACCGAGCGCCTGCTGCAGCTGTCACGCGCCGAAGCCGGCGACAGCGCAAGCTTCGCTCCGGTGGACCTGGTGCAGCTGGCCGGCACGCTGGCCCAGGAGTTCTGGCAGCAGCCGCGCGCGCTCAAGCGTCTGGACTGGATCGCCCCCGAAGGCCATGAACCGGTGTGCATACAGGGCGATATCGACAGCCTGGCAATCGCGCTGCGCAACCTGCTCGACAACGCCCTGACCCATACCAGCGCCGCCGTGGAGCTCAGCGTCGAGCGCTGGCCCGCGCCGGCGCTCGTGGTGCGCGACCATGGTCCCGGCGTGCCGGCGGCTCAACTGCCACTGATCCTGCAGCGCCATGTGCGCGCCGACAGCCGGCGCGTGGGCTACGGGCTGGGAATGTCCATCGTCAGCTCGATTGCGCTCAAGCATGGGGCGCAGCTGGAGCTGCGCTCGCCACCGGCCGACGGCGGCACAGGTCTCGAAGTGCGACTGAACTTCTCCACATCCACGCCGCGCTGAGCGCGTTTCAGCCGCTGAAATCTGGCAGCGCCTGGAGTTTTGCCAGCGCCGCTTTCAGGCCCAGGAAATTGTCCTCGCTGCCATAGGCAATCGCTGTGAGACTGTGGGCCAGCATCAGATTGAGCGGCAGGCCGAAATCCTCGACCGCGCACTGCGCGTCGAACAGTTTGCCATGGGGGCTGGCCTGCACGCGCTGCACGATGGTCGCCGCCGTGGGGCAGTAACCCACGACGGGCTTGCCCCGGGCCAGCGCATAAGAAACCTCCCACACCGTGCCGCTGTCGGGTTCGAAGCCGCGGAAATCACGCAGGTTCGCGACCACGGCATCGGCGCGCTCGATCAGCGCGCGGTTGGCTTCATAGATGGCCAGCGACTGCCCGTCGGGCAGCGCGGTAATTTCCGCATCGAGCGGGAACAGGCCCGAGAATCCAGCCTCGCAGCACACCGCCTGCATGCGCCCGCCATGCGCGCGCGCATCGGGATAGAAGACTTCGGGGCCGGCCAGATAGACGCTCTTCAACATTTGGTGCACCTCCCAGATGGGCACAGGCACAACGCGCGCCTGCCAAACCATGCTAACCGCCAGGGTGGCTGGCTTGTTGCCGGAAATGACCGCAACGCTGAACCGCAAGCACGAACATGGTTATGAAAGAGCGGGCGGGCGGCAATACCCGCAGAGAAAAAGCATTCTGTTCATCAACCGATATTCAATTATCGCCCGGCCTTTTCTGCAGGGATTTTTTCGCTGTGAATCTTCACCAAACGGCAATAGTCGACATTATCCGGAACGAAATTTGCACCGCCGATGCATCCATGTGACACTGTGTTGCATATGAATACCTTCATTCTTCAAGCTGCAGCCTGCACTGCCTCGTTGCTGCTGTTGCCGGCAGCACAGGCCCAGGCCGTACCCTATGTTTTGCTCGACCAAACTGTATTGGTGCATATACCTTCCAAGGATGTGCCCGATTTCAAATCGTTCATCGGCAAGACACTCAATGAAGGCGCTGCGGATACCGTGGCCGAATGGAGCAGCAGTGCGCGCGCGGGCAAGCCGCCGGTCAAGGTGGTGCTCACGCCCGGCCCGCGGGTACAGACCAGATCTGCGGGCGAATGCCGTCTGCTGCAGGGCCAGGTAAGCCAGGGCAGCCGCGCCAACAGCTGGAAGGTATCGTTCTGCCAATTGGCCGATGGCAAATGGAAAATCAGCGGCCTGAAATAAACGCCTGACGCGGCACACCGGCCGCGCCCCCTTCATTGCGCAGGATACGCATTGCGAGTTGCAATGCGCGGCCTGCAAGAAAGGTGCCTGTGGATTCACCATCCGATTCCCCTAGCGCATTTCCCTGGCGCCTGGGTCCGATACGCGCCAGAGGCTGCGCCTGCAGCAGCGCCATGTGCCAGCGCCTGCATCTGCGCGTCACACAGGATCTTTCGCGCCGCCATTTTCTCGGCGGCGCAGCCGCCATGCTGGCCCCGTTTGCCTTGCCCCAGGCCGTGGCGCAAACGCCGGTGCAGCAAACGCGCCGCCCGCTGCTGCTGCGCAACATGCGGCTGTTCGACGGTTCGGGCCAGGCGCCGCGCGCCGGCGTCCAGGTGCTGATACAAGGCCAGCGCATTGCCGAGCTGCTGCCCACGGCGGCAGTGGTGGAGAACGCGCAGGTGATCGACTGCCAGGGCAAGCTGGTTCTGCCGGGGCTGATAGACACGCACTGGCACACCATGCTCGCGGGCATCTCCCAGCTTTCGGCGGTTTCCGCCGACCTGGGCTATCTCTACCTGGTCGCGGCGCAGGAGGCGCAGCGCACGCTGCTGCGCGGCTTCACCTCGGTGCGCGATGCCGGCGGGCCGGCGTTCGCACTCAAGCGTGCCATCGACGAAGGCCTGGTGCCAGGGCCGCGCATCTTCGCCAGCGGCGCGATGATTTCCCAGACGTCGGGACATGGCGACTTCCGCCTGCGCAGCGATCTGCCGCGCGCCACCAACGGCCCGCTGAGCCTGGTCGAGCAGATGGGCGTGGCGATGATCGCCGATGGCGAGGCCGAGGTGCTGCGCCGCGTGCGCGAGCAGTTGATGCTGGGCGCGTCGCAGATCAAGATGCTCGCCGGCGGTGGCGTGGCGTCGCTGTATGACCCGCTGGACAGCACGCAGTTCTCCGAGCGCGAGCTGCGCGCGGGAGTGGAGGCGGCGAGCGACTGGAACACCTATGTGATGACGCATGTCTACACGCCCAAGGGAATACAGCGCGCGATCCGTGCCGGCGTCAAATGCATAGAGCATGGACAGCTCGCCGACGAGGCCAGCGTGCGCATGATGCAAGGCGAAGGCGTCTGGTGGAGCCTGCAGCCGTTCCTGCAGGATGCCGACGCGAATGTCTACGCCGACCCGGGGCAGCGCGCAAGCCAGCGGCAGGTCGCCGAAGGCACGGAAAAAGCCTATGCCCTGGCGCAGAAACACGGCATCAGGACCGGTTGGGGCACGGACATCCTGTTCAACCCGAAGAACACCGCGACGCAAGGCCGGCAGCTCGCCAAGCTCACACGCTTCTACGATCCACTGACGCTGTTGGGCCAGGCCACGGGCACCAACGGCGAGCTGCTCGCGCTGTCGGGCGCGCGCAGTCCCTATCCCGGCGTGCTGGGCCGCATTGCCGCAGGCGCCTGGGCCGACCTGCTGGTCGCCGATGGCGACCCCGGCGTCAACCTCGATTTTCTGGCCGATCCCGAGCGCAACCTGCGCCTCATCATGAAGGACGGCAAGGTCCACAAGAACACGCTGTAGACGTCGCCGCCGCCGGGCCCGCGGGTCGCAATGCGCTCAGGGTCGCGGGCTCAGCACGATCTCCTGCAGCGCGGTGGACATCTTGGACAGCAGCGCGCCAATGGCCGAAGCGGAGCACGTGGAACGCGCCCGCTCTTCGCCCGCTCCCACGGCAATCTGCCGGTTGGCCAGCGCGCCGCAGCCCACCACGGCCCGGCCCACGTCCAGCGACGAAGCCGCTCGCCCAGCAGCGGCATCCACAGGTGCCTCGGCGTGCGCTGGCAACGCAGGATTCGCAACGCGCATCGAGAGGGGATCCATGGTCATGATTCCAGTTGGTTGAACTCAAACGCGCACGAGGCTCGCTTCGTGGAAGAATTCCGGCATCACGGGGACGGCCTGGTCCTGGGTAATGAAGTCCTGCCACGCAAGTCCGATATCGGCAGTTTTGGCGAGCAGGACGGCGAGCCGGTCGGCGTTGAGCCTGCTGAGCAGGCGGCGCACGCTCAGGCTCACCATATCGTTTTCCAGCATGCCCAAGGTCGCCCCCCCGGTGCCGGTCCACAGGTGGTTGGCCTGCAGCATGGTGCGGATGGCCAGGGCCCAGCGCAGCTTGCTCGGAATGCCCAGCTGGCAGCTAAGGCGCAGTTCAGCCTGCTCGCCTTCACCTTCGAGCCTGAGGGAAATCGGCAGCTCATCAATGACTATCTCTTGCGAGGAAATCAGCGATGACGCCTCAAGACCTACTTCTTCTGCCAGCGCAGACAGAAGATCTTCATAGGGCGCAAACATGGGTGATCCCTTGAACAGTCAGTACGTCTTGTGAGTAACGCACCGAACCGCAAGGTTCCATCATCGACGCAAATCATTTTGCGGCCTGGCGCGCGCGCTGCGGCGCGGGCCGGACCCAGGCCTCAAGGGCCTGGCGTTCTTAGTCCTGGCCTTCGAGCAAGGCCACCAGGGTCACGCTCTTGAGGCTGGCTTCGAACTCCTGGCCATCGTCGTTGTACTTCAGCCAGGCCAGGCCTTGCCGGGCCGGGCGGCGCTCGAGCATCAGGCGCGCGGCGCGCTCGTTGTGCAGCACATGGACCACCGCATTGCGCAGCGGATCGGCGGGCGCAGCCTTGCCGGGCTTGGCCGGCGGCGCGGCCACGGCTTTCGCGGCCGCTGCCGCCGGGCTGGCCGGTGCGGCGCTCGCGGCCGGCTGGGGCTGGCTCTTGACGTCGAGGAATTCGCGCAGCAGCTTGACCGAGCCGCGCGTGATTTCCTGGTTGGCATCGCCCAGCCAGGCCGTCACGTCCTGCGGCGTCTTCTTGTAGGCGGTCATCAGTTCGTTGACCACGGTCACGTCGCGCACGCGGCCGGTGTTGAACACCTGGGCCAGCGGCTCGGGCAGGTCGAGCAGCGTCACATGCTGCGAGATGAAGGCCGGCGACTTGCTGATGGCCTTGGCGATGTCGCCTTTCTTCATGCCCTTGGCGAGCTCGCGGCCGATGAAGTCGGCGATTTCGCGCGCCGTCAATTCATTGCGCTGCAGGTTCTCCACGACCTGATCGGCTTCGTTGTAGTCATTGTCGATGAAGCCGGGAATCGTCGCCAGGCCCGCGCGCTGCGCGCCGCGAAAGCGCCGTGCGCCATGGTTGATGATGTAGCGGCCGACGGCATCGGGATGCTCGCGCACCGAGATCGGCGTCTTGACGCCGCGCAGCGAAATCGAGGCCGCGAGTTCCTCGAGGCTGTGCTCGGAAAAGCCCGGATTGTCCTGGGTGCGCGGCTGGTGCGGATCTTCATCGATCAGCGTCATCTCCAGGGCCAGCGGGCCGCCGCCCTGAACCACGGCTTCGGGGCCGGCGAGCAGCGCCGACAGGTCGCCCATTTCCTCCAACCCCAGGCCGCCCATCACCGGGCCCGCGGGTTTCTTGTCGGCAGGAACGTAGGAAAACTTTTGCTTTTTCGCTGCAACTGTCATTGCGCAATCTCCATTTTGTCAAAGACATAGGCGGCCAGGCCACGCACTTCCTGCGTGGCCTTGCGGGCCGCGGTCTTGCGAATCTTCCAGACCGGAACACCAGAGGCCAGCGCATCGGCGATGCTGCTGCGCAGGCCGATGCTGACCGGAACAATCAATTGGGGGTAGGCCGCCTTGAGCTCGGCCAGGTGGCGCACATGGCGCGGATTGCGCGCATCGACCTTGGACGGCACCATTCCCAGGAATTGCAGGCTGCGATTTTCCTTGCGCACGTTCATGATGGTCGTGAGCATCATCTTGATGCCCTGGATGCTGTAGGCCTCGAGTTCAATGGGCGACAGCACGCAGTCGGCCGCATACAGCGCCGCGACCAGGGCCACGCCCAGGCCCGGCGCGGTGTCGATCAGGCAGATATCGAAGCCCTGTTCGGCCAGCGCCTCGATGTTGGCCAACATGTTCTTCTTGGCCTTGGGCAGGGGCAGGAACACGGCGTTGGCGAGTTCGGGATCGGCCTCGATCAGCGCCAGGCGCGGGCCATCGTCCTGGGCCTGCGCGGCCTGCTGCCAGCGGTCGGCCGGCACCGGGCCGAACAGCTGGCTGGCCCGGGCCTCGATCTTGTACTGGCCCAGGGTGTAGGACGCGTTGGCCTGGGTGTCGAGATCGATCACGGCCACGCTCAGGCCGCGCTCCAGAAAATCGAACGCCAAGTGCACCACACTGGACGTTTTGCCGACACCGCCTTTTTGCTGTGCTACGACCAAGGTCTTCATATTTTTGATCCGTTGTTCCTGGCCTGTGCGTCCTCGGCCCATTTCTTGACGATGTATGCCTGATGCTGCGGCAGTACCGCAGACACGCGTTCATACCCTGGCGGGATATCGCTGCGCGTGAACACGCGCCAGACCCGGTGCACGGCCTGGGACACCGCACCCTTGCTCAGGCCCAGGGCCTGGACGAAGGAGGCCTGCGTCTGTCCACGCACCAGAACGCCATGGGCGATCTGCAGGGTCTGCGCGCCCACGTCCAGGCCGTGAATGCACGCCTGAAATTGCGCCTCGCTGAGCCGTTTTTTCATGGAGTTCAAGACGGCATCGAGGGCCGGCGGAATGCCGGCCCAGGACGCAGGTTTAGCTAAACTGGTGCCCCAGATTTTAGCTGCTAAAGCAGCTGACAACGGCTTTGCTCGCAGGTGTTTTTCCGCGATTCAGGACACTTTCACCGAGCGGCCGATGAAGTGGATGGGTCCGGTCGGACGGCCCGTGGGCGATCCGGTGGGCGGCTCCAGCGTCAGCTCGAAAAGCTGGTTGGGCTGAACGCCAGGAATACGGTCCAGCGGCACCTGCACGCGCTCTCCGGGCTTGACCAGGCCCAGCGAGATCGGCGCATTCCAATCATCGGCCTTGGTCCACAGTTCGAGCGCCTTGTCGGCGGGGATCTCCATGGCGCCCAGGGGAATCAGCTCGATCTTGCGGTCGCTGCTGGTCTGCATCACCCATCCCGGTGAACGGTCCTGGGGCGCGACCAGCACCACCATATAGCGCGTGCCCGGCAGGGGCGCAGCCACCTTGAGCACCAGCACCGCGGCCAGCAGCGTGGCCAGCGCAAAGCCTCCGGCCGTGAGGCCGCGCCACAAGGCCAGCGACTGGAAATCGCGCCACCAGGGCACGGACCTGGGCGCGGCGCGCGCGGGCGCAGGCGACACCTTGGCGGCTGCATCCGCATGGTCCAGGCTGCGCTCTATGCGCTGCCAGAGACGCTCAGACGGCGCAACCGGTTCGACCAGAGACACCAAAGGCAGCAGGCGCTGCTGCCAGGCGTCGACCGCGGCGCGCAATGCGGGATTGCTGCCGAGCAGCGCATCGACGGCCTGGCGCTCCTCGCGCGACAGCGTGCCCAGCACATACTCGCCGGCCAGCGCCTGCTGGGCGTTGTCGGCATCATCGGGAAAATTCGGCGAAGTCGTCTGATTCATGACATGCAGGCCCTGAGGGCCACGAGACTGCGTTGTATCCAGGCCTTCACGGTGCCCAGCGGGGCTTCGACACGCGCGGCGATTTCCTTTTGCGACAGCCCTTCGACATAGGCATACATGATGCAGTCGCGTCGCACCGGCTCGAGCTCGGCCAGGCAGTGGCTGACGCGGCCCGCGCTGTCGGCCCACTGGTCCGAGCGGCTCACCGCTTCCCAGGCAGCGAGCGACGCCTGGTCGTCGATCGCCTGCAAGGCTTCGTGCGGCACATCGGCTTCGCGCAAATCATCGCGTCTGGCATTCAGCGCCAGGTTGCGCGCGACGCTGTAGATCCAGCCACGTGCCGAGCCGCGCGCGGGATCGAAGCTTGCGGCTCGGGTCCAGATGTTGACGCAGGCATCGTGCAGCACGTCTTCGGCCAGCGCGGCGTCGCGCACGATGCGCCGCACCACGCCGAACAGGCGGCCGGCTTCCTGTTCATAAAGCCTCTGCATTGCGGCGCGCTCGCCCGCGGCGCAGGCGAGCAAGGTGGCCTCGTAGTCGAAATCGTCGAAGTGAACAGACAAGGTCTTGGCTCCAGACAAGTGAGAATTTCACGCCCGTTGATCGCATCCCGTGCAGCGGCGCGTGCGCCGCTGCAGGCGATGCGACGTTGAACATGCTGCACGCTGGATGATGCCACGGACCAGGGTCTGCGCCCTTCGATCTCAACCGAAACGATATGCCGACACCTGGGTGCGCATGACCTGCTGCGAGTACACCTTGCGGCCCGGGTCCTGACCGGCCGCGCCCGCGGCCACCATCAGCGGAATGAGGTGTTCCTCATGGCCTGCGGGATGGCAGTCGTGCGCGAATGGTGCGCGCGCCCAGTTCCGCAATGCGGCGCGGCGTTCCCCAGGTTGCGACTCCACGGCCGCGGTGAGCCAGTCGTCGAACGCCTGCGACGGGGCGGTGTAGCGCGCATCGCCGTAGCCGCGCATGTTGTGAAAGCTCATGCCGCTGCCTATGATCAGCACGCCTTCGGCGCGCAGCCCGGCCAGCGCCTGGCCCAGCGCGAGATGCGCCGCGGGATCTAAGTCGTCGCGCAGCGACAGCTGCACCACCGGAATATCCGCGGCGGGAAACATCACTTTGAGCGGAATGAACATGCCGTGGTCGAAACCGCGCGCCCCATCCAGACCGCTGTCCAGACCGGTGGCCGCAATCAGCCCCGCCACGCGCTCGGCGAGCGCGGTGTCGCCGGGCGCGGGATAGGTCAGCTGATAGGTGTGTTCGGGAAAACCGTAGTAGTCGTAGATCAGGCCTGGCCGGGCGCCCGACGTGACGCGAAAACCCGGGGTGAGCCAGTGGGCCGAGACCAGCACGATCGCCTTGGGCCGCGCGGGCAGCGTGGCCGCCACGCCGCGCAGAAACTCGGCCATGCCGCTCCAGGTGTCGGCTGGCGACCAGTCCATGAAGAAGCAGGGGCCGCCGCCATGGGGAATGAACAGCACGGGCTGGAGCGCGGCGGTGGACGGCGAGACGGGGAGTTGGTGCATGGGGTCGGGGTGTTTTTGTGGCCTGGAATTCGATGATAATTTGATTCAATAAAACATAGAATCCTTTGATTCAAGCCAACAGCTCCTACTACGGGTATCAAATAAATGCTCGATCGTTTTACCGGCATGCAGGTTTTCATCCTGGCGGCTAGCCATGCAAGCCTGTCGGCCGCGGCGCGCGCGCTGGACATGTCGCCCGCCATGGCGACCAAACATGTGGATGCCCTCGAAGCACGGCTGGGAGTCAAGCTGCTGCACCGCACCACGCGGCGTCTGACGTTGACCGAAGCCGGCACCGACTACCTGGCCGCGAGCCGGCGCATCCTGCAGGAAATGGAAGAAGCCGAATCGGAAGTCGCGGCCCGGCGCGTAGACGCGGTGGGCCGCTTGCGCATCAATCTGCCGCTGTCGTTCGGCACGCGCTTCATCGCGCCGCTGCTGCCCGAGTTCAGCCGCCGCTATCCGCAGGTCGAGGTGGAGCTGGGCCTGAGCGATGCCCAGCAGGACCTGATACAGGGAGGCTGGGACATGGCGATACGCATTGGCCATCTCGCGGACAGCGCGCTCAAAGCGCGTCGCCTGGCCGATTGCCCTTTGCGGATCTGCGCGGCACCGGGCTATCTGGAGCGCCACGGCACACCGCGGCGTGTCACAGAACTGTCGGCACACAATTGCCTCAGCTATACGCTGTCACCGGTGCAGGCACGCGGCACCTGGGCCTTTGGCCATGGCGCCGAGATCCTGGTGCCGGTGCAAGGCAACCTCAGGGCCGACAACGGCGACGCATTGCTTGCCGCTGCGGTCGGCGGCCAGGGCATCATCTACCAACCGCACTTCATCGTCGCCGACGCGCTGGCCAGCGGCGCCCTGATGCTGCTGGAACTCGACCAGCCGGTGCTCGATCTGGGAGGCGTGCATGTGCTGTTTCCCGCCGATCGCCGCCGGCCGGCCAAGGTCAGGGCCATGATCGACTATCTGGTCGAAGCCTTTTCTCCCGCGTTGGCGCCGCCGCCGCACGCGGGATGAACCGCTGCGCTGGACCGCGCCGGCTTCACTTCCAGAAAATGTAGTCGGCCTGGTACATGACGATCTGGCGCTGGCCCTTGTTGCCTGCGGTGCAGGCCATTGCCGGCGCCACGCCGCCCTTGAGCGCGACGCGCTGGACGTAGGTCACGCCGCTCATCGCGCCGCTGCCCATCGCCGGATTGGCCTTGACGAGCTGGTAGGGAAGATTGCCTTCTCCGGCCGGTGCGACGGCCAGCTGGGTGGCAGTGATCTTGGAACCATCGAGCGCTTCCCAGGTGGCAGGCGGTCCATAGTAAGTACCCACTTTCTTGCCGCTGCGATCCATCAGATCGGCCTGCGGACCGACAAACACCCACTCGGTCTGGCCCGGCATATTGGCTTTGTCGCGGCACTCATAGGTGATCTTGCCGCCGGCCGTAGTCGTTTCCCAGGCGATCTTGTTGCCTGCGGGCACGCGCACGCTTTCGGGAACGCTCATGGGGTTGAACTGAGGCTGCGACTTGTCCATGGAGCCGCAAGCGGTGAGCAACAGCGCGGAAGCGACGATAGCAGCGGGTGTGAGGATGGAAGCAGAAGGCGTTTTCATGGAAATTCTCCAGAAGAAAATGGGGGTGGAACCAGGCAGCTTGATGAGCTGCTATGGGTACTACCCGCCAGAGCAGGCTTTGGATGCAGTGGATGCAAAATAAATTTGCCGGCCGCTGCGAGCCGTTCGCCAAACGCGCAGTCGCCTCCGGATTCAACAAGAAAAGCCTGCGTGCATTCGACTGCTGAACGATAGGCATCCGGCCTGCCTGGCGATCTCGGGGCACGCGGCCAGGCGCAATCCATGCCAGGCGGCGCAGTCACTGCGCGTGGAAACCTGTTCACCTCGACCAGCGTCTGCCTCATGCCGACCGGGCTGAGGTTGGGCTCGATGGCGCAGGAAGCGCGTGGCAAACGTGCGGCGAATGCTGGACTGCCGGCGCAGCAGCTGCAGGCAATGCCGCGCGGTTGGAAGACTCCGATGGCAGCGCCTGAATGCAAACGGTCAAGCGCGGCCAACGCGACCGGGCACATGACGACATGTGCTTGCTGCCAGGCGCATAGCCGCAGGCAGCGCGAGCTGCATGGCCAACGACACCTGCAGGCTTTGGCCGGCCGCGCCAAACGTGCGCATGCCTGCTGCTGGCCGAACATGGCAACCGCTCCCATGCAACGCCGGCGTCGGTGCCCAGTCGTCTGGCATTCGTGGTCGATGCTGAAAAAAAAGCACGCACAGCGGGTTGTTCTCTTTAGATTGTGGTTTTAAAACTCTGATTTAGAGGCGTCAGCGCTGACATCTGGTGGCATGAAAGTTATCCACATTTCGGCGCGTTTGCAGGGTCGGCTCAGGCATCGCGCCGGGCGATCAGGCGGCCTGCGGCGATCGCATCGAGGAATGTCTGGCACATGGGCCGCGCCGCGCGGCGGCCATCACGTTCTTCGAGCAGCATGCCGCAGGCGTCGACCGTGACCACCAGTCGCGCATCGCGGCTCTGGAATGTCTGGCCGGCGAAGGCCGCGGTTTTCTCCTGCAGATAGCTCTGTTGCTGCTGTTCGAGCGCCTCGCTGGTCGCGGCCTGCGCGCGCTGGCCGAAGTCGTTGTCGCTGCCCAGCAGGGCGCGCAGATAGGCATAGAGCCGGCGGCCTTCGAGTTTTTCCAGGTACTTGCGCGTCGCGCCCACCACGTCCGACAGGCGCTGCCTGGTCTGCTTGGCGAGTTTCATCAGCTGCAGCACGCCCGTGCCTTGCATGCCTTGGTCGCGAACCAGCCAGACCAGGTCCGAAGGCAGCTTGAGCTTGCCTACGGTCTCGAACTGCGAATCGGGAGATGGCTCGCTCGCAGTTGTGCGCGCTGGCGCGTTGCGGGCCGGCGGCTGCATGGGTGCGATCACCGGCGTCTTGCCCGCGTGGCGGCTGTCGGTCAGCAGCAGCGCGTCGAGCAACTTGGCAGTGGGAATCAATGGGGAGCTGGAACCACGCAGGCCGGCGCGGGCTTTCTGCACCCTTTCGATCAGCCCGCGGTCTTCCAGCCACTTGACCACGCGGTGGACGGTTTCCACCGATTTCCCCGATTCCGCGGCAAGTGTGCCGCGACTGGCCAGAATCGGCGAATTCAGCCGAATCAGGTTGATTTTCTTGATGATGCGAAAAATCACGCGCAGATAGCCGTCGGGCATGTCGCGGAACAAAGGCGACTCATCCAGTGCCGAACAGGCGCGCGCAATCATCGAAGGGTAAACAGTAGGGGCGAGTTTTTCCATCGCAGTCTCCAAAGGACACGAAAATCCCTTGACGACTTCTTCTCAGTTCCCTTACTATTCGCTCATTCGGAGAGCTTTTGACCGATTTCCGTCGGTTGAAGGGAATTTGGGAAGAATCATCAAGATTCACA